>Ga0306923_10003992_pt1 | contig 14037 bp, 11 predicted proteins | sample sta12Can44000108_FD_203841 | JGI IMG/M metagenome (GOLD analysis project Ga0306923, IMG submission 203841) | Lab enrichment of tropical soil microbial communities from Luquillo Experimental Forest, Puerto Rico - statanox.12C.anox.44.000.108 (v2)... | ecosystem: Environmental > Terrestrial >... | reverse complement strand
GGGATCGTCGCCGCGGCGGGCGAGCACCTTGGCGACGATGCCCTCCTTGCGGATGTGGCTCTTGGCAACGTGCTCGATGGTCACGCCGGCGGCACGGGCCAACTCGGCGGCGCGGACGCACACCCGATCCCGCAGCGGTTAGGCAAATCGCGGATAGTCGAAGATCCGGATCTGCCGGGCCGAGAGAAATGCTGTCATTCCCTGCGCATAGCAGGCTCCCGGCAATGTGCCGGTGACGATGATCCGATCATAACGGGAGAGCACACCGGCGAGGCGCTCGCGGTACCGCTCCGTCACCAGGTGCCTCAACCTCCCCTCCCGTTCCCCACGCCTCCTCCGGCTATATTATCCTGATTATCCTGTTTGGTTCCGGCTATGCCGGCTTAGGAAGCACGTCATGCCAGCACACAATATCAACCCAGCTCCGCTGGGAAACGTAGAGCTGGCGTTGTAACTGAGGCCGGAAGCGTTCATTGACCTCTCCGGAAATCCAGTATTCGACCTGAGTGTGCGGTCGCATGGAGATCGTGCTCGTCAGCGGGCGCCGCATTGTGGTTGACACCAGTGTCGATGCGGCGGGGCTCGACCGCGTCATTACTGTACTGGAACGGCGATGATCCGCCGGCCTCGGGGATACGGGTGTGGCTCGCAGTTGGGCGCACTGACATGCGCAAGGGTTTCGATGGGCTGCAGCACTGGTGCAGGAGAAGCTGGCGCAGGATCCGTTCTGCAGTCACCTGTTTGTGTTTCGCGGCCGACGCGGCGATCTGCTGAGGTTGCTGTGGTCTGACGGGCAAGGGCTCTGTTTGTTCGCCAAGCGATTGGAACGGAGCCGGTTTATCTGGCCCTCGCCGGCCGATGGCAAAGGCACCAGCAGACTGCGGTCAGTTTGGAGACGTCGAGAAGCTTGCGCGGGGTTCCGTCTGGCTTCGAGCCACGAAGACAAACCGTCCCCAACAGCCGACGATATCGCGGTGAGTTTGGCGAGTCCGGCGAGCGCGACATCCGTGGCGGTTCCGATGTTGATCTGACTCCTCGTCGGATTGGACCAGATTTGGCGACGGCATACCATTGACACGACCGCGCGACGCGGTGCGCGCACATCCGAACTCACATACCTGCCCGCGGAAGTCCGAGACTGAACAGCGCCCCTCAGTCCAAATCCCCACCGCGCGCGCCGGTTAAGCGTCCCAGGGATCGACGAGACTGATGCCAAGGTTTTCGAAATGACGGGTGTTGCGCGTGGCGAGGATTGCTTTGCGCGCGGCGGCGATACCGGCGATCTGGACGTCGCGGATCTCGACCGGTCGGCCGATTTGCCGCTGCCTGGCAGCGATGGCGGCCGCTGTTTCCGCCGCAGTCCGGTCGAACGGCAGCACACGGCCGCTCAGGACCTCGTCGATAGCGCGATTAAAGGCATCATAGAGTCGATCGCGCCGACGGCCTGCCGCCAAAAGCGCCAGGCCGAAATGGATTTCAAAGATAGTGATTGTCGTCGTCCAGACTGATTCTGGCGGCTGTGCGTCAAACCAGCGCTCAACGGCGGGTTCGATTGCAACGCGCATCATGGCCGACAGCACGTTGGTGTCGACGAGGATCATTAAAATGTGGCCGGTTCTGCCGGTTGACCACGCCATTCGAGAATGTTCTCTTCGAGCCCGATATCGCCGAACAAGGCGCGCAGGCGCTTGCCGAGAGGCTCAACTTTTTGCGGCTCGCTCTGAACGGCATTGCGCAGGATTTCGCGCACTTCCTCTTCGGTGCTCCGACCGTGTTGCCTCGCAAGTTGTTGGAGCTTCGCCTTAACGTCATCATCGAGGTTGCGAACCACCAGCTGAGCCATGCCACCCCTCTCAACGATATCATGATATCGCTTTTTTGACGGCCCTTGCAAGACCCCCTTCATAATCGCTTCGGGGTCACCAGAGTGAACGGCCGGGGCCACATGGACCTTCCGCGCCCGACTCTTGGATGGGCCGAAAGGGTGTCGGAGGCGCTCCTTAGGGCCCGTCCAAACTCGAGCGCATGCTCACCATGTTGCTGCGTCTCCAGGGCCTGCGGCGATCGAACGAGTCGAGCCCTCAGTCGAGTGGTAGTGCTGGGCTGGATCGAAGCGGTGGATGAGGTTTCGGCGTCACTATCTTCTCTCGCTCGAGGAGAGGCTCGGCGTTCATTTCTCGGCCGGAGATAGCGATTACGATCATAGGAAACGCGACGATCGTTTGACGACGGCCCAAAAAGAGGAAAATATGGTTAATCTAGGAAAAAATCGCAGTAAATCACTAAGTTACAGGATTGCCCATATTTTAGGCAGAGGCTTTGAATGCCCAAATCCGCCCTATCCGACTTCTCTCGACCCAAGTTCGCCACCAAAATTTCCACAGGTTTCGTGGAAATCTTTGACAGTTTTAGATGGCAATTTGACGGGCGAAGCGGCTGTTTCGATGAGGCTGAAGCGACCGTGTCTTGCATAGTCATGTTTTACTCCGTCCTAGATCATCTGATCGAGTGCCATCGACATAGCCTCGGCCATATGGCTTGGCTCCTGAGCGTCAAGACCGTCTTCCCGAGAAGGAGCGCTCGGGTCTTGTATGACGAGGTGAGACGCCAGGCTCGACTTTGCCCGCCAATCCTTCACAATGAGCAATCATCTTGTCGAGATATTGTTTGACTCTGGGCGTGGTAACATCGGCCTGGAGCCTCCGGGCTCGTGCCGCTGCTGTGCGATAGTACGAGTCAGGTTGCTCTTCCGATGACCAGCATCCGAAAACTGTGCAAAATGGCCAGCGTTCATCTTCCAATCTCCTTGCATTTTGAGTCACATAGGTCGTAGGCAGAGGTCAGTGCAGCCAAGTCGCTTCCCAAGCCCGAGCGTCAACAGCAAGACCATTTACGAGCGCCGCTTCAGCGGCCGGGCGCTCAGAGCACGACGACGGTCCTGGGGAGATCCGTCTGCATGGGCGAAATACTGCGACATACGGTGCGGCCGATAAATCTTTGATTTCTTGTTGCTCTGCACGATCGTGCAAAACGGGTGAGTGGGGCGTTAGAGGTATTCCGGCTGGCCGCATTCGGGATAGTGCCACTCTGAACGGGGCCACGGTTTTCGAAATCATGAATGCCACGGAGATGTAGCCCTTGGCGGATAGCGGGTGACCGGTGTAGGTGCAGTGATGGCCTTCGGGCATTGTCTGTACCGTATACTTACACCGGCACTGCTACTGTAGCCTTCAAGTTTAGAAATGGTCGCCGGCGAGCAGCGGCTTGTGCTCGGCGTAAGCGGTCACGCTCAACTGCGTGCTCTTCCAACGCGACCCGGTCGGCGGTTGGAACCAAGCCTTGGTCGGCAGCACGCAGACGGTTGGGCAGCGGGTAATTCCTCTGGTGCGGATAAATTCGGCAACCGCCTCACGATCGTCCTCAGGCATGAATCCACCCTGCTTTGTCGCAGACCAGCGTGCGAGCCGTGATTGTGGAATTCGCCGCCTCCCTCGCCGCTGTTTTGTGAGAGAATGTAACCATCTAACCATTCTCGGGAAGGCGTGAGCTTGCGTGGTGGCTCGACGCCCATCGCCGCTATTTTGCTCGGCAAGCGGGGCGTGAAGGGTTCGAGCTAGACAACGATATCCTCGCGGTGTTCGAACGCTTCGAGGTGGTCGAGATTGAGGCAACGGACGGCACCGCTTTGGGTATCGAGGTCGACGTGACCGACCAACGAGGCGGTAACGTCTGATGGTTGCGCGTCGTCAGAGAGCGAGGCGGGTCGATGTGCTCGTAGCGAATGTAGACGGCGGTCGCGGTCGGCCGATGGTTACCAAGCCCAGCACCCTCGACCCGGTGCCCCTACAGCTTGTCGTGGAGATGAATCTGTTCGGGACCGTCTATTCGTGCAACGCGGTCGCCCCGATCATGAAGCAGCAGCGCTCCGGGAAGATCATCACGGTTAGCTCTGTGGCTGGCACGACACCTTCCGCCGAGGGCGGTGAGGCGCGCATTCTCTGTTGCGCAAGCCGAGGAAGGGAAGGAGCTTTCCATATCATGCGGAAATCTGGTGTGAAGCAGGTGCAACGATCGTTCAGTTTGAGAATGGTGGCTTGATGGCACTCGAACAGTCCGTGGCTCGGCATTACACGCATGGCTCCCTTCAAGCGGCGATCTTTGACGCGCAAAAGGCATCCGGTAAAGACATCGATCGACTCGCGCCGGGCGATCTGACAGCCGTTGATGAGTTCCACATCGGCGGGCGGCAAGCGACCGTCGATTTCGCTACACAGTTAGGCGTTCGACCAGGTTTACATTTACTCGATATCGGCTGCGGCCTGGGCGGGGCTTCGCGTTATTTCGCTCATGAACGCGGCTGCCGAGTGACCGGTGTTGATCTCACCGAGGAATACGTCTGCACCGCCGAAGCCCTATCGGAGCGTGTGGGCCTGGGGGCACCAAGTTTCCTATCGGCAGGGCAGCGCCCTCGCTCTGCCTTTCGATCCGGGGTCATTCGATGGTGCCCACATGCTCCACGTGGGCATGAACATCGAAGATAAGGGAAAGTTGTTTAGCGAGGCCCGACGCGTGCTCAGCTCGGCGGAATCTTTGGAATCTACGCCGTGATGCGAGAGAGCAACGAAAGTGATCAGAGATTTCCGGTTCCGTGGGCAGCAAGTGCCGAAACGAGCTTTGTTGAAAGCGCCGCAACCTATCGGCAGTTGTTAGAAGATGCCGATTTCTCAGTTCAAAGCGCGCGTAGCCGCCGCGAATTCGCCATCGAATTTTTCAATCAGATGCGCGCGCGAGCCGCCCAGAGCGGAGGACCGCCAGCCATGATTACCACCGGGAGGATCACGCAGACCGTCATTCCGGGCAGAAGCCAGAGCAACCGCGATCAGGCCGAGTTGTTCGTTCTGCGGCGGCTCGGAACGGTCGAGGATTTTGCCATGGGTGGTCGAGTTCCTTGCGACCGACCTGTCAGAGTAGGTGACCGGAGCGGTGACCCCGATCGACGACGGGCTGGTTCGGGGCCAACCCCCCGCTTTTCGCGCGGCTCTCCGCTTCGAGTTCGATTGTCGATACGGGAATCGAACTCTCCATGTAGCACCCGCCTGCTGCCGATAACGATGAAGCTAAATGGCGACGCTTGCTAACCCCCCAGACAGCGGTTGTTTGGGATACACGCTGAGGGATACACTGACCCGTACGGCAAGGATCGAAAAACCGCAGAAATCCGACGCTCTTCGGAGGCTGGTGTCGCGTCCCATCCCCTCCGCCACTTCCCCTTGATCGGGTCAGCAGAGCTTTGCTCGTCGCCCGGAGCACCCATTCGGTTCGCTGCTAAGGGGCGCGATCGTCAACCGCCGCGGGACGATGAACGTCACCGCCGGAGTCGGCGATGCCAACCAATTCTTGGGTTCGATCAAGGGTTTAAGTTAGTCCTCCAGCGTTGATTGCATAACCCAGACGAGCCGAAGGAACGTACCACCGCAACTTCGCCTTGGGTTCCGAGCAATCTCAGGTATATTAACGACGGTCCCGCGGTTCGCCGTCGATGCAACTGCGAGGCGGCGTCGGTGGAGTCTGATCCGCGATCGGCGCTCGCACTCGGCATCCAAAGGGCCGTAACGCCCGGCGGCCGGGTATGACTTGCGACAATCGCCACTGGAGGGCAGCCATTATGACAAGGAAGACGTCGATAGCCAACCGGATTGCTGCGGCAGCGGCCGTCCCTCTCGTCACGCTGCTATTGTCGGCCTGCGTTTCGCAGCAGCAATACCAGACATTGGTGGACGAGAACAACAATCTCAAGGAGCAGATCGCGCAGGCGAAGGCGCAGCAGAAGTTTGTAGAAGCGGGCGACCTGCTGTTCCCGGAGGGGGGTTTTAAGCTCAGCCCCGCGGGCCAGGCGGAGCTCGCCAACAATATCGCCCCTAAACTGAAGGGTCTCCCTCCGACCACCAAGATCGTCGTCTACGGCTATACCGACAATCTTCCGGTCGGACCCGCGCTGCAGCAGCAGGGCATTCCGGACAATCTGGTCCTCTCGACACGGCGGGCCGCGGAGGTCGTGACTTTTCTCGTGTCGCAGGGCGTCCCCGCGGCCAACATTTCAGCCAAGGGCTTTGGCGATACAAGGCCGGTCGCCTCGAACGATACGCCGCAGGGCCGGGCACAGAATCGTCGGATCGAAATCACGATCCAGGGACCTGGAGCCTGACGGGAACGCTCCGGATGGCAGAGTGTGAGTTGGGTTCGAGGTTTCACAAGTCACAATCATTCAATACGACGAGGAGGTATCGTCCATGATCACGAAACCAGTTACTGCGGCCGGTGCCATCTGCCTTGGTTCGCTTATCTTGTCGGGCTGCGTCTCGCAGAGCCAATACGATGCGGCGGTGGCCGAGAACCAACAGCTCAAGGCGCAGCTGGCGGCGCTGCAGGCGGAGCAGAAATACGTCGAGGCAGGTGACTATCTGTTCCCATCCGGCGGCTTTCAGCTGAGCCCCGCGGGCCAGGCGGAGCTCGCCAACAATATCGCCCCCAAACTTAAGGGGCTCCAGAACGCCAAGATCGTGGTCTACGGCTTTACCGACAATACGCCGGTCGGACCCGCGCTGCAGCGCCAGGGCATTCCGGACAATCTGGTGCTGTCGACGCGACGGGCGACGACGGTCGTCAGTTTTCTGATCGCGCAAGGGGTCAATCCCAACATCATTTCGGCCAAGGGGGTCGGCGACACTCGACCTGTCGCCCCGAATGACACGCCACAGGGCCGGGCGCAGAACCGTCGGATGGAAATCACCGTTCAGGGGCCCGGCGCCTGACGGCAAAGCGCGCGGAGCAGGGTGCAGGCGGCGGAGCGAGGCTTTTGCATTCACCTCGTTCCGTACCCCGCGGCTAGTGCCGCCCTAGCGGAGCAGTTCCTAACCGCTGTTTGGTAAAAGGCGGCAGCAAGGATTGCCCGCACCGCCGGCGAGCACGAGCAAACTTGCCTTGAATTGGGCTGGCGGCTAGCCTACGCGTCGGCAGAATTACCTTGTCGGTCCGGGGGAGAAGGGCATGAGTTCTGCGGCTGGCCTCGCTCCGGCTTCGGTCGCGGCGCGGGTGGCGCGCGGCAGCCACCGGGCGCGAGTGATCTGGCGCGTGTCGGTCAGCTCACACGCCATCGCCGCGGCGCTGCTGCTCCCTTGCGCCGGTTGCATGGTCGGCCCCGATTTCACCTCACCGTCGGCGCCGGTCGCTGCCAAATGGCTCGAAGCCGGCAACCCGTCGGTCGATACGCGAAATCAGGAATATCGGGACTGGTGGAAAGTGTTCCACGACCCGGTACTCAACCGGCTGATCGAGACCGCCTATAATCAGAACCTCACCCTGGTCAGCGCAGGCACCCAAGTGCTCGAAGCGCGCGCCCAGTTGGGTGTAGCGATCGGCGAGTTCTATCCGCAGGTACAACAGGGCCACGGCACGGCAACTTACATCCGGCCTAGTCATGCCGATACAACGATATTTCCATCAGGCGTCAATCACAATTTCTGGCGCGATACTCTGGGGCTCACCGCCAATTGGGAATTGGATTTTTGGGGCAAATTCCGCCGAGCTATCGAATCTGCCGACGCCGCCTATCTCAGCTCGGTTGCGAATTACGACTTTGTGCTGGTCACCTTGCTCGGCGATGTCGCCACGACCTACATCGGCATCCGCACCTTGCAGACGCAAATCGAAATCGCTCGAGAGAACATCGTCAAGCAGAAGAAGGCGCTCGCGATCGCCACGGCGAAGTATCAAGGCGGCACCGCGACCAAGCTCGACGTCTACCAGGCGGAAAACGTGCTCGCGCAAACTGAAGCGATAATCCCACAGCTGACGATCCAATTGAACCAGGGACTGAATGCACTGGCCGTCCTGCTCGGCATATCGCCGCAGCCAATGGACCCGCTGCTGAGGGGTGCCAGCGGGATCCCGGTCCCGCCAAAATCCGTCGCGGTTGGCATTCCTGCCGATCTCGTGCGGCGTCGGCCGGATATTCGCGCAGCCGAGCTGGCCGCCATGGCGCAGAGCGCGCAAATCGGAATCGCTGAGGCAAACCTCTATCCCGCATTCAGCCTGACAGGAACTTTTGGCACGTCCGCCAGCAACGTCGGACACAGCAAGCCGAAGCGAGTCTTCGAGGGGAGCGGCATAACCTTCGCCTTCGGACCCTCTTTCCAGTGGAACATCCTGAATTACGGACAAATCACCAACCAGGTCCGGGTCGACGATGCATCGCTGCAGACGCTACTGGTCAATTATCAGAACGCAGTGCTGCAAGCGCAGCAGCAGGTCGAGAATGGTCTGACCAGCTTTCTGCAAGGCCGCGAAGAGGTGGATTATCTGCGGGAAAGCGTCGCCGCGGCGAACGCCGCGCTCGGGCTCGCTTTTCTGCAGTACAATTTGGGCACCAGGGATTTCACGACGGTGCTGACTGCGGAGCAGAACCTCTACACGGCGCAGAACAACCTGGCGATGGCGGAGGGCACCGTATCAACCGGGCTGGCCTCGGTTTACGAAGCTTTGGGGGGCGGATGGCAGATCCGCGCGGATAACGAGTTCGTGCCTGCCGCAACGGCCGAAGAGATGCGCAGCCGCACCAATTGGGGCGAGCTGTTGCCGCCGCCGGGAACGCCGCAGCCAGCCACTCCCCCTCTCCCGACGCCCGCCGATGTCAGTCCCAACCCCCGACTGCCGGAGTGGTGAGGTCGTTGTGAACATGCCCTTCCCGATTACCAGGTGGCGCCGGGTGCATTTGGCTCTCGCGCTGGCACCGATCGTCGGCGTCGCCGCCGGATATTGGGTGACGAGGATCCATCAGAGACCATTCGACATGGCCGCCGCAGCCGAGCCCAAGATACCGGCGGCGCCTGCGCGAGCTCCCGCAGTCACGCCGGCCCAGCTCCCGTCAGCAACCACGCTGCCGATCCCGGTCGTGACACCGCGGACGCAGAGCGTGAGCAACTATGTCGAGATCACCGGCAACGCCGCCTCGGTGAACGCGGTCAAGCTGATCGCGCGGGTCGAAGGCTATCTCGATCAGATACACTACGAGGACGGTCAATTCGTCAAAAAAGGAGACCTTCTCTTTACAATACAGCAGGACCAGTACAAGGATCAGCTGCAGCAGGCCCACGCCCAGCTACTGACCGCGCAGGCCTCACTGGTTTACGCAAAGACCGAGCTTGTCAGATATACGAAGCTGGTTAAACAGGACGCGGCTACCCAGACCGAGGTCGATCACTGGACTTTCGAGAAGGCGAGTGCGGAGGCGTCGCTTCTCAACGCTCAGGCGCAGGTCGCGCTGGCCAAGCTGAACCTCGGTTATACCGAGGTGCGGGCACCGTTCGACGGGGTCATGGGTAAGCACCTGATCGATCCGGGCAACGTTGTCGGCGGCGGAGGCCAGCAGGCGGCGCTGGCCGAGATCACCCAGCTGGATCCGATCTATGTCGTCGCCAATCTGAGCGAACAGCAGGTGCTGCAGATCCGCCAGAACTTGGGCCAGCATCGGCTTACCTTCGCGGACCTGCGCAAAGTCCCGGTAGACGCCGCGCTCTCGGACCAGACCGGGTTTCCGCTTCAAGGGACGATCGAGTATGTGGCACCGGCGCTTGATCCGGCGACCGGGACCTTGCTGGTGCGCGGGATTCTGGCGAACCCGGACCGTACCTTACTGCCCGGGTTTTTTGTGAAGATGCGGCTGCCGATGGCTAAGGTCGACCGCAATGCATTGCTGGTGCCCGATCGCTCCTTGCAGGAAGACCAGGGCGGCCGCTATCTGCTGATCGTCAACAAGGACGACGTGGTCGAGCAGCGCTATGTGCAGCTCGGCCAGCTCGACGGCGCGCTGCGGGTGATCACCTCGGGTCTGAAGCCCGACGACCGCGTCGTCGTGGGGGATTTATGGCGCGCGACCCCCGGAACCAAGGTGAAGCCGCAGCTGACCCAGATCGAGGCGACCTCTGCGGGTGCCAAGCCATGATGTCGAAATTCTTTATCGAGCACCCGGTCCTGGCAAATGTGTTGGCGATCGTGCTCGTACTGATCGGCGTCATTTGCGTATTCAAGCTTCCGGTCGCGCAATATCCGAACATCGTACCGCCGACCGTTCAGGTGAGCACGCGCTATCCGGGGGCGAGTGCGCAGACGGTCCTCGACACAATCGCCCTGCCTATCGAGCTGCAGGTCAACGGGGTTCCCGGCATGATCTACATGCAGTCGACCAGTGCGTACGACGGCACCTACAACTTGACTGTGTCGTTCGAGATCGGCTCCGACCCGAATTTTGACCAGGTTCTGGTACAAAACCGGGTGCAGAACGCGATGGCTCAGTTACCGCAGGCGGCGCAGACGCAGGGGGTGTCGATCCGGGCGAAATCTCCGTCGATCCTGGAATTCGTGACGCTCGATTCTCCGGACGGGCAGTTCGACGCCCTTTACCTGTGGAATTACGCGACAATCAACCTGGTCAACGAGCTGGCGCGTCTGCCAGGGGTCGGCAATGTGACCGTAATGGGGGCCGGCCAATACTCAATGCGGATTTGGATGGACCCGCAAAAGCTGTATTCGTTTGGTTTGGTGCCGCAGGACGTGATCAACGCTGTTCAGCAGCAGAGCCAGGAGGTCACGGCCGGACAGGTCGGCATGCCGCCGGCGCCAAAGGACCAGCAGTTTCAGTACACTATAGACATCCTTTCCCGGTTCAATGACCCGGGCCAGTTTGCCGACATTGTCATCAAGGACCAGACGGCTCAAGGCGGCCGTCTCATCCGGATTAAAGACGTCGGGCGCATCGAGATGGGTGCGCAGACCTATTCCCAGGATTTCAAGCTCGACGGCAAGCCCGCTGCCGGCCTCGCCATCTATCAGACCCCCGACGCCAATTCGCTGAAAGTCGCGGCGGCGGTCGCGGCGAAGATGGAGGAACTCTCCCGCCGCTTCCCTCAGGGGTTGCGCTACAGCATCCCCTACAATACCACGATCTTCATCAACGCTTCGATCAACGAAGTCTACAAGACCCTGTGGCAGGCGGGGATCCTGGTATTGATCGTGATCCTCGTCTTCCTGCAGAATTTCCGCGCGACATTGGTGCCGGCGACGACGGTTCCGGTCACGATCATCGGCGCGTTCGCCGGCATGGCGGCACTCGGCTATACGGTCAACCTGTCGACCCTGTTCGCACTCATTCTGGCGATCGGCATCGTCGTCGACGATGCGATCGTCATCGTTGAAGGTGTCTCGAAATATATCGAGCAGGGGATGTCCGGACACGATGCCGCGATCAAGGCGATGGGTGAGTTGTTCGGGCCGATCATCGGCATAACCCTGGTGCTGATGGCGGTGTTTCTGCCGTCGGCCTTTGTACCGGGTCTGAGTGGGCAGATGTTCGCCCAATTCGCGTTGGTTATCGCGGTGACCGCGCTGATCAGCGCCGTCAATGCGGCAACGCTGAAGCCAACGCAATGCGCGCTATGGCTGCGCCCTCCAAAGCCGATCGAGCAGCGAAACGTCTTCTCGCGTGGGTTTTCTCGGGGTTTCGAACGTGTCTATGGCGGGATGGAAAGCGCCTACGCTCGATTAATTGGCCGCATGGTGCGGCTGAGCGGGTTGATGGTGGTGATCGGGCTAGCGCTGGCGGCGGCTGGTATCTGGGGTATCACCCGTCTGCCGACCGGCTTCATCCCGCCAGAGGACCAAGGATATTTGTTGCTGGTAGCACAGTTGCCTGATGGCGCCGCGCTCGGGCGCACAACCGCAGCACTCGACGGGGCGACCAAGATCGCCCTCGATACGCCGGGAGTCGATCGAGTTGTTGCGATCACTGGACTGTCCGCACTCGATAATTTCGCCGACCTCGCCAATGCCGGGGTCAGCTTTGTCGTGCTAAAGCCGTGGGACCAGCGCAGCAAGGCGAAAGGCACGGACATCCTGACCATAGCCGAGCATTTGCAGGGCGCTCTCAACGCGGCTCCCGACGGTCGGCTTTTCATCGTGCCGCCGCCGCCGATCCAGGGCATCGGCAATGCCGGCGGCATTCAAATGCAGCTCGAAATGCTGGGCGGCAGCTTCAATTACCAGAAGCTCAGCGAGGTCGCCCAGCAGGTCGTCAAAGGAGCCGAGGCTGATCCGCAGTTGCAGCACGTTCTGACGACCGTCAGCCCGGGCGCGCCGCACGTCTCGGTGACTGTGGACCGAGCTCGGGCGCAGACCCTGCGCGTCTCGGTCGGGGATGTGTTTTCGGTGCTGTCGTCTTATCTCGGATCGACCTATGTCAATCAGTTCAACAAATTCGGTCAAGTCTTCCAGGTTTATGTGCAGGCGGAGTCACAGTTCCGGCTACAGCCCGATGATCTGTTGAACCTATATGTGCAGAGCTCGGATAACCAGATGGTGCCGATCGGCGCGGTTGCGCATCTCGGCGAGGAGGTCGGGCCGTCGCTCGTCACGCTCTACAATCTCTACCCGTCTGCGACAATCATCGGCGCTCCCGCGCGCGGCGTCAGCTCGGGCCAGTCGCTGACGGCAATGGAAGACGTCGCGAAGAGAACCCTGCCGAGCGATGTCGGCTATCAATGGACAGCGATGTCCTTTCAGGAGAAACTGACGGGCAACCAGCTCTATTACCTGTTCGGACTGTCGGTCCTGCTGGTCTATCTCTGCCTCGCCGGCCAGTATGAGAGCTGGATCCTACCACTGGCGGTACTGTCGGCGGTGCCGTTGGCATTATTGGGGCCGGTCGTCGCTCTGACCAGCCTCGGGGTTGCCAATAACCTCTACACGCAGATCGGGCTTATTCTGATGATCGCTTTGTCGGCGAAGAACGGCATCCTGATCGTCGAGATGGCGCGCGAAGGCCGCCTTGTCCACGGTAGGCCGATCCGCGAAGCGGCGGTCGAGGCGGCGCGGTCGCGGTTCCGGCCAATCCTGATGACGTCGTTCGCCTTCGGTCTGGGTGTCGTGCCGCTGGTGCTGGCGACCGGAGCCGGAGCGGATGGCCGCATTTCGCTCGGCCTCAGCGTGCTTAGCGGCATCATCGCCTCGACCTGCCTGGCGGTGCTGTTCGTCCCTTCGTTCTTTACCGTCTTGCAGGGGTTTGAGGAGTGGCGCAAGTCACGGAAGAAGGCCCCCCTTGCCACCCCTCGACTAGCGGAGTAGCCCGAGGCTCACCCACAACCTTTGCGTAGCTTGCCCACCGGCCCGAGCGCGGACTCGGTGAACCGACTGAAATTTGAACCGTCCAGCGAAACTCGGCCGGTTGACGGCGCGTTCTGGGGAACATGGGCCGGATGCCGGCCTTGATGCAAATCAATGGCAGGTGCTGGCAAGATGCAGTCCTGGAAGCGCACTTCGGACGATCATGCTTGCAGCCGGCTCGACCGTCCCGCTCAGCGCCATCGCCTACGGCATAACGGCGGAGCGCCCGGTAGAGCTACGCGCGCAGTCGCACAAGCGTACCGTCGGCTCCGAGGGTCAAGCCAGAGCCACCTGCTGCCGACAACCGGCAACACGCCCCACCACGAAATCTGATCAAACCCCTATTGCGGCGGGTTTGGCGGCTGTCGTCCGGCACCGGCTTGGTAGCCCGCACTATAGGACGCGGCTTCATCTTTTTTCACTTTATCGTATATGAGGCCGCCGGCGAGACCCGCGACCGCGCCGATACCGGCACCGAGTCCAGCATTGCCGGCGATAGCGCCGATGATTGCACCACCCCCCGCGCCGATCGCTGTGCCGGAGAGCGCCCGCTGTTGGGTCGGGTTCATGTCGGCGCAGCCGGCCAGCGATAGCGCCGCCACCAACCCGGCCAGAATGACCCTTTTCATCGCGCTCTCCGTTTCCGGGTGGCTTCTTGCGGACAGGGGTACGTTTCCGCCAAGTAGATGAACATACCGTCGATCGCGGGCTCGTCGAGCCGAGACGGCATTGCATTGGCCCAGGTGATGAACTTGGTTATCTCGGAGCCGCTGGCCGGCCGCGGCGAGGGTAGGCAGAACAGCTTGCGTACATCTCGTTGACCTT
>Ga0306923_10003989_pt1 | contig 14040 bp, 13 predicted proteins | sample sta12Can44000108_FD_203841 | JGI IMG/M metagenome (GOLD analysis project Ga0306923, IMG submission 203841) | Lab enrichment of tropical soil microbial communities from Luquillo Experimental Forest, Puerto Rico - statanox.12C.anox.44.000.108 (v2)... | ecosystem: Environmental > Terrestrial >... | reverse complement strand
CCGTCTGCATTGGGGTCGGCATGATCGGTTTCCTTCATCTTGGTTGGCTCGCCGGCATGATTGGCGCCACCTGGGCGATCATGACGATAGGCGCCGAGGGTCTCGTAGCCTTGTTGCTGACCCGTCGCTGGTGGCGCGCGGTCGGACCGTGATTACGGAAATCGTCGCCGCGACCGCGACACTCGATGTATCTTGAACCCGTATTGCGGGAGAAGAAAATGTCATCGACCCCACTCGAGCTGAGCCGCGCCGACACCTCCCCCGATTATCTGGAGAGGGCGCGAGAGATCGCGCCGATGCTGGCGGCGGCGGCGGACGAGATCGAGGAGCGCCGCGAGCTGCCGGAGCGGATAGTCGAGGCGCTGATCGACCGCGGCTTCTTCCGGATGCTGCTGCCTCGCTCGCTGGGCGGCGCCGAGCTCGATCCTTTGACTTATGTCCAGGTGCTCGAAGAGATCGCCAAGGCCGACCCTTCGACCGCCTGGTGTCTCGGGCAGAATTCGGGCTGCTCGATGACCGCCCCTTATCTCGACCCGGCGGTAGCGCGCGAGATTTTCGGGCCGCCACGCGGTATCCTTGCTTGGGGCCCGGAGCTGCCGGGTGCCGGGCGGGGCGTCGCCGTTGAGGGCGGCATCCGCGTCACCGGGCGCTGGGGGTTCGCGACCGGGAGTCGCCACGCCACTTGGCTCGGGGCGCACGTGCCGATCTTCGAGCCGGACGGGACGCCGCGCCTCAACCCCAACGGGCGCCCGTTCGTCCGCACCGTGCTGTTTCCCAGGTCGAGCGCCGAGATCATCGACAACTGGCACGTAATCGGGCTCAGAGGCACCGGCAGCGACAGCTACCGGCTGGACGACCTCTTCGTCCCGCAGAAATACACCGCCTCGCGCGACAACGAGGCCGAGCGGCGGGAGCCCGGCCTGCTCTACCGTTTTACCAGCGGCATGATTTATGCCGCGAGCTTCTCGAACGTGTCTTTAGGGATCGCGCGCGGCGCGCTCGACGCCTTTGTCGAGCTGGCGCGCGACAAGATCCCCCGCGGGGCCCGCGGCACTCTGCGCGAGAACAACGTGGTCCAGTCGCAGGTCGCGCAGTGCGAGGCGCGGCTGCGCTCCTCGCGTGCCTTCATCCACGAGACCCTCGCCGAGATGTGGGAGGAGGCCGAGCGTAAGGGCGAGTTCTTGTACGAGCAGCACGTCCGGTTGCGCCTTTCCACGACCTGGGCGATTCATCAGGCGCGGGACGTCGTAGCAACGATCTATGGTGCTGCCGGCTCGACCGCAGTCTTCAACGAAAAGCCGTTTGAGCGCCGCCTCCGCGACATCCACGCCGGGACCCAGCAAGGCCAGGGCCGGCCGATCCATTTCGAAACCGTCGGCCAGGTCCTCCTCGGCCTCCCCCCCCAAGGCCGCATGTTCCGGTGAACCCGCCGGCTCGAAATCAACGAAAATCGCGTTGCGGCGGCGAAATAGCCTGCCATCCGGAGGAGAAAGATGGGTTGTATCAGGTACTTGGATCCCAATTCGCAACCCGGATGATCAACGAATTTCGCCGCCAGGATCAACGAATTGGGGCCCGAATAACAACGAATTAGTGCTCGACCGCAGCTTTTGATACGCCGATGGGAGAGCCTTCTCAGCAATTCAGCCGCTGCCACGCTTGATATATCGTTCGCTTCCATGAAAGCACTCTTGGGGCATCTCACCCTGGGCATTCAGGCGCGGCTCGTGATTCTCGTCCTCTCGACCGTGCTGCCTCTGGTCGGTTTGGCGAGTTTTGCGATGATCCGCACCGTCGACGACGAGCGGGCACGGATCGAGCGCGACGCCAAGGAAAGGGTGGCGAATTTGCTCGCCGACGTCGACCGGCAGATCACCAGCATACAGGCTGAGCTTCGCGTGCTCGCGGTATCCCCGAGCCTGCAAAGCGGCGATTTCGCCGCCTTTGATCATCAGATGCGCGAAGCGCTGAAAATCCAGGGGACATCCATCGTCCTGCACGACACCAAAGCCCAACAGCTGCTCAGCACCAACCGGCCGTTCGGCGAGCCGCTCCCGCGCGCAACCAACAGCGAAATGCACGATCGCGTTGTCGAGACGGGCCAGCCGCAGATTTCGGATCTGATCATCGGCGCCGTGCTGCGACGGCCGATCCTGACTGTGGGGGTCCCGGTCTTCCGCAACGGTAAGGTAGCCTATGTCTTGGCGATGGGGATCGGGCCGGAAATATTGTCGGCCCTGTTGAACGAGCAAAACCTGCCCCCCGGCTGGAACGCCGGGATCTTTGACCGCAACTGCCTTATCGTCGCGCACAATCGGGATCTCGGCCACTTGATTGGCCAACCGGCGACGCCGGTCCTGCGCGCGCAGATTTCGAAAAGCCTCGAGGGTTGGTTTTCGAGTGTCACGAAAGAAGGGCTTCCGGTGTATTCTGCATTCCGCCGGTCGCCGATTACTGGCTGGACCGTAGCGGTCGGTCTTCCGAGAGAGTTCGTCGACGCGCCGCTCCGGCGAACGCAATGGCTCGCCTTTGGCGGCGGTGGGGCGGTGTTCGCCGTTAGCCTCGCTCTCGCCTGGTGGATGGCTCGGGCCATCCGTCGGCCGGTCGAATCATTGACCGCCGCCGCGCGAGCGTTGGGCAGCGGCGGGCTCTTCGGTCCCCCGGTGGGTGGCGTCCGTGAGCTCGATCAGGTCGGAGATGCTTTGTGCGCCACCGCTGCCGCTCTCGAACAACGGGCTCGTGCCCGGGAGCGGGCTGAAGCGGCGCTGCGGGCCAGCGAGGAGCGGTTCCGCACGCTGGCCGAGTCGCTGCCGCAGTTGGTGTGGACGTGTCTGCCAGACGGACGCGTCGACTATTTGAGCCGGCAGTGGCTCGACTACACCGGCATGTCGGAGGCCGAGCCGCTGGATTCGCAGCGGCTGAAACAGGTGATTCACCCCGATGATGTGGCGGCTACAACGGCGAGCTGGGCCGCCGCGGCGGAGGGACGGGCGCCCTACGATTTGGAGCATCGCATTCGCGCCGCCGACGGCGGCTACCGGTGGTTCAAGACCCGCGGCACGCCGGTTACGGATGCAGCCGGGCAAACGATCAAGTGGTTCGGTACATGCACCGACATCCAGGACATCGTCGAGGCTCGCGATACGCTGGCGCACAGCCACGAACTGCTCGAGGCCATGGTGGAGGAACGGACGCGCGAACTGGCTGCCGCCAACGCCCGGCTCCGCACCGAGATCGGCGCGCGTGAACTCGCACAAACAGCGCTGGTGCAGGCGCAGAAAATGGAGGCCGTAGGGGAGCTCACGGGCGGCATCGCTCATGATTTCAACAATCTTCTGACTGCCGTGTCCGGCTCACTGGAGCTGCTCGAGGCTCGGATCTCAGACGAGAAAAGCTTGCGCCTCCTACATACCGCGCAACGTGGCGCATCGCGCGGGGCCAAACTGACCCAATCGCTGCTCGCGTTTGCGCGCAAGCAGCATCTCGAGTTGGTGCCGACGGACCTGAACTCGGTCATCGTCGAGATGAACGAGATGTTGAACAGCTCCATTGGCCCAGCGGTCGACATTCGACAGTCCCTTGCGAACGAACTCTGGCCGGTCATGATCGATGTCAACCAGATCGTGTCGGCGCTCTTGAACATAGCTATCAACGCGCGCGACGCGATGCCGCAAGGCGGCACCTTGCTCATCGAAACGACTAATGTCCGCGCTGACAATGCCGAGTTGCCGGACGAGATGGCCGGTCGTGACTGCGTCCTCGTCTCGCTGCGCGACACCGGAACCGGGATGAGCGCCGAAGTTATCGAGCGCGCGTTCGAGCCTTTTTTCACGACGAAGGAGATCGGCAGAGGAACGGGATTGGGCCTGTCCATGGTGTTCGGCGTCGTGCGCCAATCCGGCGGGGCGGTCCGCATCCGCAGCCGCATCCGCGAAGGGACGACCGTGCAAATTTATCTGCCGCGCGCGATCGAGACTGCCGCACCCCGATCGGGACGGTCGGCGCAGACTCAAACAGCCGGGGGAGCGAACATCCTCGTTGTCGACGACGACCCCGACGTGCGCTGGGTCACCGCGGAATGTCTGCGCGGGAGGGGTCATAACGTGACGGAAGCGCGCAACGGCAGCACCGCACTGACAATTCTCGAACAGGGTGATCCCTATGACCTCCTGGTCATGGATCTGGCAATGCCAGGGCTGTCGGGAGCGGAAACGATGCGTCTGGCGCGGCACACACGCCCCGACCTGAAAGCGTTATTTTGCACCGGCTATGCGGACGTCTCCAAGTTCGAAGATGAAACCGGCGGCAACGCGCTGCTCAGAAAGCCCTTTGGGCCGGATGCTCTGATCGAGGCGGTCGAGCAGGCTTTGCAGAGGAAGCCCGCACGCGCGTCGGGAAATGTCGTGCCATTGCGACGAGGCGAGCGGCCCCAATCCCGTTGATAAGCCGCGCTATAGCGCCGACTCACCGCTGCAGCCGCTCGAACAATCCGAGTACCGCAAACAGCGCAACAAACCACAGCACCGCCAAGCAAACCCACACGACGATCTTCCACCGTCCATCTTCTTGCCGCGCGTCGCGGCGGCGGATCTCCGCCTCGATTTCGCGGTTCCATTCCCGGACGATGCGTTTTGGGTCGGACTCCATCCATCGTTCCCGGTTTCTGTCTTGATCGGCGAACATCAAGTTCGGTTTGACCGAGCCTGCGACTCCGCCAAGTCACGCCGGAAGATATCATCATTAACCGAGCCCCCATCGGGTCATTCACAGCACTGTCCGCTCGGGTGGGGTTAGCAAGGCAGCATTCGGACATTGGTTGAATATGCTCGAGTTTTTTTCAACTGCTTGCCAAGCAATTTTTGGTTTGCTTTTGGGCCAACGTCAGGTTTCATGAATATCGTTAATGAACCTTAACCGGCGCAGGGCCGGTACCAAAAAAACAGCGGCGGATCTTCCGTCGTCGCCAGCCGGGGGACATTGCATGCGATCGATGGTGGCGCAAAGCCTCGTTTGGGGCGCTTGTTTCGTTGCGGGCCTGTTGGCGCCCGCAAAACCTTCGCGAGCAGCCAATTGCGCGCTTTATGCTCGCGCCGAGACCGGCGTGGCGCTGTATGGTTCGGCCGGCGGATGGTGGGATGAGGCCGCTGGGCGCTACGAGCGCGGCCAAGTGCCGGCTCTAGGGGCGATCCTCGTCTTCAAGCGCACCCGGCAAATCGCCTCCGGTCATGTCGCGGTCGTCGCACGAATAATCAGCACGCGTGAGATCCTCGTCGACCATGCAAACTGGTACCACGGAACGGTGAGTCGCGGCATGTCGGTGATCGATACTTCGCCCAGCCATGACTGGACCAGCGTCGCGGTCATGGATTTGCCGTCCGGGACGCACGGAAGCGACTACCCGACCTATGGCTTCGTCTACCCGGGCCCGAGCCCGAGAGCAATCATCGAGATTCGTGCGGACGACGGCTTCGATTCTTACGGTGCAGACGGAAGCTCAAACCCTACCCTGCTGCATTTAGCCGTAGCTACCGAGAATTGGCGCGGAGTGACCACGATAAGCCGAAATCATCGACCCAAGGAAGCGGCGCACCTGGTCCACAAAGCCTCACGCGTTCATCCGCACAATCAGCCGGTGGCGCGGACCAAACCTATATCACCTGCTTACACATCCCATGCAGGCATGGCTCGCCCGCCGACCCACCCCTTAAGGACGACCGAAGCCAAGCACCACCGGGCGTAGCCACCACGGGGTATACCCGCCAGATTGACAGTGCGGGCATGAGCGGGCTTAGCTGGCGCTCCTACCCGCCTCGGTGCCGTAATGAGGTTGTCACGCACCACCGGACTGCCCTTGCTACCGGCTCATGTCCTGTCGGCCGAAATCGGCGGCCGCCGGCTCTCGCCGGTCGATCTGGTCGATGCCTTGCTCGAGCGGATCCACGTGGGAGACCCCAAGCTGCACGCCTTTGTCGAGGTTTATGAGAAGGACGCGCGGCTTGCCGCCGAGGCAGCCGACAAGGCGATCCGTTCGGGGCATGCGATCGGGCCGTTGCACGGCATTCCGATCGCGCTCAAGGACCTGATCGAGATTGAAGGAAAAGCGACGACAGGCGGCTCGGAAGTGTGGCGGAATCGGCAGTCGCGCTTCACCGCTACCTTGGCACGGCGCCTAATCGCCGCCGGGCTGATCGTGATCGGCAAGACGCATACGGTCGAGTTCGCGATGGGCGGCTGGGGCACCAACCAGCACCGGGGCACACCATGGAACCCCTGGGACCCCGCAACCGCGCGCACGCCGGGCGGGTCGAGCAGCGGCTCGGGAGTTGCGGTTGCGGCCGCTTTCGCGCCTTGGGCGATCGGCACCGACACCGGCGGCTCAGTGCGGTTGCCGGCGTCCTGGTGTGGCCTCACCGGTCTCAAGACGACGATCGGGCGGGTCAGCACCTACGGGATTTTGCCGCTTAGCCCGACCCTCGATACGCCAGGACCGATGGCTCGCTCGGTCGAGGACGCGGCACTGCTCTACCAGGTCATACAGGGACCGGACCCCCTCGACCCGCGCACTCGCGGAGTCAAACTGGGCGACCCGCTGCCGATGCTGCGGCGCGGTGTCCAGGGCATGCGACTGGCCCGCATGCCCGAGGCCGAACGTGAGGGCGTCGACGAGGAGGTGCTCGCCGCCTACGACGCAGCACTCGAGAGCCTGGCGCGGCTCGGCGCCGAGATCGTCACCCCTAACCTGCCGTCCCGGTTTGCCGACTACACCAACTTGACGGGCCGGATCATCGGCGCGGAGGGGTATTTTCTGCTCGGCGATCTGATCGACGATATGAGCCTGCCGATCGACGAGGCGGTGCGCCCACGCATCGCTGCGGGTAGAGGCATTTCAGCGCGAGACTACCTCGCCGCACTGCGCGATCGCGAGGAGGCAAAGGGTCAATTCGCGGCAGCGATTGCCGATATCGACGCGTTGCTGACGCCGACCACCCAGACGGCGGCCATCCCGCTCGATGCGGTCGACCAAACGTCGACCCCGGCGCACTTCACCCGCTTCGTCAATTTTCTTGACCTCTGCGCGCTGGCATTGCCCAACGGCTTTACGACCACCGGACTGCCGATCTCACTGCAGATCGTCTGCCGCGGCTACGACGAAGCGACCGCCTTGCGCATCGGCTGGGCTTATCAACAGGCGAGCGATTGGCACGAGCGCCGGCCGCCTGATATCGTTTGACACGTCTCAATAAGGGACAGGCCAGCATGAGCGCGATTGGTCGGGTTGAAAGCGTCTGGCGGTATCCCGTCAAGAGCATGCGCGGCGAGAAGTTGCCGGAAATCTTCGCCGGTTTCTCGGGCGTCTGGGGCGACCGGCTGTTCGCGTTCAAGAGCTCGGCCACTCCGGTCGGGTTCCCTTACCTGACGGGGCGGGAAGCGCATGAGATGCTGCTCTATCGTCCCCGCTTCCGCCATCCGGAGAAAGCCGCGAAACCGGTCAACCTCGCCGAGGCGGAGCAGCTGTCGCCGCTGCTCAATCCCGTCGCTGCCGACCCGGCCGACTTTGCACTCGATGTCGAGACGCCGTCGGGGGAGGTGCTGGCGATCGGCGACCCGGCCTTGTTGCGCCAGCTCGCCGAGCGGGCCGGTGATGGCCATTCTCTGACCTTGCTGCGCTCCGAGCGGGCGATGACGGATTGCCGCCCGATCTCGCTGTTTTCGCTGCAAACCGCCCGGCAGTTGGGAGGGGAGTTAGGATCTGTTCTCGACAAGCGGCGTTTCCGGGCGAACGTGTACCTGGATCTCGAAAACGTCGGAGGCTTCTCGGAGAACACGTTTGTCGGTCATAAGGTGCGCATCGGATGCAAAGCCGTGATCTCGGTTCTCGAGCGCGACCCGCGATGTCAGATGATCACCCTCGATCCAGATACCGCCGTAACGAACCCGGAGGTCCTGCGCAAGGTCGCACGCGGTCACGACGGCACGGCCGGCGTCTATGGCGCCGTGCTGGCCGAAGGGGTGATCCGCGTCGACGACCCCGTTGAGGTACTGGACTGAGTGAGACTTTCTCCTACAGGCCCAGCCCGAAGCGGCGGCCGAGGAAGTCGAGCACGTCGCCCGCACAGCGATCGGGGAAGGCGTCGCAAATGTTGTGCGGCGCGCCTTCATAGACCCGCATCTCAACATCCCTGACGCGACGGCGGAACGGCTCGTAATTCGCGGTCGAGCCGATCGGCTCGGCGCCGGGAACTATCACTAATGTCGGGCAAGTGATGCGGCCAAGCTGATCGCTCCAGTCATAGCGCGCCATCAGCAATACGAATTTGCCGATATAGGCCGGGTCGTTCTTGGCTGCTTCGTCGAGAAACCACTCGACGAGCCCGGGATCAACCTTGTCGAGCGGCAGCCGATCGGCGATCGTTTCGGCGAGAAAGGTGCGAAGGCCCTTCATCTCGATCTGCGGTATCCAGGTCGGCGCCTGGCTGTTTTTGAGGCCCGGTGTCGAACCGAACAGCATCAGGCTGCGCACCCGTTCACCGTGGTTCATTGCCAGCTGCTGTCCGAGGTAGCCGCCTGCCGAGTTGCCGACGATATGGGCGCTGGCGCAGTCGAGATGATCCATCAACTCGGCGACATCGCCGACCAACCGATCGAGGGCAAGCTCGCGGTCGGCAGGCGGCACTGGCGAGTTGCCGTGGCCTCGCAGATCCATCCGCACCACCCGATAATGCCGGCTGAGAGGCGGAACCCAGGCATAATAGCGCCGCGCGCTGCCCATAGCCGCGTGCAGCAACAGCAGGATCGGTGCACCCTTCCACGGTTCAGTGAAGTCGTCGACGTAATAGGCGAGCTCAACACCGTCGCTTGCCTTGAAGGTCTCCACCGCAACCTCCCTGACCCGGTTGCCATTCTTGCCGATGCCTCGGCAATCATCTACGACATCGAAAAATCGGGCAACCAGTACCCCACGGAGATGTCATGAAGGTAGGGATCTTTCTGACCTGCCAGCACCCGCCGGGAAGCGACATGATCGCTGCCCTCGAGGGTCAGTACGCCATGGCGCGCTTGGCCCGCGACCGCGGGTGGGACGCGGTGGCGACCGGCCAGCACTACCTCAGCGAAGGGGTGCGCCAAGTCCAGCTGGTTCCGTTTTTGGCGCGCCTCGCCGCCGAGGCGGGAGAGATGACCGGCATCGCCGGTGTATTGCTGACGACCTTGCACAACCCGGTCGAAGTCGCCGAGTGCATCGCATCGCTCGACGCGATCTGGCGCGGCAATTTCATCTTCGGAGTCGGACTCGGCTATCGCGATGTCGAGTTCGATGCCTTCGGCGTGCCGCGCGGTCAGCGCGTGCGCCGCTTCGAGCAATGTCTCGAAATCGTCAAGCGGCTGTGGACCGAGGACAATATCAGCTTCGAGAACGACATCTGCAAACTGACCAACGTCACAATGACCTGCCGGCCGATCCAGCAGCCCCATCCGCCGATCTGGTTTGCGGCCAATAACGACCGGGCGGTCCGCCGGGCGGCGCGTCTCGGTGACAGCTGGTTCGTCAACCCGCACGCGACGATCCCCGAAATAACCCGCCAACTGACTCTCTATCGCGACGAGCTCGCACGTTTGGGAAAACCGTTTCCAGCGGTATTGCCGTACGCGCGGGAGATCTATTGCGCCAAGGATACGCCGACGGCGTTGGCGATGGCCGGCCCCTATCTCGCCGAGAAATACCGGACTTACGCCACCTGGGGGCAAGACGAGGTGCTGCCCGGAAACGACTCGTTCCGTCAGCCCTTTGAGGCCCTGCTCCGCGATCGCTTTGTCCTGGGCAGTCCCGAGGAATGCTATGAACAGCTGCGTCCCTGCTGGGAAGAGGCTGGGGCGAATTTCCTGATTTTCCGCACCCACTGGAGCGGCATGCCGGTAGGGCACGCGCTGGCGAGCATGCGTCTTATCAGCGACGAACTGCTGCCCGCGCTGCAGCGCATCATCCCAACCGGCTGACCGCTATACCGTCATTCCCGCGAAAGCGGGAACCCATATGTGGACGGCCCCCGCCTCCGCGGAGGCGACGGACACGGCCGTCACACCCCCGACGGAAAGAAAACGAGGGTGCGGACCTCGATGCTCTCGCGCGGCGGCGCGTCCGCCGGCGTCTCCGGATCATCGAACCCGGTGTGCGCGGAAAACCGACGCGGCCCATCGAGTGCGGAGTCGAAGCAGCGGATCAGCACGGCTTCGTCGGCCTGCATCCTCGGGAAGTAATAATAGCGCTGATTGGGATTATAGGTGATCGAATAGGTCTCACCGGTGCGGTCGGGATATTTGAGGTCGCTGGCGATCAGGTTTTCGTCTTCCAGGCTCTGCGCGTCGCACAGTGCCAGCGGCGACTCGAGCAATGGACCACGGATCGGACGCCACAAATTGATGATCGCAAAGCGGTTCTGCAGCAGCGCCTCCGCCTCGTCGCCCATCAAATCGCGCACCCGCTTGGGTGACGACCAGGCCGTATAGTCGTTGTGGACGCCCTTGGCCGGCATCTTGATGCCGCTGCCCTTGATGGCCGCCATCGTCGCATTGCGCACGATGTGATCGAACGCGACGACGCGCGCGGCACCCGTGGCTTCCCGCATCACCCGTTCGCATTCGGGGTAGTAGACGGCCTTGATCTGTTCTTCGTTGTAGAAGTCCGTGACCGCCGTCTGCTTGTGCAGCAGGACAAAGCCCTCTCTGTCCAGGGATAGCTGGTCGATCATCGGCCGCGCGTCGCGAATAGGCACCCGATGGGTTTCGCGCTGGCCGGTTCTGACAGGGATCCCAGGGGGCGGCTCGTAATTGTAGGCGACCGGCTTTTCCGCCATCGGAACGAGGAAGTTGAGCGGTGCCACGACGCTCCTCACATCCGTAACTGCCGAGCCATCCATGATATCTCCGGGTCCAAAAGCCCTGCGTAACCCTAGAAGAGAGCACCCTCGAACGTCAACCTGAGCGCTCCTTCATTCCTCGCGCTCGCGCTGCTGCAGCTCCTGCAACAAGAGACGCACTCGCCGCGCGGTCCGCAGCTTGCGCGCGATATCGGGCGCTAGGCGCAAATCGCCGTGCGCGTCGAGCCATCCGGCCTCGACATCGGGTGGCAGCTCGCGCATCGCTTCGGCGAACGCGGCAAAAATCGCCCCGACCTCGCGCGCTTCGAGCCGCCGTTCTCTGGCCACGCTCGCCTTCTCCCCGGATTGCTCGATGGAGAGACTAGTACAGCCCTTCGGAAATACCGAGCGTATGGTTTGACCAAAGGGGTTGCCTAGAACAGGGCCAGCTGATCGCCCTTTTGCGGCGGCGGCGTAAAGCGACTGGTGTCGAGCGGTTGCGTCGTTCGCGCGTTGAAACCGAGCCTGCGGCAGGCGCGCTCGAAGCGCAGCCGCAGGACATCGGCATAGGCGCCGGTCCCGGTCTTTCGTTTGAACCAGGCTGAATCATAAAGCCGGCCGCCATGAGTCTGAGCGACGAGCGAGAGAACATGAGACGCTCTGGCGGGGAAATGCGCCTCCAGCCACTCCTTGAACAGCTCCTTCAGTTCGAGCGGCAGACGCAACAGGGTGTAGGCGGCCGAGGTGGCGCCCGCGGCGCGCGCCCGTTCGAGGATCTGCTCCATCTCGCTGTCGTTGAGCGCGGGGATCATCGGCGCACTCATTACACCGACCGGCACCCCGGCGGCTGCAAGAGCCGCGATTGTCTCCAGACGGCGTTCGGGTGTCGCGGCGCGCGGTTCCATGACGCGGGCGAGCCTACGGTCGAGCGTCGTCACGGAGATTGCAGCCATGGCCAGCCTCTCCCGCGCCATCTCGCTCAGAATGTCGAGGTCGCGCTGGATCAGCGCCGATTTGGTGACGATCGTGACCGGGTGACGAAAATCGCGCAGCACTTCGAGGATCGCGCGGGTGACGCCGAGCTTGCGTTCGACCGGCTGATAGGGGTCGGTGTTGCTACCGAGGGCGATCGGGCGGCAGGAATAGCCCTTCTTGCGCAGCTCGCCGGCGAGCAATTTCGGGGCCTGCGGCTTGTAGAAAAGGCGGCTCTCGAAATCGAGCCCCGGCGACAGGCCAAGGTAGGCGTGGCTCGGCCTCGCGTAGCAATAGATGCAGCCGTGCTCGCAGCCGCGGTAGGGATTGATCGAGCGGTCGAAGCCGATGTCCGGCGAGTCGTTGCGGGCGATAATGGTGCGCGTCGAGTCGACGCTCAGCGTGGTCGCCAATGGTGACGGCTCTTCGTCGGCCGCGCCCCAGCCATCGTCGAACGCCAAGCGCCTTTCGGCTTCGAAACGTCCGCTGGCGTTGCTCGCGGCACCCCGTCCCTTGCGCTGCTTGAGGGCGACCGGCATATCCATGCCCGGCATTATGCCGTGGGCTATGGGAACACTACAAGAACAAATTTCGATTTCGGTCATCGTGCCGACATTGAATGCAGCCGGGACACTGCCCGACGCATTGGACGCGTTGTGTGGTTCGGCGATGGTCCGGGAAGTGATCGTCGCCGATGGCGGCTCATCGGACGAAAGCGTCGCTCGCGCCGGCTCTGCGGGCGCTCGGGTCATCGTCACGCCGCGCGGGCGCGGCGGCCAGCTCGCCGCCGGTGCTGCCGCGGCATCGGGCGGCTGGCTTCTCTTTCTGCATGCCGATTGCCGGCTCGAAGCCGGTTGGGAAAGGGCGGTGGACGCCTTCCTGACGGCACCGGAAGCGCAGAGCCGCGCCGGTTACTTTGATTTGGCGCTCGACGATCCTGCGCCGGCTGCGCGAAGGCTGGAGCATATGGTCGCTTGGCGCTGCCGGGCTCTGGCGCTGCCCTTTGGCGACCAGGGGCTGCTGATCGCCCGCAGCCTCTACGAGGCGGTGGGCGGGTTTGCGCCATTGCCTTTGATGGAGGATGTCGATTTCGTGCAACGCCTCGGTCGCCGCCGCCTGCAGCGCATCGGCGCGCGCTGCATCGCCTCGGCGCGCCGCTACCGGCGCGAGGGCTACCTCCTCCGGCCATTGCGCAACCTGCTGTGCCTGTCGCTCTATTTCGCCGGCGTGCCGCCCGAGCACATCGTCCGGCTCTACGGCTGATGCGCCGCCACCTCGTGCTGTTTGTCCGCGCACCCCAGCTGGGGCGCGGCAAACGCCGCTTGGCGAAGGCGATCGGTGATGTCGCGACGGTCAGGTTCGAGCGGCTGATGATCGCGCTCTTGCTGCGCCGCCTCGCAACCGATCGGCGCTGGCACCTGCGCATCGTCGTGACGCCGGACACGGCGCGCCACCGTGCCCGGTGCTGGCACCGAGGCGTCGAAGCCGCCGGTCAGGGCAACGGCGATTTGGGTATCCGCATGCGCCGCGCCCTCGCCGCGCGTCCGCCCGGCCCGGTGGTGCTCGTCGGCGGCGACATCCCGACGCTCGCCGCCGGTCACGTCGCGGCGGCCTTCCGCCTGCTCGGCAGCCACGACGTCGTCTTCGGCCCCGCCGAGGATGGCGGCTTCTGGCTCGTCGGCGCCCGGCGCTCGCCGCGGCTGCCGCCGCTCTTCGAACGGGTGCGGTGGTCGGGCCCTTATGCGCTCGCCGACACGCTCGCCGGGCTGCCGCGAAGGGTGTCGGTCGGCTTTGCCGATCCGCTCGAAGACGTCGATGACGGCGAGGCCTATCGCCGGCTCATGCCGCGCCGCGGCTTTTAAAAAATATTCAATCTTGACCGCGGAGGTCGCCGAGGAAGCGCGGAGTACGCCGAGATTCTGGAGCGGCTGCGTCCGCTGCGCCTCCTCAGCGACCTCTGCGCTAAAGCGTTCTTTTTTATTTGGTCTTCAGATGCTCCTGCAGCCGCGGCATCAGTTCGACGAAGTTGCATGGCCGGAAGCGATTGTCGAGCTGGTGGACGAGGATGTCTTCCCAGGCGTCGCGACAGGCGCTTGGCGACCCGGGCAGGGCGAACAGGTAGGTACCGCCGGCGACCCCGGCCGTCGCGCGGCTCTGGATCGTCGAGGTCCCGACCTTATCGTAGCTGAGCCAGCGGAAGAGCTCGCCGAAACCG
>Ga0306923_10003986_pt1 | contig 14043 bp, 12 predicted proteins | sample sta12Can44000108_FD_203841 | JGI IMG/M metagenome (GOLD analysis project Ga0306923, IMG submission 203841) | Lab enrichment of tropical soil microbial communities from Luquillo Experimental Forest, Puerto Rico - statanox.12C.anox.44.000.108 (v2)... | ecosystem: Environmental > Terrestrial >... | reverse complement strand
GCCGAGACCGAGGATCTGGCGCTCGAACAGCCGGTCGTAGCCGTAGTCATTGCCGATTGCCGTGAGAACCGAGGAATCGGTGGTGAGCGCGAGCGCGGCAGCGGGAGCACGATCATAGTTGAGCCGAGACAGCATCTCCCCGGCGAGGTGCTGGGCGTCCGCCGCACTGCCGCCATTGCCGGCGAGAAGCAGCTTGCGTCCGTTGCCGATGGCGTTCGCTGTAACCTCGACGATGTCCCGGATCACCGCCACGAACGCAGGGTCGTCGATTGCCGCCTGGACCGTATCGCGAGATCGAACCAGGTAATCCAGGATCGCCGTCAACGCGGCACCTGCCATGTTTCACACCCACGTTCCGCAAATTTGACCGGCCCAGCGATACCGCCGGTGGTATTGAGCGCGTCTAGCAGCCCCCGGCGATCCTCTGGATGTACGAGGAACATCACAAAACCGCCGCCGCCAGCGCCGGAGACCTTTCCGGCGAGCGCGCCGTTGGCGACTGCAACGTCGTAGAGCTGGTCGATACGGTCGGTGGAAATCCCCGGAGCGGTCATTTTCTTCGCCTTCCAGGAATCGTCGAGGATTTGCGCCATCGCGTGAATATCGCCGGCGAGCAGCGCATTCTTCATTTCAATGGCATCAGCCTTCAGGCGATCCATCGCTGCGATCGCGCGTGCGCTGTGATCAACGATGCCCGCCGTCTGCTGCTCGATGATCACCGTCGCATCGCGTGAGCGCCCTGAGAAGCAGATCACGAGAGATGACTCGAATTCATTCCGAGCGCTGTCGGAGACCCTCAACGGATTCACGATTACTCGGTCCTTGGCAAGAAACTCGATGAAATTGGTGCCGCCAAAGGCTGCGGCGTATTGATCCTGCTTGCCGCCGGCCAGTCCGAGATCGAGGCGTTCGATCTCGAAGGCGAGGTGGGCAACGTCGTACTGACCAAGCGGCGCGCCGAAGAGCACCCGAAACGCGTCGATCAGCGCGACAACCAGTGCCGAAGACGAGCCAAGACCCGACCCCATGGGTGCGTCGACGGTGGTGGTGATCGTCGCGGAAATCGCCCCTCCAGCATTATGATCGCGCACCATTCGTTCATAGACCCCGCGATGCAGCAGCAAGCTTGCCTGGGGTAGCCGCGGGGTAGCCTCGAGCACCTCTTCTCGACCCAGATCCTTGGCGCGGAAGACCACCTTCCCGTCGTCGCGCGGGCTGATGAACGCATAGGCGAAACGGTCGATCGTCGTATTCAGAACTGCACCGCCGAATTGGTCGCAGTACGGGGAAAGGTCGGTCCCCCCGCCCGCGAGCCCGAGCCGTAATGGGGCCCGTGCCCGGATCGTCGTATGCAGGTTCGCCGTCAAGCGCGACTCCTTTACGATGCCTCTCAAGGCCAGTGAATGAGCAAATGATAGATTGGTTGAGAAAGGTAAACAAAACCACAGAAAGGCGAGAAGATAAGCTCAACCGAGAGATGTGTCCAGCTAATGGCTGGCTTGTGTCATGACGCCTTATGCGCTAATGAATTAGGACAGAGGTTGTGCTCGTGTTGCATGCCACATTATCGAGCTAGCGGCCGCTTTACGTCTGACTGGCAGCTCTTCCGAGGGAAATTAATCGGATGCGGATCGCGATGATCGGAACCGGCTATGTCGGATTGGTTTCGGGGGCGTGTTTTTCCGAGTTTGGCGTAGCGGTGAGCTGCGTCGACCAGGATGCGGCGAAGATCGCGGGCTTGCAGCGCGGCGAGATGCCGATTTACGAGCCGGGGCTGGCGGCGCTGGTTGCGGCTAATGCGGCAGCGGGGCGATTGTCATTCACGACCGATCTGGCGGCGGCGGTGGCGGGTGCGGATGCGGTGTTCATCGCGGTCGGCACGCCGTCGCGGCGCGGCGACGGGCATGCCGATCTGTCGTATGTGTTTGCCGCGGCCGAGGCGATCGGCCGGGCGCTGCGCGGTCCGGCTGTGGTGGTGACCAAGTCGACCGTACCGGTCGGCACCGGGTACCAGGTTGCGGCGATCCTGCGCGGCAACCGGGCCAAGGGCGGGGTCGAGGTCGCCGCCAACCCGGAATTTTTGCGCGAGGGCTCGGCGATTGCCGATTTCATGCGCCCCGACCGGGTGGTGATCGGCGCCGACAGCGAGCGGGCGCGGGTCGTGCTGCGCCAGCTCTACCGGCCGCTCTATCTGATCGAGACGCCGATGCTGTTCACCGACGTGGCCACCGCCGAGCTGATCAAATACGCGGCCAACGCCTTTCTCGCCACCAAGGTCACCTTCATCAACGAGATCGCCGATCTGTGCGAGACCTTGGGCGCCGACGTCCAGGATGTCGCCCGCGGCATCGGGCTCGACGGCCGCATCGGCCGCAAGTTTCTGCATGCCGGGCCGGGTTTTGGCGGATCCTGCTTCCCCAAGGACTGCCGCGCTTTGGTGCGCACCGCCGGCGAGGCCGGTGGCGGTCTGGCGATCGTCGAGACGGTGCTGCGGGTCAACGAAGCGCGCAAGCGCCGGATGGCCGACAAGATCGCCGCCGCTTGCGGCGGCAGCCTGGCCGGCAAGAGCTTGGCGGTCTTGGGGCTGACCTTCAAGCCCAACACCGACGACATGCGCGATGCGCCGAGCCTCGAAATCCTGCCGCGGCTGATCGCCGCGGGGGCGCGCATCCGGGCCTTCGACCCCGAAGGCATCGACGAGGCGAAAAAGCTGATGCCCGAACTCGTCTATTGCCGGGATGCCTATCAGACGATGGAAGGGGCCGATGCGCTGATCCTGCTGACCGAATGGAACGAGTTCCGCGGCCTCGATCTCGGCCGCGTCAGGGATCTGCTGACCAGCCCGCTGGTGATCGACCTGCGCAACATCTACCAGCCGCAAGAGATGGCCGCCGCGGGTTTCTCTTATCTCAGCATCGGCCGCCCGGCGCAGCGCGCGGCGCGAATTGCGGGTGGTGGCCTGAGGCAGGCAATGCCATGAGCTTAGTGGCCAAGCGGGTTCTCGTCACCGGCGGTGCCGGGTTCCTGGGTTCGCATCTCTGCGAGCGCCTGGTTGCCCAGGGCGACGACGTCTTGGCAGCCCACAACCCCACTCGCCGACGGGCTCGCCGAGTCATACCTATTTCGATAAACGCCTCAGCGAATTGCGACCAAGCGAGTGCTGAGCGGCAGAGATCGGTTAGCCGCGTTCGCCGTAGGATGGGTGAATGAAAATTCTAGTATTCGGTGCGGGCGGACAGATCGGCCGCGAGGTTTGTCGCGCGGCGTGGCCCCCTCGGTACGCAATCTTACCGCTCGACAGAAACGCGGTCGATATCGCCAACAGCGCTGCCGTCAGCGCGGTGCTGGACCGGGAGACGCCGGATCTGGCGATCAATCTTGCCGCCTACACAGCCGTTGACCGCGCCGAAAGCGAGCCGGAGGCCGCTTGGGCAGCGAACTGCGCAGGGGCGGCCCACATTGCCGCTGCTTGCGACGAGCGCGCGAGGCCGCTCATCCACCTTTCGACGGACTATGTCTTTGACGGTCGCAAAACCGGACCCTATCGGGAGGAGGATGCGGTCGGCCCGCTCGGTGTCTACGGGCGCAGCAAGGAAGCCGGCGAGCGTGCGGTAAGAGCGGCTGTTGCGCGGCACGTGATCCTCCGCACCGCGTGGGTGTTCGGCGAGTACGGGGCAAATTTCGTCAAGACGATGCTTCGGCTCGCAGCCGAGCGGCCGGTCTTGCGCGTCGTCGCCGACCAGCGCGGATGTCCGACCGCCGCGGCCGATATCGCGGCAGCGCTGATGGTGATCGCAGAGCACATCGAAAGAGGCGAGGCAAAGTGGGGAACCTATCATTTCGTCGGCGCCGACGCTACCAGTTGGCACGGCTTCGCGGAGGCGATCTTCGATCTGGCAGCGCCGCAACTCGCGGCCCGTCCGCAGGTCGAGCCGATCACCACCGACCAATACCCGACGCTGGTGCGACGTCCGATGAACTCGGTTCTCGATTGTCAGAAGATAAAAGGAGCTTTTGGCATCTCGCCGCCGCCGTGGCGGACGGCACTCGCCAAGGTAATCCGGGAGTTGGTCGGTTCGTAAACTATCTTGAGGCCGCGATATCGCAACACCCTTGACCCCGAGGCTTGCCGAGACGAGACAACTGGCGTCGGGAGAGCGAGGAGGTGCGGCAGTGAAGCCGGTTACCGAGAGCGAAATCGAGCGTGGGCTCATCGAGAAGGCGAGGCGAGTGCTGCCTGGCGGCACCTTCGGAAATGTCTCGTCCAACGTGGTGATTCGCGAAGGGCGCGGCGGCCGGGTGTGGGACGAAAGCGGCAGAGAGTATGTCGATTTCTTGCTCGGCTCTGGCCCGATGCTGGTTGGCCATGCTCATCCCGAGGTGACCGCCGCCGCCCAGGCGCGCATCGCGCAGGGCACGACGTTCTTTGCCAACAACCGGTACGGGATCGAGCTGGCCGAGGCCATCGTCGACGCGGTGCCTTGCGCCGAGCAGGTGCGTTTCGTCTCCACCGGCTCCGAGGCGGACCTTTATGCGATGCGCGCCGCCCGCGCTTTCCGCAAGCGTGACAAGATCCTCAAATTCGAGGGCGGCTATCACGGCATGAGCGACTATTCGCTGATGAGCCTTGCCCCCAAGCGGCCGGGTAACTTTCCACAGCCGATTCCTGATTCAGCGGGAATCCCGCGAAGCGTCCGCGAGGAAATCCTGGTGGCCCCGTTCAACGACATCGATGCGGCCGCTGCCATGGTGCGCGAGCATCGCGATGAGCTGGCGGGCGTCATCCTCGAACCCCTCCAGCGCATCATACCGCCGCTGCCCGGCTTCCTCGAAGGGCTGCGCAAGATCACGACGGAGCACGGTGTTCTGTTGATCTTCGACGAGGTCGTAACCGGGTTCCGTCTCGCTTATGGCGGCGCGCAGGAATATTACGGAGTCGTTCCCGACCTCTGTACGCTCGGGAAGGTGATCGGCGGCGGCTTTCCGCTCGCGGCGATCGCCGGGCGAGCGGACATCATGGCCCATTTCGACCGCAACAAAGTCGGCGACGAGGGCTTTCTGATGCAGATCGGCACGTTGTCGGGCAATCCGGTCGCGGCCGCGGCCGGACTGGCGACGCTCGAGATCCTGAGGCGGCCTGGCGCTTATGAACGCATCTTCGCCACTGGTCACGAGCTGATGGGCGCGCTCGTCGAGTTGCTGAAGCGCAACGGATTGACGGCGCAGGTGACCGGCGAGCCGCCGCTGTTCGATGTGGTATTCACGGGTGGACCCGTACGCGACTACCGCGGCACCCTCCGTGGCGACGGCGACATGCTGCGGCGGCTCAACGCGTTGCTGCGCGAACGCGGTGTCCTCAAAGGTGAGTCGAAATACTACGTCTCATTGGCCCATACGCCGGAAGACATCCAACATACCCGAGAGGCCTGGGCCTCGGCCCTGCAGGTGCTCGCTGCCGGTTGAGCGGCTCACTTTTTCTTGCCGACGACGCGGGTCCGCAGCGAGCCGATCGACGGCGAGCTCATTTCGACAATATCGCCGGGCTTTAGAAAGCGCTCCGGCGCGGAGCTGCCGTCCGGCAATAACTCGCTCGAATCCGCTGCCGTTCCGGCCGCCGTTCCGCCGCTGATGATGTCGCCTGGATAAAGAGTGAAGTCGCGGGACAGATGTTCGAGGTATTCGCCGAAGGTGAAGACCATGTCGCGCGTATTGAAGCGCTGGCGTCGCTCGCCATTGACCAACGTCTCGAGATCGACATTGGTCGGGTCGGCCTCGCCCACCACAATGCACGGGCCCAAGGAGCACGACGTGTCGAAATTCTTCGGAAAGTTAAAATTGAGTGGCCCGCCTTGTGTCTCCCGCGGCGCACGGATGCTCCAATCCGCTAGCATCGTGACGCCCCAGACATACTCTTCGAGCTGCGAGGGTTTCAGGTCGACGCCGCGCTTGCCGAGCACGATCGCAATCTCGCCCTCGTAGTCCAAACGGTTGCACCGCTCGGGGTAGACGAGCTCGCCATCGGGACCGACGATTTCGCGCGCGAGCTTCCAGAAACCCCAGAACCCGGCTTTGCGGATTTCCTGGTACGCATCGCCCTCATAGGGTCTGCCGCGCATTTTCACCGCCATGGCCGCAGCGTGGTCGGCGAAGTTTCCGCCAGCGCAAGCGATGCGGGCATCAATCGGCCGCGGGGCTTGCAGCCGCACATCGGCTGCCGGGTAAACGAGCGTTTCGCCCCGTGGCCCGAATTTGTTCTGCGCCTGTCCGAGGAGGTGGTCGAGCGCTTTCTGCGCGTGTTCGAGCGCCCGCGGGCCGCCCTCGATCAGCCGGGCGAGGTCGGACGGCACCAGCGCCTCGGCCATTACCAGCGGACCGGACTCACCGGCGCGCTCGTGCAGATATTTGGCGCACGCGTAAGAAAGGTCGACGACATTGCGGTCGTGCAACGCGCCGGTTCGCTTGTCGGGGCCGAATACGACGATTTTCATCGGACGCTACTCCTTCCTGGATCCCCGAGTCCCGTCTGCGGGTAGTACTTCGCATTATGGCGCGAAGTCATCCTGACCTTGATCGAGAATCGGCACCACGCCGGGAGCAAATCGGCGCGCCGACATCACAGAAAGGCCCTCGCCTCAGCCCCTCGCCCCGCCTGCGGGGAGAGGAAGGGACCCGCGAAGCGGGAGGGTGAGGGGCGGCGGGTGAGGGGGTCCGGAATTTTTGGGTTGTGGGTGGAACGCGCCCCGACCCGGCATGACGGCACCGGTCGCCATGAGCTACAATCATAAAGGGCATCGGTATTTGCCCATTGCTGTGTCTGCAGGAAATCTGCAGCAAGATCACTCGCATTAGTTGAACCCTAACCCGACCCAGTGACGGCTGACGGTCGCGGCTCGCGGGTCTGGGCCATCCCGCCGCGGCGAATCTCACCTGGTTCGCAGCGTCGCTTCGGCGTCCCTGAATTTTACGATTCGCGATCCTCACTTTCATTATCCTCCTCGGCTTCATCATAACCGTCAGTTTCATCATAATCGCCTAGCGCCAAAATCTGCAGCGGATCTACAGCAAACCCTCGCCTTTTGGTTGTGTCGATCGCCCGGGCGAAGGTCTCAACCACGGCCGCGATCGTGGCCGCCTCGCCCGGCGTGATATCGCCTCTGGCGAGCGCCGCAGTGACCGCTTGCATCGCAGCAGAGATATCGTCGGTGCTCTCGATCGGCGGCAGGGTGAAGTTGACGGCGCGTTCGCGGCATGGCGGCAGGATCCGTTCGATGCAGAGCCGCATCGCGGTCGGGTCGCCCGCGAGCGCCAAATCGACGGCCGTACGCGTTAGAGCCTCGGACTCCCCCGCGAGAAGCGCTGCGGCAGCGAGGGTCGCCTTGTTGCGGGAGCCGGGCCGGCGGCCAGCTGGATTGCCCGACCGGCCCTTCTCGAACGGCCGCCCGCGCACGTGCCCCGGCAGTTTTTGTAACAGCACATCAGACATGATCATCGCCTTGGCTCGGCCGGCGGCGCGTTCCCGGTCCGCGGTCGATGAAAGTAGAATGCAATATAGGCAATTTATCGGTTGCGTCAATAGCAAAGGTTGAGCGAGCCCCGGTTGAAGGTTCCGGTCAGCCGGGGACGTGTGCGAGCCATGCTCGCCACCGACTTCATCGGCAAATGGCGCCCGGCAGATCCTGTCTCACGCCGAATGGCCTCGGCGTCTTACTCGATACCGAACTCACCGAACCGGCCGACCGGTCGCGGCTGCGCCGTCAGGCGGCGGTCAAGCCGGGCCCCGCCGGTGCGGTCAAACAACCGGTGCGGTTTCGAGCGCAGTGCAGCGGGAGAGGGTCGGACGCTGCGCTACGCCGGGGGCTCCGCGCCAGCCGCTCGACCCAAAACTACGTGCCACTGACACTTCTCAATTGGAGAAAAACTGACATCTGTATTTTGCGTTGACATTGGTTAGCTTCCGGCGAAGGAGCAGAAATACAAAATGTTGATTGCCTCGCTCGAGGGATCGGGCCCATCCCGAAGCCTGATCATCCAATGATCTCTATGTACTCCTCATCGCTGCCAAGGGGTTCGAACCGGTGCTTCAAGACTTCAAAGGTGTTCCTGGCGATGTAAAGGCTTCCCCAAAGGTCCGTATTGCGCTTTTCGATGCGGCGCCACGACTCCTCTTCTGAGCACATGACACGGTAGAGGCGCGCTTGTCCGCCTATTGCTGCTATCTTCGACCTGCAGGCATCACGCTCCCGGCGCGTCCACCAGCCAAAATCGAGCACGACATCCGTGCCCAGCTGCAGACATCTAGGCCAGACCTCTTCGAGCAACTCAGATACTCGTCGGCAAAATTCGGCAAAGTGCTCGACGGGCGGATCATCTCCATAGAGGCGCGTCATCCACTCGTCGTGGGAAAAGCGGATCGCGGGGATGTCCCGTTCCAGCCGCCGAGCGAGCGTGGTTTTGCCGACGCCGAGGTAACCATGGATCAAGTGAGCCGTTGCCATAGCCGCTTCGATGGAGCCGGGCGAACACTGGTCATAAAAGGTTCCTAAATCAGCGAAGTAGCGATTTTCCCAGCTATTTTCCAGAACGGACCGTATAGAACCGCAGAGCACCCCGGCGACGTGCAAGAGACACAAGATATAAAAAACAGGGGGTTGCCGTTGCTAAAGGCGTTCAAATCGCGATCCCGGCCCCCGAAATCGCCGGAATCTGGCGAATGTCGGTGAATAGAGAACAGGTCCGATGCCTGATCTTGTGATCCGTCCGGCTGTCCAGAATGACCTCGAGGTGTTGTGGGATTTTCTCGCGATGGCGGCCTATGAAGCCGATGCAGAGGCGGCGAAGGCGATTCCGTCCGTAGCCAAATATCTCGTCGGCTGGCAGCGACCCGGGGATTTCGGGTTCATTGCCGTACAGAACGGCGAAATTATCGGTGCAGCCTGGGCGCGGCGCTTTTCCGCCGAAGAGCTTAAGGTCCCCTACGGCGACGAAGAGACCCCGAAGGTGTCGATCGGCGTGAAACCAAATGCGCGCGGCCAGGGCGTTGGCGAGAAGCTCATGCGGGCGATGATCGGCGAGGCCGCTCGCCGCGGGCTTGGCCTTAATCTCAGCGTGCGGTCCGAAAATCCCGCCCGTCGCCTCTACGGGCGCCTCGGCTTTCGCGACATTCCCGGTTCCGCTGTCACGAACCGCGCTGGCGGCACGTCGATCGGCATGGCACTGAGGCTCTGATGCTCATACTCCGGGAGAGCGCGAGAGGGCTGCCCCTCTCGCCCGGCGCAGAGCGCCAGCAGTTTGCCCGGTTGTCCCGCCACGAAACTGAAGGCGCTACTCAGAAGGACCCGAAATATCCTTTGACATGACGATCGTTCGCTCTTCGCCGTAGAAGCCCTCGCGAACGACCTTGAAACCGCGCTTTACGTAGAACGGTTGCGCCGTGATGGACGACTGCACGCTCAAGGTATTTACAGACTGGACTTTCGCAGCGTTCTCGACAGCATCCATGAGTTTTGTGCCAATGCCGCGGCCCTGATAGTCCGGGTGAACGAAGACCGCTCTGACCGTGTTGCTGTTCAGGCTTCCCGTTCCGACGATTCGTCCATCAACGACCGCGACGTAAGCGTGCCACTCCTCCAACGTTGAGGCGACCCCATTCGGTAGAGTCAAAACCAATCGGTCGATCACTGACGCTGGATAGTCGCGCGCGTTCGTCTCGCGCAACGCCCGCAGCACGATCTCATAAACGGCTTCCGCGTCCCGCGCCGTCGCGCGCCTGATCTCTAGTTCCGTGGTCATATCGTAGGTGGCGATCGTGGCCGATGATAATGTATGCGCTTGGGTCGCGAAAGCGCATCCCGTGATTTTGGTCGAAATCGGCTGCACAGGCAGACGCTTTGACATCGGGTAACTCTGCGTTCCGAACAGAATGACCGCGCCAAGAGGGTCTGGTCGTTCCCGTGATCCGGGAAGCACAACCCTGATTTCGACCGCCTAAGCACCGCGCAGGCATCAGCGGCATCTGCTACTAGGGCACTTCGAATTTCCAATTCGAGAGCATGCCAGACGGCTTGAGTGGCTGCCGACTGCCGCCATCCAGCCGGTTAGACGGGCGCGGGAATGCGGTAGAGCACCAATGTCCGGTCCTTGTCTCCTGCCTTGTGCCTTTGTCGTGTCCCGATGATTTCACCCCTGACGGCCTCGGCAAGTCTACGGCTTGGTGTATTTTCATCAACGACGGGCCACAGAAACCCAAATGGATGAAACTTCTCACTCGCCCACCTTATCACGGCCGCGAAGCCCATTTGATGAAGCCTCGAACGTTCATGGAGAAAAAGCCTAGATTCGCAATGACCATTGCATAGCTTTCCGCCCATAGACCAATAAAGCACCAAAGCAGGTTTCCCAGCATCATCACGACGAAACCTATTCGGCTTTTGTTGCCCAGCAAATAGATTGCTGAGAACGTGAGGCACATTGCGATCCAGTCGATACCATTGTAATGCGACAAATTCCCCCCGGCGACGTTGGTTTAATCCCGCAACGTCACGGTCATCACCACGTTTGCGTATATCAAGATTTTCGGAGATTTCCTTGAGCTTGCGCTCCGTGAAGCCCCTGCGTTCCATGGGACCGACCGACACCACGCGATCGCAGGCGTCTTGAATAGCGTGCCGCGGCGATCAGCAGGGCGGCCAAATGCAATCCGCGTTCCCACGCGACGGTCACGGGTGCAGCCCGGCTCGATAATGCACCCAATGTTCATAGCTAGAACCGCGCAATTCGAACGTACGTTCGCAGACCGCGCCAAGCCGCTCCACAACGCGTTTCGACGCATGATTGCCCGGCCGAATAAAACTCGCAGCGCGAGGAAAGGGAAAGTGCTCGAACAGCCAATCACGAGCCGCGCCAGCCGCTTCCGTCGCGAAACCCTGCCGCCAGAATGGCTGATCTAGTGAATAGGCGATCTCCGGTTCAGGCCAGTCGAGGGGTTGAAAGATGCCGACACTTCCAACAAACGTATCATCATCGATTTTTTCGCACGCCCACATGCCGTACCCGCGCAGCGCCCACCCTCCAAGAGATGTCGCCATTGTCCGCCACACTTCAGTTCGGGTGGACGTGCGTCCCATGACCATATGGCGCATCACCTCCGGGTTCGCCTGCATCGCTGCGTACGCATCGAGATCGCTGGCCTGGAAGGCGCGTAGTCTAAGCCGCTCCGTAGTCACTGTTGGAATCTCGATTACGGTCATCACCAACCTCAGCAACGAGCTATCGGAGCCTGAATATACCCCTCTTTTCCAGAACGCTTGTTAGCCGTCTCTGATATGCAGATCTTCATTGCAGCTACTCCTTCGTCGTCTGCGGCAATTTCTTCACACGCTCATTCCGGAGGAAGTGACCCGGCCCGCAGGGCTGGTGGGTGGGGGCGTCAACCACGGGCGGGGTTGCGCCGCCGCCGGATAGCGGGATTATGTCGGCTTCGCGGTTGGGGGAAGGGAAGCGGCCATGAAGCTCGGCCTCAGTCTCGGTTATTCCGGCGCCGAGCTCAGGCTTCCGGTGGCGCAGGTCCAACGCGCCGAGGCGCTCGGCTATGATTCGGTGTGGACCGCCGAGGCCTACGGCTCGGATGCGGTGACTCCGCTCGCCTATCTCGCGGGCAAGACCGAGCGGATCAGGCTCGGCACGGCGGTCGTGCAGCTCGCCGCGCGCAGCCCGGCCAATGCCGCGATGTGCGCGGCGACGGTCGACGCGCTCGCTGGGGCGGGCGTCCGTCGGCGGCCTCGGCGTCTCGGGTCCGCAGATCGTCGAGGGCTGGTACGGCCAGCCCTGGGGTTCGCCCTATTGGCGCACCCGCGACTATGTCGCGATTATGCGCAAGATCTTCCGCCGCGAGGCGCCGGCCAGTCATCAGGGGCGCGAGATCAGTCTGCCCTATAGTGGTCCCGGCGCGCTCGGCGTCGGCAAGCCGCTGCGCTCGATCCTGCACATGAACCCCGACATCCCGATCTATCTCGGCACCGGCACCGAGGCAATAGTGAGGCTCACGGCGGAGATTGCCGATGGCTGGCTGCCGAACGGCTTTGTGCCGGGCTCGCTGCCCGAATACCTGCCCTGGCTCGAGGAAGGGTTCCGCCGCGCCGGCAACGCCAAGAGCCTCGCGAATTTCGCGATCCAGGGCACCGTGCACGTCGCGCTTAACGACGACGTCAAGGCCGCGCTCGCGGCGTTGAAGCCGGAAGTGGCGCTCTATGTCGGCGGAATGGGCCATCGCGACAAGAATTTTCACAAGGACATGATGGTACGCCGCGGCTACCGGGAGGCAGCCGAACGCATCCAGGAGCTCTACCTCGCCGGGCATAAGGAAGAAGCGGCCGCGGCTGTCCCCGACGACTGGGTCGACCGGAAGTCGCTCGTCGGTCCGCCCGCGCGGATCAAGGAGCGCTATCGCGCCTGGGCGGATTGCGGGCTCACCGGACTCACCATCCGTTCGAAGCAGCCGCCAGCGATCGAGATAATCGCCGAAGCGGCAGAGCTCGGTCGGGATTGAAGCTCCTCGCGGATCAGTGGAAAATCCGATTATCGGTCAGTAAGCGATCACCGTGCAAAGCCGTGTCGCAAGGGGGACGGTGCGACGTAGCGCCTGCATATTGGTCGCGATCGCATAACAGGGATTCTCTCCGACGGGGTATGCCAGAAGATGGTTACTCAATTCGCCGGGAAAGTGGGCCATTATGGCCCACTTTCCGGTTCGGCTAGTGCGCCGATAGCCGAGGCGGATGCTTTCGGAGCCCGCGATTGCGCGGCGGGTGCGGATCAGTGTCCCCAGCCGTTGTAGCTCGGGTGGTCCGCGGCGATCGGCAGGCTCACAGCGGTGCCGGTGGCCGCTGAATGGTAGAGCGCGGTAGCGAGCTCCAGCGAAGAGTGGGCGTCGGCGAGGGTAACCGGCAATGGGCCACCGGTCGTCAGCGCCGCGTGGTAAGCGCGGAATTGGCCTTCATACCGCGGTGGCGCGGGGCGGTAATCGGCCAGTGCCTCGGCGATCTGCCGCTCGGCCTCGGGCGAGGCCGGGATCATCTCCCACGGGTCGTCGCCGGGCGAGTAGGAGGCGTGCGTGCTCTCGAATGAGACATGCGCAAAGCACAGCCGCAGGCGGCTGATCTCGCGCTGCGAACCGAGTGTGGCGGCGAGCGAGACCAGCGCCCCGTTCCGCATCACCAGGCTCGCGACGGCGCAGTCCTCGACCTCGATCGGATTGACCGGCGTCGCTGTGCGCGCGAACACCGAGGCGGCTGGACCCATCAACCAGGTCATCAGGTCATGGGAATGGATCGCGTGCATCAGCAGGACGCCGCCGCCCTCGGTCTCCCATCTTCCGCGCCACGGCGCCTCATAATATTTCGCTGTTCGCATCCAGGCCGTCTCGACGGTGGCGAGATAGGGCTTTCCGGCGAGCCCCAAGTCAATGATCCGCTTGGCCTTTTGCACTCCGTCGCCAAAGCGGTACTGAAAGATCGGCATCACCCGCCCTGCCGCTGCCTTCTCGGCCGCGATCACCCGGTCGATCTCGGCGAGCGAGCCGACCAGAGGCTTCTCGCAGACGACCTCCTTGCCGGCCGAAAGTGCCGCCAGGATTTGCTCGAAATGGAGCACCGCCGGCGTGCAAATGTCGACGATGTCGACGTCGTCCATGCGCAGCACCTCGTCGAAGGACCGGGTGCCCCGCGGAATCAAGAATTCGTCACCGACCGCCGCTAGCCGGCCCTCGTCGATGTCGCACACTGCTACGACCCGAAACTTGTCTCGGTGCTTGCCGTAACCTCGAGCGATGTGGTTGTGGCCGACGCCGCATCCGACGACGGCGACTGTCCAAATCCTGGGCTCCGAGACTCGGGTCAGGAGGGGTGCCGGAAGCGGACGATCAGACCGGCGGCACCCTGTGGGAGCAATATAGAGATGACACCCCTCTGCAAAGTAGAGGTGACACTCGCCCGGGTTTTGGGGTCCGGGGAGGTGCACCGTGGTGGCGGTGTTGTCGATGAGCAAGCA
>Ga0306923_10003985_pt1 | contig 14045 bp, 10 predicted proteins | sample sta12Can44000108_FD_203841 | JGI IMG/M metagenome (GOLD analysis project Ga0306923, IMG submission 203841) | Lab enrichment of tropical soil microbial communities from Luquillo Experimental Forest, Puerto Rico - statanox.12C.anox.44.000.108 (v2)... | ecosystem: Environmental > Terrestrial >... | reverse complement strand
CGGAACGAAGTCGCTCGAGCTGGATTAGGCATTGTTCTTCAGCAGCCCGGCGCGCGGTTTCGTTGGCCTGGGGCAGAGGGGTCAACAGAAGGTCGTTCTTCAGCTTGACGTGCGAGACCTTGGCCCCGAATACCGGCCGAATTCCCAACATGGATTGGTAGCGGTTGATGTCGGTGGGGGCCGTAAAGGCGAAATACACAGCCGTCGCGGAGGGGTTGTGTGGGGCAAGATCGCGCTGAACGCACACCAGCGCCGCGCAATCGCGTTCCACGATGAATCTCCGGACATCCTCAGGCAGTCCGTCGTCGTCGATGGTGACGATGGTTTCGTCCGCCGTTTCGCTTGTCCGGAACGTGGTGAAAGCAAAGGTCAGGTCGAAGTAGCGTAGCGCCAGTTCCAGGGCGCCGCGGACATTCGGGCTGGATGCCATGGCGAAGCCGAGCATGCCGAAAGCGGTGAAGTGATACCTTAGGCCCGCCTCGATCCCCAAGGCCGGCACGGATTTCAACTGCGCGACCAGATTGCGGATCAGCTGCAATTCCTGCTCTGCGGTGATCAACGCTGTCGGGTCATGAAGCTCCCGCTCTTTCACTCCGGTTCCCGCCAGGCAAGCCTGCATGGTCATGCCATGGCTGACCCCAAGCTCGGCCATCATCCGTATGCTGGTGATGCTGCGTGCGTATTCCCAGTTCAATCGCGCACCCTCCCCGCTTGCTCGATCCCGCCGCCGGTAAACGTCGTGCGTCGTCTATGCCGCCCTGTGTCGGGATTTGGTAGGGCGCAAATGCCTCTTCTTGAGGTAAATGTCCTCAAAAGTAGATTTTTTGTCTTTCCCTGGTATACCGCTGGATCTGCCCGCTGGGTAAATTTCAGTAAAGTGGCCACCCGAAGAAGGTGCCAAAAAAACAGCGGAGGAAAATCATGAAAGCAATGCCCGCGCACTATGGATAGCAGCGCCGCATAGGCTCATTCCGAACCGAAAAACAAACGCAGTGATCTTGCTGCGGTGCATGCGTGACGTGCCCGGTAGTTTGGGTGTGAGCGAACGCGCATGTCCGGAGCTTCGCGGAAGAATGCCAGATGAGTATTGATCCGGATGATGTCGGGCCGTTGCTGGAAGAGGTGTCCAGCTTCGCAAAGGCGCGGATCGGCGGTGCGGTAACGCGCCCCGAGGAGCCGCTGCCGATTGCCGAATTGGAGAATCTGACCCGCGAGGCCCTGGAGTTGGGCATGCTGCCGACCGGTGGGGAGGCTGGCTTCGGTCTGTGGGAAAGCTGCGATCAGCCTCACGACATGGAGTTCAATATCGGGGTCTTGCGCCATGTGGCGCGTGCCAACGTGGGCGTCGCCTTCGCATGGCACCGCCAGGCCCTGGCGCGCTGCCTCGAACGCAGCCTGGGCGCCGCTCCGGCAGGCGACGATCTGTTCGGCACGATCCTCGCCCCGACCGGGCATTATGGTTTGGCCCGCAACAGCCTGGCCCGCTGGCTGGCAGGAAGCGAACAGGGGGGCGACGAGTTTCATTTGCTCGCCGACTGGCTGGACCGCCGGACCCACGTGACCTCCTTTGTCGCTCCCGAGTCGTGGAAATTCCTGCTGTGGCCGGTTTGGCACGAGGGGGATGTCCTTTGGCAACGTGTGTCGCGCGACAATGTTTGGGTGCGCGAACTCAGGTTCCAACACGGCTTCGATGAGGTTTGCGCCTACCAGATACTGAATGCTTCGGGCGAAGGGCAGACGTGGCAGGTTGGGGGAGGTGTTTCCCGGCAATTGTATGCGCGCATTCTCAAGCTCGACATGCTCGGCCTGCTGGCGATTGGCTCGGGCGGTATGGCGCGCGGTCTGGAACTGGCCAGGGAATACGCCTCCATCCGCAAACAGGGGGGCAAGCGGATCGATCGCCACCCGGCCGTCCAGCGGATGTTGAGCGACGTGGAGCAGGCTTGCCGCAACGCCGATCTGGCCTTGCATGCCTGTGCCCAGCCAGTCGATGAGCTCGATCTCGGACTGGTGGCCGCCAGCCGCGCCAACATTCACGAGATGCTGTGTATGGCCGCGAATCAGGTGGTCCAGGTCCACGGCGGTATTGGCTACATGCGCGACGCCGGGGCGGAGAAGCTCCTGCGGGACATGAACATGCTCAAGCTCCAGACCGGCGGAACCCGAGAGATCGGGGCGTTCCTGGCTGGTTGGTTTGGAGACTACGAATGACCGCGCGCTCCCATTTGCAGGACCATCTGCCCTACGACCACCCCCTCTCTCCTCGCAGCCAATACCGAAAACTGCCGCTTCTGGCGCGTCTGTTCATCGATTACTCGGCTCGTGATCTGTGGGAGACCGATACTCGTCGCCTGCCCGCACCGCTGGCAAAATTGCGCCGCAAGGCTTGCGCCTTCGCCCAGGATGTTCTGGCTCCGACTTCGTCCGAGCTGGATTTGGCCCCCCATCTGCCACCGGGAGAGTACCACCCCAAGGCCCGGGAAGTTATGGAGTTGGCCGGTCGTCAGGGGTGGCTCAGCTATTTTCTGCCCGCACCCATCGGCAGCATGTCTCTGCGCGCTGGAATCTATCCACCCATCTGGCAATGCAGCCTGGTGGTCGAGGAGTTCAGCCGGGCGTGCGGCGGTCTGATGCTGTTGTTGTCCGCGCATCACCTGGGCACCATGCCGTTGATGCTTTCGGGCAGTGTGGGCACGATCCTGAAATTCCTGCGTCCTGTCTATCAGAGCTGTTTGCGAGGTGATCCCCATCTCGTGGCCTTCGCGATCACCGAGCCCGGAGCAGGTTCGGACGCCGAGGAAGGGCATGGCGCGGCCGTCTACCGGCCGGGTGTGGTCGCAACTCCGGTCGATGGCGGCTACCTGTTGTCTGGCCGCAAGGTCTACATCAGCGGTGGTGATCTCGCCAAATCGATGACGGTCTTCGCCGCTTTGGCTGGCGAGGGAATGGAATCGTGGACCTGCTTTTATGTGGATTGCCCGTCGCCCGGCTTCTCGGTCGCCCGTACCGAGCAGAAGATGGGGATGCGAGCTTCCGGTGCGGCGGAAATCGAATTCAACGACGTCTTCGTTCCCCATGACCGGGTGATCGGTGGGCTGCGCCAAGGGTGGGCACTCAACCGTGCCACCTTAAATACCTCCCGTATTCCCGTGGCCTCCATGGGGGTGGGATTCGCGGCTGCCGCGACGCAGATCGCGGCAGAATTCGCCTGCACTTACATGCTGGGTGGTAAGCGCCTGATCGACTACCAGGATGTGCAGCTTCACTTGGCGACCATGCTGGCCGAAACCCGCGCCATGCGGAGTCTGGTCTGGCAGGAGGCGCGCCATGCATGGCAACCGCGCCAGTTGTTCGCATCGGTCTGCAAGTTCCAGGTTACCGATCGGGCGCAGCACGTCTGCGAAATGGCCATGGATCTGCTCGCCGATCACGGATCGCTGCACGAAAACCGCATCGAGCGGGTTTTCCGCGATGTCCGTCTGACACGTATTTTCGAAGGTACAAACCAGATCAATCGCCTGTCGGTGATCGAGGATTGGCAAGGCGAATTGCTCGGCCGTAATCCCGTCATCGGCTCTTTGGGGGTGTAATATGAAAAATTATCGAGATGACCCCTTTTTCCAGTACCCCCTGAACAAATATCCCACATCCGAGGGCGATGTGGATATGCCGATCCTTTATTTCGATAACTCGAATTTTATGGCGATTTTCTACGTAGATCATGACAAGGCTCAGGCGCTGACCGGGCAGGATGGGTTCGACGCCGTTCGCTTCGGCAATGGCAAGGCACTGACCGTTGTCGCATTCTATGAATATCGCCACACGGCTATCGGTAGTTATAATGAGGTCGGCGTGGCCATTGCCGCCGTGCCGCCTGGAACGCCGCTGCCTTCCTCGCCGTTGCGATCATTGCTGCGGCATCCCGACAAGAACCCTGTCGGACTTAATATCATCGACCTGCCCGTGACCACGGCTGCCGCGTGTGCCGCGGGTCGCGAGATATGGGGCTATCCGAAGTTTGTCACACCGATCACCTTCTCGCTGAAGGGCCGTGATTTCCGTGGCGCGGTAAGGGATCCCGGTGCGGAGAGGGATATTTGCACTCTTTCCGGCCGGACTGGTATGGGGGTGGCGGGACCTCTGCTCGATCTCGTGCTTTATTCCCGCCTCAATGGCCAAGTCCTGCGCGGGTCTGCCAATACCCGGGGAGGGGGACGGCTGTGTCTGCCTGGGTCGGTGCGCCTGAAGGTTTCCGAGAGCACGCATCGTATGGCCGAAAACTTGCGGGCGCTTGGTCTGGATGGGGCCAAGCCGGCCTTCATCGGCCATTCTCACAAGCTGCAACTGCGTCTGAACGCAGGGGCCATCCTCTAATGGCGATCACCGACGGAATCCGAAATGCCATTGTTACCGGTGCCGGTTCCGGAATCGGCTGCGCTACGGCGGCCTTGTTGCTGCGCAAGGGGTGGCGGGTGGCGTTGGCGGATGTCAACGAACCGGCCATTCGATCATTGGCGGCATCACATGGCGACGGGGCTCTGGCCCTGCCAGGCGACATTACCGATCCTGATTCCGTGGAAGCCATGATGTCCGCGATCACCGCGTGCTGGAATAGTCGACTGGATCTGCTGGTTAACTGCGCCGGGGTGCTGTGGTCGGGCGATTTCGAGGGGCAGACGCCGGACAACATGACGCGCATTCTGGCAGTAAATAATGCCGGAATAGCGCATTGCACGCGGGCGGCGTTCCCCCTGCTGCGGCGCTGCGCCGATATGGGCGGGCAACCTGCTGTCGTCAATCTGTCGTCCGCTTCGGCGGCCTTCGGCATTCCCAGTTTGGCGATCTACTCGGCCAGCAAGTTCTGGGTTCGCGGCTTCACAGAGGCACTGGCTGTGGAATGGGCACGCCACGGTATTGCCGTGCGGGACGTGATGCCCCCGTTCGTCAACACTCCAATGGTTCACAATGGCCTGCAAGCTAACCGGTTCCACCAGAGAATGGGGTCTGATGTTACCCCGGAGGAGGTGGCGGAGCAGGTGTATGCCGCCTATGTGGGTGGACCGGTACATCGGCTGGTCTCTGCCCAATTCAAGGCGATAATGTGTCTGGCGAGATTTATCCCGGACGCGCTTGTCCGCGCCTGTCTTGCGGTCGTAGGCGGCTATTCCCGCCGGAGTAAGGCACATGGCTAGGCCGTTCCTCCAAGGCAAGACGGCCTTCGTCACTGGTGCCGCCAGTGGAATCGGCGCGGCTTGCGCGCGCAAGTTTTACGCCGAAGGCGCCAATGTTGTACTGGTTGATTTGTCCGAGTCCGGTTGCATGGCGCTGGCGGCAGAATTGGGGATGGAACGCTGCCTTGCCATCGGGGCGTCAGTTACCGATCAGGGCGCATTGCACCAAGCGGCTCAGCGAGCAGTCAATACCTTCGGTGGTATCGACGTGGTTTTCGCCAACGCAGGCATCGCCTGTGAACCGCCAACCACCACGCGGGCGATCGCATCAGAAAAATTCCAGGCGATCATCGACGTCAACCTTTTGGGGGTGTGGCGAACGGTCAACGCCTGCCTCCCGTATGTTGTCGCCCGGCGCGGCTATGTGCTGTTGACCGCGTCGATCTATGCCTTCGTGAACGGCGTGGCGAACGCCCCTTATGCCATGACGAAGGCAGGGGTGGAGATGTTCGGCCGTGCGCTTCGGGCGGAACTGGCAGGCACCGGGGCCACGGCGGGAGTTCTCTTTCCAGGCTGGGTATCGACCCCGATTTCCCATTCCGCACTGGGCGGGCACGACATCGCGTCAAAGATGATCGCCGAGGCGTTTCCCGTCGTACTGCGCAAGCCCATTCGTCCAGAAGTTGTCGCCGAGGAGGTTGTGGCCGGCATCAGAAAGCGTGCGCCACGCATCATCGTGCCCCGGCGATGGGCGCCGGTTTCCCTGGCCCGTGGCCTCGTCAGCGTGCTCACCGACCGCATGCTTGATGGAAATACCAAGTTTCATGCGCTGTTGCGGCAATTGGAAGGAGACGAGTGATCATGAATATGAGCCCACTGCCGCCGCAGGCCGGAGAAAATTTGCTTGAGCGCATGCATCGTGTTTTTGCTGTGCAAAAGGCAGCCTTCGCGGCTGCTCCCTACCCTTCCGTGGCCGAGCGCAAAGAGCGCCTGAGTAAGCTCAAGACGCAGATTTCGCGCTATCAGGATGTGCTGGCCCAGGCCATGAGCGACGATTTCGGTTATCGCTCGCTGTCCGAGTCCAAGATGTTCGACCTGCTCGGTTCGACGCTGGAGATCAATCACCTGATCTCGCATGTCGGCCAGTGGATGAAGCCGAGCCGCCGTTCCACCGAACTGCTGTTCAAGACCAACTCGCTGAAGGTGACCTATCAACCCAAGGGGGTAGTCGGGGTCATCGTGCCGTGGAATTTCCCGATCTATTTGGCCATCGGCCCTCTCGCTGCCGCTTTGGCTGCCGGCAATCGGGTGATGATCAAGATGGCGGAGGCAACCCCGAGGACCTGTGAAACGTTGCATCGGATGGTTTCCGAGGTCTTCACGGAAGACGAAGTGGCTGTCTTCGGCTCGCTGCAGGGGGCCGCCAACGAGTTCACCTCGTTGCCGTTCAATCACATCGTATTCACCGGCTCGCCCGCTGTCGGTCGTATCGTCATGGAGACGGCCTCCAAGAATCTGGTTCCAGTCACCCTGGAGCTGGGCGGCAAGTCGCCGGCGGTGGTGTCGCGCAGCTTCCCGATTGACGAGGCGGCGCGTCGCATCGTGCATGGTAAGGGGTCCAATTGCGGTCAGATCTGCGTGGCGCCGGACCACGCCGTAGTGCCGCGTGAGCGTGTCGATGCCTTCGTCGAGGCGGCGATCGCAAGCTTTCGCGCGCTGTTCCCGAAATCCGATTACACCTCGGTGGTCAACGACCGCCAGTTCGCCCGCCTTCAGGCCATGCTCCACGATGCCACGGCTAAGGGGGCGAAAATCATCCCCTGCGGTCCTTATGATTCTCACCGGGATGGGCGACGCCTACCGCTGCACATTGCCGTCAACTGCACGCCCGATATGATTTTGATGCAGGAGGAAATTTTCGGGCCGGTGTTGCCGGTGGTGCCTTACGACACCCTCGACGACGTGGTGGCGATGATTGCCGCCGGCCCCCGTCCGCTGGCGCTGTACTGCTTCAGCCGGGACGAGAAGGAACGTCGGGACCTGCTGCGGCGCACCCATTCCGGTGGCGTTACCCTGAATGACTGGGGGTGGCACGTCGTCAACCACGACGCGCCATTCGGCGGCGTGGGCAATTCCGGCATGGGAACGTATCACGGACCTGAAGGTTTTCGCGAGCTATCGCACGCGAGGACCGTGTTCTGCCGACACAAGTTCTTCCCAATAGATTTGTTCTATCCGCCATATGGAAGTCTTATCCAGCGGGCAGTACTGCGGTTTTTCTTGGGGAGTCCGGATAAATCTCTGAGCAACTAGCCTAACACCTTCATGTCCGCTGTCTTCCAATAACGGGCGCAAAGCCCGAACGCTAGCGGCTTGTCTTTTTCAACGTCCAAGAATGGCGGCAACGACCGCTCGGGAGGAAATGAGATGAAGTTTTGCCTGCGGAAAAAAGTATTGGCGGGGGTGCCCGTCGCGGCAACATTGGCAATACTCGCCTTCGCTGAAGACGCCCGAGCCGGCGGCTTCGAAATCCGCGAAGAAAGTGCCGAGGGCATGGGCGACGCCTTTGCCGGTGAGACTGCGAAGGCCTATGGTCCGAATACGGCGTATTACAATCCTGCGGGCATGACCCGGTTGAAGGGGCACTCGTTTGCCCAGACTACTAGCTGGATTCAGCCCAACGTCACCTTTAGCGGCTCGAATAGCGGCGCCGCCGGCTCTGGTGGTGCCGCGACCTCCGGCTCCAACGGTGGCCAGGCCGCCCAGCCTGTGGCTGTCGGTTCGACCTTCGGCGTGATCGAGGTCAATCCCGATCTAAAGGTCGGCCTTTCTGTCGCCGTACCGTTCGGTCTGCGGACCAGCTACGATTCCGGCTGGCTGGGCCGGTACCAGGCGCTTAGCAGCGGCCTTACCGATTACGAGTTCCAGCCGTCCGTGGCCTATCGGGTCAATGAGCATCTTTCGATCGGTGGTGGCCCGCGTATCTCTTATCTGACAGCCAAGATGAGCAGCGCCGTCAATCAGACGCTGTTGGGCCAAGGGGACGGTAAGCAGACAGTAAGCGGCGATTCCTGGGGCGCAGGTTACACCGTGGGTGCCCTTTATGAATTCGACGAGGGGACCCGCGTCGGAGTGAACTACCGCTCCCGTGTCCAGCATCACGTCAATGCCAAAATCAGGAACGAAGGTCTCAGCCCCTTATTGGGGGTAGTCGATCAGGATGCCGAGGCAAAACTGCTGCTGCCAGATAAACTGACCGTGGGCATTTACCACGAAATCAATGACCGCCTTTCTCTGGTTTCGGACATCTCATGGACGAACTGGTCATTGTGGAAGTCCTTGAATGTCGTCGGCGAACGTGGAGCCTCATCCACCTACGACTACAATTGGCGCGATACGTTGTTCGTTTCGCTTGGCGCGGATTACCGGCTGGATGAGCGGTGGATCGTGCGCACCGGTGTCGCCTATGACCAGACACCGACCAAGGACGCTACGCGCGACGCGCGTTTTCCCGACTCGAACCGCTATTGGCTGTCGGCTGGCGCAAGCTACTTCGTTACGCCCGATACCAGCATCCATTTCGGTTACGCGCACATATTCATGGATGACGCGAAGGTGGACTACAGCGCGAACACCAACGCGACGGTTGGATCCGGAAGGCTATCCGGCACGTACAACAGCAGTGTCGATCTGATTAGCGCGAGCATGTCGTTCAACTTCTAGAGGGTGGATGTGTCCGCCGGTCCCGTCGCGTGACCGGCGGACATGGAGCCAACCCAAAATCCGAAAAGGGCAGTCCATGCATAATGCCATCGACACCGCCGCGCCGATCCAAGTGACAGCGGTTCCCGATATTCTTGCGCGAGCGGCCGAAATCCACGCCGATCGCCCGGCGCTACTGTTCCATGGTGAGCGGACGACCTATGGGCAGTTGGCGGCCCTGGTCGATCGCGCCGCCCGAGGGTTTCAGTTGCTGGGTGTGACCAAGGGCACCCGCATAGGATTGTGCCTGCCCAACACGCCGTTCTCGGTGATCTGCTATTACGCCGCGCTGAAGGCAGGCGGCATCGTGGTGAACTTCAACCCGCTCTATGTCGCCCGCGAGCTGAAGCACCAGATCGAGGATTCCGGCACCACCGTCATGGTGACGCTCGACGCGGCCGATCTTCCCGGCAAGGTGAAGGGCATGCTCGACGCCTCGTGCCTGGAGAAGGTGGTCCTGTGCTCGGCGGGGCAGGCCGGCACGCCGTCCGAGGACGAACGGGTCGTACCGTTCGCTCAGCTGATCGCGAATGACGGTTGTCCCGAACCGGTGCAGATCGATCCGGTCGCGGATGCGGCCGTGCTGCAATACACCGGCGGCACCACCGGCATCCCCAAGGGAGCCACGCTGACCCACGCCAATCTCGTCGCCAATGCCGAGCAGATCCGGCAGTGGATCGGCGCCTTGAAGGTGGGCGAAGAGAAGGTTCTGGGCGTCCTGCCGCTGTTCCATGTCTTCGCCATGACCGTGGTGATGAACCTGGGCATCTCCATCGGCGCCGAACTGATCCTGGTGCCGCGCTTCGATCTGGAAGAGGTGCTGAAGCTGATCGCCGCCAAGCGGCCGACGCTTTTCCCCGGCGTGCCGACCATCTACACCGCCATCAACGGTGCCGCCGCCAAGGCCAGCGTCGACCTGTCCTCCATTCGCTATTGCATCTCGGGCGGCGCGCCGCTGCCGCTGGAAATCCGCGCCCGGTTCGAAGAGCTGTCCGGCTGCCGCCTGGTGGAAGGCTACGGCCTGTCGGAAGCCTCGCCGGTGGTGACCTGCAATCCGTTCATCGGTGAGCCCCGCACCGGTTCCATCGGGCAGGCCGTGCCGGGAACGATCGTCGAGGTGCGCGATTCGGCCGATCCCAGCAAGGTTCTGCCGCAGGGCAAGCACGGCGAGATTTGCGTGCGCGGCCCGCAGGTCATGGCCGGATATTGGCAGCGGCCCGAGGAAACCGCGCAGATACTGAAGGACGGCGTGCTCCATACCGGCGACATCGGCTATTGCGACCCTGACGGCTTCTACTTCCTGGTCGATCGTATCAAGGACCTCATCATCTGCGGCGGCTCCAACGTTTATCCGCGCGTGATCGAGGAGGCGCTGTACCAGCATCCAGCCGTGGCAGAGGCCATTGTCATCGGTGTGCCGGACACATATCGCGGCCAGGCTCCCAAGGCGTTCGTGTGCCTCAAGGATGGGGCCGAGGCTGATCCGGACGACATCAAGAAATTCCTGGAGACGCAAATCTCCAAGATCGAGATGCCCCGCGAGGTGGAAATCCGCAGTGAGCTGCCGAAAACGGCAGTGGGCAAGCTGTCGAAGCTGGAACTGCTGGCCGAGGAAAAAGCCCGCCAGACCCAAAGCGCGGCGTCCTGAGGAAGGGGCGGTGATGCCTGTCGGGGTTTCGCATGGGCATGGGGTGACGTATGCGGGAACTTCCCCCGCCTTGCGTCACGCCGGTTCCCGCAACATGCGGATCAAGCATGGAACGACTGTATTCGGTGACCGAACTGGGGCGGGCCGTCGGCGTGTCGGCGCGAACCATCCGATTTTACGAGGATCGCGGCCTGATCCTGCCGCAACGGGCCGGGAACACGCGGGTCTACACCCATCACGACCGTGGCCGGATGATCTTGATTCTGCGCGGCAAGCGGCTGGGGTTTTCGCTGAAGGATATCAAGGAGTTTCTCGACCTCTACGTGGTCGATACCTCGCATGTCGAACAACTGAATGTTCTGCTCAGCAAGGTCCGCAGGCGTATCGCGCTGCTCGAGGACCAAATGCATGCCGTCCAGACCAGTCTGGAAGAGTTGCATGAAATCGAACGCATCAGTCTCGCTTCACTGAAGCACAGGGGCGTGGACATCAGTACCGCCTAGGGAAGGGCACCCTCCCCATGGCTTCACTCAATAACGAATACTCGGAGAGTCCTTGATGAAAAAGGTGGTTATCGCCGGTTATGCGCGCTCGCCGTTCACCCTTGGCAAGAAGGGTGCTCTGGTTTCCGTCCGTCCCGATGAGCTGGCCGCGCAGGTGGTGCGCTCGCTGGTGGCGAAGTCCGGCATTCCGGCCGGCGACATCGAGGATCTGATCTGCGGCTGCGCCTTTCCCGAGGGCGAGCAGGGCTTCAACGTCTCCCGCCTGATCAGCCTGATGGCCGGGTTGCCGCGCTCGCTGGGCGCCATGACGGTCAACCGCTATTGCGGTTCGTCCATGAGCGCCATCCATATCGCCGCCGGCGCCATCCAGATGGGCGCGGGCGATGTGTTCGTGTGCGCCGGTGTGGAAAGCATGACCCGCGTGCCGATCATGGGCTTCAATCCGCTGCCCCATCCGGGTTTCGCCGCCGAAATGCCCGAAGCCTACATGGGCATGGGCGACACCGCTGAAAATGTGGCCACCCGCTGGGAAATCAGCCGCCGCGAGCAGGAGGGATTCGCTGTGCGGTCGCACCAGCGTGCCTTTGCCGCCCGTGGTGCCGGCAAGTTCGTGGACGAGATCGTGCCCATCGCCACCAAGGCCGGAACCGTGTCGGAAGACGGCTGCATCCGCCCCGAGACCACGCTGGAAGGCCTGGCCGGCTTGAAGCCCGCCTTCAACGCCAACGGCGTGGTCACCGCCGGCACCTCGTCGCCGCTGACCGATGGCGCGTCCGCCGTGCTGGTGTGCTCCGAGGATTACGCCAAGCGCCACAACCTGGACATCCTGGCCGCCATCCGCTCCATCGCCGTGTGCGGCTGCGACCCCGAAATCATGGGCATCGGCCCGGTGGGCTCGTCGCTCAAGGCGCTGTCGCGTGCCGGCATCGAGGCGGCTCAACTGGATGTGGTCGAGTTGAACGAAGCCTTTGCCAGCCAGTCCATCGCCTGCGTCCGCGAACTGGGCCTGGATGTGGCCAAGGTCAACATCGATGGCGGCGCCATCGCTCTCGGCCATCCGCTGGGAGCCACCGGTGCCCGCATCGTCGGCAAGGCGGCGTCCTTGCTCAAGCGCGAGAAGGGCAAGTTCGCGCTGGCCACCCAGTGCATCGGCGGCGGCCAGGGCATCGCCACCGTGCTGGAGGCCGTGTAATGGCCGAGATCAAGAAGGTCGCCGTCATCGGCGCCGGCGTCATGGGGGCGGGGATCGCCGCCCATGTCGCCAATGCGGGCATTCCCGTCGTCCTGCTCGATATCGTTGCTGAGGATAATGCTAACCGCAATGCCATCGCCGAGGGCGCGGTGGCCAAGATGCTCAAGACGGAACCGGCTCCGTTCATGAGCAAGTACGCCGCCAAGCTGGTCACCACCGGCAACATCGAGGACCATCTCGACCTGTTGGCCGATTGCGACTGGATCGTCGAGGCGGTGATCGAGCGCCTGGACATCAAGCAGTCGCTCTACGCCAAGATCGACGCGGTGCGCAAGGATGGCTCGGTGGTGTCGTCCAACACTTCGACCATTCCGCTCGCCACCCTGGTGGGCGGCCTGTCCGAGCGGTTTGCCCGCGACTTCGTCATCACCCACTTCTTCAATCCGCCGCGCTACATGCGTCTGCTGGAAGTGGTGGGCGGCGACAAGACGCGTGCGGATGCCCTGGAGACCGTGTCCCGCTTCGCCGATGTGTGTCTGGGCAAGTCGGTGGTGCGCTGCAAGGATCGTCCCGGTTTCATCGCCAATCGCCTGGGTGTGTTCTGGCTGCAGGCGTCCGTCACGGCGGCCTTCGACCTGGAGATCGAGGTGGAAGAGGCCGATGCCATCGGCGGCAAGCCCATGGGCATTCCCAAGACCGGCGTGTTCGGGCTGCTGGATCTGGTCGGCCTGGACCTGATGCCGCATGTCAACGCCTCGCTGGCCGCCGCGCTGCCGTCCGAGGACATGTTCCACTCGGTCAACCGCCCGTTGCCGCTGATCGAAAAGATGATTGCCGACGGCTATACCGGCCGCAAGGGCAAGGGTGGCTTCTATCGCGTCAATCGCGAGAAGAACAAGGCCAAGGAAACCATCGACCTCGCCACCGGCGAATACCGCGCTACCCGCAAGGCCAATGTCCCGGCCGTCGCCGTGGCGGGCCACTCGTTGCGCAAGCTGTTGGAACACGACAGCAAGCACGGCCGCTATGCCTGGCAGGTTCTGGGGCGGACGCTGGCCTATGCCACCGCCCTGGTGGGTGACGCTGCCGACGAGATCGAGGCTATCGATGAGGCCATGCGGCTTGGCTACAACTGGAAGTTCGGCCCGTTCGAGCTGATTGACCAGATCGGCGTCGAGTGGCTGATCGCCCGCCTGGAACAGGAAAATATCGATGTTCCGGCCATCCTGCGCCAAGCCAGCGGCCGTTTGTTCTATCGGGTCTTCGAAGGCCGTCGCCAGGTGCTTGGCCTTGACAGCCTATACCGGGACATCGTCCGTCCCGAAGGTGTGCTGCTGCTGGAAGACATCAAGCTGAACAGCAAGCCGGTGCTGAAGAACCGCTCCGCTGCCCTGTGGGACATTGGCGACGGCGTCGCCTGCTTCGAGTTCACCAGCAAGATGAACTCCCTCGATCCCGCCATCCTGGATCTGCTGCGGCAGTCGCTGGACAAGGTCCGCACCGAGTTCAAGGCCCTGGTGATCTACAACGAGGGGTCCAACTTCTCGGTGGGCGCCAATCTGGGCGAGGCGCTGTTTGCCGCAAACATCGCCGCCTGGAGCGACATCGAGAACTTGGTCGCTTCCGGCCAAGCCACCTACAAGGCGGTAAAATACGCCCCCTTCCCGGTGGTGGGCGCGCCGGCCGGCATGGCGCTGGGCGGCGGTTGCGAGATCCTGCTTCACTGCGCGGCGGTCCAGGCCTATGCCGAGACTTACATGGGCCTGGTC
>Ga0306923_10003983_pt1 | contig 14054 bp, 11 predicted proteins | sample sta12Can44000108_FD_203841 | JGI IMG/M metagenome (GOLD analysis project Ga0306923, IMG submission 203841) | Lab enrichment of tropical soil microbial communities from Luquillo Experimental Forest, Puerto Rico - statanox.12C.anox.44.000.108 (v2)... | ecosystem: Environmental > Terrestrial >... | reverse complement strand
CGCATCGACGCCAAGCTCACTAACGCCCACTTCCTGAGCCGCGCGCCGGAAGATGTGATCGAAGAGGAGCGTGAGCGGCGCGAGGAGGCAGAGGCGCGTCGCAGCAGGATCACTGAAGCGCTGCAGCGGCTGGAAAGCGCGGCCTAAATCCTCGCACTCGCGGCAAGAGAATCGCGAAAAGAATGGCGCAAGGCGCAGCGGGAACGATGCGGAAATCTTGGGCTGCGGTTTGCCTCCTCTGGCTCGCCGGCGTGGGGCTGCGACTGACCGTGCTCGCGGTGCCGCCGGTAATCCTGCTGATCCAAGCCGACCTGCGGCTCTCCGGAACGGAGAGCGGCATCCTTTCCGGCCTGCCGGTCATCTTGTTCGGCGTCGCCGCACTGCCGGGCTCGCTGCTGATCGCGCGCTTTGGCGCGTTGAACACGTTGGTCGCGGGTCTCCTGATCACGGGCGTGGCATCCGGTCTGCGCGGCGCGGCGCTCAACGTGTTGGCGCTTTATGCCGCGACGATCGTGATGAGTGCCGGCATCGCCATCATGCAGCCGGCGCTGCCGCCGCTGGTTCGCGAATGGCTGCCGCGATGGGTGAGCTTCGGCACGGCGCTCTACAGCAATGGGCTGTTAGTGGCCGAGACGCTCGGCGTCATGCTCACCATTCCGGTGGTGCTCCCCCTAGTCGATAATTCCTGGCGCTGGAGTCTGCTCGTCTGGGGCGTGCCGCTAATTGCAATCGCGATTCTGACGATGGCGCTTGCGCCGCGATCCAAAGAACCCGCAGCTACCGCGCCGGCGCAAGGCCGGAGCTGGTGGCCGGATTGGAGCAACAAGCTCATCTGGCAGATCGGCTTCCTGTTCGGCAGCGTCAACAGCGTGTATTTCTGCAGCAATGCCTTCCTCCCGGGGTATCTCAGGGGCGCCGGCCGCGCCGACCTGATCAGCGCCGCGCTGACGGCGCTCAACTTCGGCCAGCTCCCGGCGTCGTTTGCACTGCTCGGAGTGGCGAGCAGGCTCGAGCGGCGCGCCTGGCCGTTCATCGCGTGCGGCGTGCTGATGCTCTCGTGCGTGGCCGGCATCGCCGCCACCGCCAATCTGTGGACGGTGTTTTTTGCCGGGCTTCTCGGCTTTCTCGGCGCCTTCGTGATGACGCTCGGTTTCGGGTTGCCGGCGCTGCTGAGCGCGCCCGCCGAAACGGCGCGCCTCTCCGCCGCGATGTTCACGATCAGCTACAGCGAGGCATTGCTGACCTCGGTGTTGAGCGGCGCCGCCTGGGACTTGTCGGGAAGCGCTCGCGCGGCCTTCCTGCCGATTGCGGTGAGCGCCTTGCCGCTCCTGTTCGTGCCCACGCTGGTTCGGTTTCATCGGCTGCAGCACGGCAATGGGACGAGCTGATCGCGCGATGGGCGAGCTCAAACTCACGCTTGCCTGCTGGGATTACGACCGCACCCGGCCGCTGATCGACGGCCGCGTAAAGGCCGAAGGCATCGAGCTCAAAATCGAGATTCTGCGCCCGCGCCAGGCGTTCCAGCGCATGCTCGACAACAAGGAGTTTCAGGTCTCCGAGCTTTCGCTCGCGTCATACACGGCGCTCAAAGGCCGCGGCGCCTGCCCGTTCGTCGCCGTGCCGGTGGCGCTCTCGAAGATCTTTCGCCACTCCTGCGTCTATGTGCGCGCCGATGCCGGCATCAAAACGCCGGCTGACCTGCGCGGCAGACGGGTCGGCACCTCGCAGTGGAGCTCGACCGGGCTCGTGTTCATGCGCGGCATGCTGCAGCACGATTACGGCGTGAGGCCGCAGGACATGCAGTGGTTCATGGGCGGACTCAACAGTTTCGTCGAGCCGCCGCTGATCCCGCTCGACCTGCCGAAGGAAATCGATCTGCGCTTTCTCTCCGCGGGGAAGACGCTGGAAAGGATGTTCGAGGCGGGTGAGCTCGACGCGCTTCTCTCGCTCTACATCCCGAAATTGTTTCTCGATGGCTCGCCCCGCATCGCTCGTCTGTTTCCGAATTACAAAGAGGTGGAGCAGGACTATTACCGGCGCACGCGCATCTTTCCGATCATGCACACGGTGGTGCTGCGCGAGGACGTCTATCGCGAGCATCCATGGGCGGCCAGAAGCATCTACCAGGCGTTCGTGCGGGCGCGCGATCTCGCGATCGATGGACTCTATGATACCGACGCCTTGCGCGTCGCTTTGCCCTGGCTGATCGATCACGTCGAGGAGACGTGGCGCAGCTTCGGCCGCGATTTTTGGGCTTACGGGCTCGAGCCGAACCGCGCGACGTTCGAGGCTATCGGCCGCTACGTGCACGAGCAGGGACTCTCGCCGCGCGTGGTCGCCGCCGATGAGTTGTTCGCGCCGGGGGTGGAGTAGTCGTTCGTAGCCCAGATGGAGCGAACCGACGTCCGGGGGCCTTTCCCGCCTTTCGCTTCGCTCAAGGCGGGCTACGGTCACTGAATGGCTTGCTCAGGAAGCGCGAGCCTTTCAAGCCATAGCGCCATGGCATGTCTGCAGCTTTGGTAATGCCGATGCGCGGGCCGACGATAAGGGCCGCCTCGCTCTCGCGCGCAAAAATTTCGAACGGCGGCGCGTCCAATGCGAGTCCATAGTGCGCGCCGGTCACGCCGAGCGCCTCGCACAGGCGTCCCGGCCCCGCGCACAGCAGCCGCTCTTCGCCGAGGCCGCGCCGGCGGCGCATGATGGAGAGACCGCGCGTCGGTGCGAGCGCGCGAATGAGCACCGCGCTTGCCGAGCCTTCCGGCTCGCAAACGAAGTTCAGGCACCAGTGGATGCCGTAGGAGCGATAGACATACGCGTATCCGGGCGGACCAAACATGACCGCGTTTGCGTCCGTCGGGCCGCGAAAGCTGTGCGCCGCGGGGTCGGTGTGGTGATAGGCTTCGACCTCGACGACGACCCCGCCCACGCCTCTGAACAGGAGCGTTGCGCCGATCAGTTCCGGCGCCACCACGTGCACGCTGCGGGCGAAAAAATTGCGGCGGAGCCGGCGTGGTCTCGACATTTACGAGTGTCCTGATTCCGAAGTTCGCAAACGCCCTAGGCTCGACGGCGAGCGATGCGACCGCTTAGCATAGGATCATGCGAATATTTCTCGCCGGTGCCGCGGGCGCGATCGGCCGGCGCTTGGTGCCGCTTCTGCTCCGCGCCGGCCACCAGGTCACCGGCACTACGCGCTCCGCCGGCAAAGCGAAGGAGCTTGCGCAAGCCGGCGTAGTCCCTGCTGTTCTCGATGTCTTCGACGCGGACGGGGTGAGCGGCGCTGTCCTCGCGGCGCGACCCGATGTCGTGATCCACCAGCTCACCGATCTGCCGCGCGAATTCGATCAGGCGCGCATTTCTGCTTCCTATCCGAACAATGCCCGCATCCGCAGCGAAGGCACCCGCAACCTGATTGCGGCGGCGCAAGCCGCGGGAGCGCGTCGCTTCATCGTGCAGAGCATCGCGTTTGCCTACGCGCCGGGCGGCGAGCCGCATGTCGAAACCGATCCGCTCAATCTCGCCGACCCGGTTCGTGCGATCACGGTGAGAGGCGCCGCCGACATGGAGCAGCAGGGGCTCACGGCGTCCGGCTTGGATGCCATTGTGCTGCGTTACGGCCTGCTTTACGGACCGGGCACCTGGTACGAGACGCCCTCGCACAGGCCGGCGCTGCACGTCGACGCCGCCGCGCATGCGGCACTGCGGGCGGTCGCGCGCGGCAAGTCCGGCGTCTACAACATCGCGGACGACGACGGCGCGGTCTCGATTGCCAAAGCGCGCGCCGAGCTTGGCTTCGATCCAGGGTTTCGCGCGGCGTGAGATTTTTTGCGAAAAGCGGACGCCACTATGGCCAAGGTGTGACATTCGATGTTAACTGATCGTCAATGGTGTTGCGCATGTGCAACAAAGCTAAAACATTGACATCCGAATAGAAATCCGAGCCCACCGCGCCGCGATTTGGCCATACGCGCCCGACGAAGATCGTGGGCGATGTCGATTCCGGGATGCGAACCGAGTCGGGCCGGGCGACACAAAAGGCAAGACCAATGGACGCCAAGACCGATCGCAAGGCGAAACTGCCGAGCCGGCATGCCACGGAAGGCCCCGAGCGCGCGCCGCACCGCGCCTTTTATTACGCGATGGGGCTCACGCGTGAGCAGATCCACCAGCCTTTCGTCGGCGTGGCGACCTGCTGGAACGAGGCGGCGCCCTGCAACATCGCGTTGATGCGCCAAGCCCAGGCGGTCAAGAAGGGCGTGGCGGCAGCGGGCGGTACGCCGCGCGAGTTTTGCACGATCACGGTCACCGATGGCATCGCCATGGGGCACGAAGGCATGAAGTCTTCGCTGCCGTCGCGCGAGGTGATTGCCGATTCGATCGAATTGACCGTGCGCGGCCATGCCTACGATGCCCTGGTCGGAGTTGCCGGCTGCGACAAGTCGCAGCCAGGAATGATGATGGCGATGTGCCGGCTCAATGTGCCGGCAATCTTCATCTATGGCGGGTCGATCCTGCCCGGCACCTTCAAGGGCAAGCCGGTCACCATTCAGGACGTGTTCGAGGCGGTAGGCAAATATTCCATCGGCCAGATGTCCGGGACGGATCTCGAAGTCCTCGAGCAGCATGCCTGTCCCTCGGCCGGGGCGTGCGGCGCGCAGTTCACCGCCAACACCATGGCGACGGTTTCCGAGGCGATCGGGCTCGCCTTGCCGTACTCGGCGGGCGCACCGGCGCCCTACGAAATCCGCGACGCCTTCTGCATGACCGCGGGCGAGCAAGTGCTCGACCTGATCAAAGAGCGGATACGCCCGCGCGACATCGTCACGCGCAAGGCCCTCGAAAACGCGGCAACCGTGGTGTCGGCGACTGGTGGTTCGACCAACGCCGCGCTGCATCTGCCGGCGATCGCCCACGAATGCGGCGTGGAATTCGACCTGTTCGACGTCGCCAAGGTGTTTCAGCGAACGCCCTATATCGCGGACCTCAAGCCGTCCGGCCGTTATGTTGCCAAAGATATGTTCGAAGCCGGTGGCGTTCCGCTGCTGATGAGGACGCTTCTCGACCACGGGTATCTGCATGGGGACTGCCTGACCGTGACTGGGCGCACGGTCGCCGAGAACCTCAAAAGGGTGAAGTGGAACAAGGACCAGGACGTGGTCCGCCCCGCCGACAAGCCGCTCTCCGCCACCGGCGGCGTCGTCGGGCTCAAAGGCAATCTGGCGCCGGAGGGCGCCATCGTGAAGGTTGCCGGGATGGCGGGCTTGAAGTTTACCGGTCCGGCACGCTGCTTTGACGGGGAGGAAGCGTGCTTCGAGGCCGTCAAGAAGAAGAAGTACAGGGAAGGCGACGTGCTCGTAATCCGCTACGAAGGGCCCAAAGGCGGCCCCGGGATGCGAGAAATGCTGGCGACCACCGCGGCCCTTTACGGACAGGGCATGGGCGGAAAGGTCGCACTCATCACCGACGGGCGCTTCTCAGGAGCGACTCGCGGCTTCTGCGTTGGACATGTGGGTCCGGAGGCCGCCGTCGGCGGACCGATCGCGCTCATTCGCGACGGCGACATCATCACGCTCGATGCCGAGCGGTGCACGCTCGAGGTGAAGCTTTCCCAAGCCGAGCTTGAGGCGCGCGCCAAGGCGTGGAAACCGCGCAGCGCTGAATTCGCCTCAGGTTACCTCTGGAAATATGCCCAACAGGTGGGGCCGGCGCGCACCGGCGCGGTCACTCACCCTGGCGGGGCAGCCGAGAAGGCGTGCTATGCGGACATCTGACGTCATCGTCAGCATCGGTTTGCTCGCGCTCGCCGTCGGCTTGTCGCCGGCGATCAGCTTCGATGGGACGCACACGCCGGAGGGATCAACCCTCGCCGTTCCATTGACCGCGCCGGCACCGAATTTGGCTCCGTCCGCAACTCCACTTGCCGCCGTGCCGGGCGCGCCGCTTTCGATGCCGCCGCGGCCGCTCACACCGGCGACGCCGGTTGATGCGTTTCGCTCCGGGATGGAGGCTCTGCGCCAAGGTAAGACCGATCAGGCGGTGGCGGATCTGGAATATGCGGCTGATCAGGGCGTGCCCGGCGCGCTTTGGAAGCTCGGCCGCATGTATGCCGATGGCGACCGTGTCAAAACCAATAAAGCCCGCGCCTACGAATATTTCCGCCGGCTCACAACCATCTCCGCCGACGATAGTCGCGTCGCGCCGAATTCCCGCTTCCTAAGCAACGCCTTCGTGGCGTTGGGGCTCTATCACCTGGAAGGGATTCCCGGGACGGTGAAAGCCGAGCCCGATGTCGCGCGGCAAATGTTCCATTACGCGGCGTCGTACTTCGGGGATCCTGAAGCGCAGTACGAGTTGGGGCGGCTTTATCTGCGGGGTGAGGGCGCGCCGAGGGATTCGATTACCGCGGCACGCTGGCTGCAGCTTTCCGCCGAGAAGGATGATCATCGCGCGCAGGCTCTGCTCGGCGAGATGCTGTTCAAGGGGGACGGAGTGGTGCGACAGCCGGCACGCGGCCTGTTCTGGCTGATCATCGCCAAGGACGGTGCCGGGGCGAATGAGACCTGGATCAACGACATGTACACCGCGGCGCTCGCCAAGGCCACCGATAAGGACCGGGAACTGGCCCGTAAGTATTTGGAAGATTGGCTGAAAAAGCGCCGCGAGTGATGCCGGCTGTGGCTTTCGTGTCACACTCGTCGGAAATTCGTAAGCGTGCCGGGCTACGATGCTGGACCCCTACAGCGGGCTCGCGTACTTCTTGCATCAATGCGGTTTTTAACCATGGTGCTGCGCGCGAGCGCAGGAAGTTTGGCGTGTGTGCTGGCCTCGGCGATGCTGACGCCAGGCTTTGCCGCTGATCTCAGCATCGCCCCGATTTACAAGGCCCCGCCGCTTCCGCTGACCTCCTGGACTGGCACCTATGTTGGTATTTCCGGCGGAGGGGCGTGGGGTAGCGCCGTGGTCCGCAACGATTTCACGGGGGGTGACCAGACGCCTCGTTTTGACTTGAACGGCGGCATCGTTGGCGCGACCGCCGGCACCAATGTTCAGAGCGGCAATCTCGTCCTCGGGGTCGAGGGCGACATTTCGGCGGCGAGCAAAAAGGGAAGCGCCTTCGAATTTCCTCCCACCGGCGCGTTTAGCAACGAAGTGCGCGAGCGCTGGCTTTCCACGTTCCGCGGCCGCGTCGGCTACGCGCGGGACAACTGGCTGTTCTATGTCACGGGCGGTGGCGCTGCCGCCAATGTAGAGAACAGCGTCACTGGTCCGCCTGGAGCGATGTCGGAGACGCACTGGCATTGGGGCTGGACGGCCGGCGGCGGCGTCGAGGTCAAGGTCACTCAGGATTGGTCGGCGAAGGTCGAATATCTCTACGTCGGCCTGCAGGACAAATCGTATTTCACCCCAGTGCCGGCGTTTCCCGGCAATCAGAGCGTTCGTCTCGACGATCACATCGTGCGCGTCGGCGTGAACTACAAGCTGCCGTGGAACGTCTTGGACAGCTTCTTCAAGCGCTGACAAAGTTCTTAGCCACGCTTCGCGGGGGCGAGCTCTGCCCAGACCGGGACGTGATCGGACGGCTTCTCCCAGCCACGCACATATTTGTCCACGCCGACCGCGACGAGCTGATCGGCGGCCTGGGGCGACAGCAGCAGATGATCGATGCGGATGCCGTCGTCTTTCTGCCAGGCGCCCGCCTGGTAGTCCCAAAACGTGTAGGGGCCGCGGGCATCGCTCGTGGTGCGCACCGCATCGGTTAATCCGAGATTGCAGAGCGCGCGGAATTTCGCCCGGGTGCGCGGCACGAACAGGGCGTCGCGGGTCCAGCGCTCCGGGTTGCGGGCGTCGAGTTCGGTTGGGATGACGTTGAAATCCCCCGCCAACACCATCGGCTCTTCCAGCTCCAGGCGCTCGCTCGCGTATCGGATCAGCCGATCCATCCAGTTGATCTTGTATGTATATTTCTCGCTGTCGGGCGGGTTGCCGTTGGGCAGGTAGAGCGAGGCGAGCCGCAGCGCCCCATCGCCCGTGGATACGACCGCTTCGAGAAACCGTGCATGGTCGTCCACGTCGTCGCCGGGCAGGCGCGGCGTTACTTCGTCAAACGGGAATTTCGATAGCAGTGCAACCCCGTTGAAGGCCTTCTGGCCGTGTACCGCGACATTGTAGCCGAGCGTTTCGATCGGCTCGCGGGGAAAGGCGTCGTCCGTGCACTTGGTTTCCTGGAGGCAGACGATGTCCGGCTGGCGTTCCGACAGCCAAGCCGTGAGCGAGTCCATCCTCTGCTTGATGGAATTGACGTTCCAAGTGGCGATGAGCATGCCTGACAGGTGACTGAAACGGCTCAGAGCCGGTGAAAGTTACGCCGAATTTACGATAGCAAATTGTCGCCAGTGATGCGTTACCGCGTGGGATATGTTAGTAAAACCGGCTCGCATATGAGAAGAATCGTTACTCGCGGGTCACCACGGACGGAGGAAGGCTGAGCGGGTCGCGGGAACCCCTCGGCACCATGATGAAAAAGCGGACCTTGGTGTTGGCAGGGGTGGCGTTGCTTGCTGCGGCGGGCATCATCGCCGCCGCGGCGCCGGGCAGCCTATGGTCGGCTGCGGCGGACATCATCGCCGCGGCGCGGGGCAGCCTCTGGTCGGGTGGCGCCGTTGCCCAGGCACCGCGCGGCAACGCGCCGCGCACCGTCCCGGTCGAGGTTGCGACCGCCGTCAAGAAAACCGTTCCCGTCACAGTCGAAGCGCTCGGCAACGTCACCCCGATCGCCAGCGTTGCCGTCAAGCCGCGCATCGACAGCGAGATTATCGGCGTTCATTTCCGTGACGGCGCGACCGTCAACCAGGGTGACCTGCTGTTCACCTTGGACAGCCGTGCGATCGAGGCGCAGGCGAAACAGGTGGAGGGTTTGCTCAACGGCGCCAAGGCCAATCTCGAACAGGCCGAGCGCGACGTCGCGCGTTACACCGAGCTCGTCGCTAAGAACGCAACCACCATCGTCACGCTGCAGAACGCAAGGACCCAGGTGAACATCTATCGTGCCTCGGTCGACTCGAATACGGCACAACTGGAAAATCTCAACGTCCAACTCAGCTACTGCTCGATTCGCGCGCCGATCGCCGGACGTGCCAGCATGGCCGCCGTGAAGGTCGGCAATTTCGTCCGGCAGGCGGACATGGCGCCGCTCGCAACCATCATTCAGACTGCGCCGATCTACGTGACATTCGCGCTCTCGCAAAATTATCTGCCCGATTTGCGCCAGGCATTGGCCAACGAGACCGCGACGATCGAGGCGCTGATCCCGGGCGATCCGCGGCGCGGAACCGGCCAGGTCACCATGATCGAGAACAGTGTCGATGCGCCCACCGGCACGGTGCCGGTCCGCGCCACGATGCCCAACACCGACGAGCTTCTTTGGCCGGGCACCCTTGTGACCGTGCAGCTCACGTTTCGCCAGGAGCAGGCGGTCGCCGTTCCTTCCACGGCGGTCCAGGTCAGCCAGGCCGGCACGTATGTATTCGTTGTCAAGGACGAGCAGGCCGAGCTTCAACCGGTCACGGTGGCCCGTGTGGTCGGGAGTGAATCGGTAATCAGCAACGGACTTGTCGGTGGCGAAACCGTCGTGACCAACGGGCAGCTATTGCTCACCAATGGCACGAAGGTCGCCGTGCGCGGACCGAAGGTGGGATCGAACCCATGACGATCTCCGAAACCTGCATTCGCCGTCCGGTACTCACCAGCCTGGTCACCGCGTCGATCATCGTGTTGGGTATCTTCGCCTACCGGCTGCTTGCGGTGGCGGCGCTTCCCGCGGTCGATTTTCCGACCATCGCCATCACCGGACAATTGCCCGGCGCGAGCGCCGAAACCATGGCGGCATCGGTTGCCGCTCCGATCGAACGCCAGCTCTCGACCATCGCCGGCATCACCTCGCTCACGTCGTCCTCGTCGCTTGGCATTACCTCCATCACGATTCAATTCGATCTCAACCGCAACATCGACGGTGCGGCGCTCGACGTGCAGACGGCGCTCACTGTCGCGGCGCGAAAGCTGCCGGTGGAAATGACGATTCCGCCCTACTTTCGTAAGGTCAATCCGGGCGATTTTCCCGTCCTCTATATCAGCCTGATCTCGCCCACCCTGCCGTTGTCGGTGGTCGACGAATACGGCGAGATCACACTCGCCCAGCAGATTTCCCAGCTTCCCGGCATCGCCCAGGTGCTGGTCTACGGCGCGCAAAAGTTTGCGGTGCGCGTGCAGGTCGATCCGCTGGCGGCTGCCGCACGCAACGTTTCGCTTGAAGACATTCGCACCGTTGTCGCCAAGACCAATTCCAACACCCCGGTCGGCACGCTCAGCGGCCCGAAGCAGAGCGTGACCCTTACCGCCTCGGCCGCCATGACCAAGGCGGAGGAATACCGCAAGGTGGTGGTCGCCTATCGCAACGGCGCTCCGGTTTACCTCGATCAGATCGCGCGCGTCATCGACGGCGTCGAGAACGACAAGATCGCGAGCTGGTTCAACAACGACCGTGCCATCGTGCTGGCGATCCAGCGGCAGCCTGATGCCAATACGGTGGCGGTGGTCGATTCAGTCAAGGCACGCCTGCCCGAATACCGCGCGTCGATACCTCCTTCGATCCGCATGGAGGTGCTGATGGACCGATCGATTTCCATCCGCGCCTCGGTCGTGGACGTGGAGGAGACGCTCGTAATCGCGATCTGCCTCGTGATCATGGTGATCTTCCTGTTTCTGCGCTCGGTCTCCGCGACCATCATCCCCGCGTTGGCGGTGCCGGTTTCGCTGATCGGTACCTGTGCCGCGATGTATGTGTTCGGATTCTCGATCAACAATATGACATTGCTGGCGCTGACCTTGTCGGTCGGCTTCGTGGTCGACGACGCCATCGTCATGCTGGAGAACATCGTTCGCCACGTCGAAGGCGGCATGCGGCCTTATGAGGCGGCGCTCAAGGGCGCCCGCGAGATCGGCTTCACCATCATTTCGATCACGTTTTCGCTGATCGCCGTATTCATCCCCGTGCTGCTGATGGGCGGCATGGTGGGCCGTGTGTTCCGCGAATTTGCGGTCTCGATCGCGGTCGCGATCATCGTTTCCGGCTTCGTATCGCTCACGCTCACTCCGATGTTGTGCGCGCGCGTGCTGCGTACCCACCACGAGGGCGAAAAGCAGAACATTGTGCTGCGAGCGTTCGAGGCGATGTTCAAGGGGTGGCTGCGCGCCTACGAGTGGTCGCTCGATCGCGTGCTTCGCTATAAGTTCATAACCCTGATGGTGACGTTCGCGACGCTCGCGGCGACGGTGTGGCTTTACATCATCATTCCCAAAGGCTTCTTCCCCACCGAGGACACTGGCTTTATCTCCGCCTCGACCGAGGGATCGTCGGACATTTCCTTCCTCGGCATGGTCAACCTGCAGCGCCAGGTCGCCGAAATCATCCGCGCGGATCCGGCGGTCGATTACGTCAATTCCACCGTGGGCGCCGGCGGACCGAACCCGACGCAAAACATCGGGCGCATGTTCATCGCGCTCAAGCCGAGAAAAGAACGCGGAGAAAATTCCACCGCGGTGATCCAACGATTACGCCGCACCGCCAATGTCGTCCCCGGCATGGCGGTGTACTTCCAGAACGTTCAGAACATCAACATCACGGGCCGCATCTCCAAGAGCGAATTCCAGTATACGCTGCAATCGAGCGATACCGATCTTCTTTACAAAGTGGCTCCGGAGCTGCGTGAGAAGATCGCCCAAATCGAAGGACTGCGCGACGTCACCACCGATCTCTATATCAAGAACCCGCAGATGGCGATCGACATCGACCGGGAGAAAGCGGCGGTGTACGGCGTCACGATCGATCAGATCCGGCAGGAGCTGTTCGACGCCTTCGGTGCGCGCCAAGTGGCGACCATCTACACGCCCACCAACGATTACCAGGTCATTCTCGAAACCCAGCCGCAATTTCAGGCCGATCCCACGCAACTGCAGAATATCTACGTGAAAACCAACGTGACCGGCGCGGTCGGGCCGGGCGGGAGCGGATTGGGATCAGGCGTGAACGGCAACGGCATCCCATCAGGGAACTCGATCCCGCTGTCTGCGGTGACCAAGATGGCGCCGTCGGTCGGAGCCCTGCAAGTCAATCACCAGGGCAATCAGCCGGCGGTGACGATCTCGTTCAACCTTGCGCCGGGCTATTCCCTCGGGCAGGCGGTCGATGCCATCCGCGCGATCGAACGCGAGTCGCGTCTGCCGATCACGGTTACGACCGGCTTCCAGGGCTCGGCGCAGGTATTCCAGGATTCGCTCAAAGGGCAGGGCGTTCTCGTGCTGGCTGCCGTGTTCGCCGCCTATGTCGTGCTGGGAATTCTCTACGAGAGCTTCATCCATCCGATCACGATCATTTCCGGCCTGCCGTCGGCCGGCGTCGGCGCGCTGCTCGTGCTGATGGCCTTCGGCATGGATTTGTCGGTGATCGCCATGATCGGCATCGTCATGCTGGTCGGCATCGTGAAGAAGAACGCGATCATGATGATCGACTTCGCCATCGACCGCCGCCGCGTCGGCATGGGGGCGGAGGCTGCCATCCGCGAAGCCGCGCTGCTGCGCTTCCGGCCCATCATGATGACGACGTTTGCTGCGATTTTCGGCACGTTGCCGATCGCGTTGGGCACCGGCGCCGGTGCCGAATTGCGCCAGCCGCTTGGCGTGGCGGTGGTCGGTGGCCTGATGCTCTCGCAGCTGCTCACGCTCTACATCACGCCGGTCGTCTACATTTATCTCGACCGCATCGACCGCATGCTCAAATACCGGCTCGAGCCGCAGCTCCGCGAGGTGCCGGAGCATGCCGAGCGGCCGGTCGTGGTCGCCGCAGAGTGATATCGGCGGACTGCTCGGGTCCCTGAATCGTCACGGCCGTTCGTCCCCGCGAAAGCCGGGACCCAGCCTTCAAACTTGAGCAAGCAGTTCTGGATTCCCGCACAGCGCGTCGAAGACGCGCGTGAACGCGCGTATGCTGCGGGAATGAGCGGGCGGCGAGGCAACCGGCAAGTTCCTGTGCTAAAGCGAAAAGCTGGTTCCGCAGCCGCAGGAGGCGGTCGCTTTTGGATTGTTGACGCGGAACGAGGCGCCGATCAGGTCGTCGACGAAATCGATCTCGGAACCGGCGAGAAAGCCGAGCGAGACCTGGTCGATGAGAACGGTCGCGCCGTCGCGCGTGATCACCACGTCGTCGCCGGCCTTCGTGCGCTCCAGGTCGAACTTGTATTGAAAGCCAGAGCAGCCACCGCCCTCCACACTGACGCGCAGCATGGCGCCGGGCGGCTCGCGCCGCAAAATTTCACCGATGCGCCGCGCCGCGCGGTCGGTGACGGTGATTTGCGCGGCTGTCGCGTTGTCCATTGCTAACCCATGATTGCCAGCGCGCCTGAGCGATAGTTAAGTGCGCACACGGGCTGGGTCAACAAGGCTTGGGTCAATCGGGGCACTAGTGCCGTGAACCCGAAGTTCGCACACCTCCTGCCGCAAGGGCGTTTGCGAACTTCGGGTTCAAAAGCGGCACTAGAATCATAAAGTTGCTAGTGTCCCATTGATTCCGAAGTTCGCATTCGACCCTGCCGCGAGACTGTGCGAACTTCGGAATCGGGACACTAGCGCCATGACGGTTGAAGCGGCAGTCGCGCGCGCCCGCTATGCGTCCGCTCCGGGCGGGAGTCGTGGCCGGCTCTACGCCGAGCCGGTAAGCCCCACGCGCAATGCGTTCCGTCGCGACTGCGACCGCATCATCCACGCGACCGCGTTTCGGCGGCTTGCGTACAAAACCCAGGTATTCGTTTTTCACGAAGGCGATCACTACCGCACCCGGCTCACCCACACCCTCGAAGTCGCCCAGATCGCGCGCTCGCTGGCGCGCGCCTTGGGACTCGACGAGGACCTGGCCGAGGCCTTGGCGCTCGCCCATGATCTCGGCCATCCGCCCTTCGGCCATGCCGGCGAGCGCGCGCTCGACCGCTGTCTCGCGGCGGCGGGCG
>Ga0306923_10003978_pt1 | contig 14059 bp, 14 predicted proteins | sample sta12Can44000108_FD_203841 | JGI IMG/M metagenome (GOLD analysis project Ga0306923, IMG submission 203841) | Lab enrichment of tropical soil microbial communities from Luquillo Experimental Forest, Puerto Rico - statanox.12C.anox.44.000.108 (v2)... | ecosystem: Environmental > Terrestrial >... | reverse complement strand
GGCTGATAGCCGACGCGCGACGGCAACCGCCCGAGCAGCCCTGATACCTCGCCGCCGGCCTGGACTAGCCGATAGACGTTGTCGATCAGCAGCAGCACGTTTTCATGAGCCTCGTCGCGGAAATACTCGGCGATGGCGAGTGCCGTCAGCCCCGCCCGCCAGCGCGCACCCGGCGGCTCGTTCATCTGGCCAAAGACCAGCGCGGTGCGCGCGAGCACACCGGATTGGCCGAGTTCGAGCAACAGCTCGTGCCCCTCGCGCGAGCGCTCACCGATCCCGGCAAACACCGAAATGCCGGAGTGGCGCTCGACCGTGGTGCGGATCAATTCCATGATCAGCACGGTCTTGCCGACCCCGGCGCCGCCGAACATTGCTGCCTTCCCGCCGGTGACCAGCGGCGATAGGAGGTCGATGACTTTGATGCCGGTGTGAAAGATCTGGCGGGCGCCGGTCTGGCGTTCGAGCGGCGGCGCAGGCCCGTGGATGGGCCGACGCTCGACCTCAGCGGATAGGGGTAAACCCCGGTCGGCCGGCTTGCCGACTGCGTCGAGTAGCCGCCCAAGCACCGAATTGCCGACTGGCGCGCAGATCGGTCCGCCAAGGGAGCGTGCAGCCGTGCCACGTCGCAACCCTGCAGTGCCGCCAAGCGCGACCGCCCGCACCATCGCCGGGCCAAGGTGTTGCTGTACTTCGGCGACGAGGGGTGGTCCAAGATCCCATTCGATCGCAATGGCCTCATTGATCGCCGGCAGCATTGCGCCGGCGAAGGCGATGTCTACAACCGAGCCGTGCACCGCCACCACGCGGCCGGACCTTGGAGCAGTTGCGAGTGGTTCTAGTGAAACAGACATGGTTCTCGGTTATCTAATGCGTCTGTTTTTTGGCAGCCGCGTTGATCTAGCTCAAGGCGGTGACGGGACGAGCCTGTCAGGTTAATGGCTATGCAAACTGGCGGAAGGAATTCCGTTCAGAAAGGGGCACTTTATGTTCCTGACCGCCTACGTCGCCTTGGTCCTTTTGGCGGCGCTTCCGCTTGCTCGCACACTTCTGACGGGACGAGGCGGGCGTTCCGGAGTGATCTTCCTGCATCGCCTGTATCGCGAGTTGGCCTACATCGCTGCGGCCGTTGTCGCAATCATCGGTTTCGAAATGGCGTTGACCATTTCTTTACAAAATTATTGGTTCAGCGAACTCGGACAACCCTACCGATACTGGTTGGCGCTCGGGCTTCGCACCGGGATCTTTCTTAGCCTTCTGATTTCTGTGGGTGCCTTCATCGGAATCAATCTTCGCAACCTATGTCGGCCATTGCCAGCGGTACCGCGGAGTGCCCCATGGTTCGCGGGCTTTGTCCTCGCAGCTCTGGTCGGTATCGGGGCGACGACCCTTTGGACACCACTCCTCGGCTACCTCGGAGCCACTGCCACCGGCGCCAGCGATCCAGTCTTCGGCAAAGACATTTCCTTCTATCTGCTCGTCTTGCCCTGGTACGACGCGGTGGTTGCCATCGTCATCACCGTGCTCGTCATGACGATTGCGCTTTGGGCGCTGATTGGGCTCGCGTTTTATCCGAGTTCGGGAAGGCCCTGGCATCAGCCGGCCTACCGCCGCGGATGGGGCACTCGTCGATCACTGCGCGTCATTGACCCGGGTGATCTGGATACATGGTCGCAAAACGAGGCGATCTGGAGCGCTTGGCTTCGCCAGGGCGCGGTGCTGGGAGTGCTTCTCTGCATCTTTATGGGTGTCTCACGTTTTCTCGGACGATACCACTTGGTCATCAATGGCCATTCGACAGTCGTTGCCGGCGGCTCCTACGCTGACGTCAACTTTTGGGTTCCGGCCTACGACGTCATTATGGTCTGCTGGTTTGCCGCCGCCTTCGTTTTGGCGGTCGCCGGGGCTATGCCGCGGTTCCTCGATTGGCTCGTTATTCGGCCATCTCATTGGGTTCTCCCATGCGCGGTTTTTACGGTTCTCTATGTCGGAGCGGTGTTTATCCCGCCGACCGTCGAGCATATTTATGTTGGCCCCAACCAAATAACCCTCGAGCGGCCTTTTTTGACGAGGAGCATCGCTGGCACACGAGAAGCCTACAATCTTGATGGACCGTCGGTTGAAGAACGGGAATTCGCGGTCTCTGCGGTGCCGCTTACCCGACAGGATTTGGACAAAAATGCTGCAACCTTGCGAGACGCCCGCATCTGGGACTGGCGAGCACTCGAGCCTCAGCTTCAGCAGATCCAGGGTCTGCGGCCGTATTACAGCTTCGCTAATGTTGACATCGATCGCTACCAGATCGACGGCGCCGAACGCCAGGTCATGATCACCGCCCGCGAGCTCAACCTCGAGAAGCTGCCTGATCAAGCCAAGGTGTGGGTGAACCTCGCGCTGAAATACACCCACGGCTACGGGGCTGTCGCCGTCCCGGTCAACGAAATGGACGACCGCGGAAATCCGATACTCTGGGCGCACGATATTCCGGTCAAAGCCAAGGGCGACCTTGCGGTGAAGCACGGCGAAATCTACTACGGCGCGCTGACGCACGATCTGGTCTATGTCCGCACATCGGAGAAGGAATTCGACTTTCCGCAAGGTCAGGCGAACGCCGAAACCGTCTACGAAGGAAAGGGCGGAATTCTGCTCTCGAGCTTCTGGCGCAAGCTCATCGTCGCCAATGAGCGCGACGGACTGCGCCTGTTCATTTCCGGATATTTCACACCTGACAGTCGGGTGCTGTTGCGGCGGAATATCGTCGAGCGGGTCAAAACGTTGGCGCCGTTCCTGATCTTTGACCGCGACCCCTACATCGTCGCCGACGGGGATCACTATTCCTACATCATCGATGCCTATACCAGCTCGGCGAACTATCCCTACAGCGACATTTATCAGGGGTCGCTACCCCAGTTCCACGGCCGCAACTATCTGCGGAACTCGGTCAAGGCAGTCGTCGACGCCTTTAACGGCTCGGTGACATTTTATGTCTTCGACAAGCGCGATCCGATCATCGGGGCTTATTGGCGGATGCTTCCCGGTTTCTTCACGGATCGCAGCGACATGCCGGAAAACCTGCGCCGCCATATTCGCTACCCCGAGGATTTGTTCACCGTCCAAGCCGAGATGTACGGCACTTATCACATGACTGACCCGACGACTTTTTACAATCGTGAAGATCGGTGGGAGGTGCCGCACGAGCTTTACCGCGATCGAGAGATCGAGATGACGCCTTATTACGTGATCACCCAGATTCCAAACGCGGAAAGGCCCGAATTCCTGCTCATGCTGCCGTTGTCGGTGGCGGGGAAAAACCAGATGGCGGGGTGGCTCGCCGGTCTCTCGGACGGCGAAAATTACGGTAAGATGGTGGCGTGCCGGTTTCCCAAAGGGACCTTTATCGACGGTCCGGCACAAGTCGAATCGCGGATCAATTCGGACAGCCGCTTCTCGGGAGACCTGACGCTTTGGGATCAGCACGGCTCACAAGTGATCCGCGGCAACCTTATCGTGTTGCCGCTCAACGGCAATCAGCTGATCGCGATCGAGCCGATCTATATTGAGGCCGAGCAGACTAAGATTCCGACGCTTGCCCGCGTCGTCCTAGCACAGTTGTTGCCCGACGACCGAAAGATCGAGTGGGCGCACAGTCTTAGAGAAGCCGAGGACCTTCTCGTCGGGGCGCCTTTGCGACCGACCGTTCCATCCGCCGAGGTTGAGACAGATGCCGATAGGCTCGATCGCGCGCGTACGGTGTTTCAAGAAATGCAGCGGCAATACGCGACGGGCAACTTTACCCGCTACGGAGAATTGCTGCAGCAACTCGAAAAGCTTCTCGGGTCACCTTGAGACCGTCCTGCAAATTACTTCAGGATTACCCGGAGTGGGGCGATTGACCACTTGACGGGCGACCGAGCGGAGGAAGCGGCTGCTCGCCGCCGCCCGTCGGATTGATCTGAATCAAAGTGTCACACGCTGGTGCTCTTAAAAGGAGGTTGCTCACCAAGGTGGAAAAGGCTAAACAGATGATTCGCACGATCCTTGTGCCGCTGACTGCGGCACTGCCTAGCGAGCGGCTCTTAGATGCGGCTCTCACATTGGGGAAACGAGTGAATGCGCACATTCGTGCGCTGTTCATCCTTCCGAACTCGGACGCTGCGCTTCGCTACATTCCCGAAGTGATTCTCGCTGCTGGAGTGACGCGCGAGATAATCGAGCGGGAGACGCAGGAAGCGGCTGCGGAGGCGAAGGAACGCTTCGCTGATTGGCGAACACGCAACAACCTTCCCGAAACCCCGGGCGGGCGTCTTGATACCTGCTTTGCGAACTGGGCAGACCAGATCGGCGAGGTCGAGGCAGTGGTCACAGGCCGGGGGCGTCTCAGCGATCTAGTCGTTGTGCCGAGGCCCGCCCCGGGGGCTGTCCAAGAGCAACGTTGCTTCGACGCCGCAGTCTTTGGAAGCGGACGCCCAACGCTGGTCGTCGGCGAGAAGCCTCTTCACGATATAACCGACCATGTGATGATTGCTTGGAACGGCAGCCTCGAGGCAAGCCGGGCAGTGCTTGGTACCATGCCACTATTACATCTCGCCGCTCGGGTGTCGATCTTCGCCGCGCCCCAATATGAGATTGACGGTGTCAATCCTGCCGATCTGGCGGAATATCTTTCCTGGCACGGTATTCGGGCGCACCCGCTGGCCGGTTCGAATGACGACTACGCCATCGGCGCGGCCCTGGTTTCCGCCGCATCCGAGCAAAAAGCGACGCTGATCGTGATGGGCGCTTACACCCATAGTCGACTGCGACAGAGCTTTCTTGGCGGTGTGACAAGGCATCTCCTCGCGCACGCCCCAGTTCCATTGCTGATGAGCCATTGAACAGGCACCTGATCGTCGCCGGTGCAAATTGATCCAGATCAACCCCGCGGCCGGGGTTCCACCACTGTTAAGCGGACACCTGCGGCAAGATCTCGGGTGTTGATCACGTGGGAGAGCCGGACGATATAGCCGGGGCGGGCACGCCCCCCCTGATGCAGATCAAGCCAAACCCGCACCACGCAGGATTGACTTGAATCAAGGTGCTGTGCTGAACCCGCCCTTAAGAAGGCCGCCCACGACTAGAAGGAACTCCACGATAAGCGACGAGCGCCACAAAGGGCCGGTATTGGACGATGAGTGAAACCGTCGATCGACTGCTCGGGGCCAGAAACGTGGCCGAGTTATGAAGCCGCGGCTTGGACGTGCGGCGACGCTCGCCTGCGCTCTCGCCGCAATGGGCTTCAGCGCAGCGGCACAGGAAGGCGATATCGCGACCGGCCATACCTTTGCGCGCGAGGCTTGCAAAATGTGCCACGTTGTCGAGCCGGAAGAAGAGGCGCCGCGAACCCTCGACATCGCCCCGGCTTTTCGCGCCATCGCGAACACCCCCGGGATGACGGCGACGGCACTCCGCGTCTTCCTGACGAGTTCCCACCCGAAGATGCCGAACCTGATCCTCACGCCTGGTCAGACCGCGGATGTCATCGCCTATATCCTCAGTCTGCGCGACCGTCCCTGATTCGCCGTCAGGATGACTCCCGAAGGAGCTTGCAGTCGTGAATAATCGATCGATCATCCTGATCGCGGTGGCAGCTGCACTCGCGGTGCCGGGTCTCGCGGCCGCGCAGCAACACGCTGCTGCCCTAGGCGATCTAATGACGGCATTCGTGCAGCCGCGCCACATCAAGCTCGGTCTGGCCGGGCAGGAGCGGAACTGGCCCTATGCTGCCTACGAGCTCGAGCAGCTGCGCGAAACCTTAGCCGACGTCGCCGAGATCCTGCCGAAATATCGGGATCTGTCGATCCCCGATATGATCACGAGGACGGTCAAGGAACCGCTGGCCGCACTCGACCGCGCCATCAAGGCTGCGGACAGCAGCCGGTTCGCGTCAGCCTACGGCCAGCTCACGGCGGGGTGCAACGTCTGCCACCGGAGTTACGATCGCGCGGTGATTGTGATCCAGCTGCCGACGGCCAGCGCTTTTCCGGATCAGGATTTCCGCCCAACGAGGAAATGAACGGCGCTGCGGTCATTCCCTCAGATCTGACCGGGCCACCAGGCCATGCCTGGCGGTATCGGCCGGAACGGAGCTTCCTGGAGGTTGCGCTGGATCAATCCCCGGCGGGTCCTCCGTCGCTTATGATTGTGTTATACCCACAAGGGAAAAATTCGATGCAGCTTCCTCTTCAGATCACCTTTCGGCATATGGATACCTCGGACGCGGTCGCGGCACGCATACGAGAACGGGCCGAGGAACTCGAACGGTTTTTCGATCGGATCATATCCTGCCGTGTCGTCGTTGAATGCCGGCACCCTCGCCACCAGCAGGGCAATTTGTTCCGGGTTCGCGTCGACCTGAAGGTGCCCGGCCGCGAGATCGCCGTCGGCCGCGATCCCGCGGCGCACCACGCGCATGAGGATGTCTACGTCGCGATTCGCGACGCGTTCGATACCACCCGCCGGCAGCTCGAAGATTACGTTCGCGAGGCTCGCGGGGATGTCAAGCTGCACGCGGTGCCCGACCACGGGCGGATCGCGCGGCTCCTTCACGAGCAGAATTGCGGCGTCATCCTGAGCGCCGACGGCAACGAGATCTATTTCCACCGCAATAGTGTCACGAACGGCGGGTTCGACAAGCTTACGGTGGGCGATGAAGTGCGTTTCGTCGCGCAGGATACCGAGAGCGCCGAGGGCCCGCAGGCAAGCACTGTCGTTCCGCTCGGCAAGCATCACCTGCCGCCGGCCGAAGCGGTCCGCGCGTGATCCGGAGGACAGTTCGATGAAGCAGATTGCTCGACCGGCGACTGCCGCGGAGATTACCGAGATCGTGGGTCCGCTCGATGATGCCGTACTGATCAGGATCGTGGAGATCGAAGCGACCCCGGCTGAGGTGCTCGAGGCCTTCACCTGGGCGACCGCCGACGACCAGATCGGCACCGAGCTGGAGCATCGGCCGCGTGGCGCCGTCGCCCGGGTTTACGAGATCCTCAAGCGCGAGGAACCCGAGCCCGACGAGCGCAGGTGAGCCTCGCTGGCAGCCGGAGTGAATTTCCCGCTTATTTCCCGGTTAGGCGTTTTTCTTCCCGGATCCGACCTGGAAAATTCCCGGTTTGGGTGAACACCTATAGCCCCGTAACTGTCTCAAGTAACAGGATTTTGCGGCGGTTCTAAGATCGATTTCGCGGCTGAAGCCGGGATTTTACCCGGTTTTTCCCGCACAAAAGCGGGAAAGGGTGAGACGGTGTGGGCGCCGGCAAGCTGCTCCTGGCGCCCGTACCGCGAACCGACTACGGCTCGATCGTGATGCGGTCTTGAACTTCAGTGACGCCGGGTGCGGACCAGGCGGCACGTTCGGCGATATCGCGCTCGTATCAGGCGCGGAACTTGCCTTTAAGGATCACCCTTCCGCCCTCGGTCTCGACGGTGATCCGCGATGCTTCGAGCTCGGCCGTCCGCTGTAACGCCTTCTCAATCTTCTCCTTGACCTCGAAGGCATGGACTGGCGACGTGACCCGGATCTGGTTTACGACATCGACGACGCCACTCAGCTTGTGCACCACGTGGTCGGCTTCGGTCTTCTGAAACTGCCAATCGACCTCGCCGGTCAGGGTCACGACCCCCTTCTCGAGCTTGACCCTGATGCGGTCGGCGGGCACCCCGACCTGCCACTTCAAGATGTCGACCGCGCGTGCGGCGATCTCGTCGTCGCCCCGTTTGGTGTCCGACGGCAGGCGCACCTCGATTTCCTCGGCGATCGCCTTGACGCCCTTGACGCGCCGGGCGGCGCGTTCCGCCGCCGTTTTCTCGGCGTAGCTCGTCACGAAGCCGGTCAGGGTGACGACACCGTGGTTGGCAGTCACGCCGATATGGGCGGCGTTGACGCTGGGCTCGAATTCGAGTTCGTCGAGCACGTCCTGCCGAAGCTGTAATTCGCTGCTCTTGCAAACCTCCATTGGCGAGTGAGGCTTGCAGGCTTTCGCAGATTGCCCAGACCCACCTTGATCCAAATCAACGCGATCGCTTCGCGGCGGCGCAATGATGCCAGCTCACGATGCGAGTGGGTCCGATGACGGTACTATCCTATGTCCGCTGGTTCGGCGATATCAGGCTGAGCGATGTTCCCGCGGTTGGCGGCAAGAACGCATCGCTCGGCGAGCTATATGCGATGCTCGCGGCCGAAGGTGTCAGGGTGCCCGAGGGCTTCGCGCTGACCGCTCGGGCCTATCGCGACGCGCTCGCCGCGGCGGGTGTCGAGGACGAGCTGCGCCGGCTTCTCTCCAACTTCGACCATCACGATGTGGCCCTGCTCGCCGAGCGCGCTGCCACCGCCCGCCGGCTGGTCTACGAGGCGACCGGCACGGCACTCCTCCGCCACCAGATCGCCGCGGCCTATCACGCCCTCGAAGAGGAATGCGGCACCGGCGTCGCGGTGGCGGTGCGCAGCTCGGCCACCGCCGAAGACCTGCCGACCGCCAGCTTCGCCGGCCAGCACGAGAGCTTTCTGAATGTGCACGGCGAGGGCGATCTGTTCGAAGCCTGCCGGCGTTGCTTCGCCTCGATTTTCACCGACCGCGCCATTGTCTATCGCATCGACAACGGCTTCGATCATTTCAGGGTGGCGCTGTCCGTGGGCGTGATGAAGATGGTCCGCGCTGATCTCGCGGCGAGTGGGGTCATCTTCACGCTCGACACCGAATCCGGCTTCCGCGACGTGGTCTTCGTCACCGGGTCCTGGGGTCTTGGTGAGAACGTCGTGCAAGGCAAGGTCGACCCAGATGAGTTCTATGTCCACAAACCGACCTTCCGGCAAGGTTACCGCGCCGTGCTGAGCCGCCGGCTCGGCAAAAAGCAGACGCGGCTCGTCTATGCGCGCGGGCATGGCGAGGCGAGCACCCGCAACCTGCCGACCCGCAGGTCCGAGCGGGAACGCTCCTGCCTGACCGATGCGGAGGTGCTCGAGCTCGCCGATTCTGCGATCCGCATCGAGGACCATTACTCGGAGCTGGCCGGGCATCCAACGCCGATGGACATCGAGTGGGCCAAGGACGGTGAGGCCGGCAAGCTCTACATCGTCCAGGCCCCCCGAGACGGTCGCCTCGCGCCGAGCAGCTGGAGCGTTCGAGACCTATGCGCTAAAGGCAGCCGGCCGGGTGCTGGCAACCGGCCGGGCCGTCGGGGAGAAGATCGCCTCCGGCAAGATTCGGGTCGTAGCGGATCAGCACGACCTCGCCGCGTTCCACCCGGGCGAGGTGCTGGTGGCTGAGGCGACCAGCCCCGATTGGGAGCCGGTAATGAAGACGGCCGCTGCGATCGTCACCAGCCGCGGCGGGCGCACCTGCCACGCGGCGATTGTCGCGCGCGAGCTCGGCGTGCCGGCGGTGGTCGGGGCCGAAGAGGCGACCGAGCGCCTCGCGACCGGGGGTGTCGTCACAGTCAGCTGCGCCGACGGCGAGGTCGGCAAGGTCTACGACGGTGCCCTGCCGTTCGAGGTGAGACGCGTAGCGGTGGGCTCGTTGCAACGGCCGCGCACCAAAATCATGGTCAATCTGGGCAATCCCGAGCTGGCATATCACACCGCAATGCTGCCCAATGACGGTGTCGGGCGCGCGCGCATGGAATTCATCTCAACGAGCACATTGGCGTCCATCCGATGGCGCTCGCGTGCCCGGAGAAGGTCACATCCGAGACGGCCCGCGCCGCGATCACCAGACTGGTGCGGAACTATGCCCGCCCCACCGATTTCTTTGTCGAGAAATTGGCCGAGGGGGTCGGTACGATCGCTGCCGCGTTCTATCCGAAGCCGGTCATTCTGCGGCTGTCAGACTTTAAGACAAACGAATATGCGAGCCTGCTCGGCGGTGCCGGGTTCGAACCGAAGGAGGAGAACCCGATGCTCGGCTTCCGCGGCGCCTCCCGTTATGCCCATCCGGCCTATGCCGCCGGCTTCGCTCTCGAATGTCAGGCACTCGCGCAGGTGCGCAACCAGATGGGGTTGACGAATTTGTGCGTGATGGTGCCGTTTTGCCGCCGTGTCGCCGAAGCCAGGGGGGTGATCGAGACGATGGCGCGGAACGGGCTGCGGCGTGGTGACAATGGGCTCGAGATCTACGTCATGTGCGAGATTCCCAACAACGTCATTCAAATCGACGATTTTGCCGGGCTGTTCGACGGGTTCTCGATCGGCTCGAACGATCTGACGCAATTGACCTTAGGGGTTGACCGCGATTCCGAAATCGTCGCTTTCGACTTCGATGAGCGCGACCCCGGCATGCTCGAAATGTTGCGGCTCGCGGTGACCGGCGCCAAGCGCAACCATCGTCACGTCGGGATCTGCGGCGAGGCCCAGCAAATTACCCGGAAATCGCACGTTTCCTCGCCGAGCTCGGGATCGACTCAATCAGCGTCAATGCGGCGAGCCTGTTGCGGACCATGACTGTCGTGCATGAGGCGGAGCAGGCGGCAGCAACCCGCTCGCTCGCGGCCCAGTAGGCGATCCGCATGGGCACGATCGTCACATTAACGATGAACCCGGCGCTCGACATCGCCACGTCAACGGACCGGGTCATGCCAACACACAAGTTACGATGTTCGCCGCCGCGTTACGATCCCGGAGGCGGCGGGATCAATGTTGCTCGGGCGGTGCATGCGCTGGGCGGAGACGCGGTAGCGATCTTCCCGGTCGGTGGGCCGGCCGGCGAAATGATCCATCATCTGTTGGACCAGGAGGGTGTGCTCCATCACCCGATTGCGACCGGTGGCTTCACCCGCGAAAGCCTCGCCGTCGAGGACCGCCAAAGCGGCGAGCAGTTTCGTTTCATCCTACCGGGACCGGAGGTTTCCGTAGCAGATCAGGAACGCTGCCTCGATCAGTTAGCGGCAGCGGCGGCGGCGGCGGACTTCATTGTCGCCAGCGGCAGTCTGCCATTGGGTGTCCGGGAGGATTTCTATGCCCGAGTGGCTCAGCTCGCGCAAATGCTGGGCAAGCGGTTCGTCTTGGATACTTCCGGAGGCGCGCTCAAACAGGCTGGCTATGGGATCCATTTGCTGAAGCCGAGTTTGCGCGAGCTGCAGGATTTATCAGGCCGAGAAATCGCCACACTGTTTGAGCAAGAAAAAGCCGCGCGCGAAATAATCGAGCAAGGCCGCAGCGAAATCGTCGTGCTGTCGCTCGGCGAGCAAGGCGCATTGCTGGCGACCGCGGAAGACTGCGAGCGGTTCCCCGCGATCCCGGTCGCGGCGAGAAGCACGGTCGGCGCGGGCGACAGCATGCTGGCAGGTGTTGTTCTCGGTCTCTCCCGGGGACTGCATCTGCGCGAGGCCGTGCGGTTTGGCCTGGCCGCCGGAGCGGCCGCACTGTTGGGATCAGGGACCGAGCTTTGTCGTCGCTCTGACGTCGAGCGTTTGTACCAGCCGGTGTAGCCGATCAATCGTCGAGAGCGACGCTTTCGAGCCGGACGTGCTGGGCGTGTGGGTGATCGAGATCGCTCGACACCTCGATTGAGAGCGTCGCTGACGCTGCAATCGAGTCCTGCGCCTCGATGGTGTAGTGCTCGCGGAAATGTTCGGCCGAAAGGTGGCTTAACGCGCCGAGCCAGATCTTAGCACCCGTGATACGACGTGCGCCGGTCGCCTGGGCGAGGTCTTCAATACGGCGCACGACGTCACGCACCAGTGCAGTCTCATGCATGTTGGGAACTTCCTTTTGTCTTCAATATCGCCGAGAGCTCGTCGAGGACGCGCTCTGCTACATCTTCCACGGATGCGGCAACTGCGGGCGACAACGGGGCCCCCGTCCCGAACTGTTCGCCTTCGACAAGGTAGGCGACGAGATACTGGGGCAGCCTACCGAGGCTGCGCGCCAGCTCAACGGTCTGCGCGACTCCGAAAGCGTGGCTGGAGCTGGGAGCGAAACCGATCGGCAGCGGACTGTCGGCGAGATCGATGCGATGCACTTGGCCCGGTTCGCTGATTGGCGCCATTGCATCGACGACAATGACAGATGGGATACCATCCCAATCCTCAATCATGGCAAGAGCATCGCCGCTGCGCTCGAGAATGCGGACTGCGGAAGACATACGTCCCATGAGCCGGTGGGCGACGGCCGGACCAAATCCATCGTCGCCACGATCCCAGTTCCCGATGCCGACGACGAGCGCCAGGGGCTGCTCGTCGCCCGTCATGTCCGATGCACCCGCAGTTTCAAAAAATGCGCAGCACAGGAGATACAAGGGTCGTGGTTTCGAATGCTCTGCTCGCATCGTGCCTTTAGCGTCTCCTCGTCGAGAGCAAGCCCGGCCGTTGCCACGTCCCGCAGATCTTCTTCCATTACATCTTGATTTTGCGCGGTCGGCGGAACGAGGGAGGCATCGAGAATCGTCCCGTCGGCGTCTATTCGGTAGCGATGATAAAGGATGCCGCGAGGCGCCTCGGTGCAGGCGTAGCCGGTCGCGGCACGCGGCTCGGGCGGGACGAAAGGCCGCGATGGCGGCTCGTAGGCGGCAATCAGGCTCAATGCTTCGTGGCAGGCGTAGACAACTTCGACCCCGCGAACGAGAATGCTGCGGAATGGATTGCGGCACACCGGCTCGAGCCCCACCTCATCGGCGAGCGCGCGGACCTGGGGCGGCAAGCGGTCCCGGTTGAGCGCATAGCGCGCCATGGGTCCGACAAGATAGGCACCACGCTCTTTCAATACGGAATGAAGCGCCGTCGAATACGGCACCTGACGCTCAAGGAACTTGTTTTCGTAATCGGCGGCGGCAATGTCGAGGCCGGCCGAGGAGACGGCTCTGCCGGCGTTCATTGGGTATTCATCAGGGTGGCGGAGCGCCACGAACTCGTAGTCGCGGGTAAGTTCCGGAAATGGGAAGCCCGCTGTCCAACGCAGTGTTTCGATCGCCTTATCGTGCGCGTGCTTCAAAGCTTCGGCCAATGGCGCCAGTTCGGCACGGCTCGGAACTCGATAGAACCCCCCAACGCGTGCATTTATCGGATGGATCTCGCGACCGCCGAGAAGGCGTAAAAGCTCGTTGCCTGTCTTCTTGAGCGCCAGCGCGCGCTGCACCGCTTCGCCATGATCGCGCGCCATGGTGATCGCGTCCGGATAGCCGAGAAAGTCTGGCGCATGCAGCATCACAATGTGCAGCGCATGGCTCTGGATCCATTCGCCACAATAGAGCAGTCGGCGCAGCATCCTGATCGGCTCGTCGACCTCGATGCCGAGCGCATCCTCGACGGCGTGCACCCCGCTCATCTGGTAGGCGATCGGGCAGATCCCGCAGATGCGAGCAACAATATCGAGCACCTCGCCGAAGCCGCGCCCGCGCAGTAATGCCTCAAAGAAGCGCGGCGGCTCGAAGATGCTCAGGCGTACCCCGTCGACTGTGCCGTTGCGTACATGAAGTTCGAGCGAGCTCTCCCCCTCCACGCGCGCGATGTAGTCGACCCGGATCGTCCTATTCGCCATGGGCCTCGCTCTCTTTCCGGAACGCCTCAGCGGCCGCATTGAAGGTGCGGAAGACGCGAGCGATGTCGCGCTCTGCCATACCGAGGGAGGAGAACTCGCGCGCAATTGCGGCGGTGTTCGGACTTTCGGAGGGTCCGAAGCAGCCATAGCAGCCTCGGCCGTAGGCTGGGCAGATCGCCCCGCAGCCGGTCTGGGTTACGGGACCGAGGCAAGGCGTTCCGTGCGCGACCATGACGCAGAGGGTCCCTCGCAGTTTGCACTCGTGACACACACTGTGACCCGGGATGACTGGCTTACGCCCGATCAGAAAAGCCTTGATGACTTCGAGCAGCTGGCCCTTATCGATTGGACAGCCGCGCAATTCGAAATCGACCAGCACATGGGCGCTGATCGGCGTCGAGGTCGCAAGTGTCTTCAGATAGTCGGGGCGTGGGTAGACGGCAGCAGCGAATTCGCTGACATCGGCGAAGTTCCGCAAAGCCTGGATGCCGCCCGCCGTGGCACAGGCGCCGATCGTAACCAGACGCCGGGAGAGACGACGTACCCGCAGGATACGCTCGG
>Ga0306923_10003976_pt1 | contig 14061 bp, 11 predicted proteins | sample sta12Can44000108_FD_203841 | JGI IMG/M metagenome (GOLD analysis project Ga0306923, IMG submission 203841) | Lab enrichment of tropical soil microbial communities from Luquillo Experimental Forest, Puerto Rico - statanox.12C.anox.44.000.108 (v2)... | ecosystem: Environmental > Terrestrial >... | reverse complement strand
TATTTGTTGGTGTGCAGGAACTGCGACCCATTGCCTCGATCCATCGCAGAACATGCGGATCCCCTTCGATAAATACCATTTCACGTGATTTGATCGCCCTTTCGGATCTTCGACCCGTTTTTCGGCGCACGCTATTGAGGTTACAATTCCGAGACCTGTGTCATATCGAGGCTGCCATTCTTCGAGCCAAGATGTCTCCCGAAGTATCCCCGGACTGAGATGGTCTACAGGATACATCCCGCGCTGGCCCGAGAGCAGCCAAAAGCGGAAGGCTCGTCCCGAAGGATTCGGGACGAGCCAGGGGGGCGTTGCTCGGCGTGAGGATCTACGAGGAATGCCTAGTTGCCATCGTCTTCGTTGGCCTGAATCGACACCACTTGTCCCGTGATGGGGTCGAGAAAGACCAGTATGTCCCGGAAATGTTTGAAGTCGAACATATTTGTCAGCGGACCTGCCAGAGCGTCGAACGAATCGTTGATCTGGCCGAGGTCCCAATTGTCTTCGATAAACCGAAGGATCGAGCTCTGATCCGTGAAGGCGTGATCCACGAAATTCTTCTTTGCCCAACCGGAAACGATTTGCAACGGGATTCGTGGGCCCCAGCCGCAGCGGGCCTGGAAACCGCCAAGCGCATTCGCGCCGGTGCCGCACATGCCCGGTCCGGTCAAGGCATCCGCAGGGGTGGCGGACTGGTTAACGATCTGGCCGAGCTGGTGGTCGTACCACCCATCAGAATCGTCCCATTCGATGACCACGGCAGTTTCGTTCCACTCCTGCAGTGACTCGAGAGCGTTGATCGTGGTCACCAGGAACTGCTGCTCGTCAAGCGGAGTGGAGTTGTTGGGGTGTCCATCCTGAGCGCGCGGAGCCTTCAGAAAGCTGACTGCCGGCAGATTGCCTGCGAGCGCGGCATTCCAGAAATCGGAAAGGTCGTACTGGTGGTTGGCCTGATCGGTCTGACCAATCATGGCGACCGATGTCGGCGGCAGGTGGTGCGGATTCGAAGTCGACGCGTAATACTGGAACGGCTCGTGGTGCGGGCTGTACGACTTCACAACAACACCATCAAGGCGCGCCTGCGTTGCGGCGCAAACGGCGGGAATCACGCCAGGCGCGGAGGTTGGCTTGAAGCCGCCCTGGAACCAGCCCCAGGTGATGCCCTTGGCGTTCAGGAGATCGCCGACGTTCTTGTTGCTGCCAAGCATGCTGACCTGCTCGCTCCCGCTGCAGTCGTCATAGAACGGATCAGGGTCGCCGATCACGCTATCGGCAACCACGTCGCCTCCCGTGTTAATGCTCTTGTCTACTCCCCACGTTTGGCCGGAAATGAGATTCAGGGCTCCCGGAGTCGAGGGGCCAAAGGTGGTGCCAAAGGAATTGTCATTGAGCGCAAAGAACTGGGCGTAGTTCCATAGCGCCGTGACGGTGTTGCCGTCGTAGTAGCCCATCGTAATTCCGGTGCCGTACTGCACCAGGTTGGCCTGCGGGCAACCGCCAGCCGGCGAAGTGTTCTCGGGGAACTTGTCCATCAGGCCGCCATCGAAGGCCAGCTGTTCCGGTGTGTAGTCATGGTTCATATCGCAAGTCAGGTTTTGGCTGCGATCCAGACGAAAGGGCTGCGTGGAATTTGGATTATGCGTGAGGAGGCCGGGAGTCAAACCGTTGACGGTCGGCGTATCCGGCTTCGCGCCGAGGAAATACACGCTGCCGTCGAGATTGGGCTTGGCATTCGGGTACGTGCCGAAGTAGTGGTCTAACGAGACGTTTTCTTGGAAGATGACCACAAGGTGCTTGATGGGAGTTTGGGTCGGGAAGTCGTTGGGATCGCCGGGGCCGCGATCATGGTGAGCACGCGGGCCGTCCGCCGCTAGAGTGCCGGGGCCGGCAAGGGCCAAGTTGCTAGCCATGAAAGCTGCTCCCAGCCAGCGAAGACTCGTCCGTATCATGTTTTCTCCTCGCAAGTTTTCTTAAGGTTTTAATCCGCTCGACCCGGAAGCGAACCGAGATCCTCGCCGCCACCCGGGAACGTTAGCAACAGGTGACTACGCGAGGGTTGTTAGCGCGGCGTGAACGAGGCGTTAAAAGATTTTGCGCGGCGCGTCACGCGGCTTTTACAGTTGTTTCATCCTGTAGAAACGTAGGGGCGAGCAGCGCCGCCTTCGGGTGGGTGCACGTCAAAAATGTCGTTGCGATCCTCAATTTGGACGGTTCCCACATTTTATTCCCACATTGGAATGTCGCAAGATTCGCCTGAATGGTTTTGCCATCGACACCCATTTCGCGAAGGTTCGTAGCAAGGCCGCGCCGAAAGGCGTGCCATCCATGCCAGGCGACCGACTTGTCCAGCTCAAGCACGAGGGAATCGACATCAAGGCCGTCATTCAGGATCTGCTCAAGAAACGGCAGCAGGCCGACACACAGTAAGCCGAAACAGGACGTACGCGTTTCAGGTGGGATGGTGCATGGGGCCGTCCGCGATCCGGTTCTGGCGCGCTGCCAAATAAAGCGCTCGAAGCCCTGGCGCGAATGCAGACCGACGTCATCGCCAATACACTCTGCCAGTCCTAAACGCTCTCCAGGATGGCTTGCAAGCGCCCTGCGCTGTCGAAGCGGTGAAAACCTGTTCAGACTCAGAGTTTGCTTCGGAGCAAGCCGTCTTCCGCAACCGTTCATTCACGTCAAGAGTGCCATCACTTTCGCTCGGGGCCTTGAAGCCAGCTAGGCTTTTGATTCCATCGCGGTGCGGGGCTTCCACCTTTCGGCTCCCGCGGCGGCTCTAGCTCGTCATCCAACGATTGCGTTATAGTGCAACGATGGCCCACCGGCCGAAGCCAGCCCTGGAGCACGATTCGGTTATTGACGCGGAGTTGATTCTTCTGCGTTCTGAGGCCCAAAGTCGTTGCGGGCAATTTTGCGCCAATGCTCGTGCGGTGATTGACGAAAATTCCGCCATCATCAGGTTAAGCCAGCAAGTCAAGGACATGGTACGTCTCTTGTCGTTGCTAAATACAGGCTCAAATTCAGGGGTTTAATTCTTCAAATTCCGCTGCACTGATTTGCGCGATTGTGTCCGCCGAGATTTTGCCGGTCTTTACCTTCGCAGCAATCCTCTGGGCTGCACGCCGTGAGTAATCTTCAACTACTCTGGTGATCTCTATTAACAATTTGTCGTGACGCACCGCACTGAGGTGCTTGGCCTCCCCGCCCTAAGCTGTATGGCGAAGGGACGAAAGGATGAAATTCTCGCCGAAATAAACGACCTGATCGATGAACAATTGAAATTTCTCGGGGCTAAAGTCTCTCACGGTGAAGCCACAGAGTACGTCCGGCGTAAGAATAGGATCAAAGAGTTACTTTAGGAGCTGCGGAGGACGAATCAGCACTAGGCGAGAGCGAAATACGTTCCCGCAGTGTTGCAGAAAAAATATCCCGTCGCTGCCATCAGGATCGAACATTTCGCATAGCGTGGCTCGACTGGCGATCTGTTCGTGCGGTTTGGCGTGCTCAGAGCAATCAGGTACGGGGCAACGGGCCGTGTGAGTTACATCAGGCATACCTAGGGGCAGCACTTGACTCCGACTGCTTCGCGGGTTTACTGTGCCCGCCACGTAGGGGACGCGCTGGCGAATATCCGGGGCATCCACCCGAACCCATTCGGATGTTCACCTGATTAGCGCGTCCCTTTCTCCTTCAACATAGATAGGAGTTCAACTCTGCAAATTCCTTTTCGGTTATCTTCCCGATTGCGTCCGTCGAAGGCTTGTCTGCCTCGAACCTGGCTACGATCTTCTCCGCCGCGCGTCGCGAACACTCCTTGATCTGTGTCCGCCGCACTTCACGCGTGTGGTGACACTCATTTCGTAATCGGCAGGTCGCGAGTTCAAGTCTCGCCCTCGGCTCCATTTTATCTTTTTACATTCTGCTAATTTACAGACCGAGACGCTCGAACTGTCGCCGGTTTCAGTGTCTCCAAGCTGTCCGGTAACGATTGGACGGGGAGATTGTTCTCAAGCTTGGCCCTAGCAGAGCGCACATCATCCGCGGCCGTCTTGATGTAATAGTCGCTGTCGTAGCCACGTTCGAGTGCTGCAGGATGCGCTGAATCACGAGGTCGGGCACGTCTGGGCGATACAGGTTGCGAGGCAGGAGTTGTGCAACCATTTGCGGACGGAATGGGGGAATCTAGGGGGATTTGGTTGCAGTCCGTTTTCTGAACAGCTTTTCCCCGAGCCAGAAACGACGCGGGAAAGAGGCGCCCCATAAGCTCTCGACGCCGGAATTCTCAGCTCAGTTTCTGTGCCAGATTGGACATCGCTCCAGCACGATTGACAGTGGAAAGCGGCGCCTGATGATTGCCGCTCTTCGCTGCTCGGACCAGTTCGTGAAGATCGGCCGCGCGTGGCTGTTTGCCGAACAGCGGCTCTGCGATCGGAAGACATCTGAGGCCTTTCCTGCTCTAAAATGCCACAGCGTCCTTCAGCCAGGCTGGCTGAATGACGCTGTGTCGATCGAAGTTGAACATAGGAATAGAGGCATTTCAACGGTTCTTTGACACTTTCGGGAGGTGTTAGATGAGCGCTGAATTTAGCTTGGTGTTGGATGCGCAGTGCGCCCTTGGAGAATCCCCCGTCTGGTGGGCCGCCGCCGGGAAGTTGGTGTTTGTCGATATCACCGGCCGACGCCTGCACCGTTTCGACCCTTTATCCAAACAACACGAAGTCGACCCGGTCGCCGAAGATATCGGTTGCGTCGCCCCTGCCAGGGGCGGCGGGTACGTCGCCGGTCTGCGATCGGGCCTGTGGCTTTTAGATCCAGCTGGCGCCAAGTTGCGCCAACTCGCCGCGAATCCGGAGGATGCGGCGACTCACCGTTTCAACGAGGGCCACGTCGACCCTCGCGGCCGCTACTTCGCCGGCACGTTGGACGAACCCAAGGCGGCCGGCGATGCGGGGCTGTATCGCCTCGACAAATCTGGCCTGGCGAAGCTGGCCGATAGCATCATGACCTCCAACGGTCTGGCTTTTTCTCCGGACGGGCGAACCCTGTATTTCTCCGACACGCCGCGCTTCGTGATCTATCGCTTGGACTACGACCCAGCCACCGGCGCGGCTACGAATCGCCGTGTCTTCGCCCGCATCGAGCCGACTGCGACTGATCGCGGTCGTCCGGACGGCGCAGCAGTCGACGTGGAAGGCTGCTATTGGAGCTCGTTGTATGAAGGCTCGCGCGTGCGTCGCTATGACCCGGACGGCAAAGTGATGGCCGACTATCACGTGCCGGCCCTCAACACGACGATGCCCGCGTTTGGCGGCGCTGACATGAAGACGCTCTTCGTCACCACCGCTCGCGACAAGAAGGGCGGCCCAGGTGGGGGCCTCTACGCCAGGCCGGTCGACGTCGCTGGGATCCCCGGCACACTTTTCGACCCCCAGGCATGATCAGCGACGACTCGATATCTTTGCGCGGCGCAGCCCACCCACGCGCAACGCGACGAACTTCAAGAAGTTGAAGGCGGAACTCGCAATTGGACGCGGCGAAGACAGCCAGATTTACACGTCCGGGAAGGCGACACTTTGTTTACAGTGCGGACTTGTCGAGCACTTGCTCACAGAAGCAGTTTTGGGCCAACCGTAACAGGTTCCCGACGACGGGCATGCACGGCAATAACTCACCCTGGACAAACTGACAGGTGCGCGGGAGCAGCGCTTTCAATAGAAGCGTCAGTGGTCAGAAGCGAGCACCTCTCCTTCCCTCCCCCCACCCCAACTGAAGGGGAGGTGCGCTTGGTGAGATGCTCGGATCCGCGAAAGAACCTTTCTGACCTTGGGACTCTCGGCCACTGGTGTGGAGCAGAGGCAGGTCATGGCTGGTCATTTGTCCGCGGACGGAAACTGTGATCTTCGCGTTGCAAGTTTGCGTTGCAGCATATGAACAGAATAGACCCCGGAATAGGCCGAATGGCACCTTATGGAAGCCACCCACTTAGAGTCAACTGCAGGTAGTCAAATACCGTCCTAGACCCGTGGGGCATAAATCCGGGAGAGAAGCTAAAGGATCCAGAGGCCGTGACATCGAAACCATTCAATCAGTATGGCGACCGCTTCAAACCGACCGATGACGGCCACGGCGTGGACATCGCCAGTCAGCGCCAGGACGAGCTTGACGCGGCGTCGCTGGACTACATCCGCAGAACGACCGAAGCTGGCAGGCGCGTCACCGCTTTGGACCTTGGCGGCGGCTATGGCACACATTCCGTTCGCATGGCTGAAGCTGGCGCTGTCGTCACCATGGTCGATGTTGAAGACATGGCCAGCGGCGCCTTTGCGAGCGCCATTGTCGAAAAGTCCGTGCCATCGGACGCCCTGCGCTTCCTCCAGAGGGATTTCTGCTGCCTTGCAGATCACGAAATCCCGAAAGACATTGACGTCCTCTATTCACAGCGCGCCATTCATTACGTTCCCTACCGAAGGGCCGAAACCCTCCTGCGGCGTATTTCCAATCGCATGGCCAGAGGAGGCATGGTGTACATCTCCGCCGCCGGATTTGACACCGAATACGGCCAAACCTATCCCGACCGAGACAAGCCCGTAGAGGCCCGCTTCAATTTCGTAACACCGGACATGCGGGAAAAGCATGCCATCTTTCACAAGATCGCTACCTACACTGAAGAGGATATGGCCTCGCTGCTTCGTGCCGTCGGCTTCAGCATCATTCGTATTACGCGCTCGGCTTTCGGCAATATCAAAACCATAGCGATGAAGCCTTCGTGAAAGAGGTCCTCTCCGAGCCACTCGGCGAATGACATCACGAGAGCTTAAAGAAAATGGAAAACTGTTCGCCCGTTCGAAGGAAATCGATCATCAAGGCAGACTCGCCAAGATCACTGACGGAATTTCGGAGTTCTTCGGCAATCTCTCGTTGTTCCCCGTATGAGAAGATGCATTCGCTTTCGCTAAAAGGAGGGACATTTATCCAGTGTCCTCGGCCATCGGGAAGAGAAGTGACAAATATGCCAGTCTCTTTGGAGGCCTCGGCTATGAAGCCGCTGAGAAGAACACGAGTCCCTGAAGGTGCGACAAAGAATGTCGCCAACGGCTTGCGCTCAGAGAATAGCTTCTGTAGCAAGTCATGCACTTCAGCGAGGGAGATTCGACTCATCTCGGGTTTCCTATTGTTCTCTGCGCTTCGGATTTCCTCGCGCATTCCATTCGCTCCCCTTCGAGTTGAATGGCGAACAGATCTCGCGGCAGGTGGCCACATGTTCGCCTGGGGAAAGCGCATGTACCGAGCGGCCCAGCCAAATTCCGATACGTACGGGATCTGAACTTCGCGATTCGATGGCTTTTCTTCGGCGTGTCTGCCCTTCCTTCGCCGGGGGACGGTCGCAAGAGAACAGAACTTCTCACTGCGGGATTGCATGAAACCGCAAAATGGCTACGACTTTTGTTTCGGTGGATAGTTTTTTAGAAGCTTTTGAACGGCTTTCGTGATGTTCTTCTGTTTCTTGTCCGGCTTAGCCTTCGGATCGAGTGTTTTCGACGCGTTTCCACGCCACACAAGTTGTTTCGTTTTCGAATCGTACATGCTCAAATCCAGCTGCCCAACATACACGGTGGAAGTTGAGCCGTACGTCGTTCCCCCTGCTGCGCCTCCGTAACCATACCAACCTGCGCCCCAACCGGGGCCGTATCCCCAACCAGTGTTAAAGGAGGTAAATTGCTTCTCGGTTCCGACCGCGGTTTGATAGCCGATGTACAAATCGGCGTCGTCAGAATCCGTTTTTGTTAGACCCTTTGTGGCAAGATCGGCATTGACGGCGTCTGTTAGTTGTTTGGCCGTCAGGTCATCCACTTTGTCAGCGTCTTTGATCGGCACCCACTTGTAAGTCTTGTATTTCGAAAAATCCTTGTCCTTATCAAAATCATATCGGACGTCCTGTCCGAAGGCGGCGGTGCGCACCACAAACAACGCGATCGCAAACCAGAGTAGGCTTCTCACGATTAGCTCCTTAAATCGCCTAAGATCACCAATTGTCGTCCGTGCGAGTCCAAGTCTTGTCGGGATCGTACAATTCCATATCCTTGAAGATCTTGAGCGTGTCCGGGCCTAAGTCCTTCTGATACACGACCCCGTCATAACCGACGATGAAAGTCTTCGCCCCGGTAACGCGATATTCCGCCGGTGCCGCCGCCAGAGCAAACCCGCCGATCATCGCCCCTTTGACAACGAAATCCATTTGTCCGAGAGGGGCGGAGGGACCCTGGGCCTTCAAAATCTTGAAAAAGTATCCGTGATAGGGCTGGCTGCGATCGGTATAGCCTTGCGCCAACGCGCCGGCGATTTGCTCTCCAATCGGCCCGTCCAAGCTCCCGTCGGGATTCTTCCAGACTAGACCGTCGTGCTTGCCCGAGGTGCTGATGATTCTCTGCGCGTATTGGTTCGTTTCCGCGCCGTCGTGCTTTTCGAGGGCATATTCATGCTGAGCGTCGACATAGCCTCGGCAAATTTGAATGGCATCCAGTTCGTTAGCCCCAATTCGGCGGTACAAAATCTCGGTGTGGCCCGCCTTCGTATCAAATGACCATTTTCCGTTTTTGTTAACGATCGGAATTGGAAGCGGCCAATCGTCGTTTCCGACGGAAAGCCACGCGCGTTTGGGGTTCTTGGAGTCCAAGGTTACTTCGTTCTTCTCACGTGCCTTTGCGGCAAAGCTAGCGGCGCGCTGCTTGTCCTGAACTGGATCCGCTGAGGAAACCAAGTCCTCGCCGTCCGGCCCAAAAATCGCCAAGAGGGCTGGCATATCGAAGGGATCCGCCGCCTGGATCAAGGCCCTAGCCGCTTCCTCTGGCGAGTCAAATGTTTTCTGCGCTGCGGCAGCGGCGGCACCAGGGCCGGTTTCCTGCGACGGATTGGCGGCGCGTGCGAACGATGCCTGTACACAAAGCAGCACCAAGACTGCAAAAAGACGAACCACCGCGCGCCGGAAGTTCAGCGTCACTGAGGTGTTGCAGCAGTTTCTGATCATGGATCACCTATCTTCGGCGCCCGCCGCCTCCTCTACTCCCCCCACCACCACTTCTTGACCCACCGCCACTGCGGGAAGAACCCATGCTGGATGAGCCCCGCGAACTACTCGCCCGCGCGCTTGCTCCGCTCGACGAGTCGCCGCCAAACGCACCGCCGCCCCTAGAGCCTCCGCCTGAAGATACGCTGCGATCCCCGATGCGGTCTGCTCCACCGCCACCACCAGCTCGATTTCCCCCTGCCCCGTTACCGAGACCGCCTTGGCCAGCGCGATTCCCTCCCGCCCCGCCCTGACCACCACGATTGCTAACACCTTGTTGTCTGGCTTGATTTTGACGTGCGTTGGCTTGCCGACTGCCTAGCGAGTCTCCCCGCGCTGTACCTCCATATTTGTTCGCTGTCGCCCTATTGGAATAGGGCGCTCCGCCCCGGTGCTGCGAGTTGTGCTGCCAGCTGTTGCTCCCACCCTTCACGTTCGTTCGGTTGCCGCCCTGGATGTTCGAGTTGCGATTAAAGTTGTTATTGTTGTTGATGGTGATGTTGTTATTGCCACCGTGCCACCCGCAGTTATAGCCCCAACCCCCGGACCACATCGCCCCCATCGCGACTCCCACGCCGAAGGAAATGGCCATTCCCGCAGCGTAATATCCTGGCGGTGGATAGGCTACGGGTGGGTAGGGGTACACGGGGGGGCCATAGACCACCGTGGGGTTATAGCTCGGTACAACAACGACTTGGGGATTGGCCTGCTCAATCACGATCACCTGCTTGCTCTCTACTTTCTGCGTCTCCACCTTGATCTGCTCGTTCGATTTCAGGTTTCCCTGACCCTTAGCCTTCGACCTCATGCGCTGAACAGCGTCCATCACATCTGATTGCTGTGCCAGAAAAGCGTTGCCAAGATCAGTCGTCCATTGAATGTCGTCCGCTAATCGGTTGACAACATCCGGAAGGCCAGCTAGGCCCTGGACGCTCGGATCCCAGGATTGTTTCTGCACCGCATCCGCGAGCGCCTTGTCTTTGAGATCCGGGTTCTTTTTCAAAAACTGCTGAAGCGCTATGATTTCCAGCGGGTAAGTTGACGCGGCAAGGACCTGTGCTAAGAGCTGGTCCGGATAGAGAGCGATCGGCGCAACCAGGGAATCCAGTTGGTCATTCGGGATCTTTGCAACTTGATCGCCGGCTGCTCCGCCCTGCTGCTGGTCCTGCGCCCCCGTCGGAATGGCCAATGCCAACAGCAGAGAACAGAGCGTTGCCGTCACCTGCGTACATGCCCTTCGGATGCAAACACGCATTTTTGCTGGGCTCCTAGATGTTGGTCTTCTGTAAGGCACGGAAAAGCCAGCTCTTCGCTAGGCACCTCTCGTCTCGTTATGCGGCGAGCATTCCGCCGAATCAATAACTTTGCGCCGAGCGACGCATTTGCCCAGGATTGCTTGAAAATCGCCCTTGCACCTAAACCGTTTTCACTGAAGAGCCTGCGATAATGGCGAGACAGGCTCAACTGTCACTTCTGACAGTGACTTCAGCCCCGCAGTGGCCTAGAAAACTCCACTCTTCGCTGGAGTCCGCTTTCGGCTTGAAGAGAGGGACCAGCGCTGAAATTTGACTCGGCGGAGGATTTCGCTTTTCGCAGGCCCATGCGCATGAACTGCACGGCGACGCCAGCGTAAACCACAAGAACTCGGAAGAGGCTTTGGCACAACCGGGCCGAAAAGAGGACGTACGGCAAGAGAAAACCGCGTGAAAATACTAGCGCTCTCCGATGCTCAATCGGCAGGTCGCGAGTTCAAATCTCACTCTCGGCTCCAGCCGCTCACACGCACACTTTCCGGAGTTAACAGCTAGCGCTGGTCACTGAATCGCCAGCTCATTCATCCCTTGCAAGTCGGGGAGTATTAAGCGCGTCGCAGGTTAGCTCTGGAATCGAAATTGAGCTTGCGCGATTGTAACAGGAACTTCCTACTCGATCGGCTTCGGGAAATCTCCGGCACCATGCCTCCCAACTCGCAATATCCTAGGATGGCCTCGCCGCCGAAAGAAGCTCCAGGAAGCTCCAGAAGCCCTGACCCGAAGGTAGGACGGTGCTCTCCTGCGCGGTTACGCTGTGCGTGATGTCGCCCAAGAAATCAAACCGGGCGCTTCGAGCTTCAGTCTGCAAGCAGTGCCACGGAAAAGGCCGACCCTACCATCTGCCAAAACTGACAGGTGCAGCGAAGCCATACCCTTTGATACTGCTTGGTCACTAAGTCGCGTTTCCCCGCGACATACCCGCACCTCCTCTTCAATCTCCCGAGCTGCACTGTTGAGGGGAGGTGCATCCACCCGTGCGAAGTCTTCGCTCAGAACCTCGATTGTGCTTGCTCAGAGAAGTTGTGGTGATTAGCCTTGTTCGCTCCGGTGAGAGTGACGACGGGCAACGAAGGCAAGGGCATGTCGCTTCCCCCGGACCTCACTGACGATCGGAGGCAAAGCCAGAATCGCCACTCACGTGCCTGGCAAGTAAGCCTTTTCGTGCCTCAGGGGCTTTCGCGCGACCGACAGAGTTTCGTCACTCAGGGGAGAGTGGCCTCATATCGACTCCGGCCTTTCGCAGGGCTTGGGCTACAGCCGCTACAATTTTGACGGCTCCCGGAGTGTCCCCATGGATGCAGAGCGTCTTTGCGCTGACGGCTATTTGAGTCCCGTCACAGCCAAGGACTGTTCCTTGCGTTGCGATACGCAACGCTTGTTCGGCAGCGTCCGCAGGCTCGCATATTAGCGCGTCAGCAAATCCCCGCGGCCGCAAAGTTCCATTGGCTTCATATCGTCGATCAACGAACGCCTCTGCAGCAACTCGAAAGCCAGCCTCCTGAAACACGCCCAGCATCGCTGATCCGGCCAGGCCCACGAGTACGACGTCGTGGCTCCATCGCGCGATACCGTTGACAATCGCTTGAGCGAGTGCGCGATTCTTCGCGGCTTGGTTGTAAAGCGCACCATGCGGCTTGACGTGGCTTACCTGGGCGCCACAATGGGCGGCTACTTTGGCCAGAGCGGATACCTGCTCGAACACCGAATCCGCGACTTCTTCCTCCGGCAGATTCAACTCGATGCGGCCAAAATTGGCGCGGTCTGGATATCCAGGATGCGCGCCGACTGTGAGCCGCCAGCGAAGAGCCTGCTCGACGGTTGCTTTCATGGTGTGCAGGTCGCCGGCATGCCCTCCGCAAGCTACGTTGACTGAAGTGAGAAAGGGCATCAATGATTCCTGGGTTCCATCAGAAATCGCCCTGGGGATTTCGCCCATATCGCAATTCAAGTCAATCCGCTTCATTCGAGAATCGCCTCCGCAGATGCCATCAGCCTCTCCTGCTCGATCAAAAGTGAGCGCGCCAAGCGCCAACTAACGAGTTCGAATCGAATCTCATCGCGAGGCCGAAGCTGTCCGAGAGGGGCTAGATCGGCAGAAATAACGTTCGCCATCTTAGGATATCCACCGCTGGTCTGCTGCTCTACAAACAGGATCACGGGCGAACCTCCCGGCGGCACCTGAACGGCACCGAGCGAAACGCCTTCCGTGATCATCGCCCTTGGCCGATTTTGCGAAACCGCTGGTCCCTCCAGGCGAAGCCCCAGGCGATCGGATTGCTCTTGGACCCGGTAGGTCGCTAAGTAGAACGAGCGCCGTGACGCCTTGGAGAACCAACCTGCCTGTGGCCCCGGAGTCGCGCGCAAGACCTTTCGAGAGGCAACAAATTCCGACATAGCAGGAGCGATTCTCCGCTTTCGAAAGGCTTGGGTAGCGGGCCCGGTTGACAGCGCGTCTCCCGCGCGCAAGGGCCTGCCCTGGAAACCGCCGGTTCCGCTCAGGACATGCGTCGAGGCACTTCCGAGAAACGGCGGTACCACAATTCCTCCATGAACGCATAAATAGCAGCGCGCCCCGGTGCGCGTAGATCCCAGCCGAAGCGTTTGACCCGGGCGGAGTTCGAAAGAGACACCGATCGACACCTCCCCACCATCGTCGACGCTCGCACCAAAATCGGCACCAGTGAGTGCCACCACGGCCCCTTGGCTGAAAACGAAGGTTCCGCCGAGCAGCGTCATCTCCAGTGCAGCTGCACCTTCGGCGTTTCCGACGAGACGATTGCCGAGCCGCAGCGAAATCGGGTCGGCGGCTCCCGATGCCGAAACACCGATCGCAGCAAACCCCGGTCTTCCCAGATCCTGCACCGTGGTGAGCAGGCCCGCTTTCAGAACATGAATGGAGCTCATGCACTCTCGATCGCGCGGAATCTGTCGACGGATATCGGCAGGAAACGCACATGGTCACCGACGGCTAGCAAACTCATACCCTCGCGACTCAAATCGAACATCGTGAGAGGCGTGCGGCCGATCACCCGCCACCCCCCCGGCGTAGCGAATGGATACACTCCGGTCTGGCGGCCTGCGATGCCCACACTGCCGGCCGGCGTGCTTCGTCGGGGATTCGGAAGTCGGGGCGTTGCCAGCTCTTCGGGTAAACCGCCCAGATATGCAAACCCAGGAACGAAGCCGAGAAAATAGACCACGTATCGAACCGAAGAGTGTAGTTTTACCACCTCAGCAGGCGTCATTCGGTGTAGGCGAGCCAGCACATCTAAGTCAGGACCAAACTCTCCCCCATAACACGTCGGAATTTCCAGTTCGCGAGGCTCTTTCCAATCGAGTGTTTCTGCACGCCGGAGATAGTCACGCAAAATGCCGACCAATTCCGCGTGGCCGAGCTGCAGCGCGTCGAAGTCGAGAAGCAGCGAGCAATAGGCAGGATGAAGATTTCGTACGCCGGCTATCGGCTCGGCCTCTAGTAGGTGCAGGAGCTTTCTGACGCGCTGATGGGCTTTTAGCGTGATCTTAGCAGCGAAGTAGACCAGGAGCGATTGGTCGCTTGCAGGTTTGAATTGCACACTTCCGGTCATCGCAGGTTTAGGAAAGTATATAGCACGCGGCTGCGGGCGGCCTTACTTCGAGCGGAGCGGTTGCCGGTATGTCCCTTGCCAGGCCGTTACCGCTTCG
>Ga0306923_10003973_pt1 | contig 14067 bp, 11 predicted proteins | sample sta12Can44000108_FD_203841 | JGI IMG/M metagenome (GOLD analysis project Ga0306923, IMG submission 203841) | Lab enrichment of tropical soil microbial communities from Luquillo Experimental Forest, Puerto Rico - statanox.12C.anox.44.000.108 (v2)... | ecosystem: Environmental > Terrestrial >... | reverse complement strand
TCGAGTGATCGAGGTAGCGCTCAAGCGCCTGCACGAACAGCGCATGCTTGTGGCCGTAAGTGTTGTAGAGGCTCGGCGCCGAAATCCCCATTTTGTCGGCAAGATCACGCACCGACGTTGCCTCGTATCCGCGCTGCCAGAAACAATCGATCGCCGCCTCAAGGGCGGTCACTTCGTCAAATTCCCTCGGCCTCGCCATTCGCCGATCTGCCGCAGTGTCTTCGCACGGATCGTTAGCTTGGACCCCGAGCCTCGGTCATCGTCGGGAGGTCGGCTCCGACCGTCGCTTCAGCGTTCGCAACGGGGACGGTCATGGCATTCCGTTCCAGTCAACCATTTTTGGATTCGACGATCAGCGTGTGGCACGTCATAGACATTGCACTCGGTGGCGGCAGGCGAAATTGAAGTCGCGGCTCTTTGTCATCGGACGGCAATGACTTGCGCCCAAACAGCGATCGTGGCCCAGGCGCAGCGCGGCTGAGGCGAGCCCAGCGGCCTCTTCCACAACAGCCTGGATGATGGCTTCCCTGCCCATTGATTACGCCACAGCTGCCTTCTTCGTGAGGTGCTTGAGGACATCACGAGGATCGGCTCGATCGCGGTAGTCCGCATCCGTATAGGCGTAGATGATGGTGCCATCGCGGTCGATGACGTAGGTTGCCGATACGGGCAGAGCCCATTCACCCGGCGTCCCGTTACGGGCGGGAATATCGTGGCCGAATCCCTGGTAGGCGCTGCACAGCTCGTCGGTGAATTGATACACGAGGCCGAATGCGCGCCCGACCTTCTGCCCGACATCGCTCAATACCTCGAAGGCGAGTGCATTCTTCTCCGCGGTCGACAGCGTATCGTCGGGTTTTTCCGGGCTAATTGCCACTAGCGACGCGCCCACTGCCTTGATCTCCGGCAGGATCTCCTGAAACGCCTTGAGTTCGAGGTTACAGTAAGGGCACCAGCCGCCGCGGTAGAAAGTGATGATGACCGGACCTTTCTTCCGCAGCGCTGTGATGTCGACGATCTCTCCCTTTGCATTGCCCAGCACGATCGCCGGCGCGTGATCGCCCTCTTTCAACATGGTCCGAGCGTTGACACCGTTGCGCAATTGCTCGATGTGACGCTCCATGATCGCTTGACGGTCAGCTGGAACGCGCTTGTGGCAGGCGGCACGATACTCCGCGAGTTGCTCTTTCAGGGACATGCAAGGGCCCTTCATGCTTGACTCGCGCACCAGCGCGGCCTGATGGACCACCTAGTTAAGGTGGTCTAAGCCCTACGTAAATTGAATATTTTGTATTGCTATGATACGTATTTCGTATGGAAGCGAAATACGCTAGCGTTCGGGCTCCTGCGCGAGACGGCAGTTGGATGCTCAATCGAGCGAAGATTATGCGATTAGTTTATAGGCACCACCTACTGTCACTAGGACGGAAGGGTTCGAGGCATCCTTTTCGACTTTCCGCCGCAATCGATAGATGTGCGTCTCGAGGGTGTGGGTGGTGACGCCGGAGTTGTAGCCCCAGACCTCCTGCAACAGGGTCTCGCGCGAGACCGGACGTTGGCCGGCGTTATAGAGGTAGCGCAGGATCGCGGTCTCTTTGCTGGTGAGGCGGCACGTGCAGCCCTTGGGGTCGATGAGTTGTTTCGACCTCGGATGGAACGTGCAGGGACCGATCGTGAGTACCGCATCCTCGCTCGCTTGGTGCTGACGCAATTGGACTCGAATCCGGGCGAGCAGAACCGCAAATTGGAATGGCTTGACGACATAGTCGTTGGCGCCCGCTTCGAAACCTAAAATCGCGTCCGAGTCTTTGTTGTTTCCGGTCAACATGATGACCGGCGCCGTGAACCCACTCTTTCGCAGCATGCGCACCGCCTCACGACCGTCGACGTCGGGAAGACCGACATCCATGATGACGAGATCAACGTGCCCGGCCCTCGCTGCTTGCACGCCTTTGATTCCGGTCTCAACAGCAACTGCTTCTATCCCGTCGTGCAAGGCGAAATGTTCGACGAGAGACTCGCGCACGTCGGCGTCATCGTCGATAATGAGAATCTTCCTGACCTTGGTCATCGAATTTAGATCCTAGAATGGCCGCCTATCTGAGGACATGATGCGATCTGATAGCACTTACTCTCCCACAAATTGGACGGAGTGTTTGCCTTGTCACGTGTCGATCACGTGACAGCTAGCAGCCGCGTGAACGCGACCGCATTCTCGTGAATCGCAAGTGATTGAGCCGAAGCCTATGGTCCGTGCGACACCGGTGGAATTCCATGATGTCACGCAACTGTGCGAGAGCGGTTTCGGTCCGGACATCGAGGGCTATGATCACCTATCGGCTCCTTTCAGAACGAGCGGGACGCCGATCCGGCGGCCGAGATCTGTTTCAGCCACTCATTCGCACGGAACGTTAGCGTCGTTACGCACAATTAAGTGCCTATCACACGATGGTGACCATCAGGCCCGCAGGTAACACATGGCATTGAACGGCTGTAACAAGAGCAAGCGGTGAGACGAATACTCGTGCGTGAGGCCGGATACTCCGGTCCGCCGAAGGCACACATACCTGATCTGAGGCCTTCGACCCTAACTGTCCTAGGTATCCGGAAAGGATGAAATGACATGGTGAAGCTCATCACTGCGGGCGGCTTTGGCCGCGTAACTGAGCAGCTGCCGGATCGAAACATGTGCGGGTCGACGATCCCCGGCCTTCGTTCAACATGTTTCGAGGCGCGATGATTGTGATGGGAGGGTTCAATGCAGAACGAACTGAAAATGTCGAACGCGGGCGCAGAGGCCGATCGAGGTCTCGCCGTGCGATTCGAGAACCACACCGAGGACCGCTTGATCGGTCACCGCGACATCGGCCTCTGGGCCGGCGCACAGCTCGGCTTACCGGAGGGAAGCCGCACCATTTACGCGCTGCAGGTCATGGCGGCCGGCCTGATGGATCCAAGACCCAACGATGTCGTTGACAAGATCATGCATGATTTCTCCACGCGAGGTATTCCGATCACCCGAGGGCAGATCCTCGTGCAGCTCAGCAAGATACATCGCCGCGTCGCCGCGCAGTGCGTAGTGACGGGATAAGGGGAAGGTATGCGAAAAGGCGCATCGACGTTGTGCTCGTCAACGAGGTCTCCTCTGAAAGCAGGGCCCAATTATCAGTTCACCGGCGGATTGCCTTCCAGGCACGTTTTCGGATCAAGGCATCAGCCTGTTCGCGGATCATCGCTTCCAGCGCGCGAACCGCCGGCCAGTTCGCGCGGTCGCGGTTGAGACCTAGCGTCCAGGTGACGGAAAGTCCTCGAATTGGTGCCGCCTTGATGCGCGCATCGCGGCCGACGATCGTGCTGGGAGGCAGGACCGTAAAGCCGGCGCCGCGCTCGATCAGCTCGAGCATGAGCGGTAGCGTCTCAAGCTCGACGGCGACATGGAAGACCAGGCCGCGCCGACGCAGCGCCGTTTCGATCAGCAGTCTGAGATAATTCGGCGGCCGATAGAACAGGAGCGGTAGTCCAGACAGCGCTTCGATGCCGACCGGCTTGCTCGGATCGAGACGAGACGTGGTCGGCCCCGCGAGCATTAGCGGTTCGATGCCAAGCGGAGACAGTTCGACGTTCCGAAGCAACCGCCGGTCAGAGATGAGCACCGCCAGATCCACCTGTTGCGTCAGCATCAGCTCTTCGAGGCCTTGCGAGATCGCCTCATACACGTGCAGCAAGACTTTCGGATAGCGGCGGGCAAAACAGTCGACGACCGGCCCGCTCAGCACCGTCAACAGCGACGGCGGCAGACCGAGCGAGACGGTTCCCGTCGGCTCTCGCGCCTGCGCCGTCATCTCCGCTTTTGCCTGATCGAGACTGCGCACAGCCTGCATCGCATGATCGCGAAACAATACGCCGGCTTGCGTCAGGCTTACCCCGTGCCGATGGCGGACAAACAGCCGGTTGCCGACTTCCTCTTCCAGCGCGGCGATCTGCCGGCTCACTGTGGGCTGCGTTTGATTGAGCGCCTCGGCCGCACGGCCGAAGCTGCCCAACTCGGCGATACGGATGAAGGCTTGCAGCAATCGTAGGTCCATGGGCCGATCATACCAGATTCGTATCCTAGGGATACAAAACATTCAATTTACGTAGGGCTGCGTTGGCTTTAGCTTTGTAGTCCAGCGGCCGCGTTGGCGCGCTGATCAAGCACGGAGAAACATGATGCCGAGGCTGCGCTATATCGATGAAGCCGAAAAGACCGCCCGGGACCGCAAGATGATCGAATCGGCCCAACGGACCGGCGCACCAGATCCACGGGTCGTCAGCATCATGCTGCGCAATCCCAAGACAGGGGCAGCGTGGGTCGAATATTGGAACAAGTTGCTGTACCACGGCGTGCTACCGCACAAGCTCAAGGAGATGTGTCGCATCAAGATTTCCGTGGCGCATCAGTGCGGCTACTGCTCGACCGTACGCTCGCACGTGGCCAAGGCGGAGGGCCTCACTGAAGATCTGGTCACGCAGTTGTTCGACTACGAGAGCAGCAAGCATTTCTCCGAACGCGAAAAAGCGGCGTTACGGTATGCCGACGCGTTCAAGAAGGGCGAACACGCGATCGACTCCGACGAGATCTTCGCTGAATTGCGCAAGCACTTCTCTGACCAAGAGATCATCGAGCTCGGACTGTTCTGCGCCGAGACCGACGGAGTCGGCAAATTCGTCAAGTCCTTGAACGTGATCAGTTGGCAAGAGGCTTGCGAACTAAATCCCAATCTGCAGGAGATTCCGGCGCGCAAGCGCGAGCCAACCATCGAGGCGGCCTGACAGCGACTGGCTTCAACGAAGAGGAGGGACAGCATATCGCGACCTTTCCTCAGCCCGGCGTTTCGCGCTTGCGCCAAGGATTGCCCGCACGAAATCGGCCTCGTGCGGAGAGAATTTATCCGCGATGTTGAGACTCTGTCCTGAGGTGGGAGATAACATGCCCAATTAAGCTCGGACTTCTCACGTCGGCGGCTGCGGCCTTCTTGACGGGCGCGGCCGCTGTTTTGGTGTTTCACCAGCCCACATTGGCATTGCTGCATGCAGCCGGGTTGACACCGCTTTCGGCTTACCCGATGCGGCCCACAAATCCGCTCGGAGCGCCGGCCATTCTTTCGCTTACATTTTGGGGCGGAGTCTGGTCGATCCTAATCGCATGGGTCCTCACGCGCGTGCCAACCGACTGGCGCTATTGGGTCGCGGCGGCACTGTTGGGCGCCTTCCCGCCGACACTTACGTCATGGTTCATCATCTTCCCCATGAAAGGACTGCCATTCGGCGGCAGTCCTGTGTCGGTCGGAATGCTGAACGCCCTCTTAGTGAACGGCGTGTGGGGTTTGGGCCTCGGTCTTCTGTGGCGGTTCACTCCGAGCTTTTTGCGCTTCGCAACTGACATGCCGCGGACCGCGACCTCTGCGCAATAGGATGGACGGAGGAGCCGGTTCTCGGCGTTACCGACCTCGCTCGTCGGCCCGGCCTTGAGCGAAAGACGAAAGACGATGAGCGATCCAGTCCCGGCCGTTACCGAAGCAAGCGCGACCGGCCACATTGCGGATATCTTTACCGATATCCGCAATGTGTATCACGTCGGTGTCGTCAATCTGATCTGGCGCCATCTTGCGACGTTCCCTGGAGCGCTTCCCTAGGTTTGGGAATCGGTCAGACCGCTGTACGTCGATGGCACCATCGAACGAGAAGCCGCGGCCTTGCGCGCGTCTATTGCACTCCCGGATCTCCCGGTTTTTCCGGCGGCAGCGTTCGCTGCTGCCGGCTTGAGCGAACGAGACATCGAACAGATTCGAGTGGTTCTCGCGGCTTATGACCGAACGAATGCGATGGCGCTGATCGCGTTGTCAGCCGTCGACTGCAAGATCGCCGGCAGTCAGGGTGAAGCTGACTGTGCGTTCGCTGGGCGCATCGAAGTGCCAGCTTCGTTGCAAGCGGAGCTCAAGCTGCCTCCGCTGCTCAACCTCGCGGAGATGTCGCCCGAAGCGGCCAAACTCGTGGTGACGATGAATCGCCTTGGAGCACAACGTGACGACTCGATCCTGGCCAGTATGTATCGTCACTTGGCGCATTGGCCTCCGTATCTGGCGCTCGCCTGGACGATGATGGCGCCGCTCGACGCGGATAGCCGTCTCGACGAGGTCATATCTGACACGCTTGCCAAGGCTCGGGAAATCTGGCCGCCGGGTGGTTAGACGGCTCCCGACACCGAGTTTGACGATCGCAAATGCAGTCCGAGCCGAGATTTCCCGCGCGCTCGACCGCTTCACTAGTGATGTGATCGCGAAGATGGTCGTCATCGGCGCTCTTCTGCGGCGCGCAACTGGGGCAAAATATGATGGAGAATAGGGTTCGCATGCGCAATCCGGGGATTTAAGGAGTAAGGCTGGGCCTTTGAGAGCAATCCACGCTGGCCCACGATAAAAGCCTTGATGCAAACCTGATTTGCTGACAAGGAATCCTGCTCTATCCACGCAGGGTGGTCGGAAATGCCCGTTTGCTAACGAGTCGATAGGGTGTCGCCTATGGAGATGCATCACATCCGGTATTTCCTTGCCGTCGCCGATGAATTGAACTTCACCAAGGCCGCCGAGAAATGCAACGTGTCGCAGCCGTCATTGACGCGCGCCATCAAGCTCCTGGAAGAGGAACTCGGCGGACTATTGTTCCACCGCGAACGGGCGCACACGCGACTTTCCGATCTCGGACAAATGATGAGGCCGTATCTGCAGCAGATCTACGACGAGACCCATCAAGCAAAGCGTCTCGCGCACGATTTCACCTGCCTGAAGAAGAGCACACTCAAGCTCGGCATCATGTGCACAATCGCGCCGAACGCGATCATACAGCTCATCAGGTCGATCCAGTTGCATCATCCCGGCGTCGAACTGCAGCTCTGCGACGGCAAGGCGTCGGACCTGCAGGACCGCTTGCTTGGGGGCGGACTCGAAGTCGCGGTGTATTGTATACCGGGCCAAGAGCCTGACGATCGTCTCCACGCGATGCCGCTGTTTCGTGAGCAGATCGTCATCGCTATCCATCCTAATCACAGGTTGGCGAAGGCACAGACCATCCGCGTCAAGGACCTAGATGGCGAGTCCTATATCCATCGCATGAACTGCGAGTTTGCCGGCTTTGCCGATCGTGAGTTCGAGGCGCAGGGCGTTTCGTGCAAACCCGTCTACTGGAGCGACCGAGAAGACTGGACGTTGGCGATGGTTGCTTCCGGACTGGGGTGGGGTTTCATGCCCAAGTACGCGGTGAACCATCCGGGCGTCGTTGGGATACCGATCGTCGAGCCGGAATTCTGGCGCGAGGTCAACCTGGTGACCGTGCGGGGCCGGCCCTATTCGCCGGCGCTCGGCGCGCTGGTGCGCGAAGCGGTGCGGGTCACATGGTTCGGAGAACCGGCGATCGCCGCCCGCGCGCAGGCAGAAGCGAATGCGCCACCGGTACCTTTCCGACGGCCGCCAAGAAACTTCCAGCAGGCGGTCAGGAGATAGCCACCTGTCTCCAGAACCTCGGCTATGCGGTCCAAATTAACTCCTGGCCGCGTAACCTCGCAGATAGAGTCTTGTCAACCGTGCCCGCAGGCCGAAAGGCGCCTCTACTTCGCGGGGATCGGTGTAAGCAGATCTAGCTGCGGCTTGTCTCAGGCATCCACAAGGTCGCCCGCTATCGGACACGGTTTGTGATATTGGATTTTTTTGTTGATCCTCCCTCGCTGGGCTCAGAACGGATAGTAGCGAAGCGAGGTCAGGACAATGTTGTTATCGGTCGAGGGAGCACCGCCGACGCCTTCGAACACTTCGCGTTTGATGTATTCGTACTGGGCGCCGACGGCCACACGGCCATAGTCTCCCTTGTAGACGTTCTGCCAGAAGCCGACCGTCACGTCCGACAAGCGCCTGTTGTTTGCGATGCAGTTGGCCGGCGTGTTGCCGGCAAATGAGAACGGCGTCGTGATTAGACAACCGGCGTTGCTGAATCCCGGATTCCCAAGGCCGAACAGAGTGGTGCCGACGTTGAAGAAGTTGGGCTGGACCTCCTCGATGCCGGCGTAGGCGTAGACGTCGAGCCCTTCCCATGGATGGCCGACAAGGCCCGCCATCGCGCTCCATCCCCTCACCAGTGAGAGTGAGCCGTCCGGACCGATGGTGACATCCGGCAGCTGGCCGGCCGCATAGCGGCCGACTCCGCGGCCGTACAGGCCGCTGGCCGTCAATTCGAGATATTTCGGAATCAGGGGCAGCAACACCGAACCGCCCACGCCCGCCCCGAACGTAGTCTTGTTGTCGGTGGTGCCGACCATGGTGGTCGAGCCGGCGGTACACAGACCCGCGATGCACCTCAGGGTATTGTCGCTGAAGAACCGCTGCAGCCCATATATTTCGTAGTGACCCCAGCCGGGATCGAACGCCGCTTTCTCGATGATGTCCGGCGCCTGGTCCGTCGTGACGTTCACGTTTTGCAAGAAATCTCCCCCGCCCCCGGTATTGACGAAATTGACCACGGTGCCATTGACGATGCCGCCGCTGGGGAAGGCGCCTCCGGTTCCGAGCGGTGCGGTGGCCGTGCTGCCGAGAAAGATCGCGGCCGGGTTTTCGACCGACACGCCGAGGGAGATGCCCGGAAAGACGTCCCCTACCGCGCGGATCTGCCATTGACGGACATAATTGAACCCGACCACGTAGTTCGCGTCGATCGTGAGCGGGATGTTCTCCTTGCGCGGCGTGATCCCGACCTGGTTCTGGGTCAGGAGACTCCACGATTGGCCAGCGAGGAAGTGAAATCCCCAGCCGCTGTTGTCGTAGGTGAAATAGGCATGGCGCAGGCGTGCAGCCCAGCTGTTGGTCTCGTTGAAATTCGATGTGTTGCCGACGCCCAGGAAGTCCGACTCGTAATACCCGGAAAGCTTCTGCCAGGGATCGATGTTGCCCTCGACGAGCAGCGAGATTCGGCTCTGCCGGGCGGACCCGTGAAATTCGTGCTCGTTGTAAAGCGGTGAGAACGGAAACGGGGTTGTCGCGAAGGCCGTTCCCATGTCGTTGACCATGTTGTGTTGGCGCCACACCGTCTCCGCGGCGATGAAGCCCCCCAACGTCACCTTCACCCTTTCCGGCGGAGGCGGCGGTGGAGGGCCCTTGGTAACCATGGGCGGCGGAGCCGGATAACGGGCCGGCGCGGCTTCCACCTTTGCTTCCACCTTCTCGGTCTGCTTCTTTGTTTGCGCTATCTCGTCCTGGAGCGTCTTGAGCTGCTTCTGCAGCTGCTCGGTGGCACGCTGCAGTCGCTCTATCTTCTCCGAGTCCGACACCGACTGCGCCGCGGCCGGGTCAAGCGCCAGGAACGAAGCGCCCACGAGCGCGCCGCACATCAGACCCCATTTGGAATGCATTTTGACCCCCGCCCCTATTTAATATCCCCACCGTATTAGAGAACATACTATCGATGAAAGCGCTAATACCTTATTGCTATGGTTTCGATAGCTTCGGTCTATGCGATTTGCTGAGCGGAGGGACGCACGCATCCGACAACACCAGCGTAGACGCCAGCTATTGGATTGATGGCCAACGGATATTTCTGAATGATCGCCGCGGAGGCTATACGTTGAAGCGTGCAGGTCTGGCCGCCCGAGTCGGAAGAGGAAATCCTCACGCTCCTTTGGGGTGAGGCGATGCCGGCGATTTATCTAAACACAAGGTGGCATTGTTCGATCTGGTTACAACCTTGGTCACACCCGTCATTCGTTCAACGTGCCGTCACGATCGTGGTGCAGGCGCTTTCGAGCTTGGGAAGTTCGCGGCTGGTCGCCATCTGCACCTTCAGCTTGCGGCCGCCGCCGCGCACGACCGGGCAATAGGGATCGGGCTCGTCGAGTGCGTGCAGGAGCCGCCGACGCCCGGCGCAGCCCCCGCCACAGGTCTCGACATAGCCGCAGTTCCTGCAGGCGGACGGCACCCCGCGCGCCTGGGCAAATGGATCGGTGTTCGTGATGTCGGGGCCGAGGTCGAGTAAAAGATCGAGCGGCGCGCCACCCCCCGGCCAATAAACGCACGGCTGCACCGTCGCACGCGGCGTCACCCGTACGGTGGCGACCCCGCAGCCGCCGCGCCGCGCGGGCAGGCCCGCCATCGCACGCACCAGAGGCTCCCCGATCGCGATGGCGTCGGTGCGGGCAAATAACGCCTCAAATCCCTGCCAATATTCATTATACGTGAGCGCGAAAGCGTCGGAACGTACGGACTGATAGACATTGATGCGCAAAGGCGCGTCATACGCCTTGACGATTTCAGCGATCTCGGCAAGACGATCGAAATTCGATCGCATCATGACGGCAATGAACGTGACCGACACGCCTAAGTCGCGGCAGCGTGCGGCTTGTTTATGGATTAGACCCCAGTTTCCAGGGCCACGTTGCCGGTCCTGCTCCGCCTCGGTCGGATAGTCGAGCGAGAATTCGATATCGTGAAAGGCGGTCACCTCCGCGTCATCCAGCGCCTCAATCGAATAGCCGTTCGAAGTGATCGTCAGCTTGATCGGCTCCGACCGCAAATAGTTCACAAACTCGGCAAAGTCCGGATGCATGCCGTTCTCACCGGTGCCGAGATTGACCGAACGCACCGGTAAGCTCTTCATCACCGCCCGGACTTGTTCGAGCAATAGGCGGTCGAGCCTGGTCGGATCGCGATAGCAGAACGCGCACGCCAGATTGCATTCGTTGGTAAGCCCGAGGCCGAGCGCAAATCGGCGCTCGGTCATGATCGCGGTCGAGCTCTCGCGAGATTGTGATGCAGAAATGAGCATAGCCGTTATATTCCCCATGCCAGACTAGAAGCTTGGCGCATAAGGCTCTCGGTCATCCTCGTCCAATGGGCTTAGCGGTGCGGTGTCGCTCATTCTCGGGCTCAGGCCTTTTTGCGCTCGCGCGGCGGCCCCATCAGCACCGGCTGGAACAGCACCGCCGCCGCCATCGTGGTGACGAGCGCCAGCGCCATCAACTTGCCCATGCTCGAGGTGCCCGGATGGCTCGACAGCCATAAGCTGCCGAAGGCCGTCGCGGTAGTGAGCGCGCTGAACATCACGGCGCGCGTCAGGCTCGACTGTAGAAGGTCGGTTTGGCCGGCTCGCCACGCCATGATGTAATAGATCTTGAAGGCCACGCCGACGCCGAGAAGCAACGGCAGCGCGATGATGTTTGCGAAATTGAGCTTCATGCCGAAGAGCACCATCAGTTCCATGGTGACGACGCCCGCCATCAGCAAAGGAATGATGGTGAGGAGGACATCGCCGAACCGGCGCAGCACGATCCAGAGCAGAATCGTGATCGAGGCTAGCGCCCAGAAGCCGGCTTCGAAAAATGCCCGGATCACGGTGCGGCCTGATTCGAGAATCGCGATCGGGCCACCGGTGGCATTCGGCTCGACCGCCTGCACCGCGCGCGCGAACTGGCGCAACGTCTCGTTGTCGGTCGGGTCGCCTTTCGGCAGGATTTCCACCTTGTAACGCCCGTCTTGCGTGACCCATTCGCGCGCGATCTCGGGCGGGAGGGTTTCGAGCGTGACCGGCTGCGCCTGCAGGTAGTTGCGCAACTCGTCAAGCGCGGTATTAAGCGAGGGGATCATTGCGGCGTGCGCTCGCCCCCGCATCGCTTCGTCTCCGCTGGCGAGTTTCGCGAGGTCGTCTGCAAGCCGCTTGGCGGCGGCGCCACGTCCGGTTTGAGTCCCAGCCGATTGCTTCAAACTATCGACCGCGGCCTTGAGAGCGGCGACATTATCGGCGTCTGTCGGCGGTTTCTTGCTGGGGTCGGGCCGCAGCACGGGATCGAGCACGGTCGCGAGCTGGCGGATGGCGGCAAGCTTGGGCTGCTGGTCATCGGGAATGAAACTTTCGATGGTCTTCACGCTCGAGACCTCCGGTAGCTTGGAGAGCTTCTCCAGATCGGACTTCGCGGCCTCCATGCTCGGCGCCAGCACATAAATCGAACTCGCGCCGATGGCAGGGTCGCTTCGCAGCTCCAGGAAGGTCGCAACCGACTCGACCATTGGATTTCTGAGATTGAGCGGATTGAAGTCAAACTGTAGCCAATAGAGCAATGGCAGGCCAGCCGCGACGACGAGCCCGGTACCGACGATGATCGGAATTCGGTGCCGCTCCATGAACCGATCGAGGGTCGCCAAGCTTTTGAATCCCATTTCTTTCGGCTCGCCCGGCGGCCGCAGGACCGTCAACAACGCCGGGATCAGTGTTACGCTCGTCAGGAACGCGATGATCATACCGAGGCCTGCAAGCAAGCCGAGCTCGGACAATCCCTTGTAGTCGGTCGGAAGGAACGACAGAAAGCCGGCGGCGGTTGCAGCCGCGGCAAGCGTCAGCGGCGCCCCCACATGGCTTGCGGTATTAACTAGCGCCTGGTGGAGGTTGTCGACCTCGTGACGTTCGGCGCGATAGCGCACGCTGAACTGAATGCCGAAGTCGACGCCGAGCCCGATAAACAGAACAGCGAAGGCCACCGAAATCAGGTTGAGCGCACCCACCATTGCCAGGCCGATCGCGGCGGTAATGGAGAGGCCAACGACTAGACTCACGAAGACTGCCAGGATGATGTGCCACGATTGCAGGGCAAGCCAAAGGATGGTCAACACCACCACGATGGTCACGGTCGTGTTGACGAATGCCGCCTCCTTCAGGGTGGCATATTCCTCATCGGCGATTGCGACCGGTCCCGTGAGGCGTAGTTTCGCGCCGTATTTCGCGCCGATATCCAAATCGGCCGCCGCTTGCCGAATGGCATCGGTCGCCACCTTCCCAGGCATGAGCGCGGCGTAGTCGAGCACCGGCCTGATCTCGAGGAAGCGCCGCCGCTCGTCCGGAGTCGACGGCCGACCATTGAGCATCGCGCGCCAGGAGAAGCTCGCTGGGCGCCCCGCGATGGCCTCGTCGAGCGTGTCCGAGACCATGTTCAAGGTCCCGGAAAAAGTGTCGAGCGTGTACTGGTTTATGCGCGCGCCGATCAATCCATAATTGAGCGCGGTGGTCAGGCCGCGCAGGTTGGAATCCTGCGCCAGCGTCTGGATCACCGGCTTGCCCTCGCCGAGCTTCTTGGTGAGCGCGACGACCTCCTCGGTGGGCAAGAACAAAAGTCCGTTCTTCTGGAAGAATGGCCCTCCTCCAGCCTCCAGGATCGAGTGGAAGTGATCATTCTGATCGGACAATTTCTGGATCACCGCCGCCGTGGCCTGCGTTGCCAGTTCGGAGGTCGGAGCGTCGATGACCGCCAGGATGGTTTCTTCCTTCCGGGAAAAGAAGTTATTGAAGACCGCCTCACGCTGGCGCCAGGCCAGATTCTGGGAAATGAGCTTGTTGACGTCGGTGTCGATGGCGAAATGGTCGGCGGCATAGATGCCGCAGGCGAGACCCAAAAGGACCGCAATGCCAATAATCTGCACGGCATAACGGGTGCAAAAATCAACGGTAGTGACGATCGCCTGCTGCAACATGCCTCGTCGTGCCCGCACCAGCTGCTGGACGAATTCGAACGAGCTCGCGATGTTTTGTTGGATGAAAGTCATCGCCTTTTCAGTAACATCCTTGGTGCCTTGTGGACGGTCTCGGCCTGTCCCTCGGCATGCCGACGAAGGCGGGCTGCCATGGACCCTAGGCTCGTCCCACGGACGGTAGGCTTTGGCCAAATCACTTGCGATTCACGAAACTGCGCCTGCACCAACTCCGTTGGTGACGATCAATTGATCAGGAAATGACGCGGCGATCACACCGATCAAGCGATTGTTTCAGCGACACGCATTGGCGCTGCGCTGAGCCCGTCCGGCAAATTGGCCCCGCCGAGGAACGGAAGATCCGCGCCCCAACCAGGAGCTTCTATGACTTATCAACCAATCGAGAACCACGGGATGATCGGCGACATGCATACCGTGGCGCTGGTCGGGACCGACGGCTCAATCGATTGGCTCTGCGTGCCGCGTTTTGACAGCCCAAGCGTCTTTGCCGCGATCCTGGACGACGGGAAGGGCG
>Ga0306923_10003972_pt1 | contig 14068 bp, 13 predicted proteins | sample sta12Can44000108_FD_203841 | JGI IMG/M metagenome (GOLD analysis project Ga0306923, IMG submission 203841) | Lab enrichment of tropical soil microbial communities from Luquillo Experimental Forest, Puerto Rico - statanox.12C.anox.44.000.108 (v2)... | ecosystem: Environmental > Terrestrial >... | reverse complement strand
GGTAACCAACGTCCGGGTGGTGTGGGCACATATAGATAGCGTCGACAAATGCGCCCCGCTGTCCGAGAAGACTTTGCAGTTTGCCGTGAATGCGGCGCATCTCGGCCAAGTCGGTCTCGCCGCGCGCGAGAACGGGCTGGTTGGTCGCGACGACGACCCGATATTCCGCCGCATTGAGTTGCTTGATGGCATCTGCGGCCCCCTCGATCAACACGAGCTGATCGGCGCGCGCGAGATGCCCGCGCAATTCGTTGATTGTCCCGTCGCGGTCTAGAAACACCGCCTTCTGGGGACGATCGCGACGCGCCCGTTCAACAACCCCCGCGCGCAATTGGCCGATCGCCCGGTCGAGCCGATCGGGAGTGCCGATATCCTTTATGTACTCGAAACTGACATAGCCCTGCAGTCGTGCGCCGCGGCGGAGCATCGCAGGAAACAGGTCGCGCGCGAGATCGGTCGGTCCGGGCCGTTCACGCCAAAAGGCGATCGGCTCGCGATCCATGACATAGAGCCCGGCGTTCACGAGATTTGGCAAATAGCGGCCCGGCTCATGCGGTGGGCTGTGGAATGCGGTAATCCGGCCCTCTTCGTCAGTCTCGGTCAAATCGGAATCATAGGGGTGATCGTTTGGGTGCAGGAACAGCGTAGTATCCGCTTTCGTCGCTTCGTGGGCCCGCCAGACGCGATCGAGATCGATATCGAACAATGTGTCGCCATAGGCGACGAGAAACCGCTGAGACAGATGATCGAAAGCATGGAGGAGCGCACCGGCGGTACCGCGAGGCTCGCCATCATCGAACAGGGCGAGACGTAAACCGGTAAAACCAGGGCTGGCGCAATAAGCTTCGATCTGCTCGGCAAGATGATTAACGAGAATGAGGATCTCCGAGAAGCCGTTGGCCCGCAGCGCAAGGATCTGCCGACCCAGCAACGGGATGCCATCAATGTCCACGAGCGGCTTTGGCCGGCCGCTAAGACGCTCGCGCAGACGCGTTCCTTTGCCGCCGGCAAGAATGACCGCTTGCCGAGTCATGGTGCCACCGCAGCTGCAATATCGCGCACCGCTCGGCGCACCGCCGCGTCGGAGCTCAGTGTCGGCTCCCAGCCCAACTTCGCGAGTCGATCGATCGCATATCGAAAGCGCGGGATGTCGCCTACCCACCCCCGATCCCCGCGGCCATAAATGATCTCTGCGTTGGGGGCCACAACGTCGCGAACGCATTCGGCAATAAATCGCACCGTTACACCGGCGTCTCGCGGGCCGATATTGTAGAGGTTAATCTTGCTCTGCCCGGCCTTCGCGATAAACAGCATCGCGGATATCAGGTCATCGACATGTAAATAAGCCTTTTGCTGCGTACCATCACCGAGTACCGGCAAATGGCTCTTGTCCACTCTAAGTTTGTTGATGAAATCAAATATTGCTCCGTGCGTTGCCGGGGCGCCGACCACATTCGGAAAACGAAAGATGCTCGCCCTCCGGCCACAGCTCTCCAATGCAGCACAGATCTGACCCTCTGAAGCCAGCTTCATCGCGCCGTAATTGGAGATCGGCTGGCATGGACCCGTGTTTTCGGCGATCTCGAGGTCGCCAAAGTCGCCATAGACTGCAGAACTGGAGGCGAAGTGAAACTCGGGGATCGCAAACTCCCGCATCGCCAACAGAGCGTTAAACGTCGTAAGGAACGTATCGCGCAGATCGATCTGAGGATCGGCTACGCCAGCCGGAATGTCAGAATTAGCTGCGAGGTGCCAAATGGCGCGACCTCTTTGTCCGGAAAGCGCTGCCCTGATCGCCGCCTTGAACGCGTCTAGATCGGCACAGTCGACCTCCACAAACCTACAGCGGCCGGTGGCGATCGCAGCTTCGAGATTTCGGACATCGCCTCGGCTGAGATTATCGAAGGTTACGACATCATGACCCTGCGAAACCAACGCCGTCACCAGATGGCTGGCTATAAAACCGGCTCCGCCCGTGATCAGATGGACACTCAGGGCCGTACTCGCCTCTCGTCCCCGCCTACGTCGTCAATAGTCGCTTTAGGCCTTTTCTCCCGCACACAAAGTCTGCATTACCATGTGGCCGAAGATCGCATGAGTGTCCTCACACAGCTGCATGTCGTCGACATTAGTCCAGATCACGTGTTTAGCGATCGATTTGAGCCGGCCCCCGCTGTATCCGCAAAGGCCCAGCGTCTCGCAGCCGAGTTCGTTGGCGGCCGTAACTGCTCGAATGACATTCTCGGAATTACCGCTGCCTGAGAGCGCGATGACGAGATCCCCTGCTGTCGCTATATTCGTGAGCTGTTCCGAAAAGATGTCGGCATATGACATGTCGTTCGCATAAGATGTCACGAGGCCCATATTGTCCAACAAGCTGCGGCCGCGAAACGGCTTGCCCGTCGCAAGTGGTATCATCTTGTTCCAGTCGTTTATGAAGTGCAGCGCCGTCATGGCGCTACCACCGTTTCCAAGCGTAATGACCTGGCTCTGCTGTAACCAAGCGGTCCGAACGAGCTCTATTCCACGGTCAAGTTCCTCGCGGTTCAGACATTCGAGACAGCGAACTAGTTTCCCCAGATACCCGGCCGAAGGACTGAACATTTGCAGCCTCATTGACGTATGACGGCACCCGCCGCGACAGCTCCAATCTCTCAGTACGCTGGAGGCTCCGCTCAAACGCCGAATATTAGTCCGTATACCGACATGATGGAATTACAAAGCGATCTCATCGCGTGCCGTAATCCGTAGGTCACTTAATCCGTCAGAGATGCGCGCTCGTCAACCTTTCTGGTGCTACGAATTCCATACTGGGCTACGGCGTGGCCGGTACATCTCCACGAAGATGAGAGCAAAGCGCTCCTCGCGTCGCCCCTATCCAACCTCGGTTAGGGAGGTAGCTATCGGACCCCTCACCCCTGAAGAGGTCCCTTGGGCCGCCTCCTCGCAGCGACGCCGGGGTTGACCCATTCATCTTCTTAATGTCAGGTACATTTATGTCCGCGGCGCCGATCGCCGCGAGCCCCAGGCCCGTGTTTGTGGAGTGCTCGCGGAGGCTTGACATGAAGAAGCGTTCCTTGCGCCCAGACACCTGGGGTGCGTTGCACGACGCGCCGGCCTTAGCCGCCGCCCCCCCCTATCAACGGGCGCTCGATTATTTTCCGGCCTTGCTCGCGGCTATCGCAATCTGCGGGTTGCTAAGCGCGATCTCGGTATTCGTTCCGCCGTTTATACACTGGGACTCCGGTTGGGGTTTTCTGGCTTGGCGCGGTACGTTGATGGGAGCGCCAAACTCCATCGTCACCCCCGATCCCGCTAATATCGCTCGCGATACCGCTGGATTTCTGACCGAGTGGAGCCCCGGCCAATATCTTATTCCAGGCGCGATCGCGTTAACCGGGATCCCGCTCGGCATCGCAATGACACTGACCGCGGCGTTATCGCTGCTGGCCTCTCTGGTTGGGTGGGTAGTGTTCGTCAAATCATTTACCCCACGAACCAGCTTGGCTCTTCTCGCTGTTCTACTGATAGCCTTGTTTCGATATTCCACGATGCCCTTCGGGGTCTACCAGGGCGGCGAGATCCTGCTGCAAGCTGCCACGCCTTGGCTTCTCTTGGCGGTATTTCAGATTCCGGAGATGGACGGCGCCCCTGCGGCACTGTTCGCCGCAGGGGCCGTACTCGTCGCGTTTCTCGCGAAGCTTACTGGGTTAATTGTTGTGGTCGCTGCACTTGTGGCTAGTAGTGTGGTTGCCCTAGCGTTTCGACGCAGGATAACGCGCGGAATGATCGGCGGCGCTTTAGGGGGGGTGGCGGCTCTCGTCGTTCTATTCGCCACCTTTCTCTCGAGGGGGCCGACCGCGGTTTCAGAGATGAGTTGGTCTCTACCGTTTCGTAGCATTGCTTTTGCTTTTCTTGTTCCTTGGGTTGCAGGTCTGTCATGGACGGATCTGATGATCACGATTTTCCTTCCGGGAAGGTCGCTTTTTTACACTTCACCTGCGGTCGTCGGATTGGCCATACCTCCAGCCCTTCTCGTGATGGGTCTAATTGTGTTTTGGCAACCGCAAGCGATCAAAGAAGAGAAATTGAAACTATATTCGTTAGTGTTCTACGGCATCGTCGCTGCAGTATTCGTTTTGCTTTTCATCCGCGGCAGGGGCGTTTCATTGGAGGAACGTCACTTTCGTCCGGCTGGAACTCTTGTGTTCGTGTGCGCGCTCGTCAGCGCTTTTGCAATTAGAACTCCTAGATGGACGAGATTTTTGTTCTTAATTTTATGTGCACTAATGGCGCTCTATGGGGTGGCATCGTTCTCATCTCGTGCCATGGGGGCGGCACAGGGACAATCGCTCGATCGAACGAGCTGGACGAACCAGCAGATCTATGATCCTGCCGCCGTCGACTTCGCGAGGGCGGCATACGCGCGGGAAGGGCGCGACGCCTTGTTCGTTTTGCCGACGCCTCAAATTCCGGTAACGCTTCCGGCAGACGCACGCATCCTTACGAGAGATCTCGAGTGGGGCGAACCGGCAGCGGCGCGTCCAAGCCTTCGATACGCGGGCCGCGTCGCTGGCCATGTCTTCGTGCTCTTACCGAACAGTCTCTCCGATACGAGTAAGGCCAGAGGGCTTCTCTCGGCATTTACAGACTATCCTCCCGATGGTTGGCAAAAGAAGAAATTCGCGAACATGAGCGTGTTCTTTCAATAGCGGCCATTGTTTGTCGCCAGAATTCTCGAGACCATTACCTGCCGCCTCCAGGACAGGGAATCCAGTACAGTGGGCGATCCCGTCAATCAAAAAGAAAACAAGGAGCGGCGATCCAAAGCCCCAAGTCATAATGCTGTCGCGACCCGGGTGACGTCAAAACGTTTGTGTCAGCACGAGAGGGGGGTGCTGACGCCCTGGTAGAGAAGAGGATGCGGTCCACCGAGGTTCGGTTTGCGCTCGTTCAGCGATTTATAGTACCAGCAAGCCAGCAGCTCGTCGAGATTGTCGCGCCGGCAGGCGACGGCGTGGGAATAATCGGCCGCCCAGCGATTGGCGAAACGGCGCGGCGCCGAACGCGCCCGTGGTGATTTCCCTCTGACCATCAGCGATAATAGGAGAGGCGGGAGCAGCGGACCAGTGCTGGCTGCGGAACGGCACTTCCCTTACGACTCAGAATCGTCGCGAGCGCGCTTTATCCAGGAGCGTGGGTCAAGAAAGTTTGGTTTCGGTGGGGCTGCCGTCTTGCTTAAAAACGGTTGGTGCAGTTTTACCGACTTGAAGATTGTAAAGGACTTGATCGGCCGCCGCGAGCAAGTCCTTAATTATGCGGCGGAGGTTTATTTTGATCCAAGCAAACAGCATCAAATAGCAGCGGAGCTTCTGTCCGACACCTAGGGGTGCGCGATAAGCGGATAAGAAATATTCCCGCAGCTCGCGAAACACCGGAAACGAGATAGCTCTCGCTTTCGCCGGATCCCACCAATCGGGGGGCGGGAGGCCACTGTGTCGGTTCGTTAGGCTGAATAGCCGTGGCTGTTTCAGGCGCGTCGGAAGAGTTCTTACCGATTGTCCGCTGTGGTGCCTGCTGATGAAAAGATACTCCGGTACTCCGTAAAATGGGCCAAGAAACGATAGTCGCGCCAGCAGCACTTTATCGGAACTGACATAGCTGCCTTGGGGCGGGATCTGCCGCAGAGCAGACATCCGCATTACCCCAAAGATCTGATAAGACCAAGAATCGACCAACAGCATTTCCCGAAAACGGTCCACAGGATCGCTCGAATCGGCCGTCGCCGGGGTCACATAGTTCTCGATGAAATTTCCGTTCTCATCGACAACCTTCGTCTTGGGGTACGCTACCACGCAAGAAGGATCTCTCTCGAGGGCTTCGACACACAGCCGCAGGAAGTCAGGCTCTAACAGGTCATCGGCAGCTGCTTGCTTGAAATACTTCCCGGTAGCGAGTTCGTATACGCGTCGCACATTCCAGCCGGCGCCCATATTCTTCTCGCTTCGATAATAGCGGATGCGGGTGTCGCGCGCAGCATAGGCTTCCGCGATCTGGCCGGTTCGGTCTGTCGACGCATTGTCAGAAATGATCAGTTCGAAATCGGTAAAAGTCTGGCCTAGGATCGAGTCAAGCGTCTCCTCGATAAAGCGCTCTCCGTTGTAGACAAATAATCCGACACTTACTAACGGTGTAGAAGACATTGAACGCAGCTCCCGAAAATGAAGCGGTTTGAAATCTTACAAATCGCAGCGCCGCATCCTCGGTTTGTGATAGCGGCGGGCATCTCCTTTCGTCCGCGCGTTGGTGAAGACGGGTCCATGATGGATGGCGCATTCCTTCCACTCGCAGGAGCCGGAGAATGCTGGGGCCGCAATTGCGAGGCGGCTTCGAGCAGAGGCTGCTGGGTCACCCCTTGCGCGCGCCTGTTCTCACCTCTGCCGTCGTCAACTTGCTGGTGCGCCTGTCATCTCCGGCTTGAACACCGCCATGCCATCCTCCGGTACGCCGTCGTCATACGCCGCAATGATCTCGTCAGGGATGGCTGCAAAGTCGGCCACCCGCAGGAAGTCGCGCAACGACGTGCCCGTCGACGCGCTGTCCGTGTTGGGGGCGCCGCGCTTATTTGCAACGTCGTCGATGTTAACGGTCCGAAAGTCGATGCTCCAGCGCACCATATTCGTGGTGTTCGGAACGGTCGAATGAAGCTGCGCTCCAGAAAATACAATGACACCACCCGGCGGGACGACGAACCGCACGTCCGGGTCGAGCTCTAGCGGTTCCTCCGCGTGCGGTTGGACCCGAGTGTCTCGACCGATGTGTTGCGCAGCGTTCTTGCGGCTCTCGGCATTCCATCGGTAATAATTAAAGTCGCGCGATCCGTTCTTAACGCCGCGGCTCCAGTAACGCGAATGGAAGGCCATCCCATTCTCAGAGACGAAGTCGTACATCGGCGCCCACCAGTTGAATTGGCACATTGGCGCCGAATACCAAGTATCGCGATGCGGATGGTGGGCGTACGCGATCCCGGTGGTGAGATAATGGCTGGGGAAGGCGCAGCGCAAGCGCGGCACGTCCTGGTATGTCTTTTTAAGAGAGCAACCAAAGGCGCCGAGGACGCGCCGCACGAGCTCCTTTGTGCGAGGATGGTGGATATAGCTCGGCTTCAGCACCGTGAGGATTTCGACGCATCGTTCGACGGCCAGCGACTCATGGACCCGCTGCGGATCGAGCGGGGCGAATGCCTCCTCGATCATCGCGCGCGTGTGCTCGACTAACGCGAGCATCTCCTCCGTCGGCGATAAAATGATGATGTTCCCATCATAAATCAAATCGCGCCAAGCTGAGTCGTTGCGCGGAGGATCGAAAACTACAGCGGTCATGGAGCCCCTCTCCTCGATGTTAGTACCCAGACCATCCTCACTTTCAAGCCGGAATCATAGCACATCTTTTGTGCGGTTTTGTCGAAAACGCCATTACTCGCGCCCGCCGAATGTAGTCCCCCGGCGCGCGCCCGCGGTTCCTTGCCACCCGCCCTTCCTTCCGCTCTAAGCGGTCCGCAGGCTGGCCATATTCTGGCGCGAAAATATCGCGAACTGTGTGTCATCGAGCGGCGCTCCTGGCGGGATTATACAGGGTTTGGGCACCGGGATGATGAAGCTGCCGCCGCGTTCGCGATAGCTTGCCTGCTGCCGCATTACTTCTCCGGCGAAATTCCAGACAAGCAGCAAGACATAGTCTGGTTGGCGTGCGACTAAGTGATCGGGATGGCGTATCGGAATCCGCTGTCCGGGCATGTATTTGCCTTGTTTGTACGGATTGGCATCAGCCACGAACTCGAAGAAACTCTCACCGAGATCGAGATAATTTACCAACGTCGCGCCCTTTGCCGCCGCGCCGTAACAAGCGATACGCTTCCCTTTGGCCTTCTCCGACACGAGCAAGTCGGCAAGCGAGTCGCGCAGTACCCTGACCCGGTCAGCGAAATCGTTGTAGAAGTCTTGCTCACCAACGCCCAGTGCGGCCTCATAGGCGAACAGCTCATCCAGTTCCAATGACCGTGCGGGCGTCCGGCTCACTGTCAGCCGTAGTGACCCCCCGTGGATCGGAAGCCGTTCGACATCATTGAGGAAGAGACCGTGCCGCTCGAAGAGCGGAGTGAGCCCATGCAACGTATGGTAAAAAAGATGCTCGTGGTAAATCGTATCAAACTCACAATGTTGAATCAGGTCCACCGCATACGCGAACTCAAAGAGTGCAACGCCGGTCGGTTTCAAAAGGCATGCAAAACCGGCAACAAAATCATTAATGTCGCCGACATGAGCAACGACATTGTTCGCGATCATGACATCTGCTTGCTTACCTTCGCCCGCCAGCTTTCGGGCGCACTGTAACCCGAAGAAATCGTGTATCGACGGCACCCCGATTGCATTGGCCCGAGCAACGGGCGCGTCCGCCGGATCAATCCCAAGGCACTCAATTTCACGGTCGACGAAATTGCGCAGCAAGTACCCGTCATTGCTGGCGACTTCAACGACAAAGCTGCCGGCACCAAGCCCGTATTTGCGGACCAACGCATTTACGTGTTCGGCCGAATGCTTCAACAGCGCGGGGGAAGACGAAGAAAAATACGGAAAGTTGCGACCGTAAAGAATATCCGGCGGAATGGTCTCGGTCACCTGCAGCAGTGCGCATGACCGGCAGAATGCGACGGCAAGCGGAAACCGCATCTCGGGAAGGCCGACCTCTGCTTCGGTGAGCAGGGCGTTCGAAATGGGCTGGCATCCGAGATCGAGGATGATGCGGAGGTCATTGCTACTGCATGATCGACAATTTGTGATTCCCATATCGGCTCCTTCGGATAAATCGCCGCCTGTCCTGAATGATTAGGCAACCAGCAACGCTGGGTCGAGGCCCAGTGCATGCACAGCCGCACGGATTTCGTCCTGGTAGATGGGGTTCATCAGAATAATTGCGTCAGGTCGAAGCCCTCTCAGGGCGCTCGGCTCGATGATTTCCTGACCAGACCCAGCGATAAACCGGCCTGCTTTTCGCGGATTGATGTCTACGACGTGCAAAATCGCGGATCCGGCTGGGTCTACGACATTCAAAAAGGTCACCGCCTTCGCCCCTGCTCCCCACACGATGGTGCGTTGTTTGTTTACCTGCTGTCGCTCGAGGTAACTTGCCCAATTCGCGACCTTTGCTCGCAAAGCCGGCCCGATAGCTTCGCATGATGCCGCGGTCGCTTCACGGTCAAACCGGCTGCCGTTGTTCGGGGTAATATCATTTGCTGCGGCAGAGGTTTCGATAGTAAGAAACTGACCGCCAAATCGTTCACGAACGTCACGCACCTCGAAGCCGCATTTCGAAAACAGAGTAACAAGGGAGCTTTTGGTAAAATACGAGCAATGCTGGTAAATAAATTCCCAGCATGCTTGGTCCCGAAGGATGAAATCGCCGCTTGGAACTTCGAAGTATATATACAAATCACTGCGATCTCGGACCGCTTTTCGTACTGTTGTTATAAGGTCACGCGGGTGTGAGAAATGCTCTAGCACATGGCGGCAAACGATCAGGTCTGCTGGTTCATTAGCATATTTCTCGGTATAGTAATCGACGATAAATTTTACATTCTTAGGAATGTCATCCCCCGGTTCAGGTTTATAACTCGGACCGAAACTGATACCGAAATTGTTTCCCCGGTCACATATGATGCGTAGAAAGTCGCCCCTTCCGCCCCCAATTTCAACGATATTTTTCTGATACAAACCATATGTCGTGATGAGTTCGTCCGAGAGTGCTTCGGCGTATTGGCGAAACCGCGGCGAGAACATTTGAGAGTTCTCGTACTCCTCCTCGTACTGTGCGGCTTCGGCAAGCTCATCATCGTAAGTGCGATTGAATACGTGACTGCAATCGCTGCAGTAGCTCAATATTAGCGGCGCTTTGAGTGCTGATTGCGCACCTTCCCGGGAGGACCACATCCGACAGGTGTCAATAGGCAGCGGCGGCAGCTCCAGAACTGATTCGACCTTTGACGAAGCACAGACGGGACAAGGTGAGACTAACGACAGCATGTGGTATCATCCCCGTACGAGCGGTTACAGTCATTCCTGAGTCACGAGGACTAAGGGACCGAAATTTTCGCAGGCGAGTCCCACCAGTTTTTGTATTGCCGCTACGGCTCAACGTCGAGGATCGTGTACACCTTGGGGTCGCAGCGCTGACGTGCGAGTTCCTGTTCGACTTCATTGCGGTAAATGGGGTTCATTATAATGACGTTATCCGGTCTGTATTCCCGTAGAAATGCAGGTGCTTCAATCCTTTGTCCGGTAGTCGGGAGAAATTTGCCGACGCGATAAGGATTGATGTCGACGACGTGCTCGATCTCGTCATGCACTCCGAGCGTCGTCAGAAATGCGACGGCTTTAGATCCCGAACCCCAAAGAACCGTGCGCTGTCCGGTAGCGGCCCAGTTGCGAAGTCGGCTCAGCCATTCAGCACGGCTGCGCGTCACAGCTGCTGCGAAGCTGGTGGTCTTACTGACGATCGTGGCGACATTCTCGGCGTCTCCAAGTCCACTATCAGCTTCGCGCTCTGCCGGGTTCGTCACGATCATTAGGTACTGGTCGTCATAGCCAGTCCAACTCCGCTGCACTCTAAAGCCCGTCCCGGCAAACAAATGTGTGAGCGACGTGGCGCTGAAATATGAGCAATGCTCGTAGTAGACGTCCCAAAATGCAGCCTCTTTGAGAATCCGATCGACGTCAGGCACCTGAAAAAAGACGATGGTATCTTTTCGATTCGCGACGGCGCGCACGGAGTCCAAAAACCGATGTGTTTGCCCGATGTGTTCAAGGGTCATCTTGCAACATAAGGCGTCAGGTGCGGGCTCTTTCGTGTTCTCCGTAAAGAATTCTCGGACAAAACGTATATTTTGACCAGAGTGCTGTCGCTCAGGTACAAAGCTGGGGTCGTAGCCGATGCCGCGATTATTTCCGAGCTCGCAGATCAGGCTGAGAAACTCGCCCTTTCCGCAACCGATCTCAAGCACGGTCTTGTCCCGGATATCATACCGATTAACGAGCTCTTCGGCGAGAGCACGATTAAATGTATTGAATGTCGCCGAGAAGCCCTGCGTCTCCTCGTACTGGTCCGAATAAACCGTACGCTGCGCGTCCCAGGCAGCGTTAAATATAAAGCCGCATGCGTTGCAGACGGCGAGAGCAATATCGCCGGTCGGAAAATCTAGTGCCCGGGCTCGGTCCTCGACCAACAGGCAGCTATTGGTCGGGACGCGCACCACTTCGTAGAATGAATGGCAGCAGCCCGACGACATGCAATTGGGGCAGATCGTGTTATCCAAGCAGCAGACCCTTTCAATCGCTGGAGCAGCTCGCTATGCGCAGAGCTCGGACAACCCCCTCAAACTGATTGTGCGGTGCTGGCCTCCAAGCCCCCGGCCTGGATCAGCCAACGCAAGCTACTGTCGATGGCGCCCCGAGCCATCAATGACTGGAGATAAGCGAGCCGCTGATATCGCGCGCCCTCGAAGTCCTCCAGCAGGAGCCCATATTCGTTATACCGATTATACAGCTCGCGCGCTCCACGACGCGCCGTCCATTGCGGTCTAAACTTGGGCAACAGCCGGGAGATTTTTGAACAATCCACTCGATACGTCCGTTTGTCAGGTCCAGCCCCGACGGCGAATTCTACATGAGAGCCAGGCACCGTCTGTTCCACGATCTGGGCAATCTCCCGAATGCGATAGTTTTCGGTCGTGATGCCGACGTTGAATACCTCGTTGTGAACCGTTTCGACTGGCGCTTCGAGAGCCGCGACGAATGCCCGACCTATGTCCTCTATATGAACGATAGGGCGCCACGACATCCCGTCGCTTTTGAGCAACACCTTGCCGCTGGTAAAAGCATGGGCGGTTAAATTATTGAGGACCAAATCGAACCGAATGCGCGGAGAAAAACCGTAGGCGGTGGCGCTTCGCAGAAATACCGGCGAGAAATGGGCGTCCGCCAACTGTGCCAGATCAAGCTCGGCTCTCCATTTGGAGATTCCATACGGGGTTACTGGGTTGGGTTCGGACTGTTCGTCGATCCAATCTTGTCCAGCGGCACCGTATACGCTGCACGATGACGAGAAAACAAACCGGCGAACACTACTGGCTTTCGCAATCTTCGCTAAGCGTACAGTTGCCGCATGATTGATATCGTACGTGGTTTCCGGTAACAGGTCACCTAAAGGGTCATTGCAGATGCCAGCGAGATGGGCGATCGCATCGATACCCTCCAGATCGGACGGTGATAGCTCGCGGATATCCCGATTAATCGTCGAGACTCCGCTTTCTCTATTTCGGCCAAAGGTGCAATCTTCATAGAGTTCGGTATCGACTCCCACCACCTCGTGGCCGGCCGCCTTTAGCCGTTCGACGAGAGGACTGCCAATGTAACCTCGATGCCCCGTTACCAAGACCCGCATTGCTATTACTCCCATGTTTTCCAGGGAGCGTTCCCCTGGGCCCAGAGTTCGTCGAGCAATCGCTTTTCACGCAATGTATCCATGCACTGCCAGAACGAGCCGTGACGATAGGCCGCGAGCTGCCGCTGAGCGGCAAGCTGCGCCATGGACTCTCGCTCCCAACTCGTCAAGTCGCCGTCGATGTATTCGAAGACGCCTGGTTCCAAGACAAAGAAGGCGCCATTGATCCAACCGTCCCCGCTAGCCGGCTTCTCGCGAAAGCGGCTCACATCATCGCCGTCAAGTTCGATATAACCAAAGCGCCCCGGCGCCCGCACAGTAGTCACAGTAGCCAGTTTACCGTGCGAGCGATGAAACGCGAGCAGATCCTCAAGGTTAATGTTTGACAAACCGTCGCACCAGGTAAGCATGAAAGTTGTATTGCCGATGTGCGGCGCGAGACGTTTGATGCGGCCGCCGGTGTCAGTCGTTGCTCCTGTATCGATCAGATCAACGATCCAGTTCGGTTCGCGCCGTCCTTCGTGAACTGTCACAGAGCCGTCACCAGTGTGGACTGTGAGGTCCGAATTGTAGTGATACAGCTCCAGGAAATATCGAATGATCGCCTCTTTCTTGTATCCCAATGCGATGACGAATTCATTCATGCCATAGAAGGAGTAATGCTTCATGATGTGCCAGAGGATCGGCTTGCCTCCGATCTCTACCATCGGCTTGGGACGCGTATCCGTTTCCTCGGCGAGCCGCGTCCCCATTCCACCTGCGAGAACAGCGACCTTCATTCAGCCCCACCTCTGATGCAGAAGGCGGACCAAGCCAGTATCCGCAAATCCATGGCCGTTAGTGAGCTCCCTCATTCAGATAGCGGGGGTGTCTCTCCGCAAGGACCGGGCCGAATCCTACTAATGCGGAGAACTGAACTGCGCCTTTGGGGGCCGGGGCAAGTGCAAAAACCGCTATGAGGCACGTTGTAGACGCTACGACTTAAGCCGACGCGACCCGAAGCTGACTTCGATCACCGGAAATCGGCGTAATGTTCTGCCAGCCTGCCCGAGACAGCATCGCGGCAGCGGAATACTGCGAGTTAGGATGGTAATCCTCGATCATTGCCATCTCCGCACTGGTATCGAGTATGGCGACAGAGCCCCGACGCCCCGAGTTTGCTTTTGGACGCAATTTTGACGAGCGACGGCTTTTTCTCACGGATTTCGTTAAATGTATACAAAAAAATTTGCTAATCGGCGATAGGCGAGAGGGACGTTGTTGTTCAATTTTTAACCCTTCCTTTACCCTATTGTCACAATTGCGCCGAATTTAGTCACATGGCCACAACTGCAAAGTAGTTCTTCATCGCCACAATCGGGCCACCTGTCACGGCGGCGCTGGGGCCCAGCCGCCGAGATGGTGGGGGGACGCGGCCGCGCCCAGCAGAACGTGTATCAATCAATCGGCTTTCGAGATAGAATTGCACTGCATATCTGACAGATTTGGGTCAACCGGCAATACGCTATCGAGTACGGTCGGCGCCAAGAGGAATGGACTACTCTGTATAGCTTCCAAGGCCGCCGGAAAATAC
>Ga0306923_10003970_pt1 | contig 14070 bp, 11 predicted proteins | sample sta12Can44000108_FD_203841 | JGI IMG/M metagenome (GOLD analysis project Ga0306923, IMG submission 203841) | Lab enrichment of tropical soil microbial communities from Luquillo Experimental Forest, Puerto Rico - statanox.12C.anox.44.000.108 (v2)... | ecosystem: Environmental > Terrestrial >... | reverse complement strand
TCATGATCCGCCTCAACGCGAAGGCCCTTGACCCGGCAGCTTGATTTGCATGGCGAAAATACGTCACCGTAATTACGAACGGCAGTACTAAGCTAGCGCTGGACGCCAAACACCACACGCAGCTCGCACGCATGAGTCATACTACACTTTTCTCAGTTCGTCTTGCCGCTGAAGTCTTTGAGCAGCTTGTCAAACTCCGGACGGCCTTCCAGGCTCTTCAGTTCCGGGTCGTTTCTGGCTTCCTCAGGCGAATATCCCTTTTGAAAAGCCTCCCTTAAGGCCTTCAAGGCTTCAGTGGGGTGATTGGCGATCGCCATGATCTGGGCCTCGTCGTAGATAAACTGGATATTGTTAGGGTCGATCGATCGCGCGCGCCGGATATTTTGAACGGCTTGGGTCGAGTCGCCTTTTTTCGCGTAGTACACCGCCAGGCTGTTCATGGCGTACGCCTGCCGGGGATTCACCTCGAGTTCTTTGTAAGCGAGGCCGATTGCCTTGTTGTAGGTGCTCTGCGCCTTATCAGCATGCCCCGACCAACGGTAAGCATCCGCCAGGTTCCCCATTGTTTCCTCGTCGTTAGGGTCCATCTCCACGGCTTTTTCAAAAACCGTTACAGCCTCTTCGTAACGCTTGAGGAAGAAGTAGGCGGTGCCAAGGTTGGAGTAAAGATCCGCCCGTGCCTGAAGCTTGAGCGCCTTCTGGATGAAAGGGATGCACTCGTTATACTTTCCTCGGCGGAAGTAGACTGCGCCGATATTCATGTAGCCGACTGCGTTGTCCGGCTCGAGTTCGGTGATGCGCAACCAGGTCTTGAGGGCCTTTTCGTTGGCGCCAATCTGGAAGTAAGCCTCTCCGAGCCCATTGTAATTTGCCAATAGTAGGGGTTGATCTCCACGGCCTTTTCGAAGGCCTGAATGGCTTTGTCCCTTTGGCCGCTGGCGAGATAGGCGCCACCGAGACGGCGGTAGGCTTCGTCAGAGTTGGGCGCCAACTGCAACGCTCGGTCCAGCTCCAGGATGGCCTCACCCGCCTTCCCCGTTTCGCTGTAAACGGTGCCGAGTGAGAAATGTACCTCGGGAAGTTCATCGTTCAGTCTCTGGGCTTGCTGGGCGGACGCCAGCGCCTTCTGGGCCCAGAAGCTGTCTTTATTCTGGGAGTACATGTTCAAGCTGGCATCGGCCAAACCTGTGTAGGCGAGGGCGAAACTCGGATCCTTCTTCAGCGCTGAGTCGTAGAAGTCGATCGCGGTCTGGATATCCTTGGGGCCGTGCTGGCGGCGCATGGTGTTCCGCCCCTTAAGGTAGAGGTCATAAGCTTCCATATTCTCGGTGGGGTGCGTAGCCGGCCTTCCCAGTTCAAAACCGGAAGGCTTGGGGTCGAAAGCGGAGTCGAGCTTGGAACCGATCTGATCCTCCAGGGCGAGCAAATCCCGCGTCAGGCCTGAAACCTGTCCACTCCAAAGACGCCGTCCGGTGGACATGTCGTCCAGGTTCACAATGACGGCGATCTTCTGCACGTTGTCTTGGGCATTCGTGCCTTGCACCGTGCCGTGGACCAGAAGGTTCGCACCTAGCTCGCGCGCGATCTTTTCCGGCGGGTCCTTCTCGCCAGCTTTCGCTGCCGCAGTGGAGGAAGCCATGTGGACGTCCTTGAGCTGGAACAGTCTGGCGGAGAGCGCCTCGCCCAAGCCTTCAGCGACGTAACCGAGCGACTCCTGATCGCCCAGCACGCGGAAGGGGAGAACAGCTACATACTTGCCCCGAGAGAGAGGAGGAATGCCCGGCAAGCCCGGGGTCGGCCGCTGGGCTGAGCGAGAGATAGTGTGGCGTACGGGAGGAACAGCTAGGGCTGCAAGAATAAGGACCAACACCGCACCGGCAGCGAGCACACGGCCACCGCGGGTTGGCACGGGGAGCCAGATGTGCACGCCGCGCGACGGTGGAGGGGCTACCTCACTTTCCAGGTCGTGCAGCACATCGCGCGCCTGCTGGTAACGCAGCTCAGGATCTCGCTCCAGGCAGCGCAAGATGATGCGCACCAGGTAATCGGGGAGGTCCGGATCCAGCTCTTTCGGACTCTTGGGCTTCTGCGTAACCCGCTGATACATCTCCTGTAAGGCCGAGTCTCCCTTGAACGGCGCCTCACCAGTGACCATCTCGTAGACGATCAGGCCCAGCGAATAGATGTCGCTGCGATGGTCAGCCGGCTTGCCCTCCACCTGCTCGGGTGACATGTAACGTGGAGTCCCCATCACCTCACCGCTGCGCGTCATCCCGGCGGCGCTCTGGTCCAATGATTTGGCCAAGCCGAAGTCCGAAATGTAGATGTTGTCCGCCGCATCAATGAGGACGTTCTGCGGCTTCAGGTCACGATGGACCACGCCCTCGGCGTGAGCGGCGTCCAGAGCGGCGCAAAGCTGCTTGGTGATGTTTAAGGCGCGCGTGAGTGGCAGGCGACCTTCCCTTTGGAGGACATGGTGAAGGTCCTGTCCTTCCACGTACGCCATGGAGATGAACTTCACACCCTCAACGTCACCCAGGTCGTGGATGCGGAGAATATTCTTGTGAGAGATCTTGCTCGCTAGCAGGAGTTCCTGCTTGAAGCGCCGCATGGAAGAGGCATCGCTGGTCGGTTCGGGGCGCACAAGCTTGAGCGCCACCACGCGGTTCAGCTCCTTGTCGTAGGCCTTGTAAACTGCTCCCATCCCTCCTCGGCCGAGGAGACATTCAATTCGGTAGCGGGGACCGAATTCGGTGCCCGGCGCCAGAGTCCCCGAGGTACTTGTCGACTGAGAAGCCGAGGGGCTGACAGACACCGACCCTTGCAAGCCCGAACCAGGGACCGGCTCAGCCGCGGCCACAGCTCCGGAGGGTTCAGGTTGGGAGGGCAGCCGGGTCGGTGCGGTGACGTCATCCCCGAAGTGAGTAGGCTCGCCCCTAATGCTTACGAGCTCTGTGCCGCAGCGGTTGCAATTCAACGCCTGCTCCGGGTTTGCAGCTCGGCAACGAGGGCAAATCATAATAAGCACCAACGCCGCCAGCGTTTCGGCAGGGATCGCAGCAACTGATCTTCATTATGAATCAAGGACCGTTGTGCCGCAACGGCCGGTCTAAGCCCTCTCCAGCAAGTCAGGAGGGACTGAGTGCCTACGACTTGATAGCGAGAATCATCGCCCCCACACAGACGATAACCACCCACGTTGCCGAAAGGACTCAGGGGCTGCCATGTGGGTTGACTCCGGTTTCGCTCGACCGTTCAGAATTATGCCTGGGAAACGGGCATTCCGGAAAAGTGGAGCAATGGTGCTTAGACGACAGGCGAAACTCCTCCAACCTGGCATCAGTAACGAGTAGTCGGCTACTGTACCCGCGAAATGTGCGGCCGAAGTCCTTAGCTTTAACCCGAACCGCGCCGCAACAATTCACCTTGACGTGAAACGCCCGAAACCGTTGACGTGGAGAAACCCACCTCCTAGCCATTACAGGACGACCTCCAGGTTCCGGACGAGTAGTTCGGCAATTCGGATGTTATACATTCTTTTGTCGGTTTGGCGAGAAATCTGCACATCACCAATTGAGCTTCAAGGACATTTGACGAGGGAGCTCATTGCAGCTATTCGAAGCTGACAACTACCTTGGCGCGGGCATGCCCTTGTTCGACATAGGTATGGCTTCAGCGGTATCACTCAGTCGATAACGCTTATCGATCATCGGGGTTACTTTTCCGGTTTTCATGAGTTCGCACAGTGCCTCTAAATCATCTTTTTTCAACCTCGCGATAAAGAACGTGAACTTCTGGCGTACGAAAGCCGACCAGGCAAGCGCCTTGAGCATACGCGTAATGACGGCCCATAGTTCCTTCGGTGCGCCCGCCATCACACACCGGCCACGCTGATCATAACGCGCCTGAATGCTGACAGCGTGCGGTTGCCGACGTTATCGAGGACCAGGTCGTAATATCGCCCTTTGTTGGTGAAGTCTTCCTGTGTGTAGTCAATGACCAGGTCGGCGCCGAGTGATCGCACCATTTCGACATTCCTAGTGCCGCAGACTCCTGTGACTTCCGCGCCTAGCGATTTCGCAATCTGCACTGCAAACGTACCAATGCCGCCCGCCGCTCCGTTGATCAACACCTTCTGCCCAGGCTGAAGGTCCCCTTTATCTCGAAGCGCCTGCAATGCGGTGAGCCCCGCGATTGGCACGCAGGCGACTTGCTCGAACGTCAGGTTGACCGGCTTCGATACCAACGCGGACTCGGAGGTGCAAGCATACTCAGCGAAGGCGCCTCTGCAGGTGCCAAAGACTGCGTCTCCTGCCTTGAATTGGGTTACGCGTTTGCCCATAGCAACGACCTCGCCTGCAACATCCACGCCGGGGCGCCGGCTCTTCAGGCGCCAGTCCAGTGGATTGACGGAAGCCGCGCGAGTTTTTATGAGAACTTCGTTGTCCTTCGGAATGGGCGTCTCGATATCCGTGATTTGAAGAACTTTCCCAGACTTCGTCTTGGTGTAAACGGCAGCTTTCATAAGGTGATCAATGCCCGGTGGTGGCCAGGAATCTGCTCCTTTGTTACAAACTCGGGACGCGAATCATGAAGAGGTATGTTACCTGCATTTTGCCGTTTCAGACGTGATAGGCATCACTGTTTCCGGCATTGTTGTGGGAGGCTTTCCGTTTCGGCGCTGTACGGTTGGCAAGAATAATGCGTCGATTCTGCCATTGGCGAAAGAAGCTCCCCTGGTCTGCGCTGGCTGGCAGCGAAAATTTGACCGGTCTGCGGTAAAGCCTCCACTGAAAGGTCAGGCTGGTCGGCCACGATTCCGTGAGGCGGTCATGGAAGAGTAGCCCGTGACACAGGAGCAACTACTTTTTGATCGGCTCCCCCGGCCAAACGATCGATGTGTATCACGGCGACGAGACCCGAGGGCACCAAATCACGTTCCCGTCGCGGCGCTTCCGCTGCTTCGGTTGCGGTTGGGAAGCTGAAATGAAATGTTGCTCCCCGTCCGTAGCTAGGCGTCGCCCATAAAGGCCCGCCATACGATTCCACGAACAAGGAGCTGATCGCCAGACCCATTCCCGATGCTGTGCGCGTCGGATTTAATCCGGGGCACGCTCGGCATGTGCCTTGCGATGGGTCCTTCGTGCTCCTGTACCGCATGTTTCGCCGCAAGGTTCAGGTCGGCGGGGGATATTGATTACCCGTAAGAAAGAGGTATCCTCTCTAATGCTCCCGTATCCACGCCAAACGACAACTCGGAAAGGGGGTATCTATGAACCGGGGAAAGTTGACAACAATAGCGATCGTTGTGTTTTGTACGGTCGCGCTCTGCATGACGCTGCCAACACGAAAAGTGCTGGGCCAGCATGTTGGCGCCGAGAAACCCACGCAGACTTACAACCCGTACCCGCCTGGGATCCTCCCGTCCGATTTAGGTTCGGAAATCGAAAGGGTGCGGCGTGAACTTCGCGTACTCGAGGGGCGAGCCCTCGCACGATGGGGCGCCTTAAAACCACCGATTCTGATAGGTCAGCCGCCAACGCTTCAGAACACGGGAACCGAGGCAGTCGAAACGCTCGGCGAGCTCATGAATTATGACGAAAACATCTCGGCCAACAGGAATCGAGCCTGTTCTTTCTGCCACATGCCGTACGCCGGTTTCAGCGGACCCATTCCATCCGTGAATCTCACGATGATTGCCTATCCGGGTACCGTTCACTTACGGGCGGGCAAGCGGACCGCGCAGCGGTACACCTATTCACCGTTCTTCCCTGTACTCCAGTACAACCAGGTGCAGGGCCTTTTCTTTGGTGGAAATTTCTTTGATTCACGCTCGACAGGATATTTGCTGAGGAATGCCGACGCCGAGCAGGCACAGCATCCTCCCGTCGATACCGCGGAAATGGGCTTCTCCGACAGCGCGTGCATCGCACTGCGGCTGTCGCAGGCTGAGTACCGACCGCTTTTTGAACAGGTGTGGGGTAAGGGCTCATTTGACATCAAGTTCCCCCCAGAAACTGAAGGTATTTGCGATACCCCTGGAGGGGCCGCAGTGTTCGGCGGGAGCGCCACCCCAATTCCGCTAACTCCGGAAGACCGCACCCGGGCAAATGTCGTTTATGACCACTGGGGCCAGTCCATTGACGCATACGAGCAGTCCTTACAGGTGAGCGCTTTCTCCTCGAAGTTCGACGCCTTCCTGAAAGGTAACTACAAACTGACAGCAGACGAAATGGCGGGTTTGAAGCTGTTCGATGGCAAGGGCAACTGCAATTCCTGCCACCTCGATGGAAGAGGCACCACTCTGAAGTCAGGTCAAACCGATACCGGCGCGGCGGTCAGTGTAAACCCTCTGTTTACCTGCTTCGGCTCCGCTAATGAGGGTCTTCCTCTCAATCCCAGGGATGCGATTTATTATCAGACCGCGCCGGACTCCTTCGGGTTCACTGGAAATCCTTTAGGTTTCGGCTATAGAGACTTGGGATTAGGAACTTTCCTGAGGAGCGGCTTCGGTTCCGCCCCCAACCCAAACTCGACGTGGACACAGTTTGCCCCGAGTACCGACGGCCAAATGCAGGTGACGACAGCGCGCAATGTGGCTATGACCCCGCCGCAGTGTCCGACGACCGAGGCACCCGGGCCGTACTTCCAGAAGGAGTTCTTTCACAACGGCTACATCAAGAGCCTGAAACAACTCGTCCACTTCTACAACACGCGCGACAAATATAAGTACAACGTCACTTCCGGGCACTGCCCGGCAGGAACAACCGAAAAAGTAGACTGCTGGCCTATGCCCGAGGTTCCGAACAACATTGACATGACAACCGGGAATCTCGGCTTGACGGACAAGGAAGAGGACCAGATCGTTGCCTTCCTGCAAACACTCACGGACGGTTATACGAGACCTTATCCAAACCGCGATACCTTTACGGGTACTTGCATGACCGGTGGTTCGCCAAAAATCCAAGGTAACGATCTGCTGATCCCGACTCCCAAACTTCCGCCTTGCGCCGCAGCTATCTGCGGCGTCCAGCCTGCGCCCAATCCGGCTATCCCGTAGGTGAATTCAGTGAATCAGCCCCGAGGTATGTGCATGAATAGACTGGTTCTGAAACTGGCGATGGTGGTTACGGTCTCTAGCCTGCTCCACTCAACCCCAGCGGCTACGCAGGCGAGTCCTACGACAAATGAAGCCCCGCGAGTCCGGATCACGCAAGGGCCAGAGATTGAGCGGGCTGACCCTGATTTTGCGATTATCAGGTGGACCGCCAACAACCCCGGAGGCTCGCCCGAACATTACGGCATTGTGCACTACGGTACGGATCCCACGAAACTAAATCAGACGGCGAAATCGCCAATCAGGCTGAACCCGGGCCATTCCCATACGATCTTCCGCGTGCGCATGGACGGCCTCAAGCCCCGGACGGCCTACTACTACACGGTCGACTCGATAGAAGCCAATGGCAAACGGGACAGGGTGAAGAGCACTGTCAAGCATTTCACCACACCTCGATAAGGCGAAAGTAGAGGACGCGCTTGACTCGGTCGGCAACCCTTCCGTTATTCGGTTTTGTCCAGTTTGCGCGTCAAACCAGTCAAAATCGCGTAAGCATCCTGCCCGACATCTGGGCACAAATTCCTGTCCCAAAACCACGACTACCGAAACTGACTGCCTTCACTTCTGGTTGGTGTAGACTCCCCAGTATTTCTAGCTGCTGACTGACAAGGGAATCTCCATGAGGACAATCGATCAGAATGTCTGATTACACGAAGTGATTTTTTGCGAAAGCATTGCCAGTTCTTTCGTGGGCGCTGGACTGCTGGAAGAGCACTTTGTTATACCCGTGACTTTGAACGCGAGTTACGGCGCTGCGGGACGTCCTGAGTTTAGGCTTCACATGCCAGTTGTTGCGAGTGAGAGCTCCTGATTGCGAGCGAATCGGCGACTACTCGGGAGTTGGGTCACACTTTGCGGATGACTCCTGCCTTGTCGCCTACCATTTACCCATCGGCTCGGAACCACCACAACGAGACTCGGTAAACGGTAGGCCGTTACACATGACCTATATCCACCGCGCTGCCACTTTCCGGTAAAGGCGACTTTTGAGGCACAATCCTGAGCTTGAGTGACAACTGTCCCGCCTGCAACGACTTGCAGCGAATCGAGCCGTATCCCGTTCCAAGCGGCGGGCGCCATTCTGGGACGGCGCTGCGAGTCCGTTTATCGTGACGGAATACGTAAACGGTCAGCCCATAACCTTGGCAAGCGAGAGCCGCAGTGTTGGCCAGATGCAGATGTGGATCATGAAGGCCTGTTCATTGGGTACGCCGGACTTCTTCTCCCGCTCTCGCGGTGAAGCCAAGCCCTGCCAGGACCATACGGACGAAGATATCTCCCGTGACATACCCGCAGCCCCAAACCCCATCGAAATCACACGTAGGGGCGGCAGCTATGATTTCGGCAACCGTCGATTTCGACGCAATCAGGGACTGAATGCGGCCTTCAATCGCGCGCAGCATGTCGCGAAAGCCGAGAAGGGTTTGGCGATTTCCAATGGCGCCATGACCACGACAACAGTGTCCGCGTTCGCGAGTCGCAAGAGCTGTTCGATCGCCTCGATCATGCCGCGCAGTGATCCGCAGGACGACTCGTCGATGATCGGGTAGCTGCCATTCGTCAGGGGATCACCCATGATCAAAACATTCGTCGAGGGCAACCAAACCGCGACGTCTCCGTCTCTATGAGCCGGCTCCTGCGGTATCAACTGCAGAGTTTCCCGGCCAAGATCAATGGTGACTGGCGCATTAAAAGTCACCGTCGGTCATGCGATGAGCGGAGAGGCTGGAACTCTCCATTCAAGCGAAGGAACATACTGGTTTTGAGATAGGCGCATGCGGCAGTTGGTGTGGCGACGATAGTTGCTCCGCTCTCGCTAAACTTCGAGTTACCGTCCGTATGGTCGAAGTGCCAGTGGGTATTGATCAGCCAGCGGGACGATTGGTGAAGCGTCGAGGCGATGGCGCGCTGGATCCGTCACCTTTCGAGTGTCGATCGCAGGCCTTCCCGGTTCGCCCTGCCGACTCTTCCATCGCCAATACCAACGCAACCCTCTTCGATGCCAGGCGATCGCCGTTTCGGGCCTTACGATCAGCAGCGCCGAGCGCCACTGCGACCAGAGGCGGGAGAGCCCAACCCAGAGCAGTCGGTCCGCGGAGTTCAGACGAAGCCGGCCGCGCTGCGACCTCTTCAGCACCGCTAGCTGGTGGCGGAGAGCTAGAATCTCAACCTGCAGAGCTGCGCGAGATCGAAACCACGATCGGATGCTGAAAATTGCGGAGAGCAGAAGAGTAAACATGGGCGGGGAAGACTAACAAGAAGCCCTCGACAAGTTCAATCATTCCAAATTGGACGAGAATATTGGTAGGCAAAGCCGTTCGGCTATTGCCAGCGTCCAGGCGCAAGCTGGATCTCGGCGAACAGCTCGGGCAGATGCTTCTGGAGCAAATGGTCGATCTTGGAAGCCAGGGGCACGCCTGCGAAAGAAGACCGGCGCGGGTTCACGCGATCGTTCTCCCAATACTTTGACCATCCCTGCGTGGACTTGATGAACTCACGAGCGAAGTCCCCGGCTTCCGGAAATCCCTGTTCAATCTGCAGGCAGCCGGTCAGGCAAATATCGACATACGATTGCACGATGGGAAACTTCGGCGAAGGCAGACTCTGCTGAAGCTCGCCCTCCTTGAATTTGTTGACGTAGATCCAAACCTTGTCTGTCGGCTTGTAGCTGCCAGAGAGGATCTGAACGGTGTCGGTGATGTCCGTCGGCGTATAACCTTGTTCGCGCTGGTTGGTGGCTTCCAACTCCTCTTTGCTCACCGCGTAGACGACTCCGTTCATGGAGCCCCCTTTCTCCGCGATGGCTCCGACGAACGTGGTGCTGAAGCCAATGGCGCCTGTGCGAGCCCACCAACCGCGGGCAAACCCCGGAGCCCGGGCCGGCAATACATACATTGCTGACGGCGTCGTCTTCATTCTCGAATTCTGTTCGATCAAAGAGCCGTATCCAAAAATGTAAGGCATGATTCCCTCCTCTGGGCCGTGCGCAATGATACTATGCTAGTGGCTGTGTGTCTGGTCAATCAGGATTTTCATCTTGGGTCTCAACCTCTGGGTTCGCTCCAATCCTGATCTGGAGGCGAGAATCGGGCCACGTAGCCTATGCATGCAGCAAGGAGGATGATGATTATGATCCAGGCCATCGATTGTCGCCAAGGACCCCTATAATGGATGCCTGCGCACACCGTATGCCACATCCCTTTTATCGGCAATTTTTGCGAGAGCAACCAGCTCAATCATTTACATCCTGCATCGGATGCATCTGTAGCACATGGCATCCCACCCGAGGCGCTCGCCGCCGAGTTGGAAGGTTGTGCTTCCATCGCGGGAAGCCCAGTCCCAGTCGAATCGAGCCCGTTTTGACTGCCTTGGAAAACCCTAGGGGAATGCCTGAACGAGGCGTTGCGTATTCGATATTTAGAGGTAAAGCCCCAGAGCCTGAGAGCTCCTGAAGTGGAGCAGTTCGACCAGATCGCCGGCACCCACATGGGAGCTGACGCCGAGGTGTGAAGCAGGGCTAACCGCGAAGGTGCAGGTCCGTCTAAAGGACTTGAGCCAAGACAGCCGACGCCGCGGCCGGGAGAAAAGCGATGAACGACCCACTGCAGAAGGCGCCAGACGCGCAGGAAGCACAGGTGGAGCGTGGCGCAGCGCGAAGACTGCCGGCGATGGACGATCTGCGGCAGGACTTGCGTTACACGTTTCGCACTATGCGGCGCGATCCTGCATTTGCCCTGATCGCCCTGCTGATTCTGGCGGTCGGGATTGGCGCCAACGTAGCTGTGTTCAGCGTCGTGAACACGATTCTGCTGCGGCCTTTGCCGTTCCAGGCTCCCGAGCGGCTGGTGTGGATTGAAGGTCCGCCCCGCGAAGGCGGACTTTCCAGCGTGACCTATTCGGTGGATGCCTTCGAGGAATACCAGCAGCGCAACGACTCACTCGCGAGCGTAACAGCCTACATGCCCTTCTACGGCCCCGCGGACTACAAGCTGACGGGGCGCGGAGAGCCGCAGCCGGTCTCAGGCGTGATGGTCGAGTGCAATTTTTTCCAGACGCTGGGCGTGCAGCCGGCCCTGGGACGGCTGTTCACCGCCGACGAGTGCCGGAAGAATGCCGCGCCCGTGGTGTTGTTGAGCTACTTTTTCTGGAAAGCCCAGCTCGGCGGAGACACTTCCATCGTCGGGCGGGCCATCACGCTCAATATCGCGCCGGTGACCGTGGTGGGCGTGCTGCCGCGAACTTTCGATTTCGGATCGGTCTTTGCCCCCGGCACCAAGATGGACATCCTGGTTCCGGCACCATACGACATGCGCAACTGGGGTAACACCCTTTTCCTCATCGGCCGGATGAAACCTGAAATCACCGTGGCGCAAACGCAGGCGGAAGCCAGCCTTCTGTTTCCGCGCTTCTATTTCAACAAGGAGCATCCGGAGTGGGGCACCGGCTACCAGGCCGTGGTGCAGTCGCTGAAGGACCATGTGAGCGGTAAGCTGCGGCGGTCGCTCGCCATGCTGTGGTGCGCGGTGGGCCTGATCCTGCTCATTGTCTGCGTGAACCTCTCGAACTTGGCGCTGGCGCGCGCGGCAGCGCGCGGCAAGGAATTCGCCATGCGCAGCGCCCTGGGGGCGGGACGAGGAAGATTGATCCGGCAGTTGCTCACTGAGAGCCTGGTGCTTTCGCTGGGCGGCGCGGCCCTCGGGCTAGTGATCGCCTTTGCACTTATTTTCTACCTGGCGCACCAGGGATCCATTGCGTTGCCTTTGCTCAGCAGCCTGCACCTGAACGGCGCGGCCCTGGCCTGGACGCTCCTCGTCGCCGCCGCCAGCGCGCTGCTCTTCGGGCTGGCGCCCGCGTTCAGGCTTTCCGGCAAAGACATTCAAGAAGCCTTGAAGGAGTCAGGCCACGGAACCACCGAAGGCCGCCGGCACGAGCGCGTCCGCGCCACGCTGGTGATCTCGGAAGTGGCGCTGGCCTGCGTGCTGGTGATCGGAGCGGGCCTGCTGCTGCGCAGTTTTCTGCGCGTTCTCGATGTGGACCTGGGATTCCAGCCCGACTGGGCCGCCGCCGTCCGCGTGGATTATGACGACGGCGGAGGCAAGGACGCCGGGACGCGGCGCGGCGCTATCTTCGAGGAGATCCTTCGGAAAGTGAAGGCCATTCCCGGCATTGAGGAAGCCGGCATTTCGGACATGCTGCCGCTCGATCGCAACCGGAGCTGGGGACTGGGCGCAAAGGGAGTAGTGTATCGAAAGGATGAATACCCCGATGCCTTCGTGTACGTCGTTACGCCTGGCTACATCGAAGCCATGGGCATGCGCTTGCGCGAAGGGCGCGATCTAAGCTGGTCCGACGGAGCGAACAGCCAGCGCCTGGTGATTTTGAACGAGGCCGCGGCGAAAAGGCTCTGGCCCGGCGAGGACGCGCTGGGGCGCATCGCGGTGATCGGCGGCGATGATGCGACAGTGGTGGGCGTGGTTTCGAATGTCCGCGAAACGAGCGTGGAGGATCAGTCGGGCCCGGAGGTCTACTTGCCGGTCACGCAGGCGGGGCCTGTGGACGCGCAGCTCGTGGTGCGCACCAAGCTGCCGCCCGAACTGCTGGCCTCGAGCGTGATGCGCACGCTGCGCTCCCTCAATCCGGGGCAGGCAGCGGCGGAGTTTCGTTCCATCCGGCAGATCGTCGATCACGCCGTCTCGCCGCGCCGCTTTTTCGTTTTGCTCGTCTCCGGCTTCGCCGCCCTCGGACTCATTCTGGCTTCGCTCGGCATCTACGGTGTCATTTCCTACTCGGTTGCGCGGCGGACGCAAGAGATCGGGATCCGCATGGCGCTGGGCGCAACCCGCGGAAATGTGCAACTCACCGTGATCCGAGACACGCTGCGCCTGGCGCTTGCCGGGATCGGGCTTGGGACCGTCGCGGCCATCGCCGTTGCCAGGGCGATTGCCTCGCTGCTCTTCGGAACTCAACCGACGGACCCGGCGACGTTCGCGGGCATGATCCTGCTTCTGGGCGGCGTGGCCCTTGTGGCCGGATATATTCCCGCAAGGCGAGCGTCACGGGTGGATCCCATGATGGCTCTCCGCAACAACTGAGGCAAAGCGCGATCCCGAGAACAAGAGAGAGCTGGTTTGTAGGGCCGCCACAGTCAATCGATTGGGAACACTGACTGCCGAGGCGGAATAGCCGCTCGCCGCCTGAGCCAGCGCGCCCTACACAGCACTTGGCTGGAGAACTCGCTCTCGTACCCAACCTCGGAGTGTGCAGCTCGGCTTCGGCATTCCCGCACCAGATGAGCACCCTGCCGCCATTCGACGAGGTCTTCCGCGGGTTGCGTCGAACACTTCGCCGATCCGACTCTAGAACAGCGCCTTGAGCCCTGGTTTGTTGGCATTGCTGCCCGTGGCGCTGTCCTCAAATGTCCGGACGAAAGTCCATCGTTGGCTGGCAGCGAAGCGCTCCAGTTCGAGCCGCTGGTTCTCAACTGCCAGCTTATCGTTTGAGACCCGCAAGTAGAGTGCGCAGCCCTTGCTTTCCATGGCTCACCTCCAGTCTGAAGATTACAACTCTAGCCGGAGGCTCGTCAAGCTGTAACTCGCGTAATAACCGCATGAATAAAGGAGATTCGAGAACTAAGAGCTAGCTCACTGGCTCGAGGCGTAGCGAGGACCGGTCGCAAAGCTGTTGGGCGGATTAATGGTCGGCTCGAAGCATGAGGCCATGGGGCCTATTTGGTGGAAGGAGTCAAGGTTGTTCTTGACGCCGAATCTGTTCTTGGGGAGCGCCGAAGGGACGCCGAGTATCGCTTTATTGTTTAACACAAGGGGGATTTACCAACAGCTATCGTTAGTCCCTCTCGACGTCGCCAACTGTCGCGCTAGGGACGACCATCGCTGATCGCCCCCCGCACAGATCCGTACAAGCGCGTTGACGCATACGGCTCTTACCGAGGATGG
>Ga0306923_10003969_pt1 | contig 14071 bp, 13 predicted proteins | sample sta12Can44000108_FD_203841 | JGI IMG/M metagenome (GOLD analysis project Ga0306923, IMG submission 203841) | Lab enrichment of tropical soil microbial communities from Luquillo Experimental Forest, Puerto Rico - statanox.12C.anox.44.000.108 (v2)... | ecosystem: Environmental > Terrestrial >... | reverse complement strand
CCCATGGATCTCATTCAGGTACAGGGTTACTCGGCGGCGAATGCCGGAGCTGCTGTCCTGCCGCTGATATTGCTTATGTTCCTGTTGTCCCGCTGGTCCGGTGGTTTGGTCCACCGTTATGGAGCCCGACTACCACTGGTCATCGGTCCAGTGATCGTCGCGTGTGGATTTTTTCTCTTCTCGCTCCCATCGGTCGGAGGCAGCTACTGGGGCACATTTTTCCTGCCCGTGGTAATGCTCGGCTTCGGGATGGCGGTGAGCGTTGCTCCCTTAACCACGGTGGTGATGGATGCCGTAGATCAGGAGCGTGTGGGAACCGCGTCGGGGATCAACAACGCTGTGGCTCGTGTAGGCGGACTCTTGGCGATCGCGGTCTTGGGCGTTGTTATGGTACACGTGTTCAGCAACCATCTCAGTGACCATTTGGCCCGTATAGTGATGCCCGCTGATCTGCGGACCGAATTGCAATCGAACGAAATCAGGATGGCTGCTCTTAAGCCGCCGCAAGAAGTCGAGGCTCAGACGGCGAATGCGATCGAGTCTTCAATTCTCGCCTCGTTCGTGTCTGGCTTCCGGCTGATCATGTGGATTTGTGCTGCCCTCGCTCTCGTGAGCGCCGCCATTGCGTGGCAGACGATATCCAGCACATCCAGCCGAAGAACAGATGAGACATTGAGCCCAGCCGGAGAGCGAGAGGCAGCCAGACACCTCAGCCTGAAGGCGCGTTAGGAGGCTCTGGTTTCCGGCGCCGTGAGGGTTCGGGTTTCGTACAGCTCCGGTGAGGGAGAAGTGATCAGCTCCACGCTCGATGCCCGGGTAAAGCCGTGCATTACCCTCTCCTTTTTCTAGCCCGACATCTCATTTGCTTTCGTGGCCAACTCGCCGCCCGCCTTCTGGGTACTGCATGCCGAAATCGCCTGGGCGCGCAGCTCTCCTTTCTGGTGGCATCCATGCATTTCAAACAGCTCGAGTCCGGACCCTTGCCGAGCTTCATCATTCGTATCGTGATCAAGCTCCTGCCGCCTCCAAGTCAAGTCCCTGCTCGGCCTCCGGTCCCTGAAACCCACGATGCTAACGCGCGCTATTGGACTGGATTGCAGGTCGGCCCTCCGGCGATCTTGCGGCGCCACCATACAGTAACTATCGCTGCATCACGTGATGTGACATTGCGCATGGCTGGATCGCTTGAACGGGCAACACCATCTATAGATCCAGTGTTGGTCGAACCAGGTACGGTCTCCGCAAATGCTTTTCCAGAGGAGCGACATGCCAACGCGAGGCGTGTCAGCCGTGCCTTAGCGACTTCGTTTGATGTCTTAAACAGGAAGACCAATAGGCCTTGCCTCGAAATAAAGACAGTCATTAGCGTTGCTGAACTGTAAAGAAAGGTTGCCTGGGTACTTTACATATACTTACTGAGACACCAGATCTGCCGTGAAGAGTGCATGATAGTTATGACCGATTCACTCTCGGTTGTGCACCTAAACAAAAATAGTTCGGTCTAAGAAAACAAAAGCAAGAATCCTGGGTTTTTCTTGTGCGGTTGCCAAAAGTAATAGACAAGCAAAGTGGTCCTCTGCACCAGGACCTACAGGAGCAAAGTAACGACGGAGGAAGACGATGCGTTTCATATCGTTATTTCGTGCAGCATTAGTCATTCTGACGATTGTGACTGTGTCAGTCACGAGTTTCGCGCAGGTCGGCATTGGCATATCGGTAAGCTTTGGACCGCCCGCTCTGCCCATTTATGTGCAACCGCCATGTCCGGCTGAAGGCTATATCTGGACGCCTGGTTACTGGGCCTATGATCCCTACTTTGGCGATTATTACTGGGTTCCGGGCACATGGGTACTCGCTCCAGTGGGTGGATATCTTTGGACGCCCGGCTATTGGGCCTGGAGTGGAGCTGGATTCTTTTTTCACGAAGGATATTGGGGTCCGCGAGTCGGGTTTTATGGTGGAATCAATTACGGCTTTGGCTACTTCGGTGAGGGCTACCAGGGTGGTCGCTGGGATCACGGACAGTTCTATTACAACCGCACAGTAAACAATGTAAATATCACCAACATTCATAACGTTTACAACACCACGGTTATCAACAACACAACGGTGAATCGAGTCAGTTACAACGGAGGTGAAGGTGGGATCACGGCGCGTCCGACTCCGGAAGACCAAGCAGCAGTCGGTGAAAGACACGTTAGGCCAGTGGCCGCTCAGACTCAACAAGTAGAGGCGGCGCGTGCCAATCCGCAGTTGCGAGCCTCTGTAAACCAGGGCAAGCCACCCATCGCAGCTACTGACAAGCCTGGATCATTCCATGGGAGCGGTGTTGTAGCAGCCCAACACGCAGGTGCCCCATACCATCCCCCTGCAAACCGTGCTTCGAATCGACCGAACGGTAACGTGCCGGCTGCGCCTCAAGAAGGTAAAGCGCATATGCCAGCTGTCCACGCCAAGGACCTGCCCCCGCATTCTCAACCTGCTCCTGCGAGTACGGGTAACGCCAACGTCGACCAGAAATATGAGAAACAGCAGCAACAGCTCAACGCCCGACAGGAACAAGAGCATCAGAAGCTCGCGCAGCAACAAGAAAGGGACCACCAGCGAGCGGTGCAGCAGCACGCAAACGAAGCTAAGATGCAACAGATGGAGCAGAAGCATGAGCAGCAAACGCAGCAGATGGAGCAGAGACACGCCCAGCAAGAGCAGCATTTGCAAGCACGGCAGGCTCCACCACCAGCTCACAGTCAGCCAAAATCAGCTGCGAAGTGAGGACAGCAGACATTCTGCACACGAGATTCTCTCTTGTCGGCTCGGTGTAATCATGCAGTGGACTCCTCTTGCCCGCCCTCCCCAGGGACGAGGCAAGGGGAGATGCACAACACTGAGGAACCACCTCTGAACGCAGCGCAGTGTTACCGAACAGCAACGCAGTGGGTGCTTCCTCGTAGGTAAGCTGCACTTCGCCCGGACCGCGACCGACCTCCCGACATCTAAGTCCTATACCCGCATGGAGTGAATCCATTAGCAATATCAGCATCTACGGGGTGAGCGCCCCACACTACTGCTGCCTAATTGACAGACTTTGTTTTCCGGGTGCGGAAGTCCAGTAACACCGCAGTCTTGAGCGCCGCTTTGGGCTGCCTATGCTGTAATCATTGTGGTCGCTCCTCCCCCGACATTCTTCGCGGGGTGCGATTAACTACGAAGCTTCTCATTCTCTTAGCAACTATATATTTACCTTCCCTTCATCACCTGTTTACCTGCCTCCCTCGACAATAGGATCATGCAGGCTCCAACGTTCGACACGTTGCTCCTGTCAGACATTCATCTCGGGTCAGACATCAGCCGGGCGCGAGATGCCTTAACGTTGCTGAAATCCTGTAGCTACCGCCGGCTCATTCTCCTGGGCGACATCTTCTCTGACTTGAACTTTGGCCGCCTGAACGGCGAGCACTGGAAGTTTCTCTCCTACATTCGCAAGCTCTCCAATCGTAAGCGGGAGATCGAAGTCGTGTGGGTCGAAGGCAACCACGATAAGGGACTGTCTAACGTCATGTCCCACCTTGTAGGAGTTCCCGTTTTTCAGCGCTACGTGTGGACCTATAACAGGCAGCGCTACCTGGCAATCCACGGGCATCAGTTCGATCGCTTTGCGCTCGACAATGTTTTTCTGAGCCGTGCCGGAGAACTGCTCTTCCGCCGCATCCAGAAAGTGGATACCCAGGACAAGAAGTTCTCCCGCTGCCTGGATCGGCTGAATACGCGCTGGCTGCGCCTTTCGAAGAAGGTGGCCAACGGCGCCTTGGCGTACGCCAAGGCGGGACACATCGATCACATCTTCTGCGGACATACGCATTTGCCCATCCACAAGGAGCGTGACGGCGTGCATTACTACAACACCGGGGCTTGGATCGATGCTTGCCCTACCTACGCGACTGTGGGCGGGGAAGGAGTTGCCATTCGTGAGTACGACCTCGGCAGTAACGATTGTCGTGCCGGCGAAGAACGAGAGCGAGAATCTGCCCAACCTTCTGACCTCTTTGAACAGGCAGGATTACCCGCATTTGCCGGATACCAAAGTGTTCGTTGCTGACGCGAATTCCACTGATGAGACTGGCCGGGTGGCTCTCTCGTTCCGCAACTGGCTCGATGTGCACTTGATTCCTGGCGGCTTGCCTTCGGTGGGGCGCAACGCCGGAGCCCGGCTGGCAAAGACCCCTTACGTTCTGTTTATCGACGCTGACATCGTGCTCCCCGACCGCACTCTGCTACGCAGGGCGGTGGCCAAGATGGAACGCTGCCAGTTACATTGCCTGACGACCAACATCTGGTGCCCCGACGGACGATGGGCAGACCACATGCTGTACATCGGCAACAACCTGTTCCAGTATGCGAGCAGTCTGGCGATGCCGTTCTCAACGGGAATGTTCATGTTGTTTGACAAAGCAAAGTTCGATGAATTGGGCGGCTTCAACGAAAATGTGCACTACGCCGAAGACTACCTTCTTAGCAAGAGAGTCTCGCCATTCAAGTTCGGAATTGTGGCGGGCAAGGTTCACACTTCCAATCGCCGCTTCCGCAAAATGGGCCACGCACGGATCGCAAGCATGTTCCTGCGAACCGCTTTGAACTCGTGGAATCAGGAATATTTCCTGCGCGACCATCAGTACTGGAACGATACGGGAAAAACCTAGGAGGAACAATTCGCTGGTCCAATGCTGCTCCTTACGTCCCGCATTGGAACGATCCTAAGGAGGACACCATGGATACTCAAGCAACTCCCCACCTGCCTTCCCCCGATGCCATGCTGATTGCGCCCGAGAAATGGCCGGTATGCAGCCGCTGCCAACTGCCTGTTGCGCAATTCTCGCTTTCCGACAGGTTGCATTGTGATCTGATGAAACTGCTGGAGAAGGGCCAATCCAACGATGCGGTCCGTTTGCTGCGCAGTGTGGCGGGTTGCAACCCGTCGTACGCACGATCCTGGGTCGCTCATCACAGCTTAACGTGCTTCTGCAATCCGTTATGCCCCCATTGTCACAGGCCACTGCGAACCCCGAATGCGCAGCAGTGCCGTTACTGCCATGCCGACTGGCATAATGCGGTCAGCGGAACACACTCCATCCCAGCATGAGTGCTCCGCTGGCCACCAGCGCGGAGATAACAACCCCCAGCCAGAAATTCTGGGCGCGCGTGTTCATCGTATGCATCACGCGGCGATTATTCGACAGCAGCAGAATGAAGAAGACGATAGGAATTGCCAGAACGCCGGCCAACACCTGTGAAAAGAACAGCGCCTTCACTGGATTGATCCTGAAGAAATTCACGATGCTGGCGATCAGCATCGAGCCTGAGATGAGCACGTAGAAGCGCTTGGCGTTCCATGGAGGCTCGCTCAGCCCGGTTTTCCATCCCATAGCTTCGGAGACGCTGTAGCACATCGAGGCCACGAGCACCGGCAGAGCGACCATGCCTGCCCCGACAATTCCAATCGCAAACAGAATTGTGCCCACCGATCCAACCGCTGGCCGCAGCGCGTCAGCCGCCTGCCGCGTCGTCATGTCAATCGCACTGGGCAGATGCAACACCATCGCCGCTGACACCATGATGCAGTACGAAAGCAGCGTGCTGGCGAGGGTCCCAGCGTGAGACTCGGCTTCACGGGGGCGCTCGCCACCGGTGATGGCGTGCTCGCTGCGCGAACTCGTCTGCCATACCAGCACGTAGGGGGTGAGCAACGATCCTAAGATGCCCACGATTGCGCTCAGGTAGCCGGATGTGCCTCGGAAGCGCGGAACAAATGTACCGATCAGCAGCTGATAAGGATCGGGCCTGGACATGATGGCCGCCGCGACATACAGGAACAAGGGCAGTGAGAACCACAAGAGCACGCGGGTGATTTTCCGGTAGTCGCGGAAGATGAGTACGTACCAGACGGTGAACGCGACCGCGGCGACAAAAAAACTACGTTTTTGCAGCAAAATGATGCTGAGCCCATCGCTGACCGCCATCAGGTCGGCAATGATCATCGCCATGTTGATGAGAATGACGACCAGCGCACAGCTCACGGCTACGCCCTTGCCGTAGTTTTCACGCAACAGATCGACCAGACCCTTGCGCGTCTCGTAGCCGAGGCGCGCGGAGACTGCAAAAACGGTAAACAGAAAGGGAACACAAAGGACGATGACCCAGAGCAGTGAGAACTGGAACGCCGCCCCGGCGACGGTCGCTGTAATGACAACCGAGGGATCGATGTTCGCAGTGCCCGTGACCCAGCCCGGTCCGATCGAGCGCAGCAAGGTGCCGATTCCGCGCCGCGCGGGCTGCGGCGGTGCGGGCTGATGGGGAAAACCGATAACCTGGCCGCGTTCGGGGCTAAGGTCTCTACCGGATATTGGGGAGTTCACTCGACAAGTCTCTTTTGAGCTTTCGTTCGTGACGCAGTCGCAGCGGCCGCCAGTAGGTAATGATGCCGAAGGCCGCAATGGCAGCCAGCAGCAGAAAGCTGCTTACTCCCAAGAAGACGTTCGAGGCTTTGGTCGCCGCTATACGCGCAATCACCTCCGCGTTACGCGGAGTGAGCGTGAGTGCGAACGCCAGCGTAAGCATACCCATGCCTGCCAGCAAGCTGGTGATGTTCTTGGCCCATTTCCCCGTCGCATGATATTGCGCGAAGAACATGAACCCATAGAACACCAGTCCACCGATGAGCAAGAAATTCCCCACGATCGCAATGGGCAGGCGATCCAGCATTGAGAGTAGGACGCAGATTGTGAGCCGGGGGTTGGAAGAGAGCAGCGGAAAGTCACCTCTATCCCTCGCCAAAGCACCGACGGAGCCAACCTCAAGATCTCAGCCTAGCCACTCGAAGTCCAGCCCTGTCCACTTGCGCAATCCAGCCAGCTCTTGTGGCGTCGCACAACCGATCAGGCATTTTTTGCCAGGAAGATCGTAATAGGTGAAGCGCTTGTCGGTATCCTGTGCCGCCAGCAGGTCTACGAAATTTGTCATTATGCGTCGATCGATCCAACCCTCTTCGATCTTCGCATGCCACTTGATCTCTCGGTTAGACAGAATGAAGGAAAGTGCAGCCATTCCGCGACGTAAGTCGATCTCGTCGTGCACGCCTGCAATCGGTAGGGCGTCTGCGGCGAGTATCGCCATCCGGTGGGCAAGCCGCACGTAGTCGCCGGGCGCAGCGATGTACTCCACGTTCAGATACCAGATGTTGTCGGATAGCGGACGATATGGCTCTCGCTCCGAGTCGCTTCCCAGCACGCACAGCAACAGCTTAAAGGGAGAGCGCTCATATTCACTTTCGCGATGACGTGCCAGCAAATCTGCCAGGCCGACGCCCGGGTTCGGACGGACACCGCATGTGGCCAGCAGTTCAAGCTGCCGATCGAGCAGCATGTTGCGGACCATCAATCGGCGCAGCAGGGACATGGTTGGCTCTACCCACTATCCACCGACCCATATCCCCTCGACAAGTGCTACACTGGCGCGCGAATGACGGATGCAAAGAAATCTCCTGCTTCTGTTCAAGGCAACGTAGGGACCACGCCTGGAACGCTCTTCTTGGTGGGCACGCCGATTGGTAACCTCGAGGACATCACGCTGCGCGCTCTGCGCACACTGAAAGAGGCTGACCTCATTGCCTGCGAGGACACCCGCCAGACAGCGAAGCTGCTGAACCATTACGGTATCGAGAAGCCGGTAGTCAGTTACCACGAGCACAACGAGTTGACCCGCTCGGCGGAACTGATCGTACGGCTTGAGCGCGGGGAAAATGTGGCAGTGGTCAGCGACGCGGGCATGCCTGGTGTGAGTGATCCGGGTTACAGGTTGGTGCATCTGGCAATACGTCACCATATTCCGGTTCTGCCTATCCCGGGAGCGTCGGCGTTCCTGTCGGCTCTGGTCGCCAGCGGTTTACCGACTGACTCGTTTCGTTTCGGCGGATTCCTACCCGCGAAAGAAGGCGCACGTCGCAACACTCTCGAGTCCATTGAAGACTCGCAGCGCACGGAGATCTTCTACGAGGCACCACATCGCGTCGTCGGAGCGTTGCGGGATGTGGTTGCACTCCTGGGGGCCGATCGCCAGGTTGTCGTGGCACGCGAGGTTACCAAGCTGCACGAGGAGTTTCTGCGCGGTCATGCATCCGAAGTTCTTGCGACGCTCGAGAAACGCGGCGAGATTCGAGGCGAGATTACCCTGCTGATCGGGAAAGCAGAAAAAGATACGGGAGCGAAATCTTCGGTAAAAAACGTAGCCCAGCGCGTACGCGAGCTGATACAGTCCGAGGAGCTTGACGAGAAAACAGCGCTCAAGCAGGCGGCGAAGGACTTTGGCTTATCGAAGAGCGAGGCCTATCGGGAGTGGCAGCGGAGAAAGGCAATGGATAGTGGATAGTGGTTAGTGATTCGTAGATAGCCTTCCCACTGGAGTGTTACCGCTGTTCCATGCAGCTCAGCACCTCTATCTAACCACTATCCCGCTGTCTGCGCAGCCTTCGCGTTTCGGCCAGCAGAGCCATGCTGTGCATCAGGTTCTGCATGGTCACGATTCCAATGAGCCGCTGGTTATCGACCACCGGAATCATGGTCAACCCTTTGCCGCCGAGCTTGCGAAATGCCGTGGCCAAGGATTCGCCTCGCTGCGCGATCTCGAATGCCTTCATCATGGCTGACTGGACATAACCATTTCCGTCCGAGCGCAGCGCCCGCACGATGTTCTGTTTGCTGATGACGCCGACCATATCACTGCCGCGCACCACCGGAAAGTCGTCCTGCAATGTGTGGACCGCTTTGGCCAGCGCGTCCTCCAGAGTGTCGGCGGTCGAGAGCGTGGCGAACCCTGTAAGCATCACGTCTTCCATGTGCACGCTCTCCAGCACCGACTGAAAGACCACAGAGCGATCTTCCATCTGGGCTCCCACGAAGAGGAAGAAACCGATCAGCATCAGCCAGGTGTTCCATACGCCCAGAAAGATGAGCAGCATGGCGAAGGCCTGGCCGATGGTAACCGCGCGACGTGTAGCTTGAACGTATTCCATGCGCTCGGCCAGCAGCGCTCGCAGGATGCGGCCACCATCCATCGGGTATGCAGGCAGAAGGTTGAATGTGCCCAGAAACAGGTTGCCCCAGAACAGGCTGCGAGGCAGATTACCGGCGTGTACGAAAGGCTGTGACCAGAGCCTTGCCTGGGGCAAGAACGCCAGGATGACGACGCCGGCTGCGGCAGCAATGAACAGGTTTACCAGCGGCCCGGCTACAGCGATGCGGATATCGCGTGCCGGATTCGGCTTACGTATCCCCGTGTCTTCCATCAGGGTGACACCCCCGATGGGTAGCAGGACGATGGAACGGACGGCGAGTCCGCTACGTTTGGCGACGACGGCATGTCCCAGTTCGTGTAGCACGACGCAGCCAAAGATGATGCCGACAAGCGCCAGTCCGCGGCCCGCTCCCGCCGTCCCCATGGTGACCGACTGAGTGAACCAGACGAAAATCAGCAGCAACAAAAAGGTGAGGTGGACGCGGATATCCACACCGAACAGCTGCCCCACCGGAAACGACCAGCTTCGCATTACCGGGCCCGATCCTCCAGCTTCATTCTATAGGGAGCAGCAGTTTTTTACCTTTCCCTCTTGCACCCCGGCAATTACTCGAAGATTTCGCACCCGGATGGCTGGAATAAAGCGGTTCATAGCGGCGATTTGCAGCGGATCCTGCAAGCTGGACGTATGCGATGTCAACGCCTCCACTCGGCTAGGGAGGCGTTGGCTGGAATCACAGGCACGACCGTGGTTACCCGGGAGAATACTGCTACTTTAGCCTCCAAACCACTCTACGCCCTACAATGTGATACTTGCCTTCCAGCACAATACGAATGGCGTCGGTGTAGGCAACATGCTCCTGTTCCAGAATTCGCGCAGCCAACAACTGTTCGTCATCTGTATCCAGCACGGGCACGACTCGCTGCACGATGATTGCACCATGATCGAGGTTCTCATCGACAAAGTGAACGGTACAACCTGATACCTTCACGCCATAGTCAAATGCCTGTTTTTGGGCTTCGAGTCCGGAAAAGGCCGGCAGCAACGACGGGTGAATATTCAAAATACGATTGGGATATTGTCGCACAAACCACGGAGACAGCAGGCGCATGTATCCCGCCAGGCATACAAGTTCAACGCTGTGTTTTCGCAGTGCGGCCACCACTTCGCGATCGTGGTCCGCACGCGCCTTGCCATTCGATGGAATGACCAGTGCGTTCAGGCCGCGCCTTCGGGCCGATTCGATGCCGGCGGCGTCGGCCCGATTGGAGATGACTACCATGATGCTGGCATCAAGGTTGCCTGCGGCAATATTGTCTGAAATGGCCTCGAAGTTCGAGCCGCGTCCAGAAAGAAGAATGCCGAGGTTCTTCATAACACACGATGTGAGTGCATTTCAGACTATCAGAGAGTTCCCGCCCCGGGGGGGCGCACTGCCGCGACACGGCAACAAGGCGCAATCATCCGGCGCCGGCTCCCACAACTGATTACCGATTACTGACCGCTTGTTTCACGGCAGCTTCTGCACTCGCTGCACGTCGCGCACGCCGGGAATCTTGCGCACGCCACCAATAATGCGCTCCAGGTGCTTGAGGTCGGCTATGTCAATGATGATGTCTACCGTAGCGTGGGTTTCGTGGGTCGTGGCCTCGATGTTGCGGATGTTGGTGTCTTCATCGCTAATGACGGCCGTAATCTGCTTCAGCATGCCCGGGCGATTGTCGCAGAAGACGACCAGCTTCACGGGGTAGCCCTGTTGCCATACTGGAATCGTTCCCGGCTTGCCGTCACTGCCCCATTCCACTGCGATGCGCCGGTCGGCGTCATACATCAGGTTGTTGACGTTAGGACACGACTTGGCATGAACCGCAACCCCCTTACCGCGGGTAACGTAGCCGACGATCTCTTCGCCTCGAATCGGGTTGCAACATCGCGCGCGGTACACGAGGAGATCATCGTGCCCCTTGACCTTGATGGCCGAAGTCTCTCCCCCGCCGAAGACACGGCGTACCACGCTTGTGAGCCCGTTTGGCTTGTCTTCTTCGCCGGGTGTGCTGCCCGATACCGTGCTGGCAGCTTCGGGCGGCAATACGCGGGCAAGTATTGTCCGTGAAGAATACTTGCCATAGCCGATGCCGGCAAGCAAGTCCTCCGGCTTGCCAAGTCCGTGCTCGGCGGCAACGCGCGTCAGCTGCAACTCGCTAATGTCCTTGAGCGAAATGCGATACTTCCGTGCTTCCTTTTCGATCAGCTTGCGGCCGATTTCAATAGCGCGTTCGCGCTGGTGAATGTTCAGCCAGTGCTTGATCTTCTGACGGGCGCGCGTCGACTTCACCAGTGTGAGCCAGTCGCGGCTGGGATGATGCCCTGGTTGTGTGAGGATCTCGACGATGTCCCCTGAGCGCAGCTTATATCGCAGCGGTACGATGCGCCCGTTGACCTTCGCGCCCACGCAGCTATCGCCCACCTGCGAGTGAACGTGGTAGGCGAAGTCGATAGGCGTCGCCTCTCGCGGTAGAATTACAATCTTGCCCTTCGGCGTGAATGTATAGACCTCTTCAGGGTAAAGATCGATCTTCAGGGTGGACAGAAATTCGTTGGGGTCCTGCACCTCACGCTGCCACTCGACTACCTGGCGCAGCCACGCGAGACGTTTTTCGTCGCGGGCTGAGACCGGACCATCCTTGTATTTCCAGTGCGCCGCGATACCTTCTTCGGCCATCTTGTGCATCTCTTCGGTGCGAATCTGCACTTCGAAAGCGTGGCCACCTTCGTCGATGACGGTCGTATGAAGTGACTGATAAAAGTTCGGCCGAGGCATCGCGATATGGTCTTTGATCCGGCCCGGCACCGGCTTCCACTGGTTGTGAATGATGCCCAGCACGGCGTAACAATCGTTGACCGATTGTGTGATGACGCGCAGCGCCAGCATGTCATAAATCTGGTCAACCGAAATGCGCTGTCGCTGGATCTTTTGGTAGATGCTGTAGACGCGCTTGATGCGCGACTCCACTCGCGCCTCGATGTTGTTCTCGAGGAGCTTCTCTTCGATGATCCCCTGGACCTTTGCCAGGAACGCCTCGCCTTCCTTGCGGTGCAGCTCGATTGCGCCCTTTACCTGCTTGTAGGAGATCGGGTCCACGTACTGGAATGCAAGATCTTCCAGTTCGCCACGAATCTTCCCCATGCCGAGGCGATGCGCGATGGGTCCATAGATCTCCTGCGTCTCCCGGGCGATCTTCGTCTGCCGGTCGGGCGGCAGGTGCTGCAGTGTGCGCATATTGTGGAGCCGGTCGGCCAATTTGATGAGCACCACGCGGATGTCATCTACCATGGCCAGGATCATCTTGCGGACGTTCTCGGCTTGCTGCTCTTCGCGGGAAGCAAAATCGATTTTGCTGATCTTGGTAACGCCTTCAACGATGTGCGCTACCTGCTCGCCGAACTCGCTGCGGATCTCGTCGATGGTGACGGTGGTGTCCTCGACGGCATCGTGCAGCAAACCGGCGGCGATCGCTGTTGTGTCGAGCCGCATCTCAGCTAACACTGCGGCGACTTCGAGCGGATGGACTAGGTAGGGCTCACCTGAAGCACGAGTCTGGCCCTTGTGATGCTGCAGGGAAAAATCGTAGGCCTTTCGAACGATCGCGAGGTCATCGTTGGGACGATACTCGCGGATCTTAGCCAGGAGATCGCGATAGCGTGTGACCGTCAAAACATTGGTCGCAAACTTCTGGCTGAAAGTCGCCATAGTTGATTATACGATGGAGGGCGCGGAACCGCCGCCGATTCAGGGGTTTCGCAATGCTGCGCTCCGGAGAATGAAACACACCTCATGCGAGTCGCGATCAGTGGCGCATCCGGATTGATTGGAACTGCACTGCACAAGGAGTTGGCTGCGCGAGGGTACGAGTTTGTGCCACTGGTTCGGCGCCAGGCGCTTCCTGGCGAGGTGGAGTGGAATCCTGCAGAGCACCTGGAGCCGGGGAAACTGAGCAGCTGTGATGCTGTCGTGCATTTGTCAGGGAAGAATATCGCCGGTCGCTGGACGGAGAGATTCAAGCGGGACGTGTACAACAGTCGGGTAGAAAGTACCCGGACTCTGGCCAATGCCGCGGCCGAGTCGTTTCGACGGAGCCGCAAGCCGCAAATGTTTCTGTCAGCATCTGCGATCGGGTACTACGGAGATCGTGGCGATGAACTGCTGACAGAATCGAGTCCGCCGGGCAAAGCCGGCTTGTCCCCCGAACTTGTACTGGCCTGGGAGGCAGCCACTGCGCCAGCGAGCGAAGCCAGCCTGAGGGTCGCGAACCTGCGTTTCGGTGTCGTATTGGCGGCGCAGGGAGGGGCACTGCAGAAGATGCTTCCTGCGTTCCGCCTGGGGCTCGGAGGGCAGATCGGCAACGGGCAGCAGTACCTTAGCTGGATCTCGCTCGACGACGTCGTGGGCACAATTCTCCTCACCTTGCAGAACGACAGCCTGCGTGGAGCGGTAAACATCGTCGCACCAAACCCGGTACGCAACGCCGAATTCACCGAGACACTAGGGCACGTGCTGGGCCGTCCAACGCTGCTACCCGTTCCCGCGTTTCTGGTGCGGCTGCTGTTCGGCCAAATGGGAGACGAGTTGCTACTGGCGTCGCAACGCGTCGAGCCTTCAAAGTTAAAGGCGGCGGGCTATCAGTTTCGGCATGCCGAGCTCAGGGAAGCCCTCAGGGCCGTGTTGGCTTAAACTTAAAGCAAACCGCTGCCCGTCCAAATCAAGATTTAGACATAGCAACCGAGAGATTGCAGTTTGGAACCAATGCCGGACTGAGCGACTGGCTGCATGGAATGTCACAAGAGGCGAGACTGCTCACGTTTTCGCCGGCCGCACCTTCACCACAGTGCCCTCCGGTAGCTTTTCCGCCAGAAATTCAACCACGCCGTTGCGAACCACCCCATTCAACTCTATGAGCTTAGAAGCGGAGCCGCTTACAGCTGGAGCTCCGCGAGCCACGCCACGAT
>Ga0306923_10003965_pt1 | contig 14075 bp, 13 predicted proteins | sample sta12Can44000108_FD_203841 | JGI IMG/M metagenome (GOLD analysis project Ga0306923, IMG submission 203841) | Lab enrichment of tropical soil microbial communities from Luquillo Experimental Forest, Puerto Rico - statanox.12C.anox.44.000.108 (v2)... | ecosystem: Environmental > Terrestrial >... | reverse complement strand
TTCCCCCTGGTTGGTGGGCTCCATCGCCTCTCCTTCGCGCCTTCCTCTGCCCCTCTCTTTTACCAACCAGACCTCTTCTCCTCAAATGTGCGAAAAATAGCGTACGTTATCGGTTACGGCGGATTGCTAGTGCCACTTGGCGATTCTTAGCTTGATCAACGTACCTGCCGCGATTGCTTCGGTTTCGAAGCGCTTTTCAAAGTGAATGGTTTAGAGAAGCCTAACGATTACCAAGTCATCTCCAAAATCCTTGAGCTTATGTCCCGTATGTGATGAACATCTCATGGGAGACGAATGACTCTTGGAACCGCTTCGACGCAGGCGATAATGTCGTCTTGCGAAGCCGTAATAGACCGAGCCCAATGAGGCCAATGCCGAGCATTGACAAGCTAGTGGGCTCTGGAGTTGCTATAGGTGTGAAGCTGGTCAACCACGCACCGCTGAAGCTGCTAGGCGTATCGCCGTCGAAGAAGATGTTGACGAAATAGCTTTGACCTTGGCTCAGAGAAGATGAGGGGTTTTGTGCAAGGAACTCAACAGAGTTTGGGCCGGTCTGAGTTGCGAGCCAAGTGTGGTCCGGACCTAATGTGCAGAACGACGTCGGGCCGCTGCCGGGTCCCCCGTTACAGTTGGAGCTGTTTCCGAGGGCAACTAACGAAGCATCGATCAGACCTCCCCCCGCAAAACTAATCGTCATTCCATAGGCCGCGGCTGATTCACCATAGAGTGCGGTCCCCGCGCCGACACCGGGGCTCCCCCAATCGCTGCCGCCATCGAAGTTAAGCGTCCACGTCTCACCTGGCCCGACTAGCGTACCGCTCGTGCCCGAACCACTGAATGGAGAGCTGTCGGCACGAACAGGCTGAGCCGCAATACTGAACAACGCTAGGAGGCCTGCACTGATAAGGGATCTCATTACAATGCTCCTAACTTCCCTAAAGTGCCGCGATTCAGTCTTCAACCGCGGTAGCACTCCTGTGCACGCAAATCTCCATAAGGATATCTAATTAACTGGCATTGAATCAAAGTAACGCGATAAAATGCTTACAGTTTAAGTGAAACGATTTGCATAATCATTCCTAGGATCTTCCGCCACCAAGATCACATTCGTACACTTCAGATTCTTGAGATCCAATCCTGGGAATGCAGCTTTCCACGAAGAATTTGGAAATGATGACTGTTCTTCTGCGGCAGTTTGGTGAGCTAGTGTCCCGTCCCATATAAGTGTTAACGATAACAGGATACATACTGTAATGGAGACATGTTTCCGCGTGCTGCCGCGCTGACCGTCGATGAAGGCCAGAAGGGCCTGCAGGATTCATTGGCTCGGGCCGGGAGCACGCCACAACTGTTGGCAAGGAAGTGTGAGCTGATCTTACTGGCCAGCAGGGGGTTCCCAACCACGCGATTGCTCAGCGGACTGGGCTTTCCCGTCCCACGGTGATCGCCGCACGCACGCTGTTTTCTGAAGGAGGCGTCGAAGCCCTCCGCCGACCGCAAAAGCGGAACAAGTCGCGGTCCGAGCGGGTGCGATGTACCTTCGTCCACCGCAAGAAGTTACTTACGTCGGGCTGAGACCCGCAGGAGGGAGCAACTGAACTCATTAGCGGAAATGTCTTGCACAAATCCTGAAAGAACTTTGTTCGGTCGCCAGACCAAGAACTTACGCCTCTTCGTTCCCTGGAGATGTGCTTTCATACCAAGATGTTTCGGGAAGGCTCTCTAAAAGCGGCGCCTCGTCCTAATTCTGCTTTACTTCAACACCTCTGACCACGCAAGAAGCGCTATTCCATTAACCATTCACGAAACGCAGAAGACTTCAGCAAGAACCTTTGTTGTGTGTGGCATTTGCGAGATTTGTTGCGCAGATCTGTTTGAACAAGCACAAGAGTATATGGATCGGAGAGACAGCGACATTTGTGCTGTCCATTTGGTGAGGTATCCATCTGTGGGAATCGGGTAGGTCGGGGAGCCTGGGGCTTGGCCAGCGGCCGATAAGCTCAAAACGTAAGGATTTGATGAAAGAGAGTCTGCTATTCTTTTGCTCTATGGCAAACCTAATCCGAAAAAATACTTCCCTACCCGGTGTGTGGGAATTGCAGCCAACGATTTTTCGCGATTCACGCGGATTTTTCTTGGAGACCTATAATAGCAACGAAGTTGCTGCCTTGGGGATCACAGAGACGTTTGTGCAGGACAACCAATCCTGGTCAAAAAAGGGAGTTTTGCGCGGCCTTCATTACCAGCTACGCAGCACGCAGGCAAAATTGTGCCGAGTGGTGGAAGGTGAGTCACTGGACGTGGCAGTAGATATCAGGCTGGGTTCACCCGATTGGGGGAAATGGATGAGCGTCCGACTCTCAGCGGAGGCTCAGAACCAGATCTATATTCCACCGGGTTTTGCACATGGCTTCGTGGCCCTCACGGACTCAGTGCAGTTCCTCTACAAATGCAGCGCCTACTACCATGCAGCCGACGAATACGGCATTCTTTGGAATGATCCTGAGCTAGGAATCGAATGGGGCATCAAACAACCCATCATTTCAGATAAAGATAGCAAGCTGCCAACCCTGGCCTCGATAGCGCGTGAGAACTTACCGAAATACACAGGAAAACATTCTTGAAAATTCTACTGACTGGAAAGAATGGTCAAGTAGGGGCTGAGCTCGCTATTCTGTTGCCACACCTCGGAGACGTATTGGCATTCGATCGTAAAGAAATGGATCTCGCCAACCGCGCGCAGATTCGACAGACTATCCGTGAGCACTGCCCGAATGTAGTCGTAAACGCCGCTGCCTATACAGCAGTGGATCAGGCTGAAAAAGAAGAGGAGCAAGCACGAATCATCAACTCGGAAGCTCCGGCGTTGATTGCGGAAGAGGCAAAAAAGATTGGGGCTCTGTTGGTCCACTATTCCACCGACTACGTTTTCGACGGCTCGAAACGCTCGCCTTATTTTGAAACCGATCGAACGAATCCGATCAATGTTTATGGAAAAACTAAGCTGGAGGGAGAAAAAGCAATTAAGGATACTGGAGTCGCCCACCTGATTTTTCGCACGGCTTGGGTCTACGGCAGCCGAGGACGAAACTTCCTGCTGACGATTCTGCGACTGGCTACAAAGCGCGAAGAGTTGCGCATTGTGCGTGACCAGATAGGGGCGCCAACCTGGAGCCGAGCGATTGCCAAGGGCACAGCCGAGGTTCTATCGAAGCACTTTGCGCGAAGTGGCACTGCGGCTAATGAAATTCGAGGAACCTACCACATGACCGCATCGGGACAAGCAAACTGGTTTGAATTTGCAGAGTCGATTCTCAGAGAAGCCTGGCAGGCACCGAAGGGGATTCCATGGCTGGAGAGTGCAACCAGGGGGCGGCCGCTGGTGGTGCGCCGGATTGTTCCGATTGCAACTGCGGAGTACCCGACACCCGCGCGGCGTCCCGCGTACTCGGTGTTGTCGAACACGCGTTTAGGCGAGGATTTCGGGATAGAACTGCCCACATGGTCCCAGCAGTTAAACGAAGTGTTTGGAAAAACCCAACTGTGAGCACGTGGGACGCTCGGGGCCTAGTCACTGACACACGGAAAGCGGCGACAGCACTTATCAGCTCGACGCGGTTAGTTGCGGGATGCTCAAATTGGAGTGTATAACGCCGCTGTGGTCACGTCGGGTTTGACGTATGATTGCGTCGATACGAGGATGCGGAATGTTTTGTGATAGTTAATACGGTTGGAGAGCTAGGGTGGCTAGTAGTTGCGGAGAGCATTATATTAGTTTCGTTAAGGTGACCGATGACGCGAGAACAGTCTCGAATGATTCGAATCTCAGGGCTGGATGGCATCCGGGGACTGGCGGTTCTGAGCGTAATAGTTTTCCACTTTTACTTCATTGGTAGTACCACTCTGCTGGGCGCTTTTGGGGTCGATAAGTTCTTCGTCTTGAGTGGATTCCTGATAACTGGCATCCTGCTCGGTTGTCGCCAACTGTGCGATGATGGTCAGCCGATTTTTTCGACCGTGCGACGCGGTGATCAGCTATGGTTTATATATCTATCGTCTACCTGTTTGGTACCTTATGGGTCTAGAAGGGTCGGGCCATAGTCTCTCGAAGACTATGCTCGGCTTTGTTATAACTCTTGTTGTAGCTGCGCTTTCTTGGCATCTTTTTGAGAGTCCGATCAATTCTCTGAAACGACTCTTCAGTTATCGTGTTGTACCCAAGAAAGTCTTATCAGAAGTCCCTCTGCAACTTAATACTTAGAATGCGTGCGAATCGTAATTCGAGGGCGGCGAAATAATCGGAGGATTCACCCTAAATGCGAACGCTCTCAGTAGCCAATCCCTGATGATTGTCGGCGGATCCTCAAATTCCGGCAGGAATAACTAAGCCCTTGGTTCTCAGCGGTTCCTTACGGCGGTTTCAACGAGAGCGGACGGACTCGCAGCCCTGCTGGTGCTCAAACCCGATTCGCTCCCGAACAAGGTACAGAGGGCGGCGCTTACTTTCACCATAGATTCTGCCGACATACTCTCCGATAATTCCCAGGGCGATCAACTGGACGCCGCCGAGGAAAAGCACAGCAATGACCGTGCTTGTCCAGCCTTTCACCACCCCATTGCCAAGCAGCCGCTCGTACATGGTGTATAGGATTCCAAAAATAGCCAAGCCCGAGGCAAAGAAACCCGTCCATGTTGCCATCCGAAGCGGAATGACTGAGAAAGAGAAAATCGCGTCCGCGGCAAACCGGAGCATCCTAAATGGCGTGAATTTCGTTTCTCCGGCCGTTCTGGCCCCGCGGTAGTACGGCACGCCGATCTGCGAAAATCCAAGCCAGCTAACCATACCTCGCAAAAAGCGATCGCGTTCGGGCATGGACAATAAGGCGTCCACGACGCGACGATCCATCAGTCGGAAATCGCCGCTGTCCAGAGGAATTCTCGTGTCTGAAAGGCGGCTGATCAGGTGATAGAAAAGCTTAGCTGTCCAAACCTTGAACGCTTTTTCGGTATCGCGTTGGGCTCGTACTCCATAAGCAACATCGTATCCCTCTCTCCACTTTTCCACGAAGGAAAGGAGAATCTCGGGAGGATGCTGCAGATCTGCATCCATGACTGCAACTGCGTCGCCGGTCGCATTTTCCAGGCCGGCCGTAATGGCAACCTGATGCCCGAAATTTCTCGAAAGCCGAAGCACCCGGATTCTCGAATCCTTCTCGTGCAACTCTCGCAGGACTTCTGGAGTTGCATCCGTGCTCCCGTCATCAATGAAGATCAGTTCGAAAACGAAACCGCCACGTTCAAGGGCTGAAATAAGCTGTTGTGCGCTCCGTGGAAGAATTTCTTCCTCATTCATGCAAGGAATGGCGACACTGAGAATAAAGTCTTTGGTGCGCGGCGCTAAACCCCCTAATCTCTTTCTGGTCCCCGAAGTTTGGAAAGAAGGCTCCTCGAACATCCTCTTCTTCTTTCCGTGGCGAGTTTCGCGGAGGCCTAAGCCTCCCTTTTGGCATGGTGCAATTGCATTGCCCTTGAAAGAGAGGGCAGGAGGCTGAGGCTGTAAGGCCATGTCACTCAAACTAAGCCTATTATTTGGTTAAATCGAGGTTACTCGCGGATCTTGCGTCCTCGTGATGTGCAAAACGTTTCCCCTTTGTTCTACCCCAGGTAATGAAGTCAACTGCTAGGTCATGCCCATCGCCGAAGGTATAACTAATCGTTGAGAATCTTTTGTTCAATTCTGCCTGCTCATCCGGGACGGGAATCTTCCTTACATCCGTTTGCTGGATTTCATGGCAGGCTTGAATTTGTTAGGAATGCCGGCGCCTGTTGATTCTGATATAATGGACCGTTTACTCGAGTTTGCGCGCCAACACGCAGAGATTAATCATGGCTCTGCGTGCAAACTGGCAGTGTTCATCGAGCCACACAGACAGGCCGTGCAACCCGAACTGAAACGGGAAAAGATGCAGGCCCTTCTGCTTCAGAACCACACCTCCGCTGTTTCGGATTGTTGTTCCTAGAGTGTCAAACGTACTGAAGTTCTCCAAGCCGGTGAATGGACGCAGCTTCATCCTTGTAGCGAATGACACGATGGGATACCAGAACATGTTTGGCGTGCTGAGGCTCAGGAGTCCACCCGGCTTGAGCACCGTCAGCATCTGGACGATAGCCGCTTGGGGGTCTGGTGTGTGTTCAATGCATTCCGACGAAAGGACAATATCAAACGAGTTTGGCTCAAACGAGTTTGTCAGGGACAATGCATCTGCCGTAAATGCCTGGCATGAAAACCGCGTTCTAACCTGCTCCACGAGATTCGGTCCGAGATCGACTGCCGTGACCTGCGCGCCTCGACCTATCATTCGCTCCGCGAAGAAACCCAAGCCAGTGCCTACGTCGAGCGCACTCATGCCCTTTAAGGTATCGCCAGGCAAGAACTCATCGATAAGTACCTCCATCCTCCTTCGCGTGTCGTATAAAGACAGAGCTTCGCCGAATGTAGCTCCGAGTCGTTCGTGAATAAATTCCTGTTCGCTGGGCTTTCGCATTATCGCCTAATTGATCGCGAGTCTGGGGCAGACTTATGAAGGCCTTGATTCTGCCCCACCGATCCGGGCCTTTCTCCTTTCGCTTACTCCAGGCTCTGGTGAGGGTAAAATCCGGAAGGTCAACCCTTAAGCTCTTGAGAAATTATTCCTACACAGGTCCCTATCAAAACGTCGGCCGCGCCCGCGATTGAACGTCATAGAGTAGCACAGACATTCTTGGCTTCAACTTCGAATTGACTGCCGTGCCTTTTCGTCAGCTCCAACAAGAACACTCCAACGAGGAACAAGGACAAATAAGGCAAATAAGGACAAATTTGACGCTTAAGTTCACTTCCGCTAAGATGCGAGCCTCTCAGAACGCTCGGTTACCATCGAGGGGGCACCGGAGTCAGGTGTCCACGCCTCTGCCGGAACGCAGAACCATGATGTGGTGAGAGGAGTATTCATGGTGGCCTTCCTTCATGTTTTGCACCGATACTCCTATTTCCTGGTTACGCGACATTTCTTCCTTACCTGGGCGCTCTGCTTGGTTGTTGTGGTGGTGTGTGGATTATTCTTGAATACATTTGGCGATCGAGTGCCGAGCTCTTCTCCTCTTGGCATGGCGGAACGCAGACCAAAACTTGCCCGGCCATTCACGTTTGCGGATGGACTGAGTGCTGTTGTATTTGTGCTGTTCGTAACAGCCTATATTGCGATGATCTTCTACAAGGCGGACTTTGCCCTTTACGATGACAACGAGATCTTCACTGATTACTCCGTCAGAGGCACGCCTTATCCCCCGCATATTTTGAATGCGATTGCAAGGTTCATACCGCTTGCACTTCAAGAATTCAATGTTCTGAGCTTTCTTACACGCTCGGTTGCAGGCTACTATTCGTTTGCTGTGGTGCAGCTCATTGTGCTGCTCTTTGCGTTGTTCGTCATTTTGGAAAAAGTCCCAATTCGCTTTCGTTTTCTGATACTGACCGCTGCGATGCTCGCTCCGAGTTTTGTCATATCCTTTACGGGCCTGATTTTCCCCGAGCGAGATCTATTATTCTGGCTGGCGATTATGCTGTTGTGTTTGCACCAATATTCCAAGACCAAGGCGCGTATCTACTTCTTGGGAACTCTCGTTGCAGCACACTTTGCGCTTTATTACAAAGAGCCGACCGTGGTCCTTCTCGTAGTCTTCGCCTACTCTCGAATATTAATACAGTTGTACACGGAGCACCCATGCAGCCATCGCTCATGGCGAGAAACCCTCAGGAACAACTCCTCATCTCTCGGAATGCTCGTAGCGTGCGCCATCTTCATGGCGCTCTTTGTCGTGGCTATGTTCCCACGTGGAAATTTCGGGTACATCGATGGGCAGCGCGCACGATTTGGACTGTTGGGCGCAGCGCCTCAACCTTTGCTTGTGTGGCATGTGCTGATTGATTGGCTGCCGCTGATCCTGCTCGTGGTTTTCTCCGCGCGAGTTGCGCGCTTCGTCTTTTCTCGCGACAAGCTTGACCCTGTGTTAGACCCTCTCGCCGCAGGTGCCCTTGCTTACTACTTGTGTATTTTGGCTATTCGAATAGGCAATGCATATTACATGGCACCGGTAGACTTCATTTCCGTTATTTACTTGGCTCTCGTCTCGCTGGCTTGGCTGAGACAGGCATCAAGGGTCCGTGCTGCTATTGTGGTAGTCATATTTGGATTGGTCGTAGTTCACAATGCTCTTTATTCCTCGTTCCAAGTAGAGGACAGGAAGAGCGTTATTACGGCCAAGGCGCAATTCGTCGACTTTCTAAAGGGATATCTGCCCACAGTTAAGGGCCCCACCTTGGAATTGTTCTTTCCTTATGCTTACGGGTACGACCTGATCGGGCTTTCCTCCTATCTAAGAGATAAGGGATTTCAGTTGGAAGGGCCCTTCGCGTACTCGCATGCGAACGGTCGGGGCCTGCAGGGGACCCGTCTCGTAGTTCAAGGCCGCGAGGAATTTGCTGACAGCAAGTGTGTTGAATACCGTGACTATGTTTGCCACCATGCGGATAGCGCGCGACCGGGTGCCCTAATTATCATCCTGCCCGACGATAATGCTTCGATGGCAGACCTGGAGCATATTCGAGAAAATGCGACCCTACAGTTCGATTGGAAAGGGCCTGAGTTCTGTACGAGGAAAAATTCATGGTTCAGATCGCTACATGCGGTTTCTATAAGATACCCTCGGAATAAATTGCCCGAACATTGGTTACAACTTCAAGTCTTCAGAAGAGACCAGGATGACCTCCATTAGTTGGTCGCTTGTACGTTCGTATTGAATGCTTTACAGGAGCACTCTCGGGATTGGTCAATAACGGTATTCCGAGTCTCCGGCCGTCGACAGTCCTTCGATAAAGTCTATGCTGGTCACGAGTAGAAAATCCAGCGCAGCGTGCTTGCAGAGAAATAGGAGTGCCGCCTTTACGGGCTTAACTACGCCCGGATGCAAGCCAAAATTTCACTGGGTGGAGAAAACCCTGGATTGCGAGGGCACAGGACGTGCCGTTGTCTTCGTTGAGATTTTTCTGTCAAACCATTGTAACCACAAAATTCCGCGGCTCAAGAACCAATGCTTCGGAGCTCTACGCAACCTTACCTTCATCATCTCTGCAGAGCACGCTTCCGTTTCACTTGGCGCGGTCATTGTAGTCGCGTTCGACGAATGTGCAAGCATCGATACCACCTTCTGCCGTGCGCCTGCTCCAGCTTCTGATCCGGTGTCACGTGGAACCCTAGGAGCGCAGCGGTTCCTTTTTCCAGCGACGTTCTCTGCCGGTTAACATATAATGCCATCACCGTAAGAGGTGAAATGAACGCACAATTGATTTATGATGTCGGCGCGCACTTGGGTGAAGACGTCGACTTTTATTTGCGAAAAGGGTTCAAGGTTGTCGCGATCGAAGCGAACCCTGTTCTAGCAGAGAGGTTGAGAGAAAGATTCCGGTCGAACCTTTCTGACGGGAGCCTCTCCATGGTCGACGCTGCCATCGCCGAAAAAGCTGGAGAGGTTGATTTTTATGTAAACCAGTCTAACTCTGTTTGGGGAACCATTCGACCAGAGTGGGCTGAAAGAAACGCGATATTAGGCGCTCCGTCAAGACTCGTCAGGGTAAAGGCGATCACCTTCCCCGAAGTACTCAGCAAACATGGAGTTCCGTACTACCTGAAGATCGACATTGAAGGTGCGGATGTCTTGTGTCTAGCGGGTCTCATCGGCAAACCGGATAGGCCCAAGTTCGTGTCTATCGAGAGCGAGAAAAGATCTTGGAATGCACTCCTGCACGAATTCGAGACGTTCAAGGTGCTCGGATACTCCAGGTTCAAAATCGTCGATCAAAGGCAGATCGATCGGCAAAAACCACTCAATCCCGCTGCTGAAGGACACCATGTGGAACACAGATTCGAGCCGGGTTCGAGCGGTTTATTCGGAAAAGAACTCCCTGGAAAATGGTTGACTGCGCGCCAGGCAATTCGGCGATACAGATTCATTTTTCTCAAGTATCGCCTTTTTGGCGATTTTGGAATCCTGCGAATCCTTTTGAGAGTCCCCGGATTTCGAAAAATTCTCAAGCCCGCCCCTTGGTACGATACACATGCGATGACTTAGCAATATTGATCGTCGAAGATCCTACGCTTCAAGGACAGCCCTCGGGCAGGAGGTGCTGAGACTATTTTCCTCGGCGGGGAGCGGAAGGACCGAACCGGAACCGAGAAAGAGCTTCGCCAAGATTTTGCAGAAACGCTTCCGAGTTATATACGTCGGTATCTACTCGAGAGCCGCCATTTGGCGCACTAGGTTCCACTTGGTCCAGCTCGAATTCGCGCGCAACCTCTTCGACTACACCGGGCTGAATTGTACGTTGCTGTTCGACAAAGGCATTCACGAGGGAGTGTTCGCAGAGCAGGTTGATGACGCGTGGGATGCCAAGCGAAAAAAGATGGACCGCATCCATGGCCTGCTGGCTGAAGATGGGTTCAGGTCCAGCGCCGGCTGTTCTCAAACGCTCCGTAATATAGTCGCGGGTCTGTTCCTGGGACATAGAAGAGGTCTTGCACCGGAGCATGATGCGCTGGCGTAATTGGCGGAGTTGGGGAAGCCGGAGTTTTTCCTCGAGTTCCGGCTGGCCGGAAAGCACGATTTGGAGAAGTTTCTCGGTGGAGGTTTCGAGGTTCGTCAGCAAGCGAACTTCTTCCAATACGGGATAAGTCAGGTTTTGCGCTTCGTCAATAATCAGAACGACGATTTCACCGGCGCGATAACGATCCAGAAGCCACTGGTTCAGCTTCATCAGTTGCTGGCTCTTGGATTTTGACTCGCACTGAATCTCGAACTCAGCAAGAATGAAATCGATCAGCTGACTCGTATTCATCCGCGAGTTAAAAAGAAAAGCGGTACGAGCGCGCCGATGATGGAGCCAGTCGAGAAGGCGGTTGATCAGAGTGGTTTTGCCAGTGCCGACTTCACCGGTCAGAGTGATGAACCCCTTACGGGTCTGGACGCCGTACATCAATCCCGTCAAAGCTTCCTCGATCTGCTCCGTCAAGAACAGGAAACGAGGATCGGGGTTGACGTTGAAAGGGCTCTCTTTTAAGCCGAAAAAGCTCTTATACATAACCTCGGGTTTCTCCGTAGCGCTCGACTATTTATTCTAGCCGGGAATCACGTCTCAAGAGCGGAAACAAATAATCCAGTTGCTACTTGGGAGCCTCCCCGCGATAACTGCCACCACCGTTCCAGCCCGCTTGAAGCCTATCCGGAATGACAGCTATTCGAGAACAAAAGGACGTGTATTCCATTGCAGGCTGAGGTTGATGGTCTGCGTCGTGTTGGAACTGCTACAACTTGGACCCGTGCAATTGGACAACCCAGTCTCGCTAAAGTAAGCCGCGTATGACAACCCTAAGAAAAGATTGCGGGCGATGGGTCGGTTCAATCCCGCACCACCGAAAAAACTGTTGTAACTCGTGGAGGGCTGCCCCGAATTCGCAATGCTGGCGTTGTGGGCATAACCAAAATTCACATTCCCACTCCAGACCCGGCCGAGTCTGCGATTCCCAGAGAATTGGACTTCGTCCAGAGTTGAGCCGACTAAGACACCGCTACCGCCAGAAAGACCGTGCACAAAGCTCGCAGAAATCCCACCATGGTGAGTTGAGTAATTCAAGGTGGGACTAAAATTAAAGCCGATTGAGTGGGAGGCCGTACCGACTGGAATTCGGTAGGTAATAATCTCTGGCCCTACAAACAGCTGCAAGGCTAGTCGTCCGGTTATCTTCCGACTGTAGGCAAAAGCGGGGTAATGAACGCCGTAGGCTTGTGCAAGGCCTTGATAATGAAAACTGTCGAACCTGTAAGTAATCCCAACATTATCCTTGGCACTGATTGAATAGTTGTAGCCCAGGCTTCCGAGGATCGTGTCGGAATCAACATTGCCGGGATCCACAAAACGCAAAATCCCATACGCACCCGCGGCTGTAATAGAACTTCGTGGAGAAATCGAATAAGTGGCCTGAAGAACGCCCGTATTACTGGAAACAGGCCCATTCGTGGAAAAGATGCTTTGATTGGGAACAGCTGAATAGGAGAGACCTGGAATCGTCACTCCTAGAGAGCCACCCACCCCCGGCGCACCCAGATTCGTGCCGATACCAAAGCCAAACTGGCTTTGCGGAAGTTTAGAGAATTGATCGAGGATCTGGAAGAGCCAACGATTGATCTGGAAATACTGTGATAGCGCCAGCTGTTGGTACACTCCGGAACCGCTGTTATTGCCGAAAGAGGATTGATTATTGCCGCTGGAAACGAAGCCACCCCCGGAGTAGTTCACCGCCAACTGAGACCGACTCCACGCTTTAACTAAACTGAGATTGCCGAGGAAGTAGTTTTCCGCAAACCAACTCGAGGAACCTGAACCGTTTGAAGAGCTCGGCCCAGTGCTTAAGGCATATTGAAGGCCGGGCACCCAATAGCTGTGCCGAATCCCCGGCGAACCAAGAGTAGCGTTTTGCACGCCGGTAAGAGGGGTGAAATCCGCTTGCATGGATTCGTATTGATTGTCGTCTTGAGCGCTAGGATCAATCACCGGAAAGGAGCGCGCCGCAGGTTTGGGCTTGGATTCGTCCAACGGTTGGGGCTCCTGCTGCTGTGGTTCTTCCTGCGCGAGGATGACCCGGAACTGCAGCGAGAAAGCGAAAACCAGGATAATTCCCCGGAACATAAATTGACGATAGTTCATAGTTAAGCTCCTCAAGGCACCACAATGACATCGCCTGATTGCAGCAGGATGTTTTCTTCCGGGTGATCCCCTTTGATAACTTCCTTGTAATTGAAGGGATGTTTGACCTGTTTTCCATCTTCCACGCGGAGAACGTAAATCTTAGTCAGCCTGGCGAACTGCGTAAAACCACCGGCGCTGGAAAGAGCCTGCAGAATGGTCATGTTGGGGAGGAGAGGCAGCGCCCCCGCTCGGGCAACCTCACCAGTGACGAAAACCCTGCGGCTGTTGATCTCCGTGACGGTGACCGTGACCTGCGGATTCGTGATGTACTTTATTAGGGCGTCGCGAATGTTACCGGCGAGCTGCATGGCCGTCAGACCAGCAGCCTGTACATCGTTCAGAAGCGGCAAGGAAATCTTGCCGTCGGGACGAACTGGAATCGTTCTGGTAATATCCGGTTCTTTCCAGACGTCGATACGGACTACGTCTTGAGGGCCAATTTTGTAGTCATCAGGAACGACCGGTACAGGCTGATTGCTGGTCCTGGTTGTTGAGTCAGCCTTCTGCTCTGACGACGCCACAGGAGCTTGCTTCGTGCTGCTCTGAACCCGGGCCAGTGGCAAAACAAGGAGACCCAGTGAAATCAATAGTAAGCCGCGCATTCTCTTTCTTCTCCCCTCAGTTTTTTATGTTCCCGGTTATGACCCCAGTCTCTTCAATTTTATACACCAATAACCCATAGGTGATTGGGAATTCGTGAACAGCGCTCTCCGGTCGCGTTCGGGTTCATTTGAGAACGGAAATCTGGTAAATCTTGAGATATTCCGGAAAAAAGAGAGCAAATGCATGTCCACAAAGCCAGGCGGTTTCGCCTCCCCCGGGCCGCGTCTAACTATCTGTCATTAAACCGAATACAAGAGATTGTGGCATTTTAGGTCGTTGGCAGGGCCAAGAACCGCTCTAGCGATCATGTCGTGGAGTGGTAAATGGTTCCATTAGCACTCAGGAGTATTGCGGAGTAGTGCGCTTAGCGGTAGTGGCATGCTCGCGGACTCAAGTGTGGAGCATAACTATCACTCTTGGGAAACTCTTTGCCTATTGATAAAAAGGAGAGGCCGGGATAAGGCGCGTGGATTCGAGCGAGCCATGGGTCGGCGCCGGGGTGTTGATTCCTAAGGACTTGCGTGTACTAGTGGAGCACACCGCTTGCGATTTCAGCTGGCAATCATAAAACCATTCCTATCAACATCTTTGTAGCTCCAGCTATAAGTTTGTCGTAAGGGTCTTTCGCGCATCT
>Ga0306923_10003964_pt1 | contig 14075 bp, 9 predicted proteins | sample sta12Can44000108_FD_203841 | JGI IMG/M metagenome (GOLD analysis project Ga0306923, IMG submission 203841) | Lab enrichment of tropical soil microbial communities from Luquillo Experimental Forest, Puerto Rico - statanox.12C.anox.44.000.108 (v2)... | ecosystem: Environmental > Terrestrial > Soil... | reverse complement strand
CCGAGCCCTCCGGCTGGACGGCTTTCACCCGGATGCCCTCCCGCACGACGTCGCTCGGGTTGACCACCAGTTGCTGTCCGTCCTCGAGTCCCGAGAGCACTTCCAAGTGGTTGCCGTAATCGCGGCCTAGCTGGATGTGATTAAAATGCACGCGCCCGCTGGAATCGAGGACGGCCACTTGCGGTCCATCGGCGCGCACCATCAACGTATCGCCGGGAATCAACAGCGGAGGATTCTTGCGCGGAACCTGCAAATCCACCTGCGTGTACATGCCCGGCAGCAGCGTGCCATCCGGGTTCGGCACCTCCACCTCGGTTAACAGCGTCCGGCTCGCGGGATCGAATGCGTTCGAGGTGCGTGCTACTCGCCCGTTAAACTTCCGCCCACTCAACTCGGCGATTTCGAGACTCGCCGGCTGGCCCACTCGAACCGCGCCCGCATCCGCCTGCGGCACATTAATGAACGTTCGCATCCGACCGGTCTGGGCGATGCGGAACAACAACGTGCTGCCCTCATTAATCAGGGCGCCCACGTCCACATTTCGCACTGTAATCACACCGGCGAACGGAGCCCGGACCGCCTGGTAGCCCTTTAGGTCGTTCAATCGCGCGACGTTTGCCTCAACAGCCCCGACGTTGCTGCGTGCCGCCGCAACCGCCTTCTCCAAGGCCTGGACACTGGCCTGCTGGGCGGCGTACTGTGCCTGGTAGACATCATTTTCCTGCTTGGAGACGGCGCCACGCTTCACCAGGTTCGACCAACGCCCGGCGGTGATCCGAGCCAAATCTTCGTTGCTCCGCCCCTGCTCGAGTGCTGCCTGAGCTTGTTGAACCGAGCTTTCGGCCTGTTGCAGCGTCGCTTCGGCCTGCCGGATCTGCTGATCCAGCTCCGGGGCCTCGATCTCGGCCAGCAACTGGCCGTCCTTGACGCGGTCGCCGATGTCGGCATACCGCTTGCGAACGTAGCCGCTCGCGCGCGCGAGGACCGGCGCTTCGGTGAGGGGTTGAATGCTGCCCGGCAGCACCAGCTCGGTCCGCGTCGCGCTCCGCGTGACCCGGGCCACCGTGACTACCGGGAGACTTTCGGCGTCGGCTTTCACTTCCGCCGCCAAGACCTGCTCCCGGCGCTGCCGCGGCAGATACCCCGCCAGGAAGCCGGCGACGATTAAGACCATCGTCAGAACACCGAGCGCGACCAACTTCACCGGCGTCGGGCCGGACTTGGCCGGCGCGATTCCCGGCTGGTGGAGTTTGCGTTGCTCCGCCAACTGGCGCTTCAGCTCTTCGACTTCCGCCCGCAAATCCTGTTCAGTTGGCCGAGTCTCGTTCATCCCAGGTCCTCACGAAACGCCTTCTACTCCCGGGAGGACTCTTCCTCGTTCGCCCTCCCACTCTGCGCGAAATCAGCCGGCGGCTGACCGCGGTCGAGGCTGCACACAACCCACAATGACGAGCGTCGTTAGCGTCCCGAGCGCCCGACCTCCGATCACCGCGCGGCGAGCCATCCCGGCGGCCAGAGCAGACCAGCGCGCAACCAGCCCTTCAGCCCGCTTGGTCGTTATTGGCAAACATAATACAAGATACGGTTGGCGCTCGCCACAGATGCCTTCGGCGAGCTCGATCCGGGTCCGCGCGCGGCCCCGGCATCGAAGCCCCATCGCGCCGGGATTGACGGTAGGGAGAAATCCCGGTCGACGCCCGCCGCGCGTAGCAACAAGCTGCTTCTCGAAAACTCCAGAACCGGTCAAAACCGGCGCCGGGCAGTTGACCGCACCGTCGCACCACAACATATGAGGACCTTATCAATGCCAAAGGACGATTGAACCAATCGTGAGCCCCGCAGACGAAGCTGCGCCCGTCCTTACTCCAGCCATGTGCCCCTTGTGCATTCAATTTCAACTCCGGCTTCACGAGACGATCGACCACGGCAGGGATCAGTGTGGGCGAGAGGCAGCAGGAAGCGAGCATCGCCAACACCACCGTCCGGCCGGCGCGAACCGGTATTTCGCCGCGCCCGTCAGCAACAAGTGTACCGGCAGCAGGGAGATCGATAGCGAAGCGTTCCTTTTGGGCTGGTACTTTGCTCTCCAGACCCGACTCGAGAATCGACACGCGAGCCGAGTCGTACTCTGTAATGCTCGGTGGCTGCGTGTCTGTCGGGAAGGCGCCGATGTTGGACTGCGCCTGCGCGGTCATCTGCGTCACCGCCAGATCGACCTTGGCCGCACCAAAGGTGTACGGGCTCCGTAGGCCTAACTGGACGATCCACATGAGTCAGTGCCTGGAAGACCTTAATGATAGCGGACGGTCCCGGAAACTGCCTGACGCCCGAGGAGCAGGCGAACGTAGCTCTTTTGGGCCAGGCGAGTGGCATTGCGCAGCTTGCGGCGATCCGGACTTGGTCCGTGCATTCACCGTGTCGAATGGCTGAGCCTCCTCGAGGACCGAACTGCGGTTCCGGCGGATTTCCACAAAAGCGCCCGCCACCGAGAAGGCATCCTGAATTCGGGCCGGCTGACCGAAATGCCAGATGGGCGATAAAGGGCCGCGCGTGGCTCAAGCGGAAAATTCAGTACGTCGAGGTGGGGCAACTCAGCATCTCGCGAGGTGGGGTGTTCGCTCCGCGGAAACTCTCTTCACGTTATGAGCCCCGGGAGCGGCGATGCGCGCCTCCGTCTGGCTACGTGATCCCGTTCGGGAGTCCCCCCTTCGAGTCTCGGCACTTCTGTGGAGGGAGGGGACTCAATCCGCGCTCCCCTACGGGCGGCTAGCGATCGATGGCGAATCGGCGTGCTGGCCTACGAGGGCCGTCCGAGGACCCTCCCTCGAGCTAGGAGAAACTGCCGCTGACGCCCTGGAAACCCCGCATCGCCTGCTTGCCGACCCACCTGATCACGCGCGCGGTGTCATAGCAGTACGCCAGGTTATGGTTCAAGGTCGAGAAGCAGTGCGGCTGGCAGCCTACCTTCATCTGCTGGAGCTGCTTGGTTTCGAACTTGTGATCGCCGACGACGCCCCAATCATACGTCGCTGAATACATCGGGAAGCAAGGGGCCAGTGTGCCGTCCACTCGGACGATCACATTATTGTGTCCCGCACGGCAGTTCCATTCCTGCAGCTTGCCTTGCATAAACTCGCGCATTTCGTTCAGCCGCTGCACCGAGTTCACCATCTTGTAGCCCGACCGGTTCTTCTCGATCAGCCAATCCACAAGCTCGCCTACCTGCGGCCAATCCTCCACGCGGATGAAGGTCGGATTATTTTCGAAGTGCTCGAAGTGCTCTGGCTCGAGCATCGGTGTTTCGTTGATGTGGTAATCAGTGGCGACGCGATGAGCGCGCGCGATCTCGGTCAATTCGCGGACGTCGTCCAGATTGTTGCGGCAGATGTTGATGTTGAAAAACATCGTATAGCCGTAGCGGTACTGCCGCCGCACCAGGTGATCGAAATGGCTGCGGATGGGATTGAGAGCCTTGGGCAGGCCCGGCTTTTCGTCAACGGCATCGAGGGCAAGGTTGAACGTGGCGACGCCGGCGTCGCCCAGACGGTCGATCACATCCGGACGGAGCAGCCTGCCATTGGTAGGCACGTAGATCCAAAACCCTTTTTTGGCTGCGTAATAGACCACCTTGTGGACAAACTGCGGGCGCAACAGCGGCTCGCCGCCCATGAGCGCCAGCACCCGGCAGCCGTGATCATGCAGCCAGTCGATCGAGCGGCGCGCGATATCCTCGGTCATCCCCTTGACCTTGTTGTCGAAGGCCCAGCAATACCAACAGTCCAAATTGCATTTCCACTCGGTGAATAAGTACGCGATGAGGGGATGAAAGTCGCCAGGCAACGTTCGAGAGCGAATATAGGGAAACAGCCAGCCACGCATCGCCCGATAGACCAGGGGTGCCGTCCACTTCCGCTTGTCCGGAAACGTATCGGGATCAGGGATGTCCTGTAATTGGGGATGCTGCGGGTATACCGGATCAGGCAGAGTCAGGGGCCGCTCCGGTTTCGGGAGCAGGTTCTTGGGATGGGTTTTGACTAGCAAGTCATGAAGCTGGACATCGACCCGGAAGTGCGGGTTCGCAGGAGCAGTTTCGTTGTAAGTGTGTTGCACCGGGGCCCTCCTCTTTCTTAACGGATAGAATGTAGATGTCTTATCCGTCAACCGCGATTCGTACCAGAATGCCCGTTACGCGTGACTTTCCTCACATTTTCACACCCTAAGGTGTGGATAAAGCCTGAGGCCGGGCTTCGTATAGTGCCGTAGTCCTCTCGTCTCAGCGGCTATTTGATAAAACAGAAGACGATGACTCGCCGCAGGGAGTTTCTGAAAACACTGGGCAACATGCTCTTGTTCGCACTGCCGGTGCGAGCGCACCTTGTGCGACTGCCGCAAGGGATTCTCGACCAGGCCCGGGAAACAATCCGCAGCGGGCGCCTCGGTGAGGTCGAATTTTGCCGCGTTGGGAATGACGGACTCGTCCCTACTGCGCAGTTCGTCCTCGGCGATACCCTTGTCGATGGGATTGTCGAGGTAGACGCCGCAGCGGAGGGCGTTGCGCTCCTCGGGCGCCGAGGAACTCTGGTCGTGGACCGAGCCGGTTGCCGGCTGTTTAGGTGTCCTTCGGGAGCATGAACGGGTTCGCCGCCACTGCCGATCACTTCCCACATCACAGAGGGGGTCGAAAGAGGTCACGACCTTGGATCAAAGACATGCGGCCATAGGACTGGAGCCGGCGAGAGGTGTGCCTGGTGACGAAGTCGACGCCGGAGGAATTCGCCGAGCCGGGGGAGGGGCCGGGAATTTCTTCGGCTCGCGATCCCGCAAAGGTGCATCTAGACTAAGACTAGCAATAGCGCCACCCGATCAATCTTGACTTTTTGATTTTGATCTTTAACTCTTCGAGTTTTTCTGTTCTTAGTCGCCGTGTTTGAACACAATCTCCGGTTCGACGGCGGCAAGCGTCTTCTTGCGGCGAAGCTTCACGGTGGCGCGTTGGAAGCGCTCCATATAGATGTAGAAGACGGGCGTGATATACAGCGTTAAGAGTTGCGAAACCACCAGACCGCCAACCACCGCGAGACCGAGCGGCCGCCGTGCTTCGCCGCCCGCGCCGAGGCCGAGAGCAATCGGCAGCGTGCCCATGAGCGCGGCCATGGTGGTCATCATAATGGGACGGAACCGCACCAGGCAGGCTTCGTGAATCGCTTCAGCCGGGGTGGTTCCGTGCTCGCGCTGAGCTTCCAAAGCGAAATCGATCATCATGATGGCGTTCTTCTTCACGATGCCGATCAGCATGATGATGCCGACAAACGAATAAAGGTTCAGCTCGTCATGGAAAACGAGCAGAGTCGCAAGAGCGCCCAAGCCGGCCGATGGCAGGCCCGAGAGAATCGTGACGGGATGGATGAAGCTTTCGTAAAGGATCCCGAGGACCAGATAGATCACCAGGACCGCCATCAGCAGCAGCACACCCATGCCTTTTAGGGACTCCTGAAAAGCCGCCGCCGTCCCCTGGAAGCTGGTGGTCACAGTGTCAGGCAGCGTTTCACGAGCGACTTGCGCGATTTGATCCACCGCGTCACCCAACGCAACACCCGGCTTGGTGTTGAACGAAATCGTGACCGCCGGTGACTGTCCCAGGTGCGAAACCGAAAGCGGGCCGACGCCCAACCGCAGACTGGCGACGGCATTGAGCGGCACCATCTTCCCCGTCCCGGAGCGAATGTATAAGGAGCCCAGCGCGGCCGGGTCCATCTGATACTTCGGCTCAACCTCCAGGATGACTTCGAAATCGTCTAGGGGCGTGAAAATGGTCGAAGCCTGTCGCGTGCCATAGGCGTTATACAGCGCGCTTTCGACCTGGTCGGCGGTGACGCCGAGCGCCGAAGCCTTGTCGCGGTCAATATCGAGGGCGATCGTCGGGTTATCGTTTTGAAGATCGCTGTTGACGTCGGTCAGATCAGCGAGAGCGCGCACCTTGCGTTCAAAGTCGGGCGCGACCCGGTACAGCAAGCCAATGTCGGGGGCCTGCAGGGTGTACTGGTAATTGCTGCGGGTGTAGATGCCGCCGATCGTGATGAGGGGACGGTTGGTCAGATAGGTCCGCACGCCTGGAATCTGCTCCATCTTCGGACGAAGACGAGCAATGATCTGCTCGGGCGTTTCGGTCCGCGCCGAGCGGGGCTTCAGGAGCAGGTTCAACTGGCCGTTGTTGACGGACGGATTGTTATTGCCGCCAGCGACCTGGCTTCTCACTCCTTCGACTGCCGGATCCGTCTCCGCAATGCGCTGTGCCTCGCGGGTTGCCTTCACCATGTCGTCATAGGAGATACCCTGACGGGCTTCGAGCGAACCGTTGATCTGGCCGACGTCTTGCGGAGGAATGAAACCTTTCGGCACCAGCCCGAAAAGATAGACGCTCGCCACGAGTGTTGCCGCGGCGCTCAGCACGGTTAAAAAGCGATGCCGGAGTACGCCCCCGAGCGTCCAGGCGTAGAGCGAACGAATCGCGTCAAAGACCCGGTCCGACACCCTTTGAAACGCATTCCGGTATTCCGAAGGCGGCTTCAAAAAGCGGCTGCTCAGCATCGGCGTCAGGCTGAGCGAAACGAACCCTGAAATGGCAATCGCCACCATGATGGTGACCGCGAACTCGTGGAACAACCGGCCCATGATTCCGCTCATGAACAGCACGGGGATGAAAACGGCGGCGAGCGAGAGGGTCATCGAGAGGATGGTGAAACCAATTTCCCGCGAGCCTTCGAGCGCCGCGACAAGCCTGGCTTTTCCCATCTCCATGTGCCGGACGATGTTCTCGAGCATCACGATGGCATCATCGACCACGAATCCCACCGATAGGGTTAGCGCCATCAGTGAGAGATTGTCCAGCGTGTATCCGAGCAGGTACATGGCGGCAAAGGTACCGATGATCGACATGGGTAGCGCCATGCTGGGAATCAACGTGGCTGAGGCGTTGCCGAGGAACACGAAAATCACCCCCACCACCAACACCACGGTCAGCACCAGGGTCAGCTTCACGTCGTTGACCGATTCGCGAACCGAGGTCGACCGGTCATAGAAGATGTCGAGCTTCATGGCGGGAGGCATCTGTTCCCGAAGTGCCGGTAGCGCCGCTTTGATGTTGTCGACGACTTCCACGGTGTTTGCGCCGGGCTGGCGTTGGATCGAAAACTGGATGGAGGGTATGGAGCCGTACCAGCTCCCGTTCTTGTCATTTTGGATGCTGTCGATGACTCGGCCCAATTCTCCCAGACGGACCGGAGAGCCGTTGCGGTAAGCGACGATGAGCGGCCGGTACTGGTCGGCGGTATTCAACTGCCCGTTGGCCTCCACGGTGTAGGCCCAATGCTGACCCCACAGAATCCCGGTGGGCAGATTCACATTATGTTTACCCAAGGCGTCGGCGACGTCGTCGATGCTGATGTTGCGGGACGCCAGCAGATTCGGGTCCAGTTGCGCGCGCACGGCATATTTCGCCTGGCCGAAAACGTTGACCTGAGCTACACCGTTAATTTGCGAGATACGCTGGGCCAACACCTCCTCGCCAAACGCATCCATGGTCGACAGCGGAAGCGTTTCCGAGTAGATCGCCATCGCCAGGATCGGCTGGTCCGCCGGGTTCACCTTACGAAGCGTGGGCGGAGTGGGCATATTGGGCGGCAGCTTTCGCAACACCGACGCAATCGCAGTCTGCACATCCTGGGCGGCGCCGTCGATCGAGCGATCGAGTGTGAACTGAATGGTGATGTTGGAGTTGCCCAGATAACTCGTAGAGGACATCGAATCGACACCGGCAATGGTGGTGAACTGCCGTTCCAGTGGCGCGGCGACCGAAGAGGCCATCGTCTCCGGGCTGGCGCCCGGAAGAGCTGCCTGGACCTGAATCGTCGGAAAATCGACGTTCGGCAAATCGCTGACCGGCAGGCTGCGGTACCCCATCACGCCGAACAGCACAATGCCCAACATGACTAGCGTGGTCATGACGGGGCGGCGAATAAAGATGTCGGTAATGCTCATGCCCGCGGCGTCCCCTGCAGGTCTTTTTAATGATATACCGCCGCTCGGGCCCGGCACCCTGACTCTTCCGAGCTACGCGGGACGTTGAAGTACCACGCAATCAGCCCTCTGCTGCTTCGGCCGCCTGCCCGCGGCGCGCTGCGCCGAGGCGTCGGCCAGCGAGGAGCAAGGCCGCGATCAGCACGGCGTCGAGAAGGTAACGCATCGCTTCGGTCGGGTGAAGAGTCCGAACCACAAAGCGGTCTTCGAATACCATGTCGCCGCCGACTTTGCCGAGGACCGCGACACCCAGGTAAATCAGCAGCGGAAAGCGGTCCATCCAGTCCGACAGCAGGTTACTCGAGAAGACCACAAACGGAATGCTGAGGCCGAGACCAAAAACGATCAGGCCGATGTGGCCGTGCGCGGCGCCCGCGATGGCGACAATGTTGTCCGTGGACATGGTCAAGTCGGCAAACACGATGACCCCAATGGCCTTGAGAAGGCGGGGGGGCGCCGGTGCCGCGTCGGGTGGATCGCTCGCGTCGACCAGCACTTTCAAGGCTACCCACAGGACCAGCAGGCCCCCGGCAAACTCGACATAAGCGTAACTAAGCAGATCGGAGGCAAACGCGGTTAGCACGACGCGCAAGACGACGGCGCCGGCGGCTCCGCCGCCAATGGCCAGACGCCGTTCGCGACTGGGCAGCGACCGGACCGCCATGGCGATGACCAAGGCGTTATCCCCGGCGAGCAGCAGGTCAATCAAGATGATGGACAGGCCGCTCAACAGGAAATGGCTGACGGGCATACGCGCGCTAGGCCCTCGTTAAAGGGCGACTCAGCCAGGCCTTGACCCGGCGAAAATAACTGCGCGCGCAACGAACGTCGCGCAGAATTTGCGCCTTGAGCGCCTCGGGACTCTCAAACTGGCGCTCGTCCCGTACGCGGCACAAGAAATCCACCCGGATGCGGCGAGGAGTCGGGTCATCGAATGGATCCAGCAGAAACGTCTCAATCGAGAGAACGTCACTGGCGCCGAAAGTGGGCCGGTAGCCGACATTGCTGATGGAATTCCACGCGCGCGACGAATCCAGGTCAGCGGTCCGGGTGAGATAAACGCCCCGCGCCGGGACGACCTCGGCCCGCGTGGCCAGATTCAAGGTGGGCACGGTCTGGCGCGCGCCCACTCCGTGCCCCTTGACCACGTCTCCGTCTAACCCGTAGGGGTGTTGGAGCAGCCGCCCCGCCAAAGCCACTCGGCCGGCCAGGATCGCCTCACGGATTCCGCTGCTGCTGACCACACGTCCGCGGCAGATCACGGTGGAAATGGTTTCGGTTTCGAAGCCCAAGCGTCGGCCGAAATCCGCCAGCTGCACGACATTGCCGGTCTGCCGGTTTCCAAACCGGAAATTTTCACCAACCAACACAGCTCGCACGGCCAATCGAGCGACGAGAATTTGATCGACAAACTCTTGGGGGGTCAGGGCGGCTACTTCGCGCGTGAATGGGAGAATCAGGACCTGCTCGATCGCTTCCTCGCGCATCAGCTCCGCGCGGCGCTCGGGTGTGGTCAGCAAGCGCGGCGCGCGATCGGGGCGAACCACGCAGGTCGGATGCGGGTCAAACGTGAGAACCGATGGCTTCCAGCAGTGTTCCTCGGCTAACGCCACCAGCCGTCTTAGAATCTTGCGGTGGCCGTAATGCACACCGTCGAAGTTGCCGATCGTGAGCGCGCTCGGCCCAAAATCGGACGGCACCTCGGCGAGGCTGCGGTAGATCTTCATGACTCCTGCCTCTCTCCCACCACGATTTCCAGCCCGTCATACGCCAGTCGCACATGGGGCGGCAGGAGGCTTTCGGCGCGCTCGTGCCCCAGGTCGTGGCTGATGTGAGTGAAAAAGGCTCGTCGCGGCGCCAATTTCTCCACCGTTCGGACGGAACGATCCACAGTCGAATGCGTCGGGTGCGGCTTATAACGCAAGGCGTCCAGGAAGAGCACATCGAGTCCACACAACTGCTCCATCGAGGATTCAGGGATGTCGCTATGATCAGTCAAGTAGGCTGCCATTCCGAAACGGAAGCCATAGATAGTGGCGCTTCCGTGCAGTACCGGGACGGGCCGGAACTCCAGCCCGAACAGGTCGAAGGTGCCTCCGTCGAGCAGGTGAATAGCGAGCTGCGGAACGTTCGACTCTCTTTTGGACCCATCGAAAATGTACTGATATACACGTCGGATAACGTCCATGGTGTCCGGGGCGGCGTAGATGGGGATCTCGCCCTTTTGGCGGAAGTTGTAGGGCCGCACATCGTCCAAACCGAGAATGTGGTCCGCGTGGGAGTGCGTGAACAGGACGGCGTCCAGATGGTCGATGCGTGCGCGTAAGGCCTGAGCGCGGAAGTCTGGCGTCGTATCCACCAGCACGTTGCGCCCGTCGTAGTTGATCAGGATGGAAGGACGCAGCCGGTTGTCGCGCGGGTCGTTAGAGGTGCAGACGGCGCAATGGCAGCCCACTGTCGGCACGCCCACGCTGGTGCCGGAGCCCAGCACGGTGATTTTCAGAGAATCCACTGCCATTCAGGAGTTCGGGCCCGGCGCATTACCGGCCTTCTCGGAAGCCTGGACGTACCGGAATCGCAGCTCGGTCAGCGAGTTCTCGAGCATCCGATTTTCTTCGAGAGTGAGGTTCCCTTTGGTTTTTTCGAGCAGCACGCCCATCAGGTCGATGGTGTGGCGGGCTAACGGCAGGTCGGGCTCGACCTTGTCCTTGTCGTCTTCGCCGAACTGCATCAACCCCAGCTGCATCTCCGCCTGCGCGCGCAGCGACAGCACCAGAAAGCTGAACGACGCCGGCGGCAGCGGGATGTGGAGGTCCTCTGGCTTCGCGTCCGATTGTTCTACGTCGCTCACTAGGATCTATTCTATCAGCCGCCCCGACCAATCCGATCCAGTTCCAATGATTCCACCGAAGTGAATTGGGGTCTGAGGTCACGAGCGGGCAGTGATACCTCTCGGCCAAGGCGGCTGCGAAGGCGCCGGCAAACACAATTGGACACCGCCCTTTCAGCTCAGCGGCATTCCAGATGTCTTCGGCAGGGGCCACCGCCGCGGCCACCGGATGAGTCCCGGAAGACTAGCGCCAGGCGAGAGCGAGCGCCTCGCTCGGCTGCTTTCGGAGAAAGGCGTAAACCTCGCCGGCATTCATGGCACTGAGCAACACCGGCTTCGCCCTTCTTCCGCCTCGGAGAACAGTTTCCGCAGGATGTCGGTGCCGGGTTGCCGGCCGCCGATCCATTCCGGAATCGCTCACGAATCAAGGACGCGAGTTTTCACGCTAGCGCTCCTGCCTCTTGAAGGTCCAGAAGTCCTCCATCAAGTCGCAGCCGGCCCCGGCTCCTCGAGTTTTCTCCAGGCCGGCTCCTTCGACACGTCTATAGTGCCCGGGCACTCGGAGAGTGGGTTTCGCGGCTTTGGAATGGCGATCTGACCTATGGAAGATACCCTAACCTGATCAGGTCGAAGGGCCCCGGGCAGGGTCATCCTCCTTTTCGTCCTTGGAAAAGCAACCAGCTAGGCCCGTCTAGACTCCGCCTAGACACGCTTGGAGCCGAGTGATCGAAAATCGTGGCTTTCCTCTCATCGCTCGAGCTTAGATTAGAATTCGCCGTCGAAGGGCTTCGTTTCGTCTCCTCCGGCGAAACGTGCGGTTCTGCTACATTGGGGAATCATCGCGAATTCCGGCTTTCCCTACCATGTCTACCGCTGGCGAAAAATTTCAACGACTGGTTGAGATCATGGCTCGCCTGCGCGGGCCCAACGGTTGCCCCTGGGACTCGGAGCAGACCTTCGACACCATCAAACCCTACACGCTCGAAGAAACCTACGAGGTCCTCGACGCGATCGACCGGCGCGATTGGGGCGAGTTGAGCGAGGAACTGGGAGATTTCCTCCTTCAAGCGGTTTTTTACGCCCAGATGGCTGAGGAGCAGAGCCTGTTCCGCATCAGCGATGTGCTGGATGCCATTATCCAGAAGCTGATCCGCCGCCACCCGCATGTTTTTGGCGACGAGAACGCCCCATCGGCAAGCGACGTGAAGCGGATCTGGGGCGAAGTCAAGGCCGCCGAGCAAAGGGAAAAGGGTAAGCGAAACCACGGCTTGCTCGCGTCGGTGCCGCGCGCGCTGCCGGCGCTGGTCGAAGCGCAGCAGATTGCTTCACGCGCCGCCCACGTCGGTTTCGACTGGGAGACCCCCGAACAGGTGATCGAAAAGCTGCATGAAGAACTCGGCGAGCTTGATCGAGCGCGTCGCGCCGACTCCCCGACGGAGCTGGAGAACGAAATCGGCGACCTGTTGTTCGTGCTGGTGAATCTGGCGCGCTTCGTCAAGGTTGACCCTGAGCAGGCGCTGCGCCGGACCAACGCCAAGTTTCGGGAGCGGTTCAGTTACATCGAGCGCAAGCTGGCCGAGCGCGGCAAGAAGATCGAAGAATCGAATCTCGACGAGATGGACGAGCTGTGGCGGGAAGCGAAACGGTGATCGAAGTCCGCCGGCTTTCTGCGCTTGCGGAATTCTCGGAAGCGTTGCGGCTGCAACAGTGCGTTTGGGGCTTTGCCGATAGCGACCTGGTGCCGGTCGCCTTGTTCGTAGTGGCGAGCAAGACCGGCGGGCAGGTTTTCGGCGCATACCACGCGGAACAAATGGTGGGCTTCTGCCTGGCGCTGGCGGGCATGAAGCCCGAGGGTCAGCCGTTCTTGCACAGCCATATGCTGGGCGTGCTGCCCGCCTACCGTGACCTCGGGATTGGGCGACGGCTGAAGCTCGAACAGCGCGCCGACGCGCTGGCGCGCCGCATCGAGCTCGTCGAGTGGACCTTCGACCCGCTGGAGATCAAGAACGCATTCTTCAACATCGAGCGGCTGGGGGCGATTGTACGGCGATACTCGGAAAATGAGTATGGCTCCACGTCGAGCCCGCTGCATGGCGGGCTGCCCACGGATCGATGCGTGGCCGAATGGTGGATCGCGACGGCGCGCGTCGCGGCAATGGTGGGCGGCAAGCCGCCCGAGCGCCAGGTGGAGGAACGCATCGCAGTGCCGGTTCAGATCGAGCGCTGGTGCCGCGACGAACCCATACGCGCGCTCGAGATTCAGCGCGCCAATCGCGGGCGTTTCCAACGGTCGTTCGCCCGCGGCCTCGCGGTGACGGGCTTTGAACGCACGCCTGCCCAAGGTGTTTATTTACTGGGACCTTCGCCATGAAGCTGGCCCGCGTCACGCTCCACCAGATTCGCTTGCCGCTAGTCCATTACTTTGAGACCAGCTTCGGACGCACCACCGAACGCGACATCATCCTGGTGGAAGTGGAGAGCGAGGGCGTCTCGGGCTGGGGCGAAGTTACCGCGAGCGAACACCCGTTTTACAGCCAGGAGTGGACTGCCTCAGCGTGGATGATCCTGCGGGACTATGTGACGCCGCGCGTCCTCGGGCGCGAATTTCAGAGCGCGTACGAGATCGCTCCGCTGACCGCGCATATCCGGGACCACTATATGGCGCGCGGAGGCCTGGAGGCCGCAGTCTGGGATCTGGAAGCCCGCTCGGCCGGAGTGCCGCTCTGGAAACTGATCGGTGGCGGATCCCGCCGCGAGATTCCCTGCGGCGTATCGATCGGGATTCATGACACCGTGCCGCAACTGCTCGATGCGATCGGCCGCGAACTGGCGGCCGGATACCAGCGCATCAAAATCAAGATCAAGCCCGGTTGGGACGTAGACGTGGTGCGCCAGGTGCGCGAGCGGTACGGCTCGATCCCACTGATGGCCGACGCCAACTCGGCCTACAACCTGGCCCACGCCGATCATCTGCGGCTCCTCGACGAGTTCCACCTCATGATGATCGAGCAGCCGCTTGGCCACGATGACATCATCGACCACGCCGCGCTCCAAGCCAGGCTCTCCACGCCGCTGTGCCTGGACGAGTCGATCCGCACTGCCCGCCAGGCCGAACAGGCCATCCAGATGCGCGCCTGTGGAATCATCAACGTCAAGTTGGGCCGGGTTG
>Ga0306923_10003963_pt1 | contig 14076 bp, 14 predicted proteins | sample sta12Can44000108_FD_203841 | JGI IMG/M metagenome (GOLD analysis project Ga0306923, IMG submission 203841) | Lab enrichment of tropical soil microbial communities from Luquillo Experimental Forest, Puerto Rico - statanox.12C.anox.44.000.108 (v2)... | ecosystem: Environmental > Terrestrial >... | reverse complement strand
CCCTGCCTTCCCTGCCTTCGCCGTCTTCGCCGTCTTCGCCGGCCGCCGCCCCTTCGCCTTCGGGGCCTTCTTCCTGGCCATGGTTCCTCCGATTCGCGGGCGCCCGGATCGCAGCGCTCCCGCGGGAAGATGGTGACTCGCGCCGCGCGGGGAAACGGGGGACCGCTCCGGATCTTCGAAGTGAAGCGCCTACTCCTTCACGCCATCGAGGGTCACCAATGAGACCGGGAACCCGTCCGCATCGACCGGCGATCCTGCGGCGTCCTTCCCTCCGGCGAGCCGCGGAGGGAAGGAGACGTCGTCCACGTACCGGAGCGTCTTGAAGGGCGTGGTCTGGCCCACCGCGGACAGGAGGATGCCGCTGGCCGTCACTGTCGGCGGCAGCCCCTGCGGCGGTCCGGAGATCCAGTCCACCGCGCGATCGGGTCCCACGGTGAGGCTCGCGGTGACGGTGAACGGCCCGGGGTCGGCCGAGCCGCTGCAGAATGGGTTCGTCGAGAACACCTCCTTCGTGAGCGTCCACGTCCCCGCGGCGAAGACCTCGCGCGAGCGCGTCGACTGTCCGGCGGCGGGCGTTCCTCCCTCGCAGCGGACCCAGTGCGTGCCCTCGAGGTCGTACATCGCGCCCGTTCGCGCTCGCACCCGCATGCCGCCCGCGTTCGAGGGCGGCAGATAACGCCCGCCGGTCGCGGTGAATCCACCGGCGCCGTAGCCGCCCCACACGAGGAGCTGCGTCCCGGTCCACACGCCGACCTGATCGCCGCGACCGCTCGGCGCCCCATCCCACGCAGTGAATTGCCACGCGTCCAGCGCGGGATCGTAGAGGCCACCGCTCCTGAGCCCTCCGCCGCCCCAGACCAGCATTCGTTCACCCGTCCAAACGCCGGTGGGAGCGATGCGGGGCGTCGGCTGGTCCGTGGTCGACATCGCCGTCCAGGCCGGGCTCCCGCCCGATGCGCTCGGATCGAACGCCGCTCCGTCCGGCCCGGCGCCGTTGCCACCCCAGAGCAGCACGCGCGAGCCGGTCCATACCTGGGCGTGCTGCGATCGATGGGAGCCGGTGCCCGCGTCGCAGGCCGGCGTCGCTGTCCAGGTGTTCGAGCTCGGGTCGAAGAGCGCGCCGCCCGAGAACCCCGGCTCGCCGCCGAAGATCGCGACGCGGTCCCCCGTCCAGACCGCGCGCGCATAGGTGGCGGGCTGGAGCACGGTGACGGGCGTCGGCGCCCAGAGGTTCTGGGCCGGGTCGTAGAGCCCGCCCGTGTCGAGGTACCCGGGCGATCCGTAGCCGCCCCACACGAAGAACTTGCTGCCGGTCCAGGCGGACGCCGAGCCGACGCGAGCCGTGAAGGCCGGCGGCAGCGAGACCCACGTGTTGGTCGCCGGGTTGTAGCGGCCCCCGGTGTTGCTCCACGGGTATCCCGACCACACGATCATCTCGGTGCCCGTCCAGACCGCGTTCGCGAAGGACCGGGGCGAAGGCGCACCCGAAGTGCTCATCGGAGTCCAGGCGTCGCGCGCCGGGTCATAGCGCGCGCCGTCGCGGTACAGCGTCTCCACTCCGTTCGAGAAGCTGCGGCCGCCCCACACGATCATCTCGCTGCCGGTCCACACGGCGACGGCGTTCGCGCGCGGCGTGAGCGGACCGGCCGCGATCGCGTGCCAGGTGCCGACGCCCGGTCCGGCGGTCGTGAAGGTCCAGCTCACGGGCGCCGCCACGTGGATCCCCAGCGCGCTGCTCGCGGCGGTGGTCAGCTGGACCGTGTACGTCGTGGAGAACGCGAGCGAGGAAGCCGGGGTCCATTCGGCGAAGTTGCCGGACGTGCTCACGGAGCCGGCGACGAGGTGATCGCCGGGGTCGGTCACGGTGAGCCCGCCCGCCGTCAAAGAGGCTCCGTCCATCTGCTGGTTGAAGGTCAGCGAGACACGGAGGGCGGGGTCGACGCCGGTCGTGCCGGGCTCCGGGACTCCCTGGACGACCGACGGCGGCGTCCCCGTCGTGAAGCTCCAGGTGCCCGGGTTCGCGAGCGCGTTGCCGGCGAGATCCTTCACGTCGGCCACGGTCACGCGGTACGTCGTGGACCAGGCGAGCGCGGAGGCCGGCTGCAGCGTCGCCGTCGAGCCGGACGCGGAGACGGTGGCGGCCACCTGCGCGCCGTCCAGGGTCGCGAGCGTCAGCGTCGAGCCGGTGACCGACGCCACGGCGACGGGCTCGCTGAACGTCACCTTCACCACGGCGTTGGCGAGCACGTTCGCGGCGTCGCTCGCCGGGGAATGGTCGACGATCGTGGGCGGGACGACGTCCGCCATCGCCTCGGTCGAGAAGTTCCGCTGGATCGCGGCCGGGAGGTGGTTGCCCGTCATGTCCGTGACCGCCTGCGTGACGGTCACGACGTAGGTCGTCGACCACGCCAGCGGGGCGAGCGGCGTGAGCTGGATGACGTTCCCCGAAAGCTGCCACGCGACCGCGACTGGATTGCCGTACGCATCGGCGAGAAACACGCTCGAGCCGTTCACCGTGGCCGGCGCGAGGGATTCGTCGAACTGGAGCGTCACCGTGGAGCCCACGGGGCACGGCGCCGTGCCCTGCGGCGTCATCGAGAGCAAGAGCGGCGGAGCGGCATCCACGCCGGGCGCAGGCTTCGATCCGCCGCCGCCTCCGCCGCCGCATGCGCAGACCACGACCAGGAGACACGACGCCAGTCGAGACTCGAGATTCGGCATGGCCCCCCCCAAGGAACCAGAAGGGCGCAATCATACACAATCGATGATTGCCCGTGCCGATAGTCCGCAGCGTCTTCCGGGAGCGTCAGCCTCCGCGGCGGCGAAAACCACCGGGATTGCGCGAGCGTCCGGCGAGCCAGGCCTCGCGCCTCTTCGTGCCGGACGTCCCGCGCTCCATCACCCGAGAGAAGGGAATGGCGCGACGCGTCGTCCTCGGCTCACGCGCGCCCCTCCCTCGCAGGCGTGATCGCCTCCGCGCCGTACGCCACGGGTTTCGCTGCGCGGCGCGAACGCCGCGCGTCCACGCTGAACGCGCCCGGACCGGCGCCGAGCACGGCGAGCAGCCCGCCGCCGATGGCGACGTTCTTCAGGAACTGGACCGACTGGAGCTGCACCTCGGCGCCCTGGGCCGCCCAGAAGTCGTGGAACACGAGCGTCACCGGCACGAGGAACACGACGAGCGCCGCGACGCCCCAGCGCGTCTTCCAACCCGCGAGCAGGGAGAGCGCTCCGAGGATCTCCAGCGCAGTTGCACCCGCCAGCAGGAACTCCGGGACGCCCTTGGCGCCGGCGAACGCGGCCGTGCCGCTCCAGCTCACGAGCTTCCCCAGCCCGCTGACGAGAAAGATGATGCCGAGACCGAACCGACCGGCGAGCAGCGCCGCACTCGACTTCCTGTCCATCCGAGAACCCTCTCTTCCCTGGCCCGTGGACCCCAATGCCCGCCGGGCGCGAGGAACGAGGGAGACGTAGACTGGTGCGGCGTGCAGGACTACGTGCGGATCACGGAACGAACTGGTGCGCAGGGGTGAACAGTGGATCTGAACCGGATCACGGTCTTCGTGCGCGTGGTGGAGGCCGGCAGCTTCACGGGCGCGGCGGCGGTGCTCGGCCTGCGGAAGTCGTCCGCGAGCCGCAGCGTCGCGGCGCTCGAGGCCGACCTCGGCATCCGGCTGCTGCAGCGGACGACCCGGAAGCTGTCCCTCACCGACGCGGGGCGCGCCTTCTACGATCGCGCCCGCGACGCGCTCGCCGGCCTGGACGAGGCGCGCAACGCGGTGTCCTCGCTCGGGGCGGCGCCTCGCGGGCTGGTGCGTATCACGGCCCCCGTGGACCTCGCCGCCGACCTCGCCGCGGTGACGACCGTGTTCCTCCGCGCGCACCCGGACGTGCGCGTGGAGACCTTGCTCACCGCGCGCTACGTAGACCTCGTGAAGGAGGGCTTCGATCTCGCCATCCGCGCCGGCTCACTCGCCGACTCCTCGCTCCTGGCGCGAAAGCTGGGCGAGTCCGAGTTCGGTCTCTTCGCGTCGCCCGCCTACCTCGACGCCGCCGGCCGCCCTCGGCGCCTCGCCGACCTCGCGCGCCACGAGTGCGTCCTCTACCGGGCCGGGAGCGCCACCGCGAGATGGCGGCTGTCGGGGCCGCGCGGCGACGAGGAGGTGTCCGTTCGAGGACGGGTCGACACGGACGAGCTCGCGTTCGTCCGCGCAATGGTGCTCGCGGGCTTCGGCATCGCCCTCTTGCCGGTCAGCACGATGATCAGGCCACTCGTCGCGAGCGGCGTGCTCGAGCGCGTGCTCCCGAGGTACGCACTGCGAGGCGCGGTCGTACACATCGTCTGGCCCAGCCGCCGGTTCGAGCCCGCCGCGGTGGCGCTGTTTCGCGAGGCCCTCGCGGAGGCGCTGCCGAGAGCGCTCGGCCGCACGGCGAGCTGACGAGCTCTGTCGCCATGCCCGCAGCGGACACGGTCTCCCGATCCAAGCTCGCTGCCACGGGGGTCTACCTCCTGGCCTGGCCCGCGCTGCAGCTGTGGCTGTCGGGCGACTGGCGCTGGGTCGAGGGCTGGATCTTCGGGCTCTGGTTCGTGGCCCTGTGCGCCGCGAGCATCGGCTGGCTCTACCGCAATGACCCGACCCTCCTGGCCGAGCGTTACCGCTGGCCCGGCAGCGGCGGTCAATCGCTGGCCGACCAGGTCATCGTCTATGGGCTGCTCTTCGGCTTCGTCGCGTGGATTGCGATCCCTCCGCTCGACGCGCGCCGGTTCCACTGGACGCCGCCCCTGCCGGCGTGGTGCGAGGCGGTGGGCGTGGGCCTGCTGCTCGGCGGTGCGTTCTTCCTCTTCCGCTCGTTCACCGACAATCCCTTCCTGTCGCCGCTCGTGCGCATCCAGGGCGAGCGGGGGCAGCGCCTGGTCTCGACGGGCGTCTACGGCACGGTGCGCCATCCCATGTACCTCGGCGCGAGCCTGATGTTCCTCGGGGGTCCGCTCTTGCTCGGCTCCGGCTGGGGGCTGCTGCTCGGCCTTGGTCTGGTGCTGCTCCTGATGGTGCGCATCGTGGGCGAGGAGAAGCTGCTCGCGCGCGAGCTGGAGGGCTACGAAGCCTATCGTCGCGAGGTGCGCTACCGGCTGGTGCCTCGCATCTGGTGAGGAAAAGGGGAGGGGAACGATTGAGGACGCTGATCGTCGGAATCGGAGCGCTGGGTGGGGTCATCGCGGCCCGGCTTCGGGCCGCAGGCGCACCGGTGTGCCTCGCGACCCGGAGCGCCGAGTCGGCTGCGAAGCTGAGGGCATCGGGGCTGCGGGTCACGGGCGTGGCGGGTGCGCTCTCGGTGCAGGTGGCAGAGGTCGCGACGCTCGACGCGTACCGCGACCGCGAGCCGTTCGAGCTCGTCGTCCTGGCCACCAAGGCCCAGGACGCTGTCGACGTGGGGCCTCGCGTTCCGGCGTTGCTCGCCGGCGGAGGCACGCTGCTGCCCATCCAGAACGGGGGTGTGGCGCAGCTGCTGGCGGAGCGGCTCGGAGGGTGCGTGCTCGGCGGGCTCTCGAACCTCGGGGCGACGATGACCGCGCCGGGCATCTACGAGCAGCGCAACGCGGGCCATCTGCTCGTCGGAGAGCTCGCCGGCGGGGTGAGCGAACGGGCCGAGCGGATCCGGGATGCGCTCGGCCGCGCGGTCGAGGTCCGGTTGACGCCCAACATCCGCGGGGCCGTCTGGTCGAAGCTTCTCATCAATTGCTCGGTCACCACGATCGGCGCTATCGCGGGCGGGACGATGCGCGGGTACATGGCGCTCCCCGAAGGTCGCGAGCTCTTCGACCGGGCCTACGACGAGGCGCTGTCGGCCGCGCTGGCGAGCGGGAGCCATCCCGAGAAGATGCTCGTCGATCCCATGCCGCCGGGCTGGGCGGGACGGAGCGTTCCGGGCGAAGCGCACGACGCCTGGCTCGGGCAGATCGCGAGCTTCTACGGCGACGTGAAGCCGTCGATGCTCCAGGACTTCGAGCGCGGGCGCACCACCGAGATCGAGTTCATCAACGGCTACGTCGTGACCGTCGGCCGGCAGCACGGCGTCCCCACCCCGGTGAACGCCGCGATCGTGGAGACGGTCCAGGCGATCACGCGCGGGGAGCTCTCTCCGGATCCGGCGCTGCTTCGGCGGGTCCTCCAGGCGTCCCGCTGAATCGACGCGCCTCGTTGCTACCGAGGCCGCTCGAACGCGCGGCGCTCTCGCTCCACGCGCGCGCGGCAGGCGCAGCCGTCGAGGTGATCGTTCACGATCCCCACCGCCTGCATGAACGCGTAGAGCGTGGTGGGCCCGACGAAGGTCCAGCCGCGCTTCCGGAGGTCCTTCGAGAGCGCGATCGACTCGGGCGTCGTCGCCAGTTCGCGAAGGGCCGCCCACGTGGGCCGGGCCGGCCGCGACGCGCGGCTCGGCTCGAACCGCCAGAAGTGCGCGGCGAGCGATCCCGCCTCGTCCCGGAGCTCGCAGGCGCGGCGCGCGTTGTTCACCGCCGACTCGATCTTCCCGCGGTGACGCACGATGCCCGGGTCGCCGAGGAGCCGCGTGATCTCGCGATCTCCGAAGCGGGCCACCTTCGCGAAGTCGAACCCGGCGAAGCCGCGCCGGAAGGCCTCGCGCTTCCGGAGGATCGTGAGCCAGGAGAGCCCCGCCTGGAAGCCTTCGAGGCAGATCTTCTCGAAGAGGCGAACGTCGTCGCGGGTCGGCCGACCCCATTCGTCGTCGTGGTAGGGCAGGTAGTCCGGCGCGGAGGTGCCCCAGGCGCACCGGAGCTTGCCGTCGGGGCCGGGGAGAAGGCCGGGGGGAGGGCTGGGCATGTTTGGGGTCAGCGCTTGCGGAATGGCGAGTCTAGCCTGAACTCGATGTGCGGGGGGCGAGGCAGCCGCCAACCCGTGCGCTGGACGTGCGCTCTACCGCTCGTCCCTCGACGCGCGGGCGCAGAGGCGCTCGCATGTGGCCACGATGCGACAGCCAGTGGAGAACTACGGAATCATCGGCGACATGCACACGGTCGCGCTCGTCGGGAAGGACGGCTCGATCGACTTCATGTGCCTGCCGCGGTTCGACTCGCCGACCGTGTTCGGGGCGATGCTCGACGCGGAGAACGGTGGCCGCTTCCAGCTCGCCCCGGAGTACGCCGAGGCCCGCCAGGTCCAGCTCTATCTCCCGGACTCGGCCATCCTGCTCACACGGTTCCTCTTCGGCGAGGGCGTCGCCGAGGTGTCGGACTTCATGCCCGTGAAGAGCACCACGCGGACGCTGATGCGTCGCGCGAAGACGGTCCGGGGCGAGATCTCGTTCCGGATGCTCTGCGCACCGCGGTTCGACTACGGCCGCGCCCATCACCGCGTCGAGCGGCGGTCCGACCGGGAGTGGCTGTTCGCGTCGGAGGGAACGGACCGCGTCGTCCTACGACTCCGCAGCGACGTGCCGCTCTCCGCCGTGAACGGCGACGCCGTCGCGAGCTTCCGGCTCAGCCACGGCCAGTCCGCCTCGTTCGTCCTCGAGGAGGTCGTCCCCGGCCACCCCGATACGGCCGCCGGGCCGGACTACATCCCCGAGTGCTTCAAGCACACGAACGACTACTGGCGCCGGGTGATCGCGCGCTCCACCTATCGAGGGCGCTGGAGGGAGATCGTCAATCGCTCGGCGTTGACCCTGATGCTGCTCGCCTCGAGGGCCCACGGCTCGATGGTCGCCTCGCCCACGTTCGGGCTGCCGGAGCGGCTGGGCGGCGATCGCAACTGGGACTACCGGTACACCTGGATCCGGGACACCTCCTTCGCGCTCTACGCCGTCCAGCGCCTCGGCTTCACCGACGCGGGCGCCTTCATGGACTGGATCGAGGCACGCTGCGGCGAGCTCGGCGCGGACGGGTCGCTGCAGGTCATGTACGGCATCGACGGCCGCCACCATCTCCCGGAGGAGACGCTTCCACACTGGTCGGGGTATGCGCAATCGCGGCCGGTGCGCATCGGCAACGCCGCCCATCATCAGCTCCAGCTCGACATCTACGGCGAGCTGATGGACGCCGTGTACCTGTACAACAAGTTCGCGGAGCCGATCTCCCACGACCTGTGGCGCAACCTCGTGCGGCTCGTCGAGTTCGTCCGCGCGCACTGGCGCGAGGCGGACGAGGGGATCTGGGAGGTGCGCGGCGGTCGCCGGGAGTTCCTCGTCTCCCGCGTCATGTGCTGGGTGGCGATCGATCGCGCCATCCGCCTCGCGATGAAGCGCTCGTTCCCGGCGCCGCTCGACCGCTGGTTCACGGAGCGCGACGCCATCTACCAGGACGTGTTCGAGAGCTTCTGGAATCCCGCGCGGCGCGCGTTCGTGCAGAGCAAGGGCGCGACGACCACCGACGCCGCGACGCTCCTCATGCCGCTCGTGAAGTTCATCAGCCCCACCGATCCGCGCTGGCTCTCGACGCTGCGCGCGATCCGGCACGACCTCGTCGACGACTCGCTCGTGTTCCGCTATCGCCCGCACGAGGCGGCGCCCGACGGGTTCACCGGCGAGGAGGGCACGTTCAACATGTGCTCCTTCTGGTACGTCGAGGCGCTCGCGCGCTCCGGCGACGTCGACCAGGCGCGCTTCATCTTCGAGAAGATGCTCGGGTACGCCAACCACGTCGGCCTCTACTCCGAGGAGCTCGGCCCGCGCGGCGAGCACCTGGGCAACTTCCCCCAGGCCTTCAGCCACATGGCGCTCATCAGCGCGGCCTATTGCCTGGACCGCGGCATGGACGCCGCGGGGCGGCCGCGCTGAACTACTTCACCCAGTTGATGTCGCCTCCCGGCGGCAGGTGCGGGGTGAAGATCGAGAGGAACTGCAGGTTCTCGCGAAGCGCGCGGGTGTCGTGGACGACGCCGCGCGGGCACACGTGGACGTCGCCCCGCTTCACCGCCCGCCACTCGCCGTTGATGAGGAGCTCGCCGCTCCCGCCCACCACGACGACGATCTCGTCGCACACCGAGTGGAAGTGCGCGCCGATGGTCGTGCCCGCGATCGCGGTCCTCACCATCACCTGGCTGCGCGGACAGTCGAACGCCACCTCGCTGTCCACGCCGAGCTCGGGCAGCTTGCGGGCGCCGTAGTACTCGCCGAGATCGAGCAGCACGGCGATCTCGGGCTTGGAGTCGATGAGGCCCTTCGGGATCGGCGGCGTCGCCATGCGTGTCCCTTTCACGAACGGGCTCCCCCCGCTCGAAGCGAGCCTACCAGCCCATCACGGGCAGTTTTCGAGCATGAGCTGCGACAGCTTGCCCGGGCCGTCGGCGGGTTGCGCGCGGGTGCGCAGGCCAGAAGGCTAGGTGTACGATGCGCCGGCGTCCCAGCGCGACCGTCCTCTCACCGGAGGCTCCATGCCTGCCCTGCTGCCCGATGTCGATCCCGACGGCCTGCTCGAATACTCGGTCGTGTACACCGACCGGGCTCTGAACCACATGTCGAAGCGGTTCCAGGGCGTCATGCGCGATCTGTCCGCCACGCTGAAGCAGGTCTACCGCGCGCGCTCGGCCATCGTCGTCCCCGGCAGCGGCAGCTTCGGGATGGAGGCGGTGGCGCGGCAGTTTGCGCACGGCAAGCGTTGCCTCGTGATCCGCAATGGCTGGTTCAGCTACCGCTGGTCGCAGATCTTCGAGATGGGCCGCATCCCCGAGGAGACGATCGTCCTCAAGGCGCGCCGCATCGACGAGCAGCGCCAGTCCCCGTTCCAGCCGGCGCCGATCGACGAGGTGGTCGCGACGATCCGCGACCGCCGGCCCGACCTGGTGTTCGCGCCTCACGTCGAGACGGCATCGGGGATGATGCTCCCCGACGACTACCTGCGCGCCGTCGGCGAGGCGGTGCGCGAGGTCGGCGGCCTGTTCGTGCTCGATTGCGTCGCGTCCGGCGCGGTCTGGGTCGACATGGCCGCCGCCGGCGCCGACGTGCTGATCACGGCGCCTCAGAAGGGCTGGAGCGGCTCGCCCTGCTGCGCCCTCGTGATGCTGGGAGAGCGCGCCCGCGAGCGCATCGAGAAGACCACCAGCACGAGCTTCGCCTGCGACCTGCGCAAGTGGCTGCAGATCATGGAGACCTACGAGGGCGGCGGCCACGCCTATCACGCGACGCCGCCCACCGACGGCCTCGCGAGCCTGCGCGACGTGATGTTCGAGGCCCGCGACTTCGGCTTCGCCGAGCTCCAGACCCGGCAGCTCGAGCTCGGCCGACAGGTGCGCGCGGTGCTGGCGCGCAAGGGCTTCCGCAGCGTCGCGGCGCCGGGCTTCGAGGCGCCCGGCGTGGTCGTCAGCTACACCGACGATCCCGGCGTGCAGAACGGCAGCAAGTTCGCCGCCCTCGGCCTCCAGATCGCCGCGGGCGTGCCGCTGCAGTGCGACGAGGGCGCGGACTTCCGCACGTTCCGCCTCGGCTTGTTCGGGCTCGACAAGCTCTACGACGTCGAGCGCACCGTGGGTCGCTTCGAGGAGGCGTTGAGCGCCATCGCGTAGCCCCGAGGCCTCACGGGTCCGGGTATGCGTAGACGCGGATCGTCCTGCCCTTCACCTGGACGTCCGCGTCCCGGGCGTACTTCGCCCCCAGGCGCTCCGCGACGCGCACCGAGGCGGCGTTCCCGTCGAGGATGCGGCTGACCACGCCCCGGGCGCGGACCACCTCGTGGGCGTAGCGCAGCGACCTGCCTGCCACCTCGGAGGCGTAGCCCTTCCCCCAGGCGGAGGGCACGAGCGCATAGCCGTAGCGCAATCGAACGGCGCGCGGGTTCTCTTGGTACGCCGCTGCGGGATTGGACGTCGCGTGGGCGCCGCAATCTATGGGGCCGACGCGTCCGCGGAGGACTCGCGCGCGGCCCAGGCGCTCACGTTGTACTCCGGCGGAAACACGAGGTCGCCGGCCTCGACGTACGCGCAGACCTCCGACCGCTCGATCCACGGCTCGCCGAGCCGCGAGACCGTGGCTCGCCACAGCTCGGAGCGCAGGAACGCCTCGGCGTCGTCCTGCGTCTCCCACACGTAGTTGCCGCCGAACTCGCTCCGCTCCGGTGAGAAGACGAAGGCCTTCGCGCGGAGGCCCGGCACCCATCGGAACTGCTCGAACGCGCTGCGGACCGCGCCTGCGCGCAGCCGCTCCCAGTCGGTCTCCTCCGGAAGGTCCCATCGAATCGTCGTGGCGAACATGCGTGCTCCCGTCCCTCGAACCCGATGGGATCGCTAGTGACGGAGCGCGCGGTGCGCCACCGCGCGCAGACCCGCGAGTGACGGGCATGCAGCGACGGCGGGTCCGCGACCGGCGGGGTGAACGAGGCCTCGTCTGGCTAGATTCGCGGGATGAAGACCGCCACGAAGTACCTCACGTTCGAGCTGCCACGCCGGAGGGGGCTGGTCCGCATCACCGACGAGGTCGAGGCGTTCTGCGCGGAGAGCGCGCTCCAGGACGGCATGATCCTGGTGTCGGCGATGCACATCACCGCCGCCGTGTTCGTGAACGACGACGAGCCCGGGCTGCACCAGGACATCGAGGAGTGGGTGCAGCGGCTCGCGCCCGGACCCTCCGCCGACGACCGGGTCGCTGGCCCGGACTACCGGCACCACCACAGCGGCGAGGACAACGGGGACGCCCACCTCAAGAATCTGTTGATCGGCCACGAGGTCATCGTGCCCGTGACGAGGGGCAGGCTCGACCTCGGCCCCTGGCAGCAGATCTTCTATTACGAGTTCGACGGCCGCCGGAAGAAGCGCCTCATCCTGAAGGCGCTCGGCGTCTGATCCGGCCTCGTCCTCGATCGCTGGTCACGACGGCGAGACGCCCGTGAGCGCCGCGTCGATGCGCGCGAGAATCGCGGGGTCGAGCGTTACGCCTGAGGCCCCTGCGTTCTCCTCGACCTGCGCCGGCCGCGTCGCGCCGATGATCGCAGAGGACACCTCGGGCCGGCGGAGCACCCACGCGAGCGCGAGCTGGGACATCGTGAGGCCGAGCTCGGTGGCGATGGGCTTCAGGCGCTGCACGCCCGCGAGCACGTCGTCCCCGAAGCGTCCCTGGAAGAAGCCGCCCATCGTGGCGCTCGCCGCGCGCGAGTCCTTCGGCGGCGGCTGGCCGGGGAGGTACTTCCCGGTGAGGACCCCCTGCGCGAGCGGCGACCAGACGATCTGGCCGATGCCTTCCTTCGCGCAGAGCGGGAACACCTCCGCCTCGGGATCGCGCCGGAGCAGCGAGTACTGCGGCTGGCTCGACACGAAGCGCGCGCCGGAAAGCGCCAGCGCGGCGCGGATCTGCGCCGGGCTCCACTCGGAGAAGCCGATGTACCGCGTCTTCCCCTGGGCGACCGCCTCGGTGAGCGCCGCCATCGTCTCCTCGAGCGGCGTGCCCGGGTCGTAGCGGTGGCACTGATACAGGTCCACGTGGTCCACCCGGAGCCGCTTCAGCGACGCGTCGAGCTGCTTCCAGATCTGCGCGGCGGAGAGGCCGCTGTCGGTCGGCGACATCGGGAAGTAGATCTTCGTCGCGAGCACGTAGTGGTCGCGCGGGATGTCCTTCAGCAGCTCTCCCAGGAACGACTCGGCGGCGCCGCCCGAGTAGACGTTCGCGGTGTCGATGAAGTTGATGCCCAGCTCGAAGGCCCGCCGGACGCACGCCTCCGCCTGGCTGGCCCCCACGCCCCCGCCGTAGGTGAGCCAGGAGCCGAGGCTGATCTCCGACACCGTGAGGTCGCTGTGGCCGAGCTTGCGGTATTTCATCGAGGGGAGTTAGCCCGCGGGCGCTCCAGCCGCCACGGTGAGGCCTTCAGGTCAGATCCGCTCGAGCACCTCGCGCGTCCGCTCCTCGCGCACGTCGCCCGTGTTGAGGGTGGTGGCCGGCTCGAAGAGGAGCACCGAGGCCTGCTCCTCCGCGACCGGCCGGTGCTCGACGCCGCGTGGCACCACGAACGCGTCGCCCTCGCCGAGCTCGATGGTCCGGTCGCGCAGCTCCATCCGCATTCGCCCGTGGAGCACGAGGAACATCTCGTCCTCCCGCTCGTGCGCGTGCCACACGAAGGGGCCCTGGAGCTTCACGAGCTTCACGAATTGCCCGTTCAGCTCGGCGACGACGCGCGGGTTCCAGGTGTCTTGAAACCGGCCGAGCTTCTCGTCGAGGTTGAACTTGTCCATGGCTGCCTCTTAGCGTCGCCGCCGCCTCCGGGCGAGGAGGCCGACGTAGACGCCCACGTTGACGACGACGACGGCGCCGGCCAGCAACCACGGGGCCGCGGCCGGGAGCGAGGCGGGATAGATCATCGGGAGCAGGTAGTGCTCGATGAAGCCCCCCGCGTACCCTGCCTCTCCTCCTCGTCGCCGGAGCGCGTTCTCGAGCGGGGTCAGCGGGCAGATCCAGCCGCCGAGCTCGATCGCCGCGCCGTAGACGGCGCACGGCAGGTGGACCCACGCCACCCTCGGCCAGCGCACCGCGAGCAGCCCGCCGAGCGGCACGAAGAAGACGAACGCGGCGTGGACCACCACGACGGCGTCGGCCAGCGTCCGGGCGATCATCGCGCCGGCCCCGCTCGCCATCAGCCTCTCCGCGGGACGATCCGCACGATCACGTCCTTCTCCGGCGGGCAGGTGCCGCGGCCGTCGCAGTTGCTCGTGGTCACCCAGAGCGCGCCGTCGGGTCCCTGCACCACCTCGCGGACGCGCCCGAGCCCCTCCGGCGGATCGCCCTGGAAGTAGGTCTCGTGCGTGACCAGGCGGCGCTCGGCGTCGAGGACGATCCGGTGGAGGTGGCGCGAGCGGAGCGTGCCGACGACGAAGCTCCCCTTCCACTCCGGGACGGCGTCGCCCCGGTAGACCGATCCGCCGCCCGGCGGCACCGCCTCCACGAACGCGAGCGGCGGCGGGCGCAGCCCCTTGGGCGCGTCGCACCGCCACGCGTCCGGCCAGCCGAGGTTCTCTCCGGCGCGCGCGACGAGGACCCGATCGCCTCCACGCCGGCCGAGCTCGCCGCTCGGTCCGTGATCCGCGATGACCAGCGTGCCGGCGTCGAGCCAGTCGAACGCCTCCACGTTGCGGAGACCGCTCA
>Ga0306923_10003959_pt1 | contig 14083 bp, 12 predicted proteins | sample sta12Can44000108_FD_203841 | JGI IMG/M metagenome (GOLD analysis project Ga0306923, IMG submission 203841) | Lab enrichment of tropical soil microbial communities from Luquillo Experimental Forest, Puerto Rico - statanox.12C.anox.44.000.108 (v2)... | ecosystem: Environmental > Terrestrial >... | reverse complement strand
AGGGTAGCACGGCTGCCTACCCCGCACGCGTGGCGTTGATTGGCCTGACGAAAAGTCCGATCACACCTCGGACATACCCAAGTCATAAAGCTTTTACAAAACGCGAGCGCACATCTGTCAAGGTTCGTTATTGACATGTGGGGTCTTGACAGGCCCCGGCCTGACGGCACGCTTGCGCCGTGCAAGGTGCCCCTTCGTTAGGCCTCCTGACCCGCCAAGCAGGTCACGCAGTCCTGCCGAAAGCTCGGGCTCGGGGTGACGTGATCGGGCTTTTGTCATTTCACCTTAATCATCACCACGCCATGCTTGGGCACCGAGGCGGTGAAGTGATCCTGGAAGGAGCCTAGGTCTTTACGACCCCACAGGTCGCGGATTGTGGCGGAACCGCTGACGCCGATGTCGCGGAAGTCTAGGCTCACGGGATTCATCGATTCGCCGCGGTTAAAGAGGCCCACCACCTGGCTGCCATCCGCGAGCGGCTTCGCCCACACCTCAAGCGGTCCCACCTGGCTAATCCGGTGGCCCTCAACGCCTTTGGGGTCCTGGTCCACGGCGACGACCTCGGGATTGGTGAGAATCCCCAAGGTGGCTTGAGTCATTTTGGAGAGGTCGTTGCCGGCGAGCAGCGGCGCGGCCAGGATGCACCACAAACTCATGTGGGTAAGATACTCGTCTTTGGTCATTTTGCCGTTGCCGACCTCGAGCATGTCGGGGTCATTCCAGTGCCCGGGTCCGGCGAACTTCTGCAGCCCATTCTGGCCAAAGCCGATGAAACACATGCTCTCGTAGTTGTCACTGATGTCGTCGGTGGTGCGCCAAAGGTTCCCGCCCACAGACGCTCCCCATTCCCACACCTGCTCCATGCCGTATTGGCACAGGCTATAGACGATGGGATGTCCGGCGCGTTTGAGGGCGTCGTACATCTTCTTGTAGACAGCCGGCATTTCGCTCGGCTTGTATACTTTCGCCGCGCTGCACCAGTCGTACTTCAGGTAATCCATGCCCCAGCCGGCGTATGTCTGCGCGTCTTGTTCTTCGTGGCCGTAACTGCCCTCGTACTTGGCGCAAGTCAGGGGTCCGGGCGAAGAGTAGATCCCCAGCTTCAGTCCCTTGCTGTGCACGTAGTCGGCCAGCGCCTTCATGTCCGGAAACCTCTCATTGGGTTGGATAATGCCCTTTTCGTTGCGCTTGCCTTGCCAGCAATCATCGATATTGACGTAGATGTATCCGGCTTGTTTCATTCCATTGCTGGCAATGGCATCGGCAGCGGCACGGACGACGGCGTCGCTGACTTTACAGGCAAAGTGATTCCAACTGTTCCAGCCCATGGGCGGTGTGGCCGCCAGTTGCATGCTCTGAGCGAGCAGAGTTCCACTCACACCGCACAGAACCGCGACGGTCGTCAGCGTTTTGGCTATCCACGGCAGTCGCATCCTGTTGATGGTTGCCTCCTAGGCAGAAGGTTTCATCGAAGTACCGAGAAGGGACCTTGTTCAGGGCCGCAGCTCGTAAAGCACCGAAAAGGGGTCATCGATCGGCAGCTTGCGGAACTGGCTGAATCCGGCCTGCGATGCCAGATCCCGCGCCTTGAGCTCGCCCATCGCAGCGCCGATTCCGGCGCCATCGTGCGCCAGCGAAGTAGTCATGCAGTAGAGCGTACTGACTGCATAGAGGAATCTGCCGACTGGGTTAGCATTCTCTTCGAGTCTTGGTGAACAGTTCATCTCGAGCATCAGATACGTGCCGTCCTTCTTCAGCGCCTGGCGGACGGACTTCATGAGGCCGACCGGGTCCACGGAGTCATGGACGACGTCGAAGGTGCTGATGAAGTCGAACTCGTTGGCGGGGAGTTTCACGCAGTCTACTACATGAAAATAGGCGTTGGCCGATTCAGCGTCCGCGTTGGCGATCGCCCGGCCGATGGAAAGAGCGTGGTAGTCGTAGCCAAACACGCGCGCTTTTGGAAACGCCTTGGAGAGGGTGATCGCGGCGCGGCCGCTGCCGCAGCCCACGTCGAGCGCGCTTCCACCCGCTTCGAGCGCCTGGACTACCTGGGGCATCGTCGGAAGCCACTTCTGGATAAGCTGGTTGCGGTACCAAGGAGCTGTGCCGCGCTCAATGGACTCGAACATCTCGGGCGAGTAATCGTTCTGGTCGACGCCCTTTCCCGTGCGGAAGGCCTCCGCGACCTTGGGCGCAACGCTGACGGTGGGTACGATCATTTCCAGAAACCCGCCGACGAAGTAGGGAAAAGCCTCGTCGGCGAGCGGCGCCGCATGCTCCGGTGGCAGGAAATAGCGGCCCGTTTCTGGACTGTATTCGATATAGCTCGCAGTGACCATAGCTCCCAGCCACTCCTGCAGGTACCGAGGGTTCAAGCCGGTATAGCGGGCTAGTTCGTCCAGGGTGGCGGGGCCCGTCTTGGCCATCGCCTTAAAGATCCGGAGCTTGTCTCCGATGTAGCACAGGGCACCGCGCATGGCTGTCCCTATATCGTCCACCAATCTCACCACGAATTTTTCGACCTTTTCATGGTCGAGTGGTGCAGACACTGCCGATTCCGCCATAGGACCTCCTTTAGATTGAATTAATTTAAAATTTAACAGCCTGCTGAAGAACGCTATTCAGGACCTAAAGAGTCTGTGTGAAAACTGCCTTCTTCAGCGGCTGCGCCGCCTGCTGTGCGGAAAGGCTCAGCCTTTCCGTTCATCAGGCGGAGAGATGGCTCTTAGAAATGAAGGCGTTGGCGTCCCGCTACGGAAGGCCGCAGGCCTTCCGCACAGCGGGCGGCTCAGCCGCTTTGCCCGAACCGACGTTTTCACACAGACTCTAAAGGCCTTGGGTCATAAGATGGCTGCGTTGGGCACGCCTGAAGGCTGCCTGAAGGCGTGCCCTGATGCAGAACCAGTAGTTTTCACACACTCTCTTCAGCCCGTCGTACCGACGCCCCCAACCACAAATTTGTTGAAAATGTTGAGGCGTGCTTCGCGGCGGGGCGGAAGCCGCGCCCTTCCGGAGCGCGCCACAACACTTTTTCATTAGCCTGCTAAACTAAAGAACGACTTCGCCGCGTAGGACTTCCACCGCGTGCCCACCCACGCGCACGTTGGTGACGCGGTCGCCTTTCATACCGGCGCGCACAAAGATGCGGCTCGGGCGCCTGGCTTCGATGCCCTGCTCGATGAGCACGCGCTCGTCGGGCTGCGCGACCCCGTGCCGCACCATCCAGGCCGCCGCACATCCCGCCGCCGAGCCGGTGGCGGGGTCTTCGCCGTTGTAGAAGATCATGCGGGCGTGCAGGCGGGCCGCCGGATCTTTTGTTTCTCTCGTCACGAAATAGAAGAACTGCGCATCACTGCTTCCCTGCAGATAACCGTTGACGGTCTTCCAATCGAGTTGAAGCTCGCTGAGCGCCTGGCAGGACTTCACCGGCACGATGGCAAAGGCCACTCCCGTGGAGACCGTCTGGATAGGCAGATCCGAGGCGATGTCCGTGGCTCTCAATCCAGCCAAGCGAGCCACAGTCTTACGGTCGTGGATGGATCCAAACTCCGGGTCGCGCTGGCGCATTTCACCGAAGAGCCTGCCATCTTCTTCGCGAAACGTGACGGGGATTCTGCCAACATTGAGGTGTAGCAGGACTTCTTCTTCAGCCCTTGCAGCGCCGGTCCCGCGCGCGGGACCGGTAGTTCTCGATCGCCCTGCTTGGTGCTCTCGCGCGGGCCTCACTCGACCCAGCTCGCGCAACACCATGGCGGTTCCTAAGGTCGGATGGCCAGCGAACGGCAACTCCTCCTGGGGAGTGAAGATGCGCACGCGCACCCCGCGGCGGTCCTCGACGGCGGCGCTCTGGGACAAGATGAAAGTCGTCTCAGAGAGATTCATCTCGCGCGCCAACGCCTGCATCTCAGCGTCGCTGAGCCCGCGGCCGTCAGTGAACACGGCGAGGGGATTTCCCTCCAGCGGTTTCGCGCTGAACACATCCAGCTGCACAAAAGCAAAACGGCGCAAATGCAGACCTCCTGGGGGGAAAATCATAGCACATGCACGGTTGAAAGGGGCCTGTCTTGGCGATGAACAAGGAAGGAGCCGGCAGCTCAGTAGGGAATCTCCACGGCGCGATTCAGGGCTGAGAGTTGGCCGGACTCGCTGTCCCTCACGACCACCCGCACCAGGTATGTGCCCGGTTTCACATCAAACGCCGTTTTCGTGCCCAAGCCCGACTGAGCTAGTTTCTCCAGAGTGGCGTCGCGAAGGCGCAGCTTAACCACCTTCTTCTTCCCGTCCACCAGGTTCCCGTCGCGGTCGAACACCGCCACGACCGTGGTGAGGTCATCGACGTTCCGCCCCTCTGCCTTGTGAAAGTGCAGAGAATGGACGTCCACACGAGCCCCGACCGACAGCTTTGCCCCCTGATCTCCGGCCTGGAAGAACTGGGTTGAAATCTCAACCGGCAACTCCCGCAATTCGTCCTGCGAGAAGACAGCCTGCTGGATCTCTTCCTCTATGCGCTCCGGCGCGTCGGGCGCTTGGCTTGGGGCGTAATAGCCGCGACGCGCCTGCACGGTGTAACTCCTGGCGCCCGTCAACTCGACCTTCAGCTTGTGGTATTTCCCGTCGTACTTCAGGTTCTGTGGCGAGAATCCCAGCAGGTAGGAGAACTCGGGCAGAGCGCCTGCCTGACGGAAGCCAGTGTCATAGTCGTTGTTGTTGTGGAAGAAGACGCCGCCCGTTTCTTGCGCGACCTCCGCCATCACATCGGCGTTCATCGATTGGCCTGTGCTCTGAATACTCACCAATCTCGCGGACGCCGCCGGCCCACTGCTAAAGCCGGTGACTGGAGAAAGCGGCACATCACTCGATTGCGTGGCATCGCCTCCGGGTACCATGGCATAGAGGCCGCGCGCGTCCAGGGCGTTGATCACCACGCGGTTGCGCAGGGCGCGGTCCGCGAGCTCGACCACTTCCTGATGTAAGGTGATGGCCAGAAATCCTTGCGAAACCCACAGGATGGTGCGTTGCCCGGGCAGTAGCGCAAGACGCCTTACCAGGCTCGTGAGCACGCGTAGGGACTGCCTGGACTGCATTTCGTTGCCGTTCCAGATGACCATAGCTCTCGACTGAGCCTGCTGCTGTGGGTCCGGGCAGCGCGTGGGGTCGCCGCCGCAGGCGCACTGGATGACCTTCAGGGTGGCGATTTCGAGCTCCTGCTGGTCGTGCAATTCGACAATCAGGTAGGCTTCGTAGAGACTCAGCGGCGGGCAGTCCAACCCCGACTCCGGCCGGACGGCCGCGGGGTGAGGTTTGAGGTTTGCCAGCGCCTCGCGCAGCTTGTCATGGTCGCCAGTGAAATCGAGGTCCCCAAGGCCTGAGGAAGTGAAGATGCCCGCGCGGTCTGTTGGCTGCACGGACGAGTGCAAGTAGAGCTCTGCGGCATCGCGTGTTCGCGCCAGATCTTCGAAAGACATCACGATGTCGTCAAAATAGAAAGCCACAAAGCGCTGGGCGGTGGCCGGAGAGGGCTTGAGTTCGGGTTGGGGTTCCGGAGCAGGTGCACTGGGCTTTGCGGCTTCACTGCTCGCCGCGGCCATGCTGTTGCTTTCCACCGAGAAGACGGTGATCGCTTGTGGCTTGCCGTTGTCGAAGAGGCGGAAATCGTCCTTGCTGAGGGTGCCGACGGCCTTGCCGCCACCCTGGCGCACCACTACGCGCACTAGCACTTCGTTGCGCTGCGCCTTGAGGGTAAAGCTTTGCCGGGTCTCCTCGGTACGCATCTCAGGTGATTCAGGCTGCTGTGGAGCAGCGGCTCGGACGCCGGAACGCGGCATCAGGAGACTGGCAGCAAGCCTACAATTCCCAGTCGCAGGGCCGGAAGTCGCGCGAATCGAGGGTTGGCCGAATGGAGGATTCGTCTAAACTGTGCCAAGTTGAACCTGGACCGAATCGGGTGTGGCCCGACCGGATTTGGCCTCCTGGCTAGTATCAATCCACCGCCGGGCAGAGTCAAACGCAGGTGACGCAGGTGCTCGCCACTTGACCTCGCACCCGTCCCCGGGCGCCAGACGAGCTGCTGATTGCGTCGAGCCCCAAGCATGCTAAAATGCAGTTCAAGGTCGAGGGTAACCATGACACGTCGTGTTGTAGTGACCGGCATAGGCGCCGTCAGTCCGAATGGCATCGGGCGAGAAGCATTCTGGTCGGCCACTTGCGGAGGCAAAAGCGGCGTGCGGCGCATCACCTCGTTCGACGCGGCAGACCTCAGCGTCCAGATCGCCGGCCAGGTTATCGACTTCGACCCGCTGCGCTACATCAGCGCCAAGGACGCGGACAACGTGAGCCGGACCGTGCCGCTGGCGATCGCCGCCGCGCGCGAAGCGGTGGAAGACGCTGGCCTGGAGCCCGCCGGGATGTCGCTTGACGAGCGGCGTGGCATCGGCGTCCTGCTGGGCTCGGGGGGCGGAGGCCAGGAGTTTGTCGAGCGCCAGTTCGCCCTCTACTTTTCCGGTCGAGTGCGCCAGTGCAGCGTCTATACCATCCCTTCCGCGACCATCGGTACCCTGGCCAGCGAGATCTCCATGCACTTTGGTTTTCGCGGGTTCAGCCACGTGATCTCCACCGGCTGCACCTCCTCGACCGACGCCCTCGGCTACGCGGCGCAAAACATCCGTTGCGGCATGACAGATGTTGTGCTATGCGGAGGGGCAGACGCACCTATCTCCCCTCTGATCATGAAGGCTTTCAGTGCCATGCGTATTATGACTCCTTCCTGGAACCACGCGCCGGAGCGTGGATCCCGTCCCTTCTCCGCCGACCGCGACGGCTTTGTGCTGGGCGAAGGGTCTTGGATGTTAGTGCTGGAGGAGTACGGACGCGCTGTCGCCCGCGGCGCGCAAATCTATGGGGAGATCAGCGGCTATGCCTCGACCTGCGAGGCTTTCCACCGGGTTCGTCTGGAAGAAACGGCGGAGGAACCCGCCCGTGCCATGAGCATGGCAATGGAGCAAGCCGGGATTGGCCCCGCCGAGGTCGACTATGTCAATCTGCACGGTACTTCAACCGTGCTCAACGATCGGGTCGAGACGCGCGCACTGAAACTGACCCTGGGCCAGCGGGCTTACCGCGTGCCCGCTTCCGCCCTCAAGTCGCTCATCGGACATCCCCAGGGAGCCTGCGGCGCTGCAGGTGTGGCGGCGACACTACTGGCGATGCGCGACAACTGCCTGCCCCCGACTCTGAACCTCGATGCCCCGGATCCCGACTGCGATCTCGACTATGTTCCGCACCGAGCTCGACCCTCGGAAATCGAGCACGCCATCTGCAACTGCATCGCTTTTGGCTCAAAGAACTCCGCCCTGGTGGTGTCGCGGGCGACCTAGCGGTGACGATTTTCGATTTGCGAGTGTCGACTTTCAGGTTGTCAGTCTCTCAGGTTCTCAGTCCTTTGGTCTGCCTGAGAAACTGAAAAACTGGCAAGCTGAAGGACTTCAATCGACAATCGCCAATCGAAGATCAGAAGCTCGGAGAAGGGCCCATGCGCCGCATCACTTGTTCCGAACTGCTGGACGAAGACCGCGGTACGCGCCGTGAGATCCGCGATAGCCTCGACGACCTGTGGCGGATCAACCGTTGGCTGGGAGGTGTTTCGGCCAGCCTGCGACTGCTGGAGGATTTCTTTGCCCGCGCCGGGGTTCATCCGGTGCGCGTCCTCGATGTCGGCGCCGGAGATTCTCGCCTAGCCGGCCAACTGCAGATGGAGCTTCGGCGGCGCGGGTTACAGGCGGAGTTCACGGTGCTTGACCGCTGCCTGAGCCACCTGCCAAACAATTTTAAGGCGGCCGGCGCGCCGCAACCCGTGGTGGCAGACGCGTTAGCCTTGCCCTTCGCCGGCGGCAGCTTCAACGTGGTGATGTGCAATTTGTTCTTCCACCATTTCTCTGACCAGCCGGCCAAGCAGCTTTTGCGCGGGATGGCGGCTATCGCTAGTGAGGCTGTGATGATCAATGATCCGGAGCGCCACCCCTTGCCATACCTGTTCATTCGCTACGTGCCGTGGTTCTCGCGCAGCCCTATCACACGTCACGACGCCCCGGCCAGCGTGCGACAAGCCTACACCCGCAATGAGCTCGCTGCCATAGCGGCGGAGGCAGGCTTCACCGACTTTGAGGTGAGACGATTGGTACCCTTCCGGCTCGGTTTAACGCTGTGGAAAAACCCGCCGCGGGTGCCCCTTTCCCAAAAGGAGAGGACTGTTTTTGCTAAGATCGTACCTATGAAAGGCAGTACTTAGATTATGGAACGAGGGGCACCGGATCCGCTCCCACTTGACCTTGCCATCATTGGTGGTGGGCCCGCCGGCGTGGCCGCAGCGCTCGAGGCAACGCGTCGCGGCTTGCAAGTGGCGATTTGGGAATGCGGCCGCTTCCCCCGGCACAAGGTGTGCGGAGAGTTTGTTTCTGCCGAATCGCTTCCCTGGCTGCAGCGGCAGATTCCCACAGTTATGGCCCGCGGCGCAGTCATCCGCAGGGCGGAATTCATTGCTCGGGGCGGTCGCAGGTATAGTTTCGCCCTGCCCTCACCTGCGCGCGGCCTTTCCCGTTTCGTCCTGGACGAAGCTCTGTGGCAAGCGTTAATCAGTAGCGGCGCTGAGACCTGTGAGGGAACGGCGATTCGCCGCGTCGTGAGGTGTAGGGCGGAGGTGGGGAGTTCTCGGGTCGGAGGAACGGAGTTGGGGGCCGCGGACCGCCTTCCCGTGACACCGAGCACCAATCTTCCCAACCGAAAACTGTGGTCGGTCGAGCCTGCCAAGGGCACCCGTCGAAGCGCGCGCATGGTGCTCGTGGCTTGCGGCCGCTGGTGGTCGTTGGAGGGTTTTCCTTCGCCTCCTCAAGACCGGCTTACGACCGCGCCCTGGCTGGGCGCCAAGGCACACTTTACTGGAGTTCCGCCCAGCGATGCGGTAGAGATGTATTTCTTTCCGGGCGGTTACTGCGGTTTGGCGCCGATCGAAGACGGGCTCCTCAACGTCTGCTGCCTCATACACACCAGCCTGACGCGCAGCTTAGGCGCAGGCGGGCTGTCAGACTTCGCTCTCTGGTTAAGAAAAGCAGGGCGGCATCCCGCCCTAGACTCCCGGCTGCGCCATGCAACACAGGTATCGGAGACGCTTGCGACAGCACCCGTACAGCCGGCACGCCGGCACGCTGACCACGCCGGTGCGTTGCTAGCGGGCGATGCAGCCGGGTTCCTAGATCCGTTTACCGGCGACGGCATAGCCCAGGCTCTGCAGTCCGGGCGGCTCGCGGCCGAAGCCGTGGCGCGGGCAAGCGCAGACCGACTATCGCTCGTCGGCACGGCCGACGCTTATCGGCACCGACTCGGTCACGCTGTGGGGCGCAGTTACAAGGTTGCCGGTTTGCTGCGCTTGCTCGTTCGGGCGCCGGCCGGACTCCAGGAGTTTGGCGCCAGACTCCTCTCGGGGTTCGCCGCGACACTGACCCGGGAAACGCGCTGGCGTGGAGATGGGGGCATGGAAGCGCTAAGTGACAAAGTGACTTGAGAAGAGTGAGACTTGTGAATCGACTCGATACATCTTTAGCGGTGTTACTTCTGGCAGCAGCAATGGTTCGGGGAGGGCCGGCGCAGAACGCCACCAACGCATCCAGCAGTGAGACCAAGATGACGGCGAAGAAATACGAGTTCGACCCCAACGTCATTACCGTGAAGAACGGTCAGCGCGTAAAGCTAGTCATCACCGCGCTCGATCATGATCACGGTTTCAAGTTGGAGGCCTTCAAGATCGATGAGAGGTTGAAGAAGGGCACCCCGACCACCATCGAATTCACGGCCGATAAAGTGGGCACCTTTCCCTTCGAATGTTCCCATTTCTGTGGAGTCGGGCACGGAAAAATGAAGGGAAGGCTCGTGGTGACCGAATAAGACTGTTATGGCCCGGAGGCGTGAATCTTGTTCCCGTTTTCGCCGACGGCATGGCTGGGGCGAGCGTGCCCCTACTGCTGGCCGCTGCGCACGTTGAAGGCGCGCGGTCCCTTTTCTCCCTGTTCGACCTCAAACTCCACCCGCTCCCCTTCTCGCAGACTATCGAAATTAAGGTTCTGCAGGCTCGTGCGATGGAAAAATACCTCCTGGCCTTCGGTGCTGCGGATGAAGCCAAACCCGCGGTCCCGAACGATCCGTTTGATCGTACCTTGCATGTGAGCCTCGATTCCCGCCAAAGGAGTACGTTGTGGACTGGTTCAAAGGAAACCAGACAACACGAAAACGAGCCACTCCTGCGCGACGTTCGAACTGTACCAGCACCTCAACTATCTGTCAAAGCGTGGGCTCCGACACGGCTTCGAGTGCAGCCTGGAATCCCGAGGTCCCTGGGTGCCACGTCGGTCTCTTGGCTTCCGGCACTAAGCAGACTCGCGTTCAAACGAGCGCTGCGCCGCCTCCAGGTTGTCATAGATCTCGAAAACCGTGCTTAGCCGGGTGATCTGCAGCAGGTCGCGGACGATCTTCGTGAGGTTTAGTAGCTTCACCTCACCGCCCGCCTTCCGCGCCGAGATGTAGCAGGCGACCAGGGTAGAGAGCCCCGCGCTATCGATGTAGGTGACGCCACCCAGATCCAGAATCACTCGTTTGTGGCCGGCCTCGATGACATTTTTCACCCTATTACGAACGATCTCGGTGTCAGGTCCGAGCGTAATCCTGCCCCGCAGGTCCAGCAGCATGAAACCGTCGATCACTTTCTCAACCACGTGCAGCGGCATAGCCACCCGCCTCGTCCTCTATCGGATACGGGACCTTTCTGTACGCCGCCGTCGCAGCGCTCCCGCGTTCATGTAGGCATGGTAACACGAGCCATAACTTCTGGCGAAAGAAAGGTCAATGCTCAGCCAGACCGCGCAACCTGAGCAGGCAAGAATCGGGAAGAAAGGTAAGAACCAGACCGGATAACCGGGAAAGGAAAGAAAGGAAAAGGGTCTGTTGCAAACTTGGCAAAACATGCTATACTGAGTTCTGACACTAGAGGGATTAAGTTGTGAGAAAGAGGAGAACGGTGGATGCCATTGACCCGAGAATCCAAGTCCACTTTGATCGAACACTATCAAGTTCATCCTAAGGATACGGGTTCACCCGAAGTGCAGATTGCCGTCTTGAGTGAGCGGATCAACTATCTGAACGAGCATTTTCGCGTCCATCGCAAGGACCACAGCTCGCGACGTGGGTTGCTGATCATGGTGGGCAAGCGGCGGCGGTTGCTAGAGTATCTGAAACGACGCCATACGGAACGCTACAAGAGGGTAATCGATCGGCTGGGCATCCGCAAGTAGCCCGGTAGTGACTGCATATTCTGACTATCCGAAGCTCAACAGGCCATCCCGCTTAACGGCCCCCGGGGTTTCCCGCGCGCTTACTTGATTCCAGGTTCCCCGCGGGCGGCGCCCGGGACTTCTTGGTGATTCCACCCCGCCCCGGTCTCTTAACGCAACTTTCCCCCTCCCATCAGGTGGATACGATGGAACGGCGGCATTAGCCTGTGAGGGTTACTAGGCCTCAGGAGCGACAAATTCGAGGATTGAGTTTAGCAACGGGCTACGGCCCGCCGAAGGGTGCCTCTCTTAGAAAACAATGCCGCGAGCAGTGAAGGAACCTGCTGAAGGGTGGTTGGCGCCGAGGTTGAAATTAAGGAGAAAGTGACAATGCATCAGATTAGTATTCCCTTGGGTGGAAGCACCCTTTCGATTGAGTGTGGCAGACTGGCTAAGCAGGCTAATGGCTCCGCTTACGTACGTTATGGCGACACCGTCGTCCTGGCCACAGCGTGCGTCGCCCAGCCCCGCGAGGGAATTGACTTCTTCCCCCTGACGGTGGATTATCGCGAGTATACGTACGCCGCGGGCAAGATTCCCGGGGGCTTCTTCAAGCGCGAAGGCAGGCCGACGGAGAAGGAAATTCTCACCAGCCGTCAGATTGACCGACCCGTCCGGCCCATGTTTCCAGAAGGTTTCAAGGACGAGACACAGGTTATCGCCATGGTTCTCTCAGCCGACTCGGATTACAACCCTGACGTCGTGGGCGTGGTGGCGGGAGCAGCCGCTCTGTACCTTTCAGACATTCCGTTTCCCACTCCGATCGGTGCTGTCCGAGTGGGCTTGGTGGGGGGGCGTCTGCTAACGAACCCAACTTACGCGGAGATGAAAGCCAGCCTTTTGAACCTGGTGGTGGCGGCCACAGAAGAGGCTATCGTCATGGTGGAGGCGTCGGCGAACGAAGTTTCTGAAGAGACCCTGCTCGAGGCTATCCAGCACGGACACTCGGAAATCCGCAAGATTGTTGCCGTGGAGAAGGAGTTGTTTGCCAAGCTGGGTCTAAAGAAGCGCGATTTCACTCCTCCCAGCCGCGACCAAGCGCTTCCTGCGGAAGTCCGGAAGAAGGCTGAGGCGCCTCTGCGAGATGCCATGGACACTTCCAAGCACCCGAAACTGGAAAGCCAGCGGCGCGTCTCAGAGCTGAAGGAAACGGTGATAGAGAGCTACCCGGAGGACGACGAAGACAGGCGCCGGGAAGTGAAACACTGCCTTGACGCTCTAGAGGAGAGAATTTTTCGCGACGACATCCTGCTGAAACGGCAACGGCCGGATCGCCGGGCTTTTGATCAGGTTCGGAACATCACCTGCGAGGTCGGAATGTTGCCGCGCACCCACGGCTCGGCGTTGTTCACTCGCGGCGAGACCCAGGCGTTGGTCACCGCCACGTTAGGGACGGCGGAGGATATGCAGCGCCTCGATGTGCTGGAAGGCGAATCCTTCAAGCGGTTCATGCTTCATTACAACTTCCCGCCCTTCAGCGTGGGCGAGGTGGGCTTTCTGCGAGGGCCCGGGCGGCGCGAGATCGGCCATGGGAATTTGGCGGAGCGCGCCCTGGTATCCGTGGTTCCTGGCGAGGACGGTTTCCCCTACACCGTCCGCGTCGTCTCCGACATCCTGGAATCCAACGGCTCGTCGTCGATGGCTACGGTGTGCGGCGGGTGCCTGGCGCTGATGGATGCCGGCGTTCCCATCAAGGCGCCCGTGGCGGGCATCGCGATGGGCTTAGTGAAGGAAGGCGATACGTACGCTATCCTCACCGACATTGCGGGGGCCGAGGACCATTTCGGCGACATGGACTTCAAGGTAGCCGGCACCAAGGACGGCATTACCGCTCTCCAGATGGACATCAAGATCACCGGAGTTACCCCCACGATCATGGCCGAGGCGCTCGCGCAGGCCAAGGCTGGGCGCCTGCACGTCCTAGGGAAGATGCTGGAGGTTCTGCCCGAACCACGCACCAGCATCTCGGCCTTTGCTCCCCGCATGTACACCCTGAGGATCAACAAGCAGAAGATCGGGGAGCTCATCGGGCCCGGCGGCAAGGTGATCCGCGGCATTGTGGAGCAAACCGGAGTCAAGATCGACGTGGAGGACGACGGCAAGGTCAACGTAGCTGCTACTGACGAAGCCGCCGCGAACAAGGCCCTCAAGATCATTAAGGACTTGATGGCTGAAGCGGAGATCGGCAAGACCTACCTGGGCAAAGTGGTCCGACTCGCAGAGTTCGGAGCGTTCGTCGAGATTTTCCCCGGTACCGACGGCCTGTTGCACATCAGCGAAGTGGCCGAGCATCGCATCCAGGATATCCGCAAGGAGCTCAAGGAGGGCGACCAGCTTCTGGTGAAGGTCATTTCCATCGACGGCAACAAGATCCGACTCAGCCGCAAGGCGGTACTGCGCGACCAGCGGCACAAAGCTGGCGCGCGCGTCGAGCCTCAGGAGCGGAAGTAGCTAATCCACGTTCCGGAATCGCTTGTATTTGCCGGTTGACCCCATTTGGTCCAAGGTCGAGGGCAGCCAGGAACCTTTGAATCCTTGAACCCTTACCCTTACCGCGCCTTACCGCGCTTACCGCGCAGTAGCTTCGGAAAAGGACAATAGGCCTTTCCGACCTGAGCCAATAACTACGCCTCTCCTGGCGGTTCAGCCCCGGATCTCTTGATCCCTTCCTATTTTCGCATTCCCAAATAATCGTTTGACTTTATCTG
>Ga0306923_10003958_pt1 | contig 14085 bp, 12 predicted proteins | sample sta12Can44000108_FD_203841 | JGI IMG/M metagenome (GOLD analysis project Ga0306923, IMG submission 203841) | Lab enrichment of tropical soil microbial communities from Luquillo Experimental Forest, Puerto Rico - statanox.12C.anox.44.000.108 (v2)... | ecosystem: Environmental > Terrestrial >... | reverse complement strand
CAAGACGAGACGGCAAACGACCGTCAATGTGCTCTGGTGTGTTGCCGTTGCTGCGATTGAAAATGATCCAAGAAGAAACCAAATTCGCCGCCGACCTTGACCAAAGCGCCGACATAACCACGGCTTCCGTATCCCCTGACTCCCGTTATGGAGCCAGAGAGAGCATCGCACGAGCCATCGTTCTGACAGTCTTATACTCGGCGCCTACGATTTGGCTGTTTAGCACATTCAACGCCTGTCTTGATAATGACATCTGGTGGCATTTGGCGACCGGCAAATGGATCTTGCAAAACCACGCTATTCCGCACACCGACCCTTTTTCCGCCTATGGCCTGGGAAGGTCATGGGCCGCATACAGTTGGGCGTTTGATCTGCCGGTAGCGTGGCTCGTCGCGCATCTTGGGTTTGTTGGTCTGCTGCTTTTGCAAGTTGTGTTGGTCACAGCCATCATTGTGGCGCTGCACAGGCTCATTGCAGCCTTGGTTCCCGACTTCACTCTTTCCGTGTTGCTAACCTTTGCGGCAGCAATAGCGATGAGTCGCGTTTTCACTCCGCGGCCGTGGCTTCTGACAATTTTGTTTTTTATCTTGGAGTTGCATTTGGTTTCGCGGGCTCGGGAGAACGGAGATTATCGCCGCCTACTGTGGTTGCCACTTATTTTTTGGGCATGGGCGAATTTGCACGTGCAATTCATTTACGGATTGTTCGTTTTGATGCTCGCTGTGGGCGAGGCCTGGTGGAGCTGGTGGAAGGCCCCATGCGACCCAGTGCAGCACAGGGTGCGGAATTTATGGACAGCCACGATTATCGGTTGTATCGCCGCCACCCTAGTCAATCCGTACTTTGTCGAGATATACAAAGTCGCGTATCAATTAGGGACACTGCCAGGTGTGTTGAATCAAATCAGTGAGCTGAACGCCGTGCCTTTTCGGTCCCTTTCGGATTATGTGTTGCTGCTGATCGCCCTCTGCGCAGTCGGAGCATTTGTCTGGCAGCGTGAGTTACGACCATTTCCGTGGGCGCTTCTGCTGTGGGCGATATTCTTTTCATTCCGCAGCCAGCGCGACATTTGGCTGCTGGCAGTTGTGGGCACGGCGGTCATCGCTACCGGCTTGAAGGATCACGCAGTTCTGACGCCCCGGCATTCAAGACTTCAGTCAAGTTGGGTTGCACTTGGAGTTGTCGTCGTGATTGCCGTCGGTTGCCGGATCTTGGGGCCCTCGGTAGGGGAGCAGCAGCGGAAGATCGCCGCGACATTTCCCAGTGCTGCGGTGGAGTTTGTGAAGGAGAAGGGGCTTCCTGGCCCACTGTTCAATGACTACGACTGGGGTGGCTACTTGATCTGGAGTCTGCCGGAAATACCTGTTTCCATGGACGGCAGAGCCCTCTTGCATGGTACCCGTCGGCTTGAGCGTTCTGCTGATACGTGGGAGGCGCATGAAGACTGGAGATCGGATTCCGAGCTGCAAAAGGCACGCCTCATTATTGGGCCTGTTAACGCCCCCCTGTGCGCGGTGCTTCGCATGGATCCGCAATACCAATTGGCATACGAAGACAGGGTAGCGTCAGTATTCGTGAGGAGAACGGACCGATGACCAAGGCGTCGGCGGGGTTGCCGTGGACCAACATTATCGCTGGTGAGACTGATAAGGCCAGGCTGTGGGCAGTCAATACCGAAACACAATACCACGAGGAAAAGGACAGTCGCCTCAACCCAGCCGCCGGAAGGACCCATATCAGCCTTTGGTGCCCCAGGATGCCGAAGTAGTTTGAGCTGGCATATGAGCGGTGGCGTCCGTACTCGTAAGGCAACAAAGCCCGATGACGACAGATCTCAGACAGATTGCGTCTTTTAACGCAAAGCGCCTGCTGTCACTCGTTGATCTCAGCGTGCTGATGTCTCTCGCGTGCATCATACTCTACACCGTCTCTAAACATGAGCCATGGGCGGGCGAGGCGCAATCCTGGCTCATCGCGCGAGACTTGCCCTATTCGCGGATGATCTTCAGTGAACTTCGTTACGAGGGACATCCCGCGCTTTGGTACACCATACTCTGGCCGCTTAGTCATGTGTTCAAACTTCCATACGAATTTTTGGGCTATATAGGAGCGACTTTCGCTATTGCCGGTCTGGCAGTTTTGATCTTTCTTGCTCCGTTTCCCCGATTGGTGCGATATCTGATTGCTTCGTCTTTCTTCTTAGCTTACCAGTACGCGGCCGTGGCGCGTTCCTATAACTTACTCCCGCTGCTTGCCTTCTTGGCTGCATACCTCTTTCGACAAGGGCTATCTCGTGTGGTGGGATTTGCAATTGCATTAGCCCTTCTCATCCAGGTCAGTGTTCATGGAGCGCTGATCGGCGTCGTCATGTTGGCGTTCTACGGGCTGCGAGTTTTCCCCCAATGGAGCCAGCTTCCATCGCACAACCGCAGAGGCATCGTCACCGGAGCTTTGATCGCCGCGATCTCGTTAGTCGTTTTTGTCCTCGTGGTCTATCCGCCCGCTGATGCCAAAGCCCTGGCGGACGCTACGGAAAGTTTCTCACTCACCAGCCATTTGGCACTGACAGCTGCTTCTTTGATATCCGCTTTCTCAAATTCTTTGCTTGTTGGTTGTCTATTTTTGCTAGTGGCGTTTGTCTGGGCGTTGCAGAGGAAGGGACTACTGCTGATGTTACCTTCCGTGGTAGGGACTGCTGCCGTCTATGGCTTCTTGCGGGGAACTCTGCATCACATAGGATTGGCGCTGATCGCATTCTTGGTGTCAATTTGGATAATTTGGCCCGATCAGAAAAAACTATGCAGCTTCTCAGTTCAGCAGCGCACGATACACACCGTATTTGTCGTTTGCCTGATTGTCATATTCGGGTGGCAGGCGACTTGGTCGTATCGTGCCATCCGCAATGATTGGGAGGGTGCATATTGCGGGGCCCGCACCACTGCTGATTTCCTAAAGTCCGTTAATGCCGAACAACGAGGTTGCAGCGCGTTCCTCTATTCGCAGGTAGCCGTGGCGGCATATTTCGACCACAACATTTTTGAGAACTTGGGCGGTCCGAACTCCCCAAGTTATTTCCACCACGGGCTTTCTTACGAAAGACAATACGATCGATTTCCATCCGCGTACCAGAGGTCGAGCTTCGTGGTCATGGTCCTCGATCACCTCGGAAAGATTGAACCGTTAGTTTCCCAAATGCATGCGGATGGCTACGCTCTCGTATCACGTAGCGATGGATGGCGGTTTTTTGAGAACACCGCCGGACTAAAGCAAACATATCTGGTCTTCCAACGGAACGATGCTCATTAGAGGTACCCAGCTCGACCTGCTCCGCGGGTGCTCGCGGCTGCAGAGAGGCGGGATGGACACAATTTTGGGGCAGAGCGAAAATCGCGGCCTTATCAGCACGAAGCCAACCCTCAGCTATAGTTCTTCAAACAATTGACTTAAGAACGGTCGGAGCGAGAGGATTTGACCCGCCGACCGCCTGATGGTTGCGTCGCGGGATTCTCCCCTGAGCGTCGAAGGGCGTTACTGCGAATTGCTCATATCCACGGCGATCCGAGATAGGAGCGCCTTCCGGCATGTTAGCAGGCGCTTTACGGACTGTGTTACAGAAGCGGCCAGAGATGGGGACTGGTTCTCATAGCTAGGTTGAATAGCGCGTCAAACCCATCTCCCCAGATCCGGCAAATGTCGGTAGCCTCCCTGGTATGTGTAACCCGAAGGGGTTGTGGGCGAGCCGCCGTTGTTACGGTTCTCCGCATATCTTAACTGTGGAAGGCTGTTTCGTTAGGCCAACTTAGGGCTGACACAAAAACAACTGCTCATTCAGAGTCGGAATTAAATTATTAATGGGTACTTGGTCAACTGCTTCGCCCCAAAGAGTTGGCCACTCCATAAGCCGTAAATCACAACCATTGCAGCGCCTATTGGCTGACGCTCCTGCGCAGCCAGCGATTGTGTTATAGTTCCGATTGAAAGAGGCAACGAGTCGGAACTATAACATTATGCGACCACTTTCCTTCGACCCCCAAGCCCTCCGCAGGTACCTGCGGCGCCACAAAATCGCTACCTTGCCCGAACTCAAAAATGCTCTCGGCACCACAACCGACCTCACCGTCTTTCGCAAGCTCAAGCTTTTGGATTACCTCTCTAGCTATACCCATCGTGGCCGCTACTATGCCCTCCGCGAAACCGCTCGCTTCGACGACCACGGTTTGTGGTCTCACGATGCCGTGTGGTTTTCTCACTACGGCACACTGGTTGCCACCATCGAAGCCTTCGTCCATCAGTCCCCGCACGGTTGCTTCGCTGACGAGTTGGCCGACACCCTCCATGCCGAGGTCCAAGATCCCCTCCACGACCTGGTGCGCGCGGGACGTCTGCGCCGTTCTGAGCTGGCCGGACGCTTCTTGTACACTGCCTCCGATAGTAGGCAGGCCCGGGATCAGCTCCGCACCAGGCAAACCGTGCAGTCGGTTCCTCTGCTGGCCGATGCTTCCGCTCTCCAGGTATCTCCTCAAGAACTCAAGGCCGCAATTGTGCTTTTCTACAGCCTGCTCGACGAGCAGCAGCGTCGCCTGTTCGCCGGTCTGGAGTCTATGAAGCTGGGACACGGCGGTGATAGCATTCTGGCCGAATTCCTCAGCCTGGATGCGCACACCGTCGCCCGTGGACGTCAGCAACTGCTCGATCAGAATGTAATCGCGGGGCGGACTCGCCGTTCCGGCGGCGGACGTAAACCGGTCGAAAAAAAACTGCCGACATCGTCACCCTGATCGAGTTCCTGCTGGAATACGACACCGCCGGCGATCCCATCACCGGGCTGAAGTGGTCCCGGCGAACGACGGACAAGATTGCCATGGCGCTGGGTGACTTCGGGGTCATCGTCAGTCCCAACACCGTCGCTCGTCTCCTCCATCAGATGGGCTATTCCCTGCGCGTCAATCACAAGAAACTTTCCACCGACTTCAGCCCGGATCGCAATGATCAGTTCCTCTACCTTGGTGATCTTCGGCATCGCTTCCAGCGCCGCGGCCTACCCATCATTAGCGTGGACACCAAAAAGCGCGAACTGGTCGGCAACTTCAACAATCCAGGCTCGCGTTGGGGTTGGTCTCCTCGTTTGGTCAACGATCACGATTTCCGTTCCGACTCCACGGGCGTCGCCATCCCTTACGGTATCTATGATCTGCTCGCCAATCGAGGGTCGGTAGTGGTGGGCATCTCGCATGACACACCCGCCTTTGCCGCCCACGCCATCGCCCATTGGTGGCGGCAAGAAGGATGGGGCCGCTATCCACGCTCCCGGCAACTGCTCATTCTGAGCGACACGGGCGGCAGTAATGGCTATCGTTGCCGCGCTTGGAAAACCGAACTCCAGTCGCAACTAGCCGATTCGCTCGGCCTGACTCTCACGGTTGCCCACTACCCGACAGGCGCTTCCAAGTGGAATCCCATTGAGCACCGTCTCTTTTCTGAGATCTCCAAGAACTGGGCCGGCGAACCACTCGACAGTTATCAAAAGATCCTGAACTTCATCCGCTCCACCAGAACTCAAACCGGCTTGTCGGTTACCGCTCACCTCGACCGCCGCTACTATCCTACCGGCACCGAACCAACGCCCGAACAGCTCCAGGCGCTTCGCCTGAAGCCCCACGAGGTTCTACCCAAGTGGAACTACACGATCTCACCCAATCTGTGAAGTTGTTTTTGCGTCAGCCCTAAGCTTCCTTATGACCCAGATCACGGGACGCATTCAGGCAACAGAGCGACTTGGGCGTTATACAGTCAAGTGGATTGTTTTCAAGTATCCAAAGAGAAGAACCCTTGCGTTAAAACACCGCATCATCGGTAAACACTAGGCGACAAGCGAGGACCTGTTTCCCGAAGCCTGTTTCAGGATCAAACGTCCGGAGAGCCCACAATCCGGTCACCCAGCTTTTCACGCACAATTCCAGGCAAACATCCTGGATGCCGATCAACTCACTGATATTCAATGACCTCCTCGCTTATCCCCAACTTATGCGCAATTTATCGCCAGTGCATTTAACCGCTTTTCGTGTTGTGACAAAGTGGCCGCGTAAACCGAGCCCAACCGGGCAGAGGAGGTCGGTCATGAAACCCGCAATCTGCAAGATGATGGTTCTGCTGGCTATGCTCACCATTGCTGTTTCTACACTTAGCGCGCAGCAAACCGGATCGCGCTTCACGGTGCCGTTCTCGTTCGTAGTGAATGGCCAGACGTTGCCTGCCGGAAACTACTCCATCGAAGGTCTGTGGTGGAACGCAGTGGCCTTCCATAACCTGAAGGGTGGCCCCGGACTTGTCGTGCTTGCGCAGTACGGTCCGCGTACCCAGGGAGGGAAGACCAAGCTGGTCTTTCACCGTTATCCTGACCGCTACGTCCTGGCCGCGGCCGAGCTGCCCAATACCGACTATGGACGCGCGTTCCAGACCAACCTTGTAACCCATCTCATCAAAATGGGACCACAGGTCTCCCAGGTTAAGCCTCAAGTTGTTGAAATAGCGGGCAAGTAACCTGCGCTCCGTGCCATTGCGCTGGTCAATACGAAGCCCGGCTCCGTCCGGGCTTCGTGTTATTTCAGCTCGAGTGCGAAGATATTCCGACGGTAGTCATAGCAACTTAGCAGCGCAGGGCCGTCCGGCGCGAAGCCATTGCACCAGCACCAACTGTAATGGGTCGTCATAGGTGTAGGCAGGACCTTTTCCAATCGGCCGTCCTTCGCTCGCACGCGCCAGAGATAATCGTCATAAGCACCGTTGAAATACACCCATTCGCTGTCGGGCGACCAAAAGGGATTGTCAACTGGGTAGGTCAAGAGCGGCCTCCACCCGGATTTGGACACATCCCACAGCCAAATGCCCTGCATATCAATCGACATGGCCGCCACATATTTCCCGTCAGGCGACCACCGCGGGCTGAACAACCCTGCTGAACCCGCAATCTCGGTGGTTGTTCCCGTGCGCAAATCAAATTGATACAAAGAGCGCCGAAGCCCGGGATCGGATAGGGACTCTGGCGGCTGGCCGAACAGAATCGACTGGCCATCGGGCGACCAGTTGGGGTCGGATTGATTCCGAGGAGGTTCGTTGATCTCATGCCACGCTCCACCCTCTACCGTAACCCAGTAGATCTTCCAGGGTCCGTCAAGCAGGCGTGCCACAAAGGCGAGTTTCTGCCCGTCCGGCGAAAAGCGGGCCATGAACGCCCTCATGGAGGGACCGACGATCTGCCGTCGATCGCTGCCGTCAGCCTTCGCCAGCCATAGCTCTACGCCAGGATCGGCGGGCTTGGTATAGGCGATGTACTGGCCGTCTGCCGAATACTGCACGCGGATCGGGTGTAGCTCCGGATACAGTGGTGTAGCGCGGTTCGCCTTCAAGTCCCACAGGAAAACATCAGACTTCAGTGAACTGGCCGAGATAAAAACTTCTTTGCCCAGTGGGTTGGCGGTTGCCGCAGTGACGGACAGTCCGCTGGCGGTGAGCGCTTTCGGCTTTGCATTCGGCCACCCGCCGGGTTCGGCAACATACCAGTACTCGTCATTGCTGCTAAATAGGAAATACTTGCCATCTCCTGTCCAGATCCCGCAGCAGGCCTGTTGACCGCTGTTCCAATCCTTGAGTAACGGTCGCAACCTCCGGTCAACCCCGAGTTCCCAGAGCGTGATTTTCATCGACTCAGGATTGAGCAGACTGAAGCGCAAACACTGTCCATCCGGCGACCAGCGTAGCCAGAATGCATGGCCGGGTGTATCCGCCAGCTTCGCCGGGCTATTACCCTGCAGATCGGTCAGGTAAAGTTCGCGGCCTTCGGCGAAAACAATCGTCTTCCCATCGGGAGCAAATGCGGCATCTTGCGCCTCGATGTCTCCTAGTCTTCTTGCCGCTCCCCCATTGGTCGCGATCAGCCATAGGGGGGCCTCGGTGGTGCCTTTCTCACTTATCGAGCGTCGCGCCAACAGGTACGAACCATCGGGCGAGAGGTGCAGAATCGCAGGTTCGAGGAGCGTCGTGGGCAGCACCGTCTCTTCCCCCCCTGTCACCGAGACCGAGCGCAGCGCACTCCTGTCAGTCGTGCTGAAGTAAATTCGCCTGCCGTCCGTCTGAATGGAACGATAATTCTCCAGCGTAGCGTTGAAGTAACCCACAAAGCCACTGAATGTCAGTTGTTTCGTGCTGATCACCTGGAGTGGCTCACGTCGCAGCCAGGTGGGCCGCAACATCCACGCTGCCGCCCCCAGTAGCACCGGCAACAGAATCAGCGCGAGAACTGGACGATACGTCAGCCGTCGTTGCAGCGCACGTCTGTCCCGCTCAGACGCCCCAGCGCTCGTCGTGTCGGGCGCCGGTAATTCCGCCGATGAGCTCTGCGACAGGTCCTCCGCCGCGATGCTTCCCACAAAGCGATATCCCCGCCGCGGCAGGGTCTCGATATATTGCGGCGTTTCGGCTTCGTCGCCCAATGCCTGACGCAGCTTACGCACCGCGGTATTCAGTCCGTGCTCGAAATCGACGAATGTCTCGCTCTCGCTGGGCCAGAGCTTTTGCTGAATTTCTTCGCGGGTGATGAGCTCGCCCGGCCGCCCGAGCAGCATGGCGAGAATCTGGATAGGATGCCCCTGCAGCTTCAGCTTGAGGCCGTGCTTGTAGAGTTCGCCGGCGTGAGCATCCAGCTCATACGGTCCGAAGTGCACGCGTTGTTCGAAAACAATGGGCATACTGCGCCTTTCGGATTCACCTTAACGAATTGAGAGAGGGGTGTCAGTGACGGTTGCACCTAATCTGTGTGTTGGCCCGAGACGATGTGAGCTTGCTCACTTACTTGTCCGGCCCCTTGCATCTAAGCTTGCTCTGTTATGTGCGTCTATGGCGCTGGAGTGCTGTGGTATGGGTGAGCCTGAATCCTGGAAAAGGCAGGAAACAACGTTCTGCATCGTGCAACTGGTTGTGACGGCTGTACGTGGCCGAATTCCTCAAGAGCAGCGAGAAAGGATGTTCGAGATCGCATCCAGCCAGGCGGAGCGACTGGAGAAACTAACCAACGACTTCCTTTCATATGCGCGCCCGCAGGCACTGACATCACAAAAATTGGTGATCCATACGTCCACGGACGTCGTAAGGCATCTTCTCTCTTAGAAAGAGGTCCAGCCACGTTGAATTTTTTGAAGCTGAAGCCTCGCGCCCGCGTTAATAGGGTCTTTGAGGAACGCGGATCGTGGTATTCTGATTAGTACCACTTAAGTGCCAATTGCGTGCCCACTGCTCGTCTTCCGCGGCTCCGTAGCTCGCAGTCGCCAAGTCGGAATCTCGCAATAGCTGCGGCGAACTTTCGAGCATTCGATCCACAGATGAGCAGTTACACCCATCCTTTCTTACAGGAGTTTAAGTAGTGGTTGCCACATGCGCCAATCCAGCTTGCAATCAGGAGTTCCGCGAACTTAGTAAGGGCAAGTTATTCTTGCTGCCGCCTAATCGCCGTCTTTCTGGCGTTCGAAGGTTGATTGATTATTGCTATTGGCTCTGCCCAGATTGTGCCTGCTTGTATACGGTGGAACTGCAGAGCAACATTCCAATCGTACGTCGGTTGCCCAAAGCGTCCGTGAGCGGTGTTGGATCCAATCCTCACTTCGGTAAGCGAGACGACAAAAACCGAAGCATTCCAGTCGTTGCGTTGTGAATGAAGGCCATTGGAGATTTTGGATTCTTAGTGCTGCAGGATATTTGGCAGAACGATGCGCAGCTGTGCAGCGATTTGAACCCAGCTTCGGGCAGCCACTGCCGAGTCTGCCACTTGCTTACTCACATAGACGGCGATAGGAATCGACGCCAGCCCGATGAGGTTCTTTGGAAAAGACAATACTCAACGACCGAGGTGGAGTAATGGTGAAACAACCCTACTGGCTGGTGATGTGGGGCGAGGCTACGAGATTTGCTCAAGCTTCGTCGCCTCGTGCAGCCATGCGAATCGCTTTTGGCGCTGAGTGCGTCACCATGTCCGTACGCCAGGTGCCTGCCCCCTACCGCATCTCCAACCGAAAGCTGCGCGATATTCTCGGAAACATGCAGCTCAAACATTTGGCGCGCCTGCTGCGATTAACGAATCGTCCACATAAGCCCATCGAACTTAGGGACGAGGAATTCATCGTGTGACCGAACGGCTGGACTTTTGAAGTTTCGGGCAGTTTTAGCTGCCTGCGCTACAGCTTTCGCAACGCCTCAGCGGCCGCAGCCACCTACGTGGCCATCTGCTTAATACGCAAGTTACGGCACTTTGACGGTTAGTCGCTAGCCTTGATCGGAAACGCCTCGGGCAGGACACTTCACGCTAAGCGAGAGAGTCGATCCGAGGCGTTTTCGATAAGGAGACTAGGAGGAAGCCGCTGGCGTTTGCGGCGAACGCGGTGCGCTATGGGATTTGAATAGCGTTTTTCTTGACAATGGGACACTCAAGGTCGGTCTGGCTGCCACACGGTACCCATTGACAGGCGCCAGTCCGGTCGTAAAAAGCACCTCGGCCCTGTACCCCGAAGTCTTCGGCCATCGTAATCTGTACGCTCTGAACCTGCTGGCGATTCCAAATAGGTTCGAGAAACGAATTCGCAAACCGGAAGTACAGCACATTTTGAACGGTATTCTTTCCCAGAAAGTGATCGATACGAAACACGTCTCGTTCCGCGAAGGCGCAATACACTACCTCATTTAGAGTGCGGGCCGAAGCCAGATCGTGACCAAATGGCTTCTCGATGACAACGCGACCGCCAGCGGCACATCCCATAGACTGAGGAGAGCGACCAAACGCAATTTCATGTATCTAATCCAACAAGTCGCGAACCTCAGAAGTCCGTGATCACCTATTCGCCCAAAACCGAGACCAAGGATGCCCAAACCAATTTTGCTAAGCGTAGACGACGACTCCGATGTTTTGCGTGCGATTGAGCGCGATCTACGTACCCAGTACGGCGCGGCATACCGAGTCATAGGGAGCGATTCACCCACGGGCGCACTTGACCTGTTAAAGCAACTGAAGGTCCGTAACGACAGTGTGGCGCTGCTACTTGCTGACCAGCGCATGCCCCGCATGGATGGAGTTGAATTCCTGCAAGAAGCCATGGAAATCTTCCCTGGTGCCAAGCGAGCGTTGCTCACCGCTTACGCTGACACCAACGCCGCGATTAGTGCTATCAATCAAGCCGGCATCAACTATTTCTTCTTGAAACCGTGGGATCCTCCCGCGGAGCACTTGTATCCGCAATTGGATGATTTGCTCGATGACTGGCAGGCTTCCTACCGTCCAACATTCCAAGGAATCCGCGTGCTGGGCACTCGCTGGTCTCCCCGATCGTACGAGTTGCGGGACTTCCTCGCACGCAATCATGTCCCCTATCAATGGATTGACGTCGAGCTGTCCGCCAACGATCCGGAGACTAAGCGCCTTCTCGATGCTCTGGGTCCGGAGGCGGCCAATCTCCCTATCGTGCTCTTTCCCGACGGAACGAAGTTGCTCGATAGCGCGCCTGCAGAGGTCGCGCAAAAAGTCGGCTTGCGCACGCGCGCCCAAACCAGCTTCTATGATCTGGCGATTGTGGGTGGAGGGCCGGCCGGCTTGGCGGCCGCCGTTTACGGCGCCTCCGAAGGTCTGCATACCGTGATGATTGAGCGGGAGGCGCCCGGCGGTCAGGCTGGCATGAGCTCCCGCATCGAAAATTATCTTGGATTTCCGACCGGGCTCAGTGGCGGCGATCTGGCCCGCCGTGCCGTGGTGCAAGCCCAGCGTTTCGGAGTGGAAATCCTGGCGCCACAGGAAGCTGTCAGCGCCCGGACGGAAGGACCTTACAGAATCATCAAACTGGCGGATGGGAACGAGATCTCGTGCCACACCTTGATGATCGCGACTGGGGTACAGTGGCGTCGTTTAGAAGCCCCAGGAATCGATCGCTTGCAGGGGGCGGGAATTTACTATGGTGGCGGTGCCACTGAGGCACTGTCCTGCAAGGGTGAGATTGTCTATGTTGTGGGCGGCGCGAACTCCGCGGGGCAAGCGGCATTGAACTTCGCCCGATACGCGGAGCGCGTGGTTATTCTTGTGCGCGGCGAGTCGCTTTCCAGCACTATGTCGCAATATTTAATCGACCAGGTCCGGGAAACACCGAACATTCAACTCTGGACTCATGCCAGCGTGGCCGAGGCGCATGGCGAAACTCATCTGGAAGAGCTTTCGGTCATGTGTTCTGATACCGGAAAAGTCGAGCGAGTGCCGGCCAGCGCCATGTTCATCTTCATTGGGGCTTTGCCACGGACCGATTGGCTCGCGAATGTAATCGAGCGGGATGAGCGGGGTTTCCTGTTGACCGGTCCTGACCTGATACGTGGCGGGCAACGTCCCAAGGGATGGGCGCTCGACCGCGATCCCTTTTTGCTCGAGACCAATGTTCCCGGCATCTTTGCGGTCGGCGATGTGCGCCATGGATCCATCAAACGGGTTGCGTCCGGAGTCGGTGAAGGATCGGTGGCGGTGCAGTTTATTCATCAGTATTTGAGCAAAGTGTAATGGTCGACAAATCGGAATTACTTCGTGTTCCGGCGTTCGCCGGCCTACCCGACGACCAAATCGCTTGGTTTCTCGGCAATTCGCAAGAGCTGCGTTTGGCCCCCGGCGACTTCTATGCGCACCAAGGTGATCCGGCGGACTCGATGTTTGTTCTTCTCGAAGGCCAATTTCAGTGGCGGGGAGAATTTAGCGGAGAAACCGTTGTGCTTACCGGCAACGCGGGTGAAGTTACTGGAGTACTACCTTTCTCCAGAATGAAGCAGTTTGGCCTGAACGCGCGAGCTGTCACCGATGGCCGCGTTCTGAAATTTCCGGCTACCTTGTTCCCTGAACTTGTGCAGAAGATGCCGGAATTGACTACCCGCCTGGTCGGCTTGATGTCCGACCGTATCCGCGAAACCACTCGCATCGAACAACAGCGGGACCGGCTGGCTTCTCTGGGAAAACTCTCGGCCGGACTTGCGCACGAACTCAACAATCCAGCCTCCGCTGCGAAACGCGCTACGAGTCAATTGCGCGACACTATAAAGAAGATCAGGGACGCGAGTCTCGAACTGGGGAGACGCGACCTCGCCCCTGCTCAGAAATCGGAAATTGAAAAACTGGAAACTCTGTTTACCCGGCAAGACGTGGTTCCGCCGGATGCGCTGACCGTCAGCGACTTGGAAGATCAGATCGACTCATTGTTGCGAAGCCATGGGCAGAACGACTTGTGGATGCTAGCAGCCAGTCTCGCGCAACGCAATATCAAGCCCGAGGTCCTGGAATCACTCTTCGCCAATCTTGATGCCGACACCGCCCGGGCTGCTCTGGTCAGGATCACAGCCTCAGTGGAGATCGCGGGTTTGTTGCATGAGATCGAGAGCAGCACCTCGCGGATATCGGATTTGGTCGGCGCCATTAAGGAATACACCCACATGGACCAGGCGCCCGTGCAAAATGTCGACATTGTTAAGAGCTTGGAAACGACTCTCACCATCTTGCACCATAAGTTAAAACAGGGAGTAGTCGTGCAACGCGACTACCAGCCCGTACCGATACTTGTGAACTCATTTGGCAGTGAGCTAAATCAAGTGTGGACGAACATGATTGACAATGCCATTGACGCGATGGGGGGGAAAGGCGAGCTTCGAATCCGAACCTACCGCGAGGATACTTGTGCTGTAGTCGAAATCGGCGATAACGGTCCCGGGATTTCACCTGAGGTACAACCGCACATCTTTGAACCGTTCTTCACTACCAAAGGAGTTGGCGAAGGTACGGGACTCGGTCTGGACACTGTCCAGCGAATTGTGAGGAAGCATCGCGGAAGCATTCACGTCAGTTCCAAACCCGGTGACACGCGTTTTCAAGTGTCGCTACCGCTGGCGGGGGCATCGACCTAACAGTCCGTGGTGGAACTAGCTGATTTTCTGCAAGACGTGCGGCATTGCCGGGTCCGCGATCTTACAAAGTGCCTGGCGTCTGCCGCGCTGATGCGGCTTCGACAAGACCGGTGGTAAGCATTCCGA
>Ga0306923_10003957_pt1 | contig 14086 bp, 15 predicted proteins | sample sta12Can44000108_FD_203841 | JGI IMG/M metagenome (GOLD analysis project Ga0306923, IMG submission 203841) | Lab enrichment of tropical soil microbial communities from Luquillo Experimental Forest, Puerto Rico - statanox.12C.anox.44.000.108 (v2)... | ecosystem: Environmental > Terrestrial >... | reverse complement strand
CAGTCCGGGTTGCCGCACAGCTTCATCCGGTCCCAGCTGCCGTCGGCCTGCGCGTCGCGGATGGTCAGCAGCAGCCCGGCCAGGCCGTCGGCCAGGCGTTCCGCGCCGTCACCGGTATTCAGCCTGGCCTGCCCGCCCTCGGTCACCTCGAGCCGCAGCGCGGCCTCGGTCGTGACCTGCCGCAGCGGCCGCAGCTCCGCGTCGCCGAGCCGCGGGCCGCCGGTGTTGCGCGCGATCATGGCGCGCAGGCTCTCCCTGACCGCGCGGGCCAGCTCGAGGTCGGCGGGGAGATCCGGCTGCCCCGGGTCGCGCAGGCCGGCCTCGGCCAGCCAGGCCCGGGCTTCTTCGGCGTGGGCCAGCACGTCGGTGTGCAGGTCCAGGTCGAGGGTGTTGACGAACGCCTGGACGAGCAGCAGCGGGGGCGGCGCCAGCCTGTGCAGGAGATGGGACGCCCACGAGGGCAACGTCATGCCGTTCAGGCTAACCGTCATGATCACCAGCTTTCACACCATCGTGACCCTATAAAGTCCCTTTACAGGTCACGCATGACCAGTATAATTGATATGTAGGTCACTACGGGGAAGTGACGGATGATGCATGTCCTACTTGACGACGATCTCGGCCGCCTGACCCTCCGGCGGCTGTGGCCCTGGCACCGGCTGCTGGCCCGTTGCCTGGCTCCGAGCCTGGACCGGCAGCTGGCGGACGGTGCCAGCCCGGAGGCGAACGCGGTCCTGGCGGCGCGGGCGATGGTCCTGACCTCGGTCAGGTACCGGCGCGGTCTGGCCGCGAGCCTGCGGCGGATGGTCGCGGCATCCGCGGCCCCGCAGACAAGCCCGCGCTTCATGGCCGCGTCGCGGTCGGCTGGCGCCGTGCGTCAGCCGCATGTCCAGCTCCGCCGGGACCGGATCGCCGGCTCCGCGTCCGAACTGACCGGGCTGGCCCGCTCCCTGGCCGGGCAGAGCCCGGTCCCGGCCCAGGGCGTGGCGATGGTGAGCGAGCTACTGGCCGACGGGGGAGGGCCGCTCTACCGTGCGGGTACGCGCGATGACCTCGACGCGGTCATCGAGCGGGCCGCACAGGCGCTGACCGGGTAACCGCCAGGTCCGCAGGGCCGGCTAGGCGCCGGCCTTGCGTCCCACGGCGCCGTGCGCGGAGGTGGTCCCTTCGAGGGCGAAGTCGCCGGGGCCGGGCCGCCACTGGTGCACTTGTACCAGCCCGGGCTCCCCCGGCGGCGCCGGGCAATCATATGCCGCGACGCTCAGGCCCTGGCTGGACGCTGTCCCAAACTAATGCGCCCGCGGGTGTATCAGCGGGGTCGGCCGGCGCTCCGGACATGCTGAGGAGCACCTGCGGCCTGACGCAGGCGCTGGCTTCCCGGCCGGCCCAAGGGAGCAGCCGGCCGGGCAGCCGGGGATATCAGGACCCTTTGGGTAAAGGAGGCCCGCCATGTGGTCCGCGTCTTATGACCTGAACATTGATGCCGCCCGGGCCGACGCCCTGTTCGCGTCCGTGCTGCAGATTTCCGACGAGCCGAGCGCCGTCCAGGTGAAGCAGGCAATCGACGCAGCGACCAGCACGCTCGGCGACCTGGGCTGCGCGGCCAGGGTCGCGCAGGAGTTCGGCGAGCACCCGGAGACCGCGGTCGCCAGGATGCGCTGGGCGAAAGCGGAGGTGGCCTGGGTGTTCGGCGGCTCGCCGTCGGATCCGGCCTACGCTCCCCGGCACGCCCGGCCGTCCGGGGCATGCCCCGCGCCGCGCCTGCCGCTCGACCTGACCGCACGGCCGCAAGGCCGGCACATGCTGCAGGCCTGCTAGCGGCCGGCGGGCGTCACGGCCAGCTGACGGGGATCTCCGCGGAGTCGGCCAGCCGCAGCTTGCGCCGGACCCGTTCGTAGAACGTCGTGTGGCCGAGCCGGACGACATGGGCCGCGCCAGGACGCGGCCGAAGCTCGATCCGGTCGCCGGGCTCCACCTCGGCGGCGACATTACCGTCGGCCTCCACCGCGAGCCGCCCGCTGGCGGGCAGGACACTCAGGGTCAGTTCGTCACCGACGGAAACGACGAGCCCGCGGTTGTAGGCCGAATGCGGCGCAGCGGGCGTGACCAGCAGCGCCTCCACCGCAGGGCTCACGATGGGGCCACCCGCGGAGAAGCTGTAGGCGGTCGAGCCGGTCGGTGTCGCGACGACGATCGCGTCGGCCGAGTAGCTGACGAAGGGGCGGCCCGCGGTCTCGACCGTGATCGCGGCGGTCTTCTGCCCGGGAAACCGGACGAACGCGAAGTCGTTGAACGCGGTGATCAGCTGACCTCGGATGACGGCGTCGACGGCCAGGCGGGGCTCGATGGTGAACTCGTGGTTGTCGATCGCCGACAGCGCGTCGGCCAGGTCGGGCACGTCGACCTCGGCGAGGAATCCGAGCTTGCCCAGGTTCACCCCGAGGACGGGGGACTGCAGACCGTCGGCCAGCCGCATGGCGCGCAGCATCGTGCCGTCACCGCCCAGGCTCACCAGCAGGTCCGACCGCCGCCGGAGCTCCGCGGCGGTCACCGCCTCGGCCGTGCAGGCCAGCCTGTGGATCTCGGTGTCGATGCCGAGGACCAGGATCTCCCGGCGGGCCGCCCACTCCAGGATCGACCCGACCGCCCCGGTGCAGTCCCGCTCCGGGTGGAGCACCATCCCGACGACGTGCATGTCAGCGCGAACTCGTGGCTCGAGGTCGCGCTGGCCATTCGCGCGGCGCGAATCCGTCCTGGGTGTGCATGGCCTCAAGTTACTAGAGGATCCAGCCGGGCGTAAGCGGCGGTTACCGTCCGGGCAGCAGCACGCTCAGGCAGGTGACGCAGCCTTCGAGCTTCTCGAACTCGCTGATGTCTACGACGACCGGTGTGAAGCCCAGGTCCTGGAGGAGCTCGGCGGTGCGGGGAGCGGACGCGGCGATCAGCACGCGGTCGCCGCCGAGCGGCACCACGTGACTGCCGCCCTCCTCCCGGACCGGGCGCACCGCCGGGAACAGTTCGGCCGGCACCAGCTCCGGCAGCAGCAGGAACGTGCCATCGGGCAGCGCGGTCACCGCCGACTTCAGGTGCAGCACCTGTCCCAGCGGCACTCCGATCACGGTGCGGCCCAGCGGAGCCAGCAGCGAGCGCAGCTGGCGGATCCCCTCGCCGTTGGTCCGCCCGCCCCGTCCGGCATACACCGTGTGGCCGGCCTGCAGCACGTCGCCCCCGTCCAGGACACCGGGCTCTTCGATGCAGGCCGTGCGCAGGCCCAGCGACCGGACGGTCTGCGCGACACCGGCGACCTCGGCCCGGCGAGCAGGCGCGCCCGGGCGGGTCAGCACCGCCAGGTCCTCGCAGATCACCACGGTGTCCTCGATGAAGACCGAGTCCGGGCAGTCGTCAGCGGCGGGTGCCTGCCTGACCATCCAGCCGCTGTCCGCCAGGGCGTCGGCATAGGCCGCGTGCTGGGCCCGGGCCAGGGCCACGTCGAGCGGTACCCGGCTGATGTGGGTGACGATGCCTTCGGCCAGCCTGCTGCTGGGCTCACGGACCAAGCCGGTACCGTTCATCAGATCGCTCCCTACCTGACCAGGCAGCTCGGCCGCCCCGGCTGCATAAGGCGTGGATGTCCCAGCCATGTTGTTCATACGACGTGGATGTGGCATCCACGCCTTACGGCCTGGTGCGGGGGGTGCCACAGGGACTAATGTCCGTTTTCGCGCATATGGCGCGGGCGTGGACCGTTGCCGCTGGGCTCCCTCGGTGTCGTGACGCCGTGCCGTGAGCTCCGGTGGTGCGGGAGCGGCCCGTGGTGGGGGAGCGTCCCATGGTGCGCGCGCCAGGCGGGAGAACGGGGAAGTTCCGGGATGCGACAGGTCACGATCCTTCAGCCAGGGCCGCGAGCAGGTCGAGGGAGGCCCGGAGCCTGTCCGCCGTGGTGGCCCGGGCTCGCGGCAAGCGCGTTTCGTCGGTCAGCTGGGTCCAGTCGTAGGTGCAGGTGACCCGCGTGCATGACGCGCCGGCCGGCTTGAGCTCCCATCGCCACAGGTGCCCGGGCGGCTCCCGGCCCACCTCGGAGGGCATCCAGGCAATCCGCCGGCCCTCGTCGAACTCGACCACGTGGTTCTCCCGGACATCGCCACGGGTCAGCGTCATCGTGAACACATCACCCGGCCGGCGGACCCGCTGCCCATCGGATGCCCCGGCCAGGTTGTCGTTGCCGTCCCAGCGCGGCTGCTGAGCCGGATCCGCGATCAACTCGAAGATCCGCCCCGGCCCGGCCGCGATCTCACGGCTGGCGCTGACCACGCGCGGTGCCTCCTGCTCGGTCGTCATGCACCTATCCAAGCACCCGGCCAGCCATCGCCGCTGCGTCAGGCGCTCCCGCGGACCCGGGCCGGTGAGGCCGCGATGGCTAGGATCGAGCCATGATCAACGGGATGCACGCCATCGTGTTCTCGCCCGAGGCGGAGAAGGTCCGCGACTTCTTCGCCGACGTGCTCGGCCTGTCCTCGGTCGACGTCGGCGGAGGCTGGCTCATCTTCGCCCTGCCGCCCGCTGAGCTGGCGGTTCATCCCGCCGACGGCGAAGCCCGCCACCAGCTGTACCTGATGTGCGACGATATCGACGCCACGCTCGCCGAACTGAACGCCAAGGGGGTCGAGGTCGCCCAGGAGGTCTCCGATCAGCGCTGGGGCCTGGTGGCCGCGATCCGCCTGCCCGACGGCACCGAGTTTCCCGTCTACCAGCCCCGGCACCCCTCGCCCCGCTGATCCCCGTCTAGCGTTAGGGTATGGCGAAGCTCAGGGTGCTGTTCATCGGGGCAGCGGGGTCATCGGCTCGGCCTGCTCGCGGGTCGCGGTCGAGAGCGGCATCGAGCGGTCCGTGCTGAACCGGGGCCGGAGCACCGTCCGGCGCCGCTGCGCAACCCGCTCGCGGCGGCCTGGACCACCATGACCACCGTATGACCACCACCGCGCGGGACGTCGTGCCGGCGGCTCGCGGGCTCGCCGATGACCGGCTGTTCCCCGACGCGATGCGGGTCGACGGGCTGGACGTGCTCCCGGTCGCCCACCTCGACGCGCTCGCCGCGCTCGGTCTGTACGGGGCGCCGGCGCCGGCCGAGGCCGGCGGCCTCGGCCTGGACCTGGTGACCTACTGCGCGGTGGTCGAGGAACTGGCCGGCGGCTGCCTGGCCACCACGTTCGTCTGGCTGCAGCACCGCGGCCTAGTCATGACGCTGGCCGCCGACGGCACACCCGCCGCGCTGCGCGACCGGTGGCTCGACCCGGCCTGCCGGGGCCAGGTACGCGGCGGCATCGCGCTGGGCGGGCTGATGCCGGGGCCGCCGCGGCTGCACGCGCGGCCGGACGGCGGCGGGTGGCGCCTCGACGGCGAGGCGCCGTGGGTCACCGGGTGGGGACTGATCGACCTGCTGCTGGTCGTGGCGCGAGGCCCGGACGACAGCGTCGTGTCGCTGATCGTGGACGCGGCCGCCCGGCCCGGGCTCACCGCGACCCGGGAGCGGCTCGCCGCCGTCAACGCGAGCGTCACCGTGCGGCTCGGCTTCGACAGCGTCTTCGTCCCGGGAGAGCGGTGGGCCGGGCAGGGGCCCTTCGATCCGGCGGAGAGCCTGCGACCCGACCGGATGCGCGTCAACGGGTCGCTGGCGCTCGGCCTGGCCGGCCGGTGCACCCGGCTGCTGGGTCCGGGGCCGCTCGACGACGAGCTGGCCGCTTGCCGGACACGGCTCGACGACGCGATCACCGCCGACCCGGACGCGATGGCCGAGGCGCGTGCGGCGGCCTCAGAGCTGGCCGTGCGGGCGGCGGCCGCCCTGGCGGCGCGGGACGGCAGCCGGTCGGTCACCGTGGACCAGCACGTGCAGCGGCTCGCCCGTGAGGCGCTGCTCCTGCTGGTGTTCGGTTCGCGGCCGGGGATCAGGAGCGCGCTGCTGCGGCGGTTCGGGGCCAGCAGGGGCTAGCCGGCCTGCCCCGCTAGCCTGCCGATCCGCCGGCCACCTCGTAGGACCATAGCTCGCTGCCGACGCCGACCGGGGGAGGCGTCTCGCCGCCCGCCCGTTCGGCGGCCGACCGGTGCCCGTGGGCGAAGGCCGGGGAGTTCACCCAGGCCTGGAACGCCGCCTCGTCCCGCCACCGGGTCACCACCAGCCAGGTGGTCCGCCCGTCGGTCGGCTTGAGGAGCTCGAAGCCCTCGAAGCCGTCCTGGTTGTCCACCGCGCCGGCCCGGGCGGCGAACCTGCGGGCGAGCTCGTCACCGCTGTCGGCGGGCACGGTAATCGCGTTGATCCTTACGACCGTCATGCCACGATCATGCCAGTATCGTCTTGTGGCATTCGTGGTTAGAGTCCGGCACTGGGGGTAACGAGCGCAGATGGCCCTGGGTGGAGCGGTTCTTGGTGGACGTTACGTACTTGACGAGCTGATCGGCAGCGGCGGGTACGGAGAGGTGTGGCGCGCGACCGATACCGTCCTGTCCAGGCCCGTGGCGGTCAAGCTGCTGCACCCGCGCTACACGCGGCACAGCGAGGCGCTGGGCAGGTTCCGCGCCGAGGCCCGGCACGCCGGGAGCCTTTCCCAGGAGAATATCGCCCAGGTCTTCGACTACGGTGAGCCGGCCGACGGGCAACCGCCGTACCTGGTGATGGAACTGGTCGACGGGCCTTCCCTGGAGGCCGTGCTGGTCGATGGCCCGCTGGGCGTCAGCCGGACCATGGATATCGTGGCCCAGGCGGCGGCCGGCCTGCGGGCGGCACACGCCGCCGGGATGATCCACCGCGACATCAAGCCGGGCAACCTGCTGCTCACCCCGAGCGGCATCGTCAAGATCACCGACTTCGGCACCGCGCACACGATCGGCTCGGCAGCGGTCACGGCCAGCGGCGAACTGATCGGCACCCCCGGCTACCTGGCCCCCGAACGAGCCGAGGGGGAGCCGGCCACCCCGGCCAGTGACCTGTACTCCCTGGGCATGGTGGCCTACGAGTGCCTGGCCGGAGTTCCGCCGTTCACGGGCACCGCGCTGGAGGTGGCGCTGGCCCACCGGGATCGCCCGCTGCCGCCGCTGCCCCCGACGGTCGGCACCGACGTATGCGCGTTCGTGATGCGGCTGACCGCGAAAGATCCGGTCCGCCGTATGGGCGACGCCGCCGAGGTCGCGGTGTGGGCGGGCCTGCTGCGCGATGGTGTCGGCGTTGACGCCCTCCGGGCATGGCCGGACCCGCCGGCCGGGACGCCGCCAGCCGCGAGCTGGCTCCAGCGCCGCACGGTCCTCGCCTATGCCTGTGTCGCGGTGACCGCCGTCGTCGTCATCGTGCTGGTCAGCGTCATCGGGTTCGCGTCCCCCCCGGCTCCGGTCACCGCGTCCCCGGCCTCGCCCCCGTCGGCATACGGCGCCGCCGCCCCGCCTGCCGGCGGCCCCGTCACCAACCCCGTCATGAGCCCCGACCGGGCACCGGCGGCCAGCCCCTTGGCGCAGCAGGAACCGGCCGGCGTCGCCCCGGCCGGCGAGACCGTCACTTCAGGTCACGGCCACGGATACGGCCGTGATAACGGCGGAGGGAAGGCGAAGGGGCAGGCGGGGGGCGTCGGGAACGGCCTGGGCAAGGGAAACGGAAACGGCCAGGGCGACTGAGATCGTCAGGATGCCGATCGTCTTACCGAACGATGGCGATGGTCTTACGGAACTGCCGCGAGGTCAGACCGAACCAGCGGTCCGTCGTGCCTTCGTCACGCATGCCCAGGCGAGTGGCTACGGCTTGTGAGGGCGCGTTGTCGAGATCGGTCAGGGCGAGCACCTGGTCGATGCCCGCCTCTGCCGCCGCCGTCAGGATCGCTCCGGCCGCCTCGGTGGCGAACCCCTGACCTTGGTGTCGCGGGTGCAGGTGCCAGCCGATTTCTATCAGGCCGGTCGGGCCGCTGGCGTCCGCGAGAGGCAGCAGCGGGATGGTCCCCGCCGGCCCCGTACCGGAAGGCAGCGGGACGATGGCCCAGAGGCCGAGCGGCGGGTCGAGGGCTCGTTCCCGGTCGTGCCATCGGCCCATCCGCTCGCGCGCCTCGTCCAGGGTGGCCAGGGCACGGCGCGGGTGCGGTCCCAGCCAGCGCATGACGTCTTCGCGCGAGTAAAGGTCGAAGAACGCGGGGAGATCCGGTTCCTCCCAGTGCCGGAGCAGCAGTCGTGATGTCCGCAGCAGCTCCATCCGGGCCGCTACCCGCGGACCTGACGTTCGTGCAGCCGCGCGAACCGGGCGCGCTGGGTCTCGAGCATGTCCGCCTCTGTTGTCGTGCCGTCGTCGTAGGCCGGCGAGACGAGCGGCGCGGCGTCCTGCACCTCGATCATGACGATCGCCTTGACCCGCCCGGTCAGCTTTGAGCCGTCGGCTCGCATCCGCTCGATGCCTTCGGCGAACACGGCGGTCCCCGGCTCGTGGATCACCGCCCGGCCCTTGAACCGGTAGCCCTTGCGCACGAACGGGTCGACGACGTTGACCTCCACCAGCGACCCGGCCCGGACGTTCGCGATCGTCTGCGGCGAGCAGATGTCGGCGAAGAACAAGTGGTCGTCATCCCACACGCGGGTCGACCCCTTGGGAGAGAGGTTCGGCGATCCGTCCGGGCAGACGGTCGCGTGGAACGCGAGCTTCTGCTCGTCGACCAGCCGCCTCATGTCCTCGGTGAGGATGCCCATCTGCCCGCCTCCGTCTCGATCTCCGCCCACGTTACCGTCGCCGGTGAAAACTTCGAGCCCGGCCATGCGCGGTGAGCGCGAGTACGAGTTCGTCGCGGTGGGGGTGCTCGTCGCGGAAGGCGGGCTCCCGGGGCGCTCGCCGACCGCTGGTTCGCCACGGAGTTATCCGTCAGGCGCGCCAAGAAGCGGTAACCCCAAGATCATTTGGCCGAACGGGCCGGGTAAACCGTCACCGCGCCGCTCGACAGCCCTTATGCGACGGTAGCCGTGGCGGGAGACCCGCCACGGCTAGCGCACCGGCCTTTACCGCCGGTTCTGCTGGTCGGTCTAATACCCCGACTGTTGCTGCTCCTCGCCGTACTGGCCCTGGCCCTGCTCCTGGCCGTAGCCCTGGCCCTGCTCCTGGCCGTAGCCCTGGCCCTGCTCCTGGCCGTAGCCCTGGCCCTGCTCCTGGCCGTAGCCCTGGCCCTGGCCCTGGTCCTGGCCGTAGCCCTGGCCCTGGCCCTGCTGGCCTTGCTGGCCGCCTCCTACGCCGAACTTGTTCTGCAGTTCCTGCTCTCCTTCTTTGACCGCGAACTGCTCGGCTTCGTTCTTCAGGTTGTCGAACTCGCTCACCAGGCCTCCGATCCCGGCAACCGTGATGGCTGCCGTGTCTAGCGGTTCCGACACACTGCCGGTGCTGCGTACCCGTTACTCATCGTCTGACACCTGTCAGGTCCGTCGTATCCCTCATCCGGCCAGTCGTGAGGCCTGGAGGGCCAGGTAGCGGCGCTCGGGCAGGCTGGTCGCGCGGCGCGCCGCGTCGAGGTAGTCGGCCGCCGCCGTGCCGGGGTCGCCGGCCAGCTCGTGCAGGTGCGCCCGGGTGGCGATCAGCCGGTGGTGCCGGGCCATCCGCTTGTCGGCCTCGAGCGCCGCGATGACCTCAAGACCCGCCTCGGGCCCGCGCACCATGGCCACGGCCACCGCACGATTGAGCGCCGTGAACGGGTTCGGCGCGGCGAGCTCCAGTAGGTCGTAGAGCCCGAGGATCTGCGTCCAGTCGGTGTCGGCCATCGTCTTGGCCTCGTCGTGGACGGCGGCGATGGCCGCCTGCAGCTGGTAGGGGCCGACCTCGCCGCGCGGCAGCGCGGCGCTGATGAGCGCCGTCCCCTCGGCGATCTTCGCCTGGTCCCACTGCTGCCGGTCCTGCTCGGCCAGCGGGACCAGGGACCCGTCAGGCAGCGTGCGGGCCGGCCGACGCGCGTCGGTCAGCAGCATAAGCGCCAGCAGGCCGGCCACCACGGCGGCGTCCGGCAGCAGCCGGTGCAGCCAGCGGGTGAGCCGGATGGCCTCGTCCGACAGCGCGGGCACGGTCAGCGTGTCACCCTCGCTGGCCGTGTAACCCTCGTTGAAGACCAGGTACAGCACGTGCAGTACGGCGCGCAGCCGCTCGGTCCGCTCCACCCCGGTGGGCAGGCTGAAGTCGAACCCGGCGCCGGCGATGGTCTGCTTGGCCCGGCTGATCCGCTGCGCCATCGTCGCCTCCGGGACCCCGAACGCCGCGGCGATCTGCGCCGTGGACAGGCCGCTGACGGCGCGCAGCGTCAGCGCGATCTGGCTGGGTGAGGACAGGTCCGGATGGCAGCAGCCGAACAGCAGCGCCAGCGAGTCGTCCCGGTCGGCGGGTTCGGCGTCGGCCGGAGGACCGAGCAGCTCGAACGGCGGGGTGGCCGCCGCGACCAGCTCCTCGCGGGCCCGCCGCGACTGCTCGCTGCGCACCTGGTCCATCAGGCGGCGCGAGGCGACCGTGATCAGCCAACCGCGCGGGTTATCAGGGAGCCCGCCGGACGGCCACTGCTGCGCGGCCGCGAGCAGGGCCTCCTGGCTGGCGTCCTCGCACAGGTGGAACTGCCCGTACCGGCGCACCAGCGCGGTGAGGACCTGCGGCGCCAGCTCACGGAGCAGGCCCTCGACTTCGCCGCGGCTGACGGTCACAGGTCCGGTTTGGCCTCGTGCAGGATCGGCCAGAACTCGACCGGATCGACGTCCGCGAAGGGCATATCCGCCGCGATCTGGAGCGCGCGCTCCTCGCTCTCGCAGTCGAGCAGGTAGAAGCTGGCGATGTACTCCTTGGTCTCCAGATACGGTCCGTCGGTCACGGCGGGCTGGCCGTTCTCCCGCCGCACCAGCCGGGCCTGGACCTCGTCGGCCAGCCCGTAGGCGCCGATGAGCTCGCCGGTCGCCCGGTACTTGCGGTTGAACGCATCCTGCCGGGCGATGGCCTCCGGCCACTCCGCGGCCGGGATCGAGGCCCACTTCTCCTGGTTCCCGTAGATCAGCAGCAGGTACTTCACCGGTGTCTCCCTTCGCAACTCCTGCGCCCCGTCGGCGCGGTCTCCTCACAGTGCCGTTCAGCTTAAGTTGATCTTGGACGGGCGAGGCGTATCCGACCCTGGGGCCCTTGGTGTTGCTGCGCTCCCGAAGCACTGCCGTGACTGGTGATACGCGCCCGCCGCTCCGGTCCGCCCGGCGGATAAGGCAGGGTGGATGTCCCAGCCATGTTGTTCATACGACGTGGATGCCACATCCACGCCTTACGCCCTGGTACGGGCGGCGCCGGAGTGACTGGTGTCCGTTTTCGTGCACACGGCGTGGGCGCTGCACCAACAAGCTGACCGGGAATGCCCGACTCCGCGCCCGCGCGACGCGCCACCGGGCACATACGGCTAAACGGCATTGCGCTCACACAGCATGATGTGGCATCCACGCCGTAAGCCTCCTCGTCAAGTCGGCCCGTCCGGGACATCGCACGGAGCATAGTCCGCACGTCATGATGGTCTCGTGGCGCCAGGAACTCCGACGAACGGCGGCGGGCCAGCCGGGGTGACCTTCCCGGCCTCGGCGGACGGCCGCAGGAGCACTTCGGCGCTGGGCCGGGCGGTGGTCGCCGACGCGCTGCGCCGGGTCGACCCGGCCGGGGCGCGCGCAGCCAGCCGGGAGGCCAACTGGCGGGCCGGCTACCTGGCGCACTTCCGCAGGCTCATCGAGGCCGGCCTGACCTCGAGGCAGGCCGCGGTGTCCGTCGCCAGGGACGGACTGGCGTCGCTGCACGGCCGGATGCGGGTGATCCGCCCTGGTGAGCCGGAGACCGGGCTCGGCGCCCTGATCTCGGCGTCCGCCCGGCATGAGCTAGCCGCGATCCGGGTGGCCGGCGACGGGACGGCTGAACGCGAGCTGGCGGTGCCCTACCGCGGTGAGCGGCTGAGCGGCAGCGCCCTGCTGCGCCAGCTGGACGCGTGGGTCGCCGCGGGCGTCGTGGAGCCGTCCTGCGCGGACGCGGTCCGGGCCGTCGCCGCGTCCCCCGAGTGGCTCGCCCTGCCCGGCCGGACGGTCGTGGTGCTCGGGGCGGGCTCCGAGGTTGGCCCGCTGCCGGTGCTGCTGAGCTGGGGCGTGCGGGCGATCGGGGTCGACCTGCCCCAGCCGGCCATCTGGGACCGGGTGCTGGAGATGGCGCGGCGAAGCGGCGGGACCCTGCTCGTCCCGGTCGCCGACGCCAAGCCGGGCCAGGACGGTGCCGAGGCCGCCGATGACCTGGCGCAGCGGGCGGGTTTCGACCTGGCCGACGACATCCCGGCCGTCGCCGACTGGCTGGCCGGCATCGACGGGCCGCTGGTGCTCGGCAACTACGTCTACGCTGACGGCGCGGCCAACGTCCGGGTGGCCAGCGCCGTCGACGCGCTGACGGTGCGCCTGCAGGCCGAACGCCGCGACGTCGCGCTCGCGTTCCTCGCCACGCCCACCGACGTGTTCGCCGTGCCGGCCGACGCGGTCGCCCAGTCGGCCCGCGCCTACGCGGCCAGGTCCTCGGCCGCCAAGCTGGGCGGCGCGCTGCTGCGGTCGCTGTCCGGAGGCCGGCTGCTCCGTCCGGCCTACCCGCCCGGGATCGATCCGGGCATCTGTGACAGCCTGGTGGCCCAGCAGGGGCCGAACTACGCGCTGGCCAAGCGCCTGCAGCGGTGGCGCGCCACGGTCGCCCGCGACGCTGGCGCCGTGGTGTCGATGAACGTCGCCCCGCCTACCCGCACCAGGTCGGTCACCAGGAACCGGGTGCTGGCGGCCGCGTACGCGGGCGCCGGGCGGTTCGGCGTCGAGGTGTTCGAGCCCGCCACGACCAAGGCGCTCATGGCGGCCCTGCTCGTCCACGACCTGCACGCCGGGCGCCCGGCGGCCGAGCACCCCTGGCAGGACGAGGCCCACGCGGCCGCGCACGGCGGGCTGTGGCGGACTGGCTACGCTCCCCGCAGCGCGCTCAGCCTCGCCGCCCTTCTCGGCTACGCCGCGGCCAGGAAGTCGTTACCCGATCAGCGGCAGCCGGTTGTCCGGGTGCTCCGCACGGCCCGAGGCGGCCAGCACCCAGGCCAGGTCGTCGTACAGGTCGGCGGGACGGCGGCCCAGCGTGCGCCGGGCCAGCAGGTCGTCCAGGATCGCCGCGGTCAGCGCGAGCCCTTCCGGCGTGGCGATCGTGTCCCGGCCCAGCGCCAGGGTCAGGTCCAGGCCGTGGACCACGGCCTCGACGACCCGGCTGGCCACGAACTCGTCTACCTGCATGGGCGCGAAGTATCCCGGCCCCACGGTGTCGGCCGGGACCGCGCGGCACTCCTTGATGGTCTGGCCGAACGTCTCGGCGAGAACCCCCGGCATGTCCGCCGGCGTCTTGCCCTCGACCATGGTGTAGGCGTACTCGTAGACGACCGGTCCCGTCTCCGAACGCGGGTTGATGAAGAAGCTGGTCCGGTCGCGGGCGGGCTGCAGGTCGCCGCGGCCGTCGATCAGCATCCTGGTCAGGCCGATCGAGATGTCGAAGTGCCCGGCCAGCTCGAACACCGTCCAGTGCGGCAGGTCCGGATCCACCGGGACCAGCAGCGTGGACGCGCCCCACTCCGGGCCGGTCAGGCCGCGGAAGGCCGCCTCGATCCTGGCCAGTTCCCCGGCGAGCGTGTCGATGGTGGTCTCGTATGAACCCATGCCCACGGTCTATCACCCGCTGGCGTCCGTGTCAGGAGACGGCCGGTGTCCGGTCCGGGCCCGCGGCTCCGACGTCTCCGGTGAAGGCGCCGCGGGGGCCAGGTGATCAAATAGCAGGGAGGAACCGCCGGCTGGGGCAGGTCACCTGTCCGGCGGGGCTGGCACCGACAGGGACAGCCCGAACTGACCGGCCGAATCCGTCCACCATGCGCGCATCGCGAACCCGGCGGCGGCCAGTTCGGCCGTCACCCCCTCGCGGCGAAACTTGGCCGAGACCTCGGTGCGCATCTCCTCGCCGTCGGCGAACTCGACGGTGAGCCCGATGCCGGGTAGGCGCACCGTCTGCGCCATGGCCGAGCGCAGTCGCATCTCG
>Ga0306923_10003952_pt1 | contig 14092 bp, 12 predicted proteins | sample sta12Can44000108_FD_203841 | JGI IMG/M metagenome (GOLD analysis project Ga0306923, IMG submission 203841) | Lab enrichment of tropical soil microbial communities from Luquillo Experimental Forest, Puerto Rico - statanox.12C.anox.44.000.108 (v2)... | ecosystem: Environmental > Terrestrial >... | reverse complement strand
CAGCAGGATCGTGTACTGGCGCTCGTCGATGATGTGATTGGTCAGCCCGAAGAGCGCCGAAATCGACCCGAAGGTCAGACCGGTCGACATCATCAGGGTCGTGTACATGCCTTCCTTGCGCTCGAACCGGAAGAGCCGCGTGAGCGGCAGGATGCCGACAAACTTGCTGATCATCTTGACCGCGAGATAGATGATGATCAGGCCGGCCGCATCGACAAGGACATCGGCGCGTACCAGCGACCCCGCCTTCAGAAAGTAGAATGGCGTCAACACCGTGAACGCGATCACCCGGGTTCGGTGCATGAGCTCGCGGTCGGCGAGAAAGACCGGTGCGAGCGCCATCCCGATCAGGTAGGCCGGCAGCACAGCCTCGCTCTTCGCCGTGTTGGCGAGCCCGCCGAGCGCAAACAGGATCACCAGCACAAACTTGATCTGCGGCTCGCTGACTCGCGAACCGAGCTTGGCGAAGACCCTAGGGGTCCAGCGTGGCAAAAACAACATCGCGACCAGGGTCGCCGCGGCAAAGCCCAGTAGCCAGAAATTATAATTAGCGAATACCAGGCCGAGCGCCAAAACCGTTCCGATATCGTTGATGAAGCACGCCGCCAGGATGATCTTGCCGATTTCGGTCTGGTTGAACCCGGTCTCGACCATGACGGCGTAGACGACGGCGACCGAGGTCGTCGAGAGCGCAATGCCGGCTATCTGGGCCTGCACCCAGGGCCAGCCGGAAATGAAATGGGCCCAGCCGAGAACGCCAAGGTAAGGCGCAAAGAAGCCGACCGTGCCGATCGCCATCGTCGAGCCGAAATTCCGGCGGATGACCTTTACGTCGATCTCGGCGCCAGCGAGAAAGGTCAGCAGGATCGCCCCAAAGCCTGCGAGGTAGTTCACCCACGGCGTCAGTGTAAGGTCGACGAGGTTGCCGGCGACCGCGCCGATGATGATCTCGAGGAGCGCGACCGAAACTGCGATCCAGGCCTGCATAGCCGAGGCGATCAGCGCGAGCCCGATCCACAGCGCAGAGGCAAGCCAGATATTGTTCATCCCAAATAAACCCCTTTTTGTTCGTCCGTCGGCAGTGACGGGCGTATCCGGATCCCGAGCGTGTCAAGGCAAAATGAAACCCGCCGATCGGCGGGTCGTAGACAGACCCCGCCACGCATCGTCACGCAGCAGGAGTCATCAGCCCTTGCGGGCGGTTATGGGGGACTCCATCCCCCTTCTCGCCGTACTCTAACCCGTAGCCGAATGCGCGATCAATAGGCGACGGCCTGAAGACGCGGGGGTCGGAGGGCGGCAAGATGGACGCGAACACCGCCATTTCTGCGGAAGAAGGGCTGCCGCGGCGGCGCGCCGTCGCGTTCATCGTCCTGCTCGGCATCGTCAGCCTGTTCGCCGACATGACTTATGAGGGTGCACGGAGCATCACCGGACCCGATCTCGGCGTGCTCGGAGTGACCGCGACCACCATCGGCGTCGTCTCGGGCTTTGGCGAGCTCGTCGGCTACGCGGTCCGCCTCGGCTCGGGATATCTCGCCGATCGCAGCGGCGCTATTGGGCGGTCACGATTTTCGGCTACCTCTTAAACCTTCTCGCGGTGCCGCTTCTGGCGCTCGCCGGAAATTGGCAGATCGCGGTAGTCCTGATCATTGCCGAGAGGATGGGACGGGCGGTCCGCTCGCCGCCGCGCGATGCGATGCTGTCGCATGCCGCCGGCCAGACCGGGCTCGGCTGGGGCTTTGGCCTTCACCAGGCGCTCGATCAGCTAGGCGCCGTCGTAGGTCCGTTGGTCGTCAGCGGCGTTCTAGTCCTCGGCAATGACTATCGCGCAGCCTTCGCCGTTCTCCTGGCTCCGGCGCTCGTATCGATTTCGCTGGTCCTCGCAGCCCGCCTGCTGTTCCCGGAGCCGCATGATTTCGATCTGGCGCCGCCGGCCCTCCAAACCGAAGGCCTTGATCCGACTTTTCGGGTCTACCTCCTCGCGGTGGCTTTCATCGCCGCCGCCTATGCCGATTTTGCGTTGATCGCCTGCCACTTCGGCAAGGCGGCGGTGATGCCCGCGACATGGATCTCGATCGTCTATGCGATCGCGATGCCGGTCGACGGCGCCGCCGGCCTCGCGCTGGGATCGCTGTTCGACCGCATCGGGCTGCGGGCCATGATCCTCGCGACGGCGATCTCGGCCGCCGCGGCACCGCTGGTTTTTCTCGGCAGCTTTGTCCAGGCCGTCCTCGGCATGGTCTGCTGGGGAATCGGCACCGGCGCCCAGGAATCGGTTATGCGCGCGACGCTCGCTCAGCTGGCACCCCCGGATCGACGCGCTACGGCCTTCGGCATCTTCAACGCGGTCTATGGCATCGCCTGGTTTGCCGGCAGGTCCTGCTCGGGATCCTCTACGACCGCTCGATCGCTGGCGTCGTCATCGCTTCAACCGCGTTGCAAGCGGCCGCGTTGCCTGTCTTGTATTGGTTGGTCCATCGGCGCGCCCGGTCATCGGCGTAGCGCCGCGGGCGGCCATGCCCTAGCATTGCTTTCCGACCAGCCTGCAGGGAGGTATCCGCAATGCCCGCTGACCCCAATCGTGTGATCTTGACCGGGGAGAACCCGTTCATCCGACTGAGCCAGACCGACGGCGGTCCCAACACGACTAACGCCAGCTTTTGGCGCATCATCACCTGCCCGGCGGGTCCGGGGCATGTTCTCTATCTCAACAGCGAATTGACGGAGAACCGCTGGCGCATCTATGCCGACAACATTGCGATGGCGCGCTGGCTGCAGTCCACCGTCCAGGGTATGCTCAACGCCGAGACGGCCGACACCGCGATCCCGGTGCTGGATGCCCGGTTCAGCAAATCGGGCGACCCGCGCTATTTCTGGACGGAGCGAGTTCGATCGCGAGACGAGCAAATCGCGCTGACCTGGTATCAGATCGGCGATCCGTTGCTGATCCACACGCAGCCCAATGCGGAGCCCGGGCGTCCTTACGGGGTGTGCACTTTGCTGATCCCGGCGCTGGGCGCCCAGCTGACGCTAAACGGCGCGCAAGCGGGCGGGCGGCCATGGCCGCGAGAGCGCGAAGGCAGACCCTTCAGCACCTGCGCATTGGCGTTCTCCGAAAGCTGGATGGAAGCCCGATAAGCGCCCCTCTCTCCCACGGGAGCCCCGTGGAAGAGAGGGATACCCACTTCGCAAAACAGGGCGCCCCGCTGTTTTTTGCTGTTTTTGCTGTTTTTGCAGGAAATTATCAGCGACTGGTCACTCCTTCTCCGCAGGAATCCCGGAGTTCTTGCGCCTTGGCGAGCGACAGAACAGCGAGATGACACCCTGTTCCGGGCATCATCGGCAGATTAATGACATAAATGCCGCAATCTCAAGTGAACGGGCGCTTGAAAACAGCGTGATCATTGGTATCCGGAATGATCAATTGCTTAAATAGCATATATATAATAATTTGTCAATCGGCATGTGCTGCTGGTCCAAGAGTTCGCCAACGATGCGGCGGCGCTATCGCCGCCCGCCGGCGTCCTCAAATATCGGCATAGGCTCGGGTTTCGGCGCGGGCACCGGGGTGGGTGACTGCACCCTTCTCGGCATCTCCAACGGTCTGTGAATAGCGCCAGAGGCAGCCCGACTGATGGTCGCTGCGGCGCGCCTGCCACGCCCGCCGCCGCTCAGCCAGCTCAGCCTCGCTCAAACCCACGTCTATCGTGCCCTTCTGCGCGTCGATCGTGATTATGTCGCCGTTGCAGATCAGACCGATCGGCCCGCCGACCGCCGCCTCCGGCCCGACATGGCCGATGCAGAAGCCATGCGTGGCCCCCGAGAACCGGCCGTCAGTCAGCAGCGCGACCTTGTCTCCGGCACCCTGGCCGTAGAGGGCGGCCGTTGTCGACAGCATCTCACGCATCCCCGGACCGCCGCGCGGCCCCTCGTAGCGGATGACTATGACGTCGCCTTCCTTGTAGCGGCGCTTGTCGACCGCCTCGAAGGCGTCCTCCTCGCGGTCAAAGCACAATGCCGGCCCGCTGAAGCGCAAATTCGCCATGCCGGCGACTTTGACGATCGCCCCCTGCGGCGCGAGGTTGCCCGTTAGCACCATCAGCCCGCCGGTCGGCGACAACGGGGCCGAGGTCGGCCGTACCACGTCCTGTCCGGAGCGGACGACGACGTTGCGCAAATTCTCAGCGACGGTCTTGCCGGTGACGGTTATGCAGTCGCCGTGCAGATAGCCGCCGTCGAGCAGCGCCTTCATCAGCACCGGCACACCGCCAACGTCGTGCAGATCTTTCATCACATAGCGGCCGCCGGGCTTCAGATCGCCGATATAGGGCGTGCGCTTGGAAATCTCGCCGAAATCGTGCAGGTCGAAATCGATACCGGCTTCGTGTGCGATCGCCGGGATGTGCAACCCGCCATTGGTCGAGCCGCCCGCCGCCGCAACGACGGTCGCGGCGTTCTCGATCGCCTTCTTGGTGACGATGTCGCGGGGGCGGATGTTCTGCCGCAACAGCTCCATGACCGCCTGGCCCGAAGCCTCGGCATAGGCGTCGCGTGAATCGTAGGGTGCGGGGGCACCGGCGGAGCCGGGCAAAGCGAGGCCGATCGCCTCCGACACGCAGGCCATCGTGTTGGCGGTGAAGAGACCGCCGCAGGAGCCCGCCGACGGGCAGGCGACGCATTCGAGCTCGTGCAATTCCTCGTCGGAGAGCTTGCCGACGCTGTGCGCGCCGACCCCTTCGAAGACGTCGCCGATCGTCACGTCGCGGCCTTGGAACCGGCCGGGCAGGATCGAGCCGCCATACATAAAGATCGACGGCACGTTGAGCCGCACCATCGCCATCATCAGCCCCGGCAGGGATTTGTCGCACCCGGCGAGACCGACGAGCGCGTCGTAGCAATGGCCGCGCATCGATAATTCGACCGAGTCGGCGATGACCTCGCGGCTGACCAAGGACGACTTCATGCCGTCATGTCCCATCGCGATGCCGTCGGTGACCGTGATCGTCGTGAACTCGCGCGGCGTGCCGCCGCCCGCCGCCACCCCCTTCTTCGCCACCTGCGCCTGGCGCGCCAGCGAGATATTGCACGGTGCCGACTCGTTCCAGGTGGTGGCGACCCCGACCAGCGGCTGGGCGATCTGCTCGTCCGTCAGGCCCATCGAATAGAGAAAGGCGCGGTGCGGCGCGCGCTCGGGTCCGACCGTCACATGCCGGCTCGGCAGGCGCGACTTGTCGAAGGCGGGGCGGCGAACATCGTCAGGCATTTTGGGCTCCCGGAGGCGGCGATCAGCGGGCACGGTACCGCCGCCCCCGGGAGTAATCAATGCCGCGAGCCGCGCGTTCATCCCCAGCGCGGCTGTCCCCCGAGGTCGATACCGAGCGCGGTCTTGGCGACGATTTCGTGCACCAGAAAGGTGTTGGCGGGATGAAAGCGACCGCAGCGCGCGTCGCGGAACAGCCGCTCCAACTCGTTGGCACGGAACATGCCGGCGCCGCCGGAGACCTCCATAGCCTTGTCGACGATCCGCCAACACGCCTCGACGGCATGGTACTTGGCCGAGATGATCTTGGCCGGCCAAGCCGCACCGTGATCGACACCATTCGCCCAATCTACTGCAATCCGGTCGATGTGCGGGCCTATCGGGTCGAAGTCCAGAATCATCTCCGCCACGGCGTGCTGGATTTCCGGGTGGTAGGCCATCGACCGGTTGATCGCGAGCGAGGTCTTGCTCTTGATCCCCGGCAGGGAGAGATCGATCGCCCGCTGAGCGATGCCGCAGTAAATGTTGCAATAGCCTAGCAGCGCCCAGGCGAACATACCCAAGCCGAACGAATCGGCACCCGCGAAACCTTCCGGCAAGATCCGCGCAACGTATTTGTCGGGAACAAAGGCGCCTTCCAGCACCACATCGTCGCTGCGGGTCGCGCGCATGCCCATCGTGTCCCAGGTCTCGACGGTCCGCCAGCCTTCGTGACTGCGCGGCAGAAAGGCATGGACGATCTTCGGCCCGCCCTCGGCGTCAGCCCAGGTTGCGTGCAACCCGTAGCGCGTCCACACCGGCGTCATGGTGCCGAACATCTTGTGCCCGGTAATCTGGAACCCGCCGTCGACCCGCTCCGCCTTGCTGGTTGAAAGCAGAACCGGAAGGTCGTGGCCCCGCTCCGAATGACCGGCGTTGAACACCTCGCCATCCATTGCCTCCCTCAGCAACCATTCGAGCGAATGGTCGCCCTGTCGCCACAGATCGGCCACCAGGCCGACCCAGTAGAGGTGCATATTGATGCCGAGCGCTGTCGCCGGGGCGTAATAGCCAAGCCGGCGCTGCTCCCGGCATACCTCTGGGAGCGTCATGCCGGCGCCACCCAATTCCCTCGGCACCGGCATCGTCAGATAGCCGGCGCGCTTCAAATCCTCGAAATCTTCGTGGAAGAACCGGTTCTCGCGGTCGTAGCCGCCAGCCCGATCGGCGAATTGGTGCAACAGCTTGTCGGACAGGACCTGCATCGAAGCCTCCCTGGAGTTGTGGTAATGCGATCTTACGCCGCGCCGTCAGAGGGTAAATCGTCAGGACCGACGACCCCCCGCGCTCATGCGCGGCGCTGCCATCTCATCAGAAATGATGAGATGCCTCGGATCGCGGCGAGCCGCGAAGTGGCTGGAGCCCCTCGCGCGCGAGGCAATAAGAGATCAGGACTAAGCATTTGAGAATCAATGATTCGAGGTCTGGAAAACAGCTGATAACAGCAGGGCAAACGCGGCTCGTTAATGATTTCGGACTTTATCGAGGCTCATGGGGGGAAGGAGCCCAAAATATAGATTCATGATATGTTCTCGTCAACCCGCCGCTTACGAGGCGGGTTGGAGCGCGCCGCCACTACCCCCTCGGCTCGAGACGTCGGGTGTGAGAAATGGGGTTAGTGAGGCGCTAGGCCGTGGCGAATGGCGTAAGCGGCGGCCTCGGTGCGGTTGGCGCAGCCGGTCTTGGCGAGGATGTTCCGGACATGCGTGGCAACTGTACTGAGGCTGATCGACAGCACGGTCGCGATGTCAGCATTGCTGCGGCCGATCGCGATCAGGCGAAGCACCTCGGCCTCGCGCGCGGTCAGGTCGTCGGGCGTGCTCGGGCCAGACAATTCATCGAGACGCTTGGCGACGCCTTCCTCAAGCGCGCGCATGCCGATCTCGCGCGCACTCTCGAGGCTTGACTGCAGTAGGGATATGGCGCGCTCGCGGTGGCCAGCCTCGCCGCGCGTCAGCAGCATCGCCGCATAGTCGTGCTGCGTGTGGGCAAGGGCCACGCGGGCGCCGATACGCTCGTTCATTGCCAAAGCCGCTTCGAAATGCTCCTGTGCCTCCGGCCACCGAGCTATCACTGTGGAAAGAAGGCCGAGATAGCGGTCGGCCGATCCGCAGCAGGCGATGCCGGCACCGAGCAAAATATTGCGCCCGGCATAAGGCAGCAGCAGCCGGAAGAGCGTCGCCGCGCGAGCGGCGTCACCGAGCGCGGCGCAAAGCTCGGTCAGATACACTAGGCAGTAATGCCAGCGCCCGTCGCGCGGCAGGGCGGCGAAATCGTCCGCCGCCATTTTCTCATATTCGGCGCGCGCCTCGCCGCGCTGGCCGAGCTCGAGGTAGACGAGCGCCAATCCCGGCCGCCAAACGCCAGCGGAGGCATGCTGCCGCAGAAACGCGGACACCACCGGCTGCAGTCCCGCCAGCTGGCCTTGCTCGCGGCGAAGCGTGAAGATCTGCATGCTCAGCTGCTCGCCGTGGACGCTGAGCTCGGTCGGCCGCCGCAGCGCCGTCGCTTCCAGGATCTGGCGCTCCGCCTCGGCAAACTCGCCGCGCAGCAACGCCATCATGATGTGATAGCCGCGCAAAGTGAGCGAATAGGTTGGCTGGCGGAGGCGCGCATCCATCCGGTTCAACGCATCGAGCTCGGCTGCGGCCGCCTGCATGGTGCCGAGCTCCAGGTAATGGTTCAGCCGCCAGGCGTGCGCATAATGGACCATCTCCGGGTCGCCGGATCGCTGGGCCGCGGCAAGCATCTCGGTCGCGCACCCAAGGAGTTCCTCGATGCTCTCCGGCTTCCAAGAAAAATCGTACAAGTGAGAGAGATTGGCCGCGAGAACCGCGGGATCGCCGACTTCGCGGGCCATTGCGATCGACTTCGCCACCTGCGCGCGCGCCTCGGCCTCCGCATTGGCATATAAGAGCGCCCTGCCGAGGGCGCCCGTCAGCCTGGCGCGAAGTGCCCGTTCGGTCTCGGGAACCTGGCGGAACGCCTCTCTGAGGAGAGCGCCAGGGGACGGATCGGGGGAGGAGCTGTTGCGCCAAGCGGCCTGCTCGTAGGCCAGCGCCGCATCCGCCAAGACGTCCGGCAACCCCAGCCGGCTTGCAGCCTTGGCGGTCTCGCAGAGGGTCGACAGCGCGCTCGCGATATTGCCGGATTTGCGCTGCGCCTCACCCAGCAGAAAGAGCAACCGGCAGCGCATGGCTTGGTCGGGCTCGGTCCGCTGCTCGATGGTGTCGAGGGCCGTCCGAAAAAACTGCACCGCATCCTCGAAGGCGAGTAGCGCGTCTGCGCGGCACCCGGCGCGCACCGCGTAATCGATCGCCTTGTCGACGTCGGCATCATGGCCGGAGGCTTGGAAATGGCGCGCCAGCTCGGGCAGGGATTGGTCCGGATAGGCGCGGTACACCGCTTCGATGGCGTTGCCGACGGCGCGATGAAATTGCCGCCGTCGGGCAATGCGCAATTCGTCGTACAGGGTCATGCGGATCAGGTTGTGGGTAAACTGGTAGCGACCCGCCGCCGTCTCCTCGACGATGTGCGCCGCCACCGCCTCGTCCAGCGCCTCCAGCAGCATGTCTTCGGTCAGCGGCGCCCCGGCGCGCAGCAATACCTCCCAGGCGAAGTCGCGACCGATCACCGAGGCAAGCGCGAGGACCTCGTTGCAGCCGGCGGACAGGAGATTGAGGCGGCGGCCGATCGCCTCGGTTATCCCCTCGGGGATTCGCATCGTCGAGGGAAAAGGTGCGTCACCGAGAGCGCCCCGCTGTTCGAGAAAGCGTACGATCTCGCGCAGGAACAGCGGGTTGCCCTCGGTCTGGATGTGCAGCGCCTTTGCCAACCCCGCTGGTGCCGTTGTCCAGGCGGCAGCGACGAATGCCTGCACCTCCTCCTCGCTCAACCCCGCGAGATTGAGCCGGGAAAAATGCGCTACCCGCGCCAGGCCGCCCAGCGCATTGGACAGCGGGTGGTGACGCGACAATTCAGTCGCACGATAAGTGCCGACCAGCAGAATCCGACTTTCGGCCAGCTCGGGGGCGAGAAACTCGAGCAGACGCAAGGACGGCGCGTCGGCCCAATGGAGATTGTCGAGCACGATCAGCAAAGTGCGGCTGCGGCACAGGCCCGCGAACAGCCGCCGGATCGATTCGAACATGCGAAAGCGGGCCTCGGACGGGTCGCCGAGCGGGGCCGACCGCTCCAACCCCGGCAGCAGATCGCGGATCTCCGGCACGATATTGGCAATATCGCTCGCCGCGGCGCCCAGACCGGCAAGAACATCGCGATCGGTGTCACGCAGCAAAGCACGGATGACCTGCACCCACAGCCAATAGGGCGGCGCTCCGGACTCCTCATGGCAACGGCCCCACAACACCGCCACCTCGCGCCCTGCGGCACGGCTCGCGAGCTCTTGTGCCGTGCGGGTCTTGCCGATGCCGGGCTCACCAGCGAGCATGACCATGCACCCCCGACCCGCACAGGCCTCCTCGAATGCACCTTGCAGCAACTCCAGCTCGCGCTGCCGCCCGACGAATTTATCCGCCGGCGGGGCGGCTAAGCTCCCCGCAGGAGGGCCTTCGGAAACCGTATCGGTCGTACGTCCCGCCGGTGCCGGGACATGCCCCGCGATCGGGACCCGGTAGACATGCACCGGCCTGGCGATGTTCTTGACCCGCTGCGCGCCGCCGTCCTCGAAGGAGATGTCGAGTTTGTCGCGCACCTCGTCACGCACCACTCGACTCACACAGATTTCACCCGGCTCGGCGAGCGCCTCCAGCCTGGCGGCGAGGTTGACGCCATCGCCGTAGATGTCGCCCTCGTCGAGGATCACGTCGCCGAGATTGATGCCGATCCGGAACTCGATCCGCTTGTCGCGCGGCGCGTCGACATTGCGCTCGGCCATCGCCTGCTGGATCTCGACGGCGCAGCGCACCGCATCAACGACGCTGGCGAACTCGACGAGCAGCCCATCGCCGGTAGTCTTGACGATGCGGCCCCTGTACTCCTCGATCTTGGGATCCGCCAGCTCGCGCCGGATCGCCTTCAACGCGCCGAGCGTCCCTTCCTCGTCCGCCCCCATCAGCAGAGAATAACCGGCAATATCGGCGGCTAGGATCGCGGCGAGGCGGCGTGTGGCGGTCATTTGCGATACGGCCCGGCTTCTGCTGGCAAGATATCACGAACGTTGTCGAAATAAGCTTGCGGCCTTGCCTCGCGAGCCTTTTCGTCGGATGCTGCGCTACGAACCCAGCACGGGACCGGAGGAGGCCGCCATGCCCCTATTTTTGATCGAGCGGAATTTTGCCGAGGCTGTGGAGAACGAGAACGATCCCGAAACGAGGGCGACGATCAAGGCGGTCAACGACGAGATCGGCATCCAATGGTTGTTCTCGTTCCTCAGCGCGGACAAAAGGAAGACCTACTGTCTTTACGAGGCGCCAAGCCCCGAAGCGATCCGCGCCGCAGCCCGAAGGCTCGGTGTTCCGGCCGATACCATCGTCGAAGTGGGATCGGAATTCGGTCCCTTAGCCGCCGCGATGACCCCGCTGCGCGAGCAGGTCGGGGCACCCGCCCAGGCTCCGGCCTAGGCTCCCGCTCCAAGGGCAGGCAAGCCGAAGCAAGCCGCGGCCACGGCGAAGCAAACGAGCCACGCGCCGATCGCATCGCGCGGCCCTAGACAGAAATCCGGAGGGTGGTACCACATCGTGGCTCTCCGAGCGGAGACTCAACCCGGGTCAGTTCGACGACAGTTTGGCGCCGGGTTTGACGACCACCTTTCCGACCATGCGGGGGTGGATCGAGCAGAAGTATTCGTATTCACCGGGTGCAGTGAAGGTTTGCGAGAAGGTGTCGTCGGTGTCGAGGGCGGCGGATTTGAACTTCCCGTCCTTCTCGCGCACCGTGTGCGGAGTGTCGTCGGCATTGGTCCAGGTCACCGTCGTCCCAGGTGCCACGACCAGGATCGGCGGGGCGAAGTTGAAGTTGTCGATCCTGACTGCGACTTCGTTTGCCGCAGCTTGGATAAGGGCGCCGCCCGCCGCGGGCATAGTTAGCGTATCGACATAAAGGTGCCCACTTAGCGCCATAGCGCCGAGCGTAGCTGCGATCTTCCAGTGGGGCATCGGCCGATCTCCTCAGGCACCGAGCGGGGTGTCGATCACCGCGAGCGGGTTCTTGCCGTGGACATAATTGACTGTCCGCACCCCGAGCACCGCGTGCAATTGCTCGGCCGGCACCTTCATCGGTCCGGGTGCGGGGGCGCTGCCCGGTGCCGGTTGCGGAAAGGCGGTCGACCTCGCAGTATGGAAGGAAACGTTTCCCTCGACTTTTTGCTGGATCTGGTGGATGTGGCCATTGAGCACCGTGACCGAGCCGAACCGCTTCAGGTAGCTCAGTGCCCGGGGCGCATCCTCGGTGCCCCACCCCCACGGCTCGTAGATCGTCCATAGCGGCAAGTGCGCCAGAACCACGATCGGCGTGCTGGCCGAGCGGCCGTGGAGATCCTTCTCCAGCCATTCGAGCTGCTCGTCGCCGAGCTTGGCGAGACCGGTTGATTTGAAGCCGGGCTCGAAATTGAAAACGTTGATCAGGGCGATGAAGTGCACGCCGCCGGCGTCGAAGGTGTACCAGCCCTTGCCGTGTGTCCCCTTGCCGTAGCGATCGAGATAGAGCTTGCCGTTGTCGGCATCGGCAACGTCGTGCTCGCCGGGGATCACATGGACGGTTTGTTTCAGCGCCTTCATGGCCTGATCGGCGTCGTCGAATTCCTTGTCCTTTGAAAGATGGCTGATGTCGCCGGTGTGGATGATGAAGGCCGGCGGTGTCGGCATCGCGTTGATCTTGGCGATCGCCTCCTGAAACGTGCCGAGCGCGTTTGGATTGGCGGGTTTGTCGAAGCCGACATGGCTGTCGCTGATCTGCAGAAAGGTGAGCTCGCCCGCTTGCGATTCTGCGGCCGCGGCAGCCCCGCCGATCAGGCCGAGCGTGCGCGGCACGCCGCCGCTCACCGTCCAGAGCACGCCGGTGCCCGCCCAGGCCATGCACTTCAACAGACCGCGGCGGTTGATGTTCGCACCGCCCGGCAATTCCTTCTCATCGCGATCAGCCATATCTGTCTCTCCTGATTGGCGTGGTGTCTGACACCGATCCAGACCGCTGTCCCCGCCGGTTTATTCCCACCCCGCGCTCGTGCTGCGTTCCGGAATAACCAGGCCGGATCGGAAGTCTGCGCACGAGAGGCCCGCAAGAACGCGGGGCTACAGGGAGTGAGCGACCATGCGAAAGTGGGGGCGCGTCCCGCCGATGATGGCGGGGATCAGCGCGCTGTTGGCAATTGCCGTCCATGGCGCGTCGCTCGAAGACGGCAAGGCGGCGTTCGAGCGGCGCGAGGACACCATGAAGCACATGGGGCGGCCGCTTTATCTCGGCATCGGCCGCGTCGTAAAGGGCACCGCCGTCTACGGCCCGGATACGGTGGCGGCAGCGGAAACCGTCGCTTCGCTCGCCAGCACCCTCGACCGGAGCTTGTTTCCGCCGGGCTCGGACGTCGCGGAGAGCAAGATCAAACCGGCGATCTTCGCCGCCGGAGATCATGTCGATCAGCTGATCGCGGCAGTGCAGACCGCGACCGCGCAACTCGTGCCGGCAGCGAAGACCGGCGACAAGGCAGCGATCATTGCTGCCTATACCGCCACCGCCAACGCGTGCAATGCCTGTCACATGGAATTTCGCAAGGAGGAGTGATGCCGGCTCTTCTACTGCCACTGCCCGTCAAATCGGCGCTCGCATTGATGCTGCTGACCGCAGCCGCACCGGCAGTAGTCGACGAAGACGCTGTGACGCACGGCGAATATCTGGTGCGGGCGGGAGGCTGCTTCTCGTGCCATACGGCTCCTGGCGGGCAGAGCCTGGCTGGAGGTCGAGCGCTTACCACTCCGTTTGGGACCTTCTACACCCCGAACATTACGCCCGATCCGCAAACCGGTATCGGGCGGTGGACCGATGCGCAGTTTCTGCGGGCACTTCGCGAGGGCGTGCGCCCCGATGGGGCGAACTATTTTCCGGTGTTCCCGTATACGAGCTTCACCGCGATCACCGACAGCGATGCCTTAGCAATGAAAGCGTACCTGTTCTCGCTGCCGGCGGTGCACCAACAGAACCGGCCACACGACGTGCCCTTCCCGTTTTCTTGGCGCTTTCTGCAAGCCGGCTGGAAACTATTGTTCTTCACCGCGGGCCCGTTCCTCCCGGCACCCGACCACAGTGCCGCCTATAATCGAGGAGCGTATCTCGCCACGGCGCTCGCGCATTGCGGCGAGTGCCACACCCCGCGCAATTTTCTCGGCGCCACACGGTCCGGTTGGCGTCTGGCCGGAACGCCGGATGGACCGGACGGCCAGCTCGTTCCCAATATCACGCCCGATCCGGGCACCGGGCTAGGCAAGTGGGAAAAGGGTGACGTTGTCGATCTCCTAAGGACCGGCACGACGCCGGAGCAAAGCAAAGTCAAGGGCGCGATGCGGGAGACCATCCAAGACGGCCTCAAATATCTGAGCGATGCCGACCTCGAAGCAATCGCCGACTACCTCTTCGCACAACCCGCGATCGTTCACGAGGTGAGCCAAAAGCACTAACGGTCATGAACTCATAAAGGGGATTCCCGCGGGAGCCGAGATGTGGTTCAAGCTTCCCAATTAGGGGAGCTGCATCACATGCAGGTATACGAGCTGACGGATTTCGAATGGGGGATCATCGCGCCGTTGCTGCCGAACAAGCCACGCGGCGTGCCGCGGGTGG
>Ga0306923_10003949_pt1 | contig 14095 bp, 11 predicted proteins | sample sta12Can44000108_FD_203841 | JGI IMG/M metagenome (GOLD analysis project Ga0306923, IMG submission 203841) | Lab enrichment of tropical soil microbial communities from Luquillo Experimental Forest, Puerto Rico - statanox.12C.anox.44.000.108 (v2)... | ecosystem: Environmental > Terrestrial >... | reverse complement strand
GCTGCACGGCTTGCTGGAAGCGGACGAGACCTTCATCGGTGGCCGCGGCGACCCGACAAGTCCCGGTCGCAGCACGGCCAACCCCGACAAGAGCTTGGTCGTCGCTGCCGTCGAAAAGGTGCCGGCGCCGAAGAAGCGGAGCGGAAAGCATGGGCACGCCGTCAAGCGCCAGCACGGGTTCTTTGCCGGCAATGTACGCATCGCCGTATTGCCGGCGGCGACGGGGGCCGAACTGGGCGCCTTCCTGAAAGCCAATGTCGCCGCCAAATCGCATCTGCTGACCGATGGGTTTGCCGGCTATCGTGGCCGCGACGCCGATCTCAGCGATTATTTGAAACACACCCCGGTGGTGCAGGGCGACAGCGCCAAGGCCGGCGAATTCTTCCCGATCATCCACACGCTGTTCAGCAACATCAAAGCTTGGCTGGTCGGCACCCATCATGGGGTAAGCGCCAAGCACCTCCCGCGCTACCTGAGGGAGTGGTCCTACCGGTTCAATCGCCGCAACCTGCCCGACGGTCTAGACCGCTACTTGATTAGGCGCGCTGTCGAGTGCGCCACCATCACCTACGACCAGCTCAAAGCCGGCGCCGTGCCGGTCGGCGCCGCTCGTGTCCGCCGCCTTCCCCCAATAGTTGGGCAACCTGCTTTAGCCGGATAGGGATACGAGCTGATTGCGTAGCTGAGAAGGCAGTCGTAACATGCGGCCGGACAGCGTTCATTCAAGCCCGGCACTTCGTTGCCGGTGATCTCGTCGAAATGGAGAAGCCCCAGCGCGGTCCGCGCCAGTTTCGAGACGGCACCCGGCTCCTCGATTAGTCGCTCCCAGACTCCGATGCCGCCCTCGGCGGCCTCCCAGAGAATTATGCGTCGCTGCTGATCCCGACCGATCCGCTCGACAGCAATTTCCTGCTCCTCGATCTGATACTCGACCTGAATGGGCCGACGCAGCGAATAGGACAGCGTCGCGAGAAAATCCTCGTCCGGCTCCTCCGCAGCAATGCGCAATAAGAGCAGATTGCGGGTGTCGGACACATAGGGCCTGATTTGGCCCCGTATCGCTCGTGGTGTAGTTCCGTTTGGCTCCTCGTCATCATCCGTCTTGCGCTGCCAGGCGCCCGTATTGGTGTCGATGACGAATCCGTTGTGATCCTCGGAACGCCGCCAGCCATGGTTAATACGCCAGATCTCCGCCTGCGGGACGTAACCGATCTCCAGCAAGGACTCCATCTCACATCCGCGCCGCAGTGCGGGCGCCGCGGTCATGCCCGGCCACGAAGAACTCGCGATACCCGAGTTTCTCCATGGACCTCGACCTGGTCCTGCGCCATAGCGCGGAACGAGTAGTTGATGTTGCTTTCGCCGGCGTCATCGGGACCAACGCTGTCGCCATAGCCGCGCAGATCGGCCGCGACGACGTGGAATTGTTCGGCCAGCCGGCCGGCGATTTTGTGCCACGAGACGTGAGTGAGCGGATTGCCGTGCAGCAGCAGCAATGGCGGTCCGTCGCCGCCATGGCGGAGATGGATCCGCGCCTCGCTCGTCGCAATCTCGGTTCTCGTAAACCCCTCGAACATGCGCCTTCTCCCCGCGCTGAAGCTTTATGCACGTCGCTCGCAACGTCCTTGCCCGTCACGCACAAAGTCGACTTCCCGGCCGACCAACCGTCAGGGAAATCATAAGAACAAAGCAGGGCATAAGCAGCAGGATTTCGGTCGATGATATAGCGAAGTTGATGCTCACACTTCGAACGGCGGGATCAATTGGCGGAACCCTTCGCCGACCAGGCCGTGCCTGCCTCCAGGCACGAGGGGCCGACGCGATCCTGCTCGATTGCATCGGCTTCACTGAGCAGCATCGCGAGGCGCTCCGGCAGCTCGGCCTACCGGACTTTCATTCGAACGCGATTGCCGCCAAGGCGCTCAGCGACTGCTGGGCAGCTACGGCCCCGCGACCGTCGATACGGCAATGATTATCTGACACTGGCACGGGCTCAGACCACGTCGTTACGCAATCGCTCATCGCCGCGCCAGAGGCGCTCTAGGTTGTCGCGCAGGATCTCGATTACATTGTCCTCATAGCGCCGGGTCTCGCCGGCCGTATGCGGCGTGATCAGCACATTCGGCATGTCCCAGAGCGGCGAACTCGGCGGCAGCGGTTCTTCCGCAGTCACATCGATGCCCGCGCCGGCGATGCGCCGAGCGGCAAGCGCCTCGACGAGAGCTGCTTCATGGACGACCCGGCCGCGGGCGACGTTCACGAGATGGGCCGAGGGTTTCATCCGACCGAAAGCCTCGGACCCGATCAGGTTTTCGGTCTCCTTGGTGAGCGGGCAGGTAAGCGCAACAAAATCGGCTTCGGGCAAGATCGCGTTGAGTTCGTCGATTCTGAGCACTGCATCGGCCGCGCCGCCGCCGGCGGCAATATCCCGCCGCAGGCCGATCACTTGCATATCAAAGACCTTCGCGAGCCGGGCGAGGCGCCCGCCGATATCGCCAAGACCGACGATGAGGAGCGTCTTGCCGCCGATTTCGTCCTCCCGCTCGGCGAGATCGCCGATCATCCCGCGCCACAGGCGTTTTGCCTGATTATCGCGCGCCTCGGGGAGTCGCCGGCTCAATGCGAGGATCAAGGCCATCACGTGCTCCGCAACCGCGCGCGCATTGACGCCGTGAGCACTGGCCAGCCGTATTCGACGTCGTTTCAGCTCGTCGTGCGGGAACTGGTCGGTGCCGGCCCCGATCGACTGAATGAAGCGCAGCTTCTTCGCGCGATCAAGCAGGCTATCCTGCCACAGTCCGGAGATCACCAGCACATCGGCCTCGCCCCACCCGCTGCTCCAAGGTGACGGGATCGCGCACCGCGAAACTACCGATCCGGGTGTCGAGGGCCGCAAACCGCTCGTGCAACCGATAAGCGACGTGCGCGAAACAGATCGAAAGCTTGTTGCTGGGGGGAAGCATGAGCGCTCTCTGTTTGTTGCCGCAGTGTATCATCGGCAACCCGGCCTCACGCAGCGTAATGACAGGCATGTGCTGAATAACCTCGCATTCTCAACTGAGAATGAGCGGCTTAAGCCGGCTTCATCGGCGGCAACACGTCGGCGGGGTCGATGCCCAATTCGTAGAGGCCCATGTTGTAGAGGCAGAAATCGGACGGCGGCGGATGCAGCGGCCCAAGTGCGCCATCGCGGAACAGCTGCTCCAGCCGCGAGGTCTTGAAGATGCCGTGAGCACCGCCGAGCGTCAGTGCTGTGCGGGTGATCCGGCTCACCGCCTCGCCAACCATGTACTTTGCCCTGTAAAGGGCGGTGGTGGTTTCCGCAGTGGGTCCTTGCGTGTCGCTGAGCCACGCCGAGCGGTAGGTGATCAGCCGCGCCGCTTCGAGATCGGCGCTCATTTGAGCGACATGGCGGCGCACGTCGGGGTGATAAGCGAGCGGCTGGGCGTATCCTTCCGGGTGGCGGGCGTGGACAAGCCTGCGCAATTCGTCGAATGCTGCCTGCGCAATGCCGAGATAGACCGGCGTGTAGGAGCCCCAGAACCAGTTCAAATACGCATGGCGGAACGGCCGTGTATCGTCCGAGCAATAGACGGCAGCGCTCGCCGGCAGCCAGCAATCGTTAAGCAGCAGCGAGTCGCTGCGGGTGGCGCGCATACCGAGCACATCCCAATTCGGGTCGACGCCGCGTCCCTCAGCCTCGCGAGGCAGCAGCAGAATGATCCCGGCGAACGGGCTGGTCGAGTCGTCTGGGTACGCCATCACCAGCACGAAATCAGCCGCTTCGAGCATCGACGCGAACATCTTGCGCCCGGTGACCCGATACCCACCATCTACCCGCCGAGCCCGAGCCTTCAGCGGCCGCTCGCCGATCAGGGATGTCGTGACCGGCTCAGAGAAATTGCCGGCGATCAGCTTGCGTTCGTGCACGACAAGCTCGGCGATGCGCCGCTTGGCCTCAGCCGAAACCTCGGCGCTTTCCAGGAGCGGCATGACGACCGAGGCGTGCATATTGAAGGCGAGTGCCGTCGACGCACAGCCCTGACCCAGCGCTTCAAAGGCGATTGTGTGATCGAAGAAGCTCGCACCCCAGCCGCCCCATTCCTTCCCGACCGTCAGCGCGAGGAAGCCTTCTTCGCGCAGCTGATCGTAATTCTCGATGGGATGGCTGGCGTCGCGGTCATGCACCGCCGACCGGGTCGCGAAATCTGCCGCCAGCTCGCGGTATTTATTCTGCACTCGCTGCTGTTCGGGCGTGAGCTGAAAATCCACGACTCAGAACCTCCTCGGCCGACGGTGCCGCGCGCGATACTGTGCGCGCGTCATGGCGCCGCCAAGCCATATGTCGTAGCGCCGGTCTTCGAGAGGACACTCGGTGATCATCGCGTCGGCCGGACCCAGGCGGCGGCGCGTCGGAAAGGGCGCAACGTAACAAGGCGGCGCGGACGCCAACCTCTTTGTCGATCACAGCCAGATCGTCCAATCCGAACGCCTCCGCTCGTGGATTTAAGGGAGCCGGGGCCGAATGCGATTCACTTGATCTAACGCGACGGGCTCAGCAGTCGGTCGAGCTCGGGGTTGAGACGAGAGGCCAGCAGCTCGTAGCCGTGGGCCGTGAAATGGAGCCCATCAGGAGCAATCGCCGATGTCAGCCGGCCACGGTTGTCCAACAGCACATCGCCGATGTCGGCGTAAACAATATGCTCGCCGTCGGCGCATTCCCGGATCAGTCGGTTGACCCTCGTGGTGGCGGTGCGCAGCGGCGCGCTCGCATCTTCTTCCCGCGGCAACAGCCCCAGCAACAGAATTCGGGTGTCAGGAAAGTGTTGTCGCAGCGCTTCGAGAACGGCCCGAATACCGTCCGCGGCGAGTTCCGGCGAACGGCCGGCCGCAAGATCATTGGTGCCGATCAGCAGTACGGCGGCGTTCGGTGGCGGGCCGGCGAGATTGCCGTTCTGCAGCCGCCACAACAGGTTTTCGGTGCGGTCGCCGCTGACCCCGGCGTTCAGCGCGCCTCGCGCCGCCAGACTGCCTTCCCAAACTGCCCCATCCCAACCTTCGGTCAGCGAGTCGCCGAAAAAGAGGAGCGAGTGATGGGTGGACTTGACTGCCTGAGTGATCCATTTCGCTCGCTCGAGAGCACTCGGATAGGGTGAGGGCGAAGCGGCCGGTAGTAGTTCGTGCGCGAACGGCCCGCAACCTAGGGTCTCCATAGCGCCAGCCGGCTCAAGCGCCGGGCATGCTGCAAACGCGGCGAATGCCACCGGCAAACCGAGGCGTTGTCGGAGCACAAACAATTTTGGCATAGCCACTCCAGCCGTCTCGAACTCCTACGACCGATGCTGCTGATGAGCAAGCCGGCCCTTCGCGGCTGTGAGGTGGTGGGCGATCGACGTATCATGGAGCCGCAAGCAGGCGCGACGGAGCAAGCACATGACCGCAATGCTCGATGACGAGGTGGCCAAACTTCACCGGGCCAACGCCGAGTTGCAGCGGCGGCTCGACGAGTGCATGAGGGAGCGCGAGGAAGCGGAAGCGCAAAAGGTCGCGATGGCCGAGGTATTGCAGGTCATCAATTCGTCGCCTGGCGACCTCACCCCGGTATTTGACGCAATACTGGAGAAAGCGACCAGCCTTTGCGAGGCGGCCCACGGCAACTTGTGGACGTATGACGGCGAACGCTTTCATCCTGTAGCGATGCATGGCGACGCGCGCTTTACCGAATGGATCCGTCAGCGTGGTCCCGTGGCACCGGCAGCGCCGGGGACAATGCTTGATCGGATTGTGCAGGGCGAAGACTTTGCCACGACGGATGATTTGTACCGCACCGGCGCATGGTCCCGGGAGGTGATCGAGGTCAGCGGCGCCCGGACTGCCCTCGTGATGCCGCTGCGCAAGGACAGCGTGCTACTCGGCCATATTTTCGTGTATCGTCAGGAGGTCCGCCCCTTCTCGGACAAGCAGATCGCGCTACTCCAGAATTTCGCAGCGCAGGCGGTCATCGCAATGGAGAACGCGCGGCTGATCACCGAGACCCGCGAGGCTTTGGAGCAGCAAACCGCGACCGCCGAGGTGTTGGGAGTCATCAACAGCTCGCCGGGCGACCTCAAACCGGTGTTCGACGCAATGCTCGAAAAGGCGACGCGGCTGTGCGAAGCGCCGTTTGGCATTCTTCGAACTTGGGATGGTGAGCGCTTTCATCTTGGTGCCGTGCACGGCGACGCCCCAGGCTATCGCGATTGGGCCCAGCAGCGTGGTCCCATTCCCGTTCAGCCGAGCCGCGACAACGCTTCCCCGCTAGGACGAATTCTGGCAGGCGAACGGGTTGTCCACTTTGCTGATGCGCCCGGCGGTGAGGGTTATATAACGTCCTCCGGCTTCCGGGATATGTTGCAGGCCAGTGGCGTCCGGAGCGCAATTTGGGTCGCGTTACGCAAAGACGACGCGCTCCTGGGTGTAATCATTGTCTATCGCCAGGAGGTCCGTCCGTTCACCGACAAGCAGATCGCGCTGCTGGAGAACTTCGCGGCGCAGGCGGTCATTGCGATGGAGAATGCGCGGCTGCTTGGTGAATTGCGTCAGCGCACCGACGAGGTAGCTGAACTGAACCGTGGCCTCGAAGTGCGCGTCGCCGAGCAGGTCGAGGAGCTAGGCCGAGTTGGGCGATTGAAGCGGTTTCTCGCACCGCAGCTTGCCGAACTCATCGTCTCCCACGGCGACGAGAAAATCCTCGAAAGCCACCGCCGCGAGATCGTCGTCGTGTTCTGCGATCTGCGCGGCTACACCGCCTTCACCGAGACCGCCGAGCCTGAGGAAGTACTGGATTTCTTACGCGAGTACCACGGCACGCTGGGGCCGCTGGTCAGCCAGTTCGAGGGCACGCTCGACCAGTTCTCCGGCGATGGGATCATGGTGTTCTTCAACGATCCCGTGCCGATCCCGGACCCTGCCGCGCGCGCGGTCAAAATGGCGATGGCGATGCGCGAGGCGGCCGGCACGCTGATCGCCGAGTGGCGCGAGCGGGGTCGCGATTTAGGCTTCGGGGCCGGTATCGCGCAAGGTTATGCGACGCTGGGCCAGATCGGGTTCTCGGAGCGCTCCGGCTATACAGCGATCGGCACGGTGTGCAATGTCGCCGCTCGTCTTTGCGCTGAGGCCAAGGACGGCCAGATCCTGGTTAGTCAACGCATCAACGTCGCGCTAAGGGGAAGTATCGCAACTGAACAGCTTGGTCCGATCGCCCTCAAGGGTCTCACGCAGCCGGTAGTGGCCTACAACGTGCCGCTCGCGGCGACCCAACCGGCTCTCCGTGTTATCGAAGGCGGCCCACAAAGCGTGTGAGTGCGATCACCCTCCCGCCGATTTGCGCCCTGAATGACGGAAATGGGCATTTCTCCCCGTCGCCGCTGCCTGCAACGAGTGACCGCTTAGGGGCATCAAGAGCGGTTCCGGCCACCTAGGCCGAATGGCCGGTGTCCGTTGAGTTAGCCGACCTCCGCCGGAACGAGCGGGAATGGGGAGGATGCGCCGATTGCAGACCTTCTGCCCTCGCCCCGAACCAGGTTCGATCGCCGAAGGTTCTCTCTGGGTCTCGGCGCTGACGGAACCGTTCGTGACCTCGTTTCTGAGCATTTCGTTGGATAGTACCGGCATCTTGCCAAGCTCGCAGCAGCGTGCACCAATCCGTCCGAACGCACATATCGAGCTTTCGCGTGGGACAAGCAGATGTCCGAAGAGGCGCGGGAAGCCGGTCGGCCCACCGTCTTCCTATCTTACAGCCGTGATGACCTCAGTTTTGCCGATCAGCTAGAGGCCGCACTCCAGTCGCACAAGTACGACGTCGCAATGGACCGCCAAGGCATCTCCGGCGGCGAGGACTGGAGGGCCCGCTTAGGTGGGCTTATCCGTGATGCAGACACAGTCATCTTTGTTCTGTCTCCGTCGTCCGCGGGTTCGGAACTGTGCAAATGGGAGGTCGAAGAGGCGTCTCGCCTCGGCAAACGCATCATTCCGGTGCCCTGCCGGCCACTGGCGGATGCAACCGTGCCGCCTCAACTTTCCGAGCTCAACTACATCTTCTTTTACGCGGAGCCACGGTTGCCGGGCTCCGGTTTCGGAACGGGACTCGTGCGCCTTGTGTCGGCGCTGGACACCGACTTGGATTGGCTACGCGAGCACACTCGACTATTGCAGCGCGCGAGCGAATGGGATTCTGCGGGACGCACCGAATCTCGGCTTCTCTTCGGAGACAGCATCGCTGAGGCCAAAGCGTGGGCCGCGCGGCGGCCGAAGGATGCCCCCGAGCCCACTGCACTTCACTATGAGTTCGTTCGCGTGAGCGAGGAGGCCCAGGCGAGAAGGCAAGATGCCGAGCGCCGGCAGCTTGAACAAATACGAGCAGCGCAGGCCGACAGAGCCAAGGCGCTGGCGCAAAGGGAGGAGGCTCAAGAGCGCGAGGCAGAACAAGCACGGCGCGTGGTGCGGCGAACGCTGATCGGAATGGCCGTTGCTATCGTGCTGTTCCTTGCCACGGCGGCGCTTGCGGTCGGGCTGGTCGGTGCGTCCGTCGAAGCCGACAAGCGCTCTCAGGCCGCCAACACGGCTGCTCGCGAGGCGGTACGGCAGACCGCCCGTGCACAGGTGTCAGTCGCTCGGCTCGAGAATGAACGGGGAAGGGGGTTCGAGGCTGCGTTGGCAGCCCTGCGCAGCATAGTTCTGCCGTTTACCTACAGCGAGGACCTCAGTCAGACGGACCTCTGGGCCGAGTTGGTGCGCGCCTGGTCGGCCGACGGGTTCCTGGTTCCACCGCTCCAACACGCAAAGGCTGTCCAGGCCGCCGCCTTCGACCCCACGGGCGAGCGGGTCGTCACCGCCTCCTGGGACGACACCGCGCGCATCTGGGACACCCACACTGGCGAGGCGATCGGCAAGCCACTGCAACACGCAGGCAATGTCTGGGCCGCCGCCTTCGACCCCACAGGCGAGCGGGTCGTCACCGCCTCCAAGGACAAGACCGCTCGCATCTGGAACGCCTACAGCGGCGAGCCCATCGGCAAGCCGCTGCAACACGCGGACATGGTCTTTACCGCCGTCTTCGACCCCAAGGGCGAGCGCATCGTCACCGCCTCCCTCGACAAGACCGCCCGCATCTGGGACGCTCGCACCGGCGAGCCGATTGGTGAGCCGCTGCAACATGCTGACATTGTCTACGCCGCTGCTTTCGACCCCAAGGGCGAGCGCATCGTCACCGCCTCCCGCGACAATAGCGCCCGCGTCTGGGATGCCCGCACCGGCGAGCCGATCGGCAAGAAGCTGCAACACGCAATGACTGTCTGGGCCGCCGCCTTCGACCCCACGGGCGAGCGGGTCGTCACCGCCTCCGACGACAAGACCGCCCGCATCTGGGATGCCCGCACCGGTGAGCCGATCGGCAAGCCACTGCAACACGCAGGCGCTGTCCGGGCCGCCGCCTTTGACCCCACGGGCGAGCGCGTCGTCACCGCCTCCATCGACAAGACCGCCCGCATCTGGGACGTCCGTAGCGGCGAGCCGATCGGCAAGCCGCTGCAACACGCAAACAGTGTGTGGGCCGCCGCCTTTGACCCCACGGGCGAGCGCGTCGTCACCGCCTCCATCGACAAGACCGCCCGCATCTGGGACGTCCGCAGCGGCGAGCCGATCGGCAAGCCGCTGCAACACGCACACAATGTCTACACCGCCACGTTCGACCCTACAGGCGAGCGCGTCGTCACCGCCTCCGAAGACGGCACTGCCCGGATCTGGGACGCTCGCACCAGCGAGCCATTCGACAAGTCGCTGCAACACTTAGGACCACTCACGGCCGCCGCCTTCGATCCCAAGGGCGAGCGCGTCGTCACCGCCTCCGACGACAACACCGCCCGGATCTGGGACGCTCGCACCGGCGAGCCACTCGGTAAGTCGCTGCAACACTTAGGCCCGGTCACGGCCGCCGCCTTCGACCCCAGGGGTGGGTGCGTCGTCACCGCCTCCAAGGACAAGACCGCTCGCATCTGGGATGCCCGCACCGGCGAGCCAATCGGCGAGCAACTGCAACACACAGGCCCGATCCGGGCCGCCGCCTTCGACCCCAAGGGCGAGCGCGTCGTCACCGCCTCCGAGGACAAAACTGCCCGGATCTGGAACGCCCACAGCGGCGAGCCGATCGGCAAACCGCTGCAACACGCATCCATTGTCGAGACCGCCGTCTTCGACCCCACGGGCGAGCGCGTCGTCACTGCCTCTGACGACAGCACTGCCCAAATCTGGGACGCTCGCACCGGCGAGCCGATCGGCAAGCCGCTGCACACAGGCCGCCTCAGGGGTGAGGTCAATGCCGCCATCGACCCGAGGGGCGAGCGGGTCGTCACCGCCTCCGTCGACGGCACCGTTATCTGGGACGTTCGCACCGGCGAGCGGATCGGCAAACCGCGGGAACGACAGCCCGGAGACGTGGTCACGGCCGCCGCCTTCGACCCCACGGGCGAGCGGGTCGTCACCGTCTCCATAGGCGGCACCGCCCGCATCTGGAACGCGAGCACCGGCGAGCCGATCGGCAAGCCGCTACAACACTCCCGAGTCGTAAACACGGTTAGGGCCGCCTTCGATGCAACGGGCGAGCGGGTCGTCACCGCCTCCGACAACAAGGTCGCCCGCATCTGGGACGCCCGGACCGGAGAGCCGATCGGCAAGCCGCTGCAACACGCAGGCCCGGTGGCGGCCGCCGCGTTCGACCCCACTGGCGAACGCGTCGTCACCGCCTCCCTCGACCACACCGCCCGCATCTGGCGCGCACCGCCCACCGGTCAGGCTCTCGTCGAAAAGATTCGATCAATCCTGGGTCCTCACGCGCCGGAACCATTGAAACTGCCCGACAATGCGACCCGGCAAGCGGGCTACGGCGCCCTTATGGCGATAGGCGCGCAGACGCTTTGGGCACGCGCACAGAGCTTGTTGCGGCCGAACTGACTGCGGCTGATCGTCAACGCGGACCGGCTTGCTATTTCCATGTGGTCGCTCTGTCCCGGATAAAAGTTGTGACTCCCAGATTGCCTCTCGAAGTCGCGCCGCAAACCGCGAGCTTTACCTCCTTGTTCAGCAATCCAGATTGGATCTCAACGCAATAAACTTACGCAAGAGGAAAACCGGCTCGAATTAACGGCCCGTTGGCCTTGCGCAAAACCGCCTCTATCTGGCTTCTTCCTACGGCCGCCGCGGCGGCTTCACTGGGGCGATCTTGGCCGTCGCGGCCGACATTGGACTTGAGTACAGGCTGACGCAGAAGCGCGTAGCGCCGACAAATATTAGCGCCGGCGTCATTCCGGATGTTGTCGACACTCAGCAAGCCGGACACCACGGCTCTCTCGGCCCATCGACGCGCCGCGGACCAGAACGCTATTCTGTGCGCGGCAACCTGGGGTACGGTTTTTTTCGAGGCGGACGGATACTGCTCGAGGCGGCATAAATCCCTTTCTTTTAGGGGAGGGAAAATCACCGGCCCGAGGCGTTCACTCAGCCCGGTCGGAGTGCTCGAAAAGCGGCGGTTTGCTTAGCTTTCCGCTGTATTACCCGGCGCGGTCGCGGGTCGCGGACCGGGTCATTTTCCGACGGGGTCAGCGGTCCCTGCGCCGCGGAAAACCTGGGTTTTTGTCTGCTTTTTGGGTGGCAAAACCGAAAAAATCGCGGACTCGACCGCTCGATCGGGTCCACGCGGCCCGCCAGTCGGTAGCGCTGCGAGCCGTTGAGCTGACCGACGCCGACGGCGAGCCGCGTTGCGCCTGCTTCCGAGGCGGGGAACCATGCGATGTGGCCGTCGGGCAGCGATAGTTTCCGCGAGCCGAGGGGCCGCGGAGGTCGGGGCCGCGGAGGTCCGTCGCCCGGTATTCGACCGATTCTACAGGCGACCGACCAACACGATCGAAAGGCCCGTCGGAGAGCCTGACCGTCACACTGCTCCGCTTGGCGACTCGGAAAAGCGCGTTTAGGAATCGTCGGGCAGCTCAACAGCTTCGTCAGGGCGCTTTCCTGGCGCTACGGCGGCAGATCGCGGAGGCGACCGTACCGGCGCAGGCGGCTCGGCCTCCAGGAGAAGCGTGCACGCTTCGGTAGCATCATTCCGGATGTCGTCGACACTCAGCAAGCCGGCCGGCCTTCCTTTTCGGCGCAACGAACGCGGTGCCCGAGCCCGAAAACGGCTCGAAAATTAACTCGCCCGGCTTGGTGTGGTAGCGGATCGGCCGGGCGACGATCTCGATCGGCTTCTGCGTCGGGTACACGCGACGGTCACGGCTCAACGACTCGACCAGGCGACATTCGCGCGCTCGAGGTGCGGTAATCCCTTTCTTTTAGGGGAGGGAAAATCACCGGCCCGAGGCGTTCACTCAGCCCGGTCAGCCCAGCGAGTTGCAGGCGTTAAAGTGATCAAGGCTGTTTCGAGCCCGCGCTAGAGCTTGCTCGCCTCTAGCACGCGGCTGCAAAGGCTGGCGACACCTCCATGGCACCGCCGGCCTTCCTTTTCGGCGCAACGAACGCGGTGCCCGAGCCCGAAAACGGCTCGAAAATTAACTCGCCCGGCTTGGTGTGGTAGCGGATCGGCCGGGCGACGATCTCGATCGGCTTCTGCGTCGGGTACACGCGAGAGCCACCCGTCTTTCGAGCTAATCTATGCCGCGGGCGAGGGTAGCGCTGGCAGTCGATTGGTGGACCGCTTCCCCGGTGTGCCTGCCAAGCTGGCCGAGCTGGTGATCGAGAAGTGGGACCCGGCGACCCTGCCGAGGCTCGACGTGCTGTTCGCGTCGCTGCCCACGGGCGCCTCGGCCGAGGCGCTGGCGCTCGTCCCCAAGGACATTAAAATCGTCGACATTGGCGGCGACCACCGTTACGTCGAGGGTTGGGCGTACGGCCTGGCTGACGTCTGGCCAGCCCAGATCGAGGGTCAGATACGCGTTGCCAACCCGGGCTGCTACCCCGCGGCCACGCTGACCGCGCTGGCGCCGCTGCTGGTCAACGAACTGATCGAGCCTGGCAACATCGTGATCGACGTCAAGACCGGTATTTCCGGTGCCGGCCGGGGCGGCGCCGACAGCAAGTTCGGCTACGCCGAGAGCAACGAGAACTTGGTACCCTACGGTCTGCTCCAGCACGTCCACATGCCCGAGATCGCCAAGACGATCGAACGGCTGGGTGGCGGCAGTGCGGCCGGGCTGGTGTTCACGCCACACTTGGTGCCGATGACCCGCGGCATACTCGCCACCATCTACTGCCGCGGCCGCGCCTCCACGGGCGAGTGCCTGGAGGCAGCCCGGCGCTTCTATGCCGGACGGGCGTTCGTCCGCGTGACCGATAAGCCGCCGCAGACCAAATGGGCTACCGGCTCGAACCTCGCGTTCGTCAGCTATGCGGCCGATCCGGAGCGCAACTTGGTGATCGCGATGGGCGTGGTCGACAATCTCGGCAAGGGGGCAGCCGGCCAGGCGGTGCAGAATGCGAACCTGATCTGCGGCCTACCAGAGACCGCGGGACTGGACGGCGTACCTGTTTGGCCATGATGAAGGTGGGCTCCCAGGCAGCTATTCAATCCGCTTCGTAGGGCTCCCGGCAGCATCCGTGCGAAAATTTACGGTAAGGAGCACGTCAGCATGGCGCTTACCGCAAAAACCAGCGTGATAGCGGCTAATCAGACGCGGCGCTGGGCGAGAGCTTCGTAGAGGGTCGAGCGCGGGCGTAGCCAAGCAGCGTGGTCATCCGGCCGTCCAGAAAACGAGCAATTTGTGCACATGGGTTATGCAATCCGGCTGCCGGCCAACAGTATCTTGCAGAGCAAGATCGCATACCTGCTTAAACGCCCGGTTGGGCGGCGCAGTCGGGCGATCAGCGACAGGATTTCGTTGAACGTCTGACGCGACACCGCGACCTCGGCCATCTGGAACGTGACGTAGCGCCCATGGCTGACAGCCTTGGCGCCGATCTTGATCAGCTTTTCCCGCAAGCTGGTCAGCGACCACGGCGCCGCCGCTTTGGGCATCGCCAGCGTGCGCATGAAGTTACCGAGATTGTAGGCCAATGCATGGAGCTGGAG
>Ga0306923_10003947_pt1 | contig 14096 bp, 13 predicted proteins | sample sta12Can44000108_FD_203841 | JGI IMG/M metagenome (GOLD analysis project Ga0306923, IMG submission 203841) | Lab enrichment of tropical soil microbial communities from Luquillo Experimental Forest, Puerto Rico - statanox.12C.anox.44.000.108 (v2)... | ecosystem: Environmental > Terrestrial >... | reverse complement strand
AAGCGCCCTTTTCGTGCCCGGCGACTGCTCATCTCACCTGATTCCTGCGCGCATAAAGCTCTGCACAAACTGGCGCTGGAACAGCAGGAAGGCAAGCAGCAGCGGCGCCGCGGTCATGAGCGTGGCCGCGCATATCACCGACCATTCGATGCCCTGGTCGGTCGAGGAGAACACCTGCAGCCCAACGGTGACCGGCCGCGCCTCGACCGAATTGGTGACGATGAGCGGCCACAGGAAATTGTTCCAGTGGTAACTCACCGAGACGAGCCCGTAGGCGACGTAGATCGGGCGAGCGAGCGGCACGTAGACCTTGAGCAGCACGCCGAGCGGGCCCGCACCCTCGACCCGCGCCGCTTCGTCGAGTTCGCGCGGCACGGTCTTGAACGCCTGGCGCAGGAGGAAAATGCCGAACGCCGAGGCGACGTAGGGCATCGCGATCGCCGGAATGGAATCCAAAATGCCCAGACGGCCCATGGTGCGGTAGTTCTCGACGATCAGCACGTCGGGCATGATCATCAGCTGGACAAGCACGAGTGCGAAAGCGACCTCGCGGCCGGCGAAGGAAAAGCGCGCGAAGGCGTAGGCCGCGAGCGTGCACAGCACGAGCTGGCAGGCGAGGACAAGCGTCACCAGCAGGAAGGTGTTGACGAAGTAGCGCGCGAACGGCGCCGCGCGCCAGGCGACGCGGAAGTTCTCGAGCGTCACCGGCGCGAGCGGGTCGAAGCGCGCGGAAAATTCCGCCGGATGAAACGCGGTCCACACCGCATAGGCGAGCGGCAATATCCACAGCAGCGCGAGCAACCAGGCGCCGGCGGTCTCCAGCGCGAGGCCCGCGCCGCGCGGCGCATAGGGTCGCGCGTTCATCGGTAGTGCACCCGGCGCTCGAGGAAGACGTATTGGCCGAGCGCCACGGCAGCGAGACCGAAAAGCAGCACCATGGTGAGCGTGGCCGCGTAGGTCGAATCCCAGAAGGCGAAACCGATCTGATAGATGTAAAAAAGCAGCAGCGTGGTCGCGTTGTCCGGACCGCCGCGCGTCATCACGATAATATGGTCGACGGTGCGGAACGCGTTGATCACCGCGTTAATCAGCACGAACAGCGTGGTCGGCATCAGTAGGGGAAACTGCACGCGGCGAAAGAAGGTCAAACGCGAGGCGCCTTCGAGGGCGGAGGCCTCGGCGAGCACCGGCGGGATTTGCTGGAGCGCGGCGAGATAAAAGATCATGAAGAAACCCGCCTCCTTCCACACCGCCACCGCGGTGACGCAGGCGAGCGCGGTCGAAGGCGTGCCGAGCCAGTTGTGGGCGGGAACCCCGAAAAGGCCGAGCACCTGTTCCAAGAGTCCGTATTGCGGCGTGTAGAAGAACAACCAGATATTGGCCACGGCGATCATCGGCAGCACGGTCGGCGTGAAATAAGCCATCCTCACGGCCGCGCGGCCGGCGATGCGGTCGTTGACCCACAGCGCCATGACGAGCGCGAGCGCAATCGAGGCCGGGATGGTGCCGAGCGCGAACCACAGGTTATTGACGAGCGCGCGCCAGAACACCGGATCCGCGAGCATCGCTTGGTAATTGTCGAGACCCACGAACGCCGCCGGCCGGCGCGGCCGCGGCGTCGAGTACAAACTGTCGAGGAGCGTTCCGAGCGCGGGCCAGTGGGTGAACAGCGCGAGCAGCGCCATCGCCGGCAAGAGCAGGAGCCAGCCGTAGATGGCTTCAACGCCGCGGCGCATCAGCAAACTCCAACGTCATCCTGAGCAAGCCGCTCGCATTGGCCGAGCGGCCGTCTCGAAGGATGGAAACAAATTCCGTGATTGCGGCCATCCTTCGAGACGGTGGCGCGCAAGCACGCCCGACCTCCAGTTTGTTGCTCCGGGCGTTCGTCTCATCGATAAGCCTTGAGCAAACGCTCGGCTTCCGCCTGTGCGTCCTTCATCGCCGCGTCGGCCGGCTTCGCGCCGGTGAGCGCCGCCTGCAGCCCGTCGTTGAGCGCCTTGGTGACGCGTTGGTTGTCGTGGGTCGAGAGTTCCGCGACCGCATATTTGAGCTGGTCGCGCGCGACCGCGGCCGCGGGAAAGCCCGCCACGTATTCCTTCATCGCCGGCGTCTCCCAGGCGTCCGGCCGGACCGCGACGTAGCCGGTGTCCTTGCTCCAGCTCGCGGCGCGTTCGGGCGCGGTCATCCACTGCGCGAACTTGAGGCTCGCCTCCTGCTGGGCGCGGCTCGTCTTCTTGAAAATATAGAAGTTGCCGCCGCCGGTCGGCGAACCGCGCCGCTTGTTCGCCGGCAGCATCGCGACCCCGAAGGGAAACTTGGCGTTGGCGCGCACGTTCCACATCATCGCGGTCTTGCGCTCGAAGAAATCCTTCGGCGTCGTGCCCCACTCGACCACCCCCGGCGCCATCACTTTCTGTTTGCGCCCGAGGTCGACCCAGCGCTGCAATGCCTCCACGACGCCCGGCTTGTCGAAGAACGTGCGGTCGCCTTCCTGATTCATCAGCATCGCGTCGTTCTGCGTCGTGAGCCCCTGGAACAGCCAGTAGGGAAAGCCCGAGGACGGAATCTGCATGCCCCATTGCGTCACGTTGCCGGCGCCATCGCGCTTGGTGAGCTTCTCGGCGAACGCCGTTTCCTCAGCCCAGGTGGCGGGCGCCGTCTCGGGATCGAGCCTCGCCTCTTTGAACGCCTCCTTGTTCCAATAGAGCACGATGGTCGAGCGCTGGAACGGAATGCCCCAGGTCTTGCCACCGGTCTGGCTGTTCTCCATGAAGGCGGGGAAGAAGCTCTTGATCCATTTCTGCTCGGCCTCGCCCTTGGCGAAGTCGTCGAACGGGACCACCGCCTCTTCGTCGATCAAGGTGAATATGTCAGTCGAGAGCAGCACCGCGATCGCGGGCGGCGTGCCCGCCTTGTGCGCGGTCAGCGACTTGGCGATCGTCTCATAATAAGTGCCAGCGTAGATCGGTTTGACGGAAATGCCCGGGTTCTCCTTCTCGAAGTCGGCGGCATAGCCGTCGATGATTTTCGTGATCGGCCCGCCGACCGCGACCGGAAAGAAGAACGAGATTTCGGTCGCTGCCCGAACGATCGCCGGCCGGGCGAGCGTTGCCGCCGCGACTGCCGCGGTACCAGCCAGGAATTTGCGCCGATGCATGATCCCCTCCTTTTTGTTTGTTCGCCTTCTCGTCACCCTACGCGACGCTGCGATGACGCGTCGAACCAATGCGCCTCGGACGCCGCGAAGGTCAGGTGCACGGTCTCGCCCGCCGCGACCGCGCAGCGGCCGGGCGTGCGCACCATGACGGTATCGGCGCCGAGCCGGGTCTCGATCTGCGTGTCCGCGCCGAGATATTCCGCCGCAACGACCTTTGCCGGCAAGCCCGTCGGACCAAGGCGCAGAGATTCCGGCCGCACGCCGACCACGAGCCCAGCAAGGTCGTGCCCGGCCGGGGCGCCGGCGGCGAGGTCCGGGCTCGCGGCGAGCGTTCCCGCCGGGAAAACGTTCATCGCCGGCGCACCGATAAAGCGCGCGGCAAACACGCTTTCCGGCCGCTCGTAAAGCTCGGCGGGCGCGCCGTTCTGCTCGATCCGGCCCGCGCGCATCAGGATCACCCGGTCGGCCATCGTCATCGCCTCGACCTGATCATGGGTGACGTAGAGCATGGTGATGCCGAGCCGGCGCTGCAGCGCGCGGATTTCCCGGCGCATATCGCCGCGCAGCTGCGCGTCGAGATTCGAGAGCGGCTCGTCCATCAGGCACACCGGCGTCTGCGCCACGATGGCGCGGCCGAGCGCGACGCGCTGCTGCTGGCCGCCGGAAAGCTGCGCCGGCTTGCGGTCGAGCAGCCGCTCGAGCCCGAGCACCTCGGCCGCGCGCTTGAGGCGCGCCGCGCGATCAGCCTTCGCAACGCGGCGAACCTTGAGCCCGAACACGATGTTCTCGGCGACGGAAAGATGCGGAAACAGCGCGTAGGACTGGAACACCATCGCGGTGCCGCGGCGCGCCGGCGGCGCATGGGTGACGTCGCGGCCGGCGATTTCGATCAAGCCTTCGTCCGCCGCTTCAAGCCCCGCGATGAGGCGCAATGTCGTCGACTTGCCGCAGCCCGACGGCCCGAGCAGCACCACCAAGGTCCCCGCCTCGGCCGTGAAGCTGACGTTGTCGACCGCCGGCTCCGCGCCCCAGCGCTTGCTCACTCCGGAAAGCCGAACCTGCGCCACCCGCGGTCCCCTGCCCGTGTCGGCGCCTATTACGACCAGCAGCCGCGCGGATGGCAACAGTTCCTCGCCATCAATGATACCCGATGTCGGCGCGGACCTTGCCGCGGAACACCCAATAGGACCAGGCCGTGTACATCAGGATCACGGGCAGCAAAAACAGCGTGCCGATCAGGAGGAACGCCTGCGTGCTTTCCGCTGAGGCCGCCTGCCAGAGCGAATAGTGGAACGGCACGATCATCGGCCACAGGCTGATGGCGATGCCGATGAACGACATGAGAAACAGCCCGACGGCACCCAGAAAAGGGACGAGCTCGTGCCGATGGGTGAGCGAGTACCATTCGACGAACGCGATCAGCGCCGTGACGATCGGCACCGGCGAGAGAAAGGCGATGTTGGGCCAACTGAACCAACGCTGCGCAATGTCGGCATTGGCGAGCGGCGTCCAAATGCTCACCGCGAGGATCGCGACGAGCACCGCGATCAAACACACTTGGCCGGCGCGACGTGCCCAATCCTGCAGGTCGCCCTCGGTCTTGAGCACGAGCCAGGCAGCGCCGAGCAGGCCGTAGCCGAAAATCAGTGCGAGGCCGGTGAGAAACGCAAACGGCGTCACCCAGTCGAACGACGTCCCGGCGAAGTGACGCCCATCGACCTTGAAGCCCTGGATGAAGGTGCCGAGCACGATGCCTTGCGCAAAGGTCGCAACCAGCGAGCCGCCGCAGAAAGCACCCTCCCAGAAACGGCGCAGCGCCGGATGTTTGAACCGGAACTCGAAGGCGACTCCGCGAAACACCAGCGCCAGCAGCATGATGAGAATGGGAAAATAAACAGCCGGGATGATGATCGCGAAGGCGAGCGGAAACGCGGCGAGCAAGCCGAGGCCGCCGAACACCAGCCAGGTCTCGTTGCCGTCCCACACCGGGGCGACCGAATTCATGATGAGCGGGCGATCCCTCGGGGCGAGGCCGTAAAGCATGCCGACGCCGAGATCGAAACCGTCGAACACGACGTAGTAGAAGACCGCAAGCCCGAGCAGGATCGTCCACAGCGGCACCAGATCCAGCACCATCTGCGCCCCCTCACCTCTCCGACCCGGTCCGCGCCGCGTGCTCGAACGGGCGGTTCGGCCGGCCGCTTTCGATCGCCTCGAACGGCGCTTCCTCCTGCTGCGGGCCGCGCCGCACCAGTCCGGCCATGAAGGCAATGCCGGTCGGGAACATGATCAGATAAACCGCGATGTAGAGGACAAGCGAGATCAACACGTCCGCACCGGTGAGCGAGGGCGAAACCGAGTCCGCCGTGCGCAGCAGCCCATATACGGTCCACGGCTGGCGGCCGACTTCGGTAGTGATCCAGCCGGCAAGGACGGCGATGAAACCGAGCGGCGCCACCCATTGGCAGAGCCGCAGGAACCAGACGGCCTCCCACAGCCGCCCGCGCAACCGCAAGATCTGGCCTGCCGCCGCGACGAACAGCATGATGAAGGCAATCCCCACCATCGCGCGAAAGGCGAAGAACGGCGTCGCCACCGGCGGGCGCTGGTCGGCCGGCCATTCCTTGAGGCCCTTGATGCCGCCGTCCCAGGAATGGGTGAGAATGAGACTGCCGAGCGCGGGGATTTCGATCGGCGCGCGCATGGTCGCGGCGGCATCGTCGGGAATGCCGAACAGGGTGAGCGGCACCGGTTGAACGGTGTCGTAACGGCCCTCGATCGCCGCAACCTTCGCCGGCTGATATTCCAGCGTGTTGAGGCCGTGCTGGTCGCCGAGGAATATCTGCAGCGGAACGATCAGAATCAAAAGGTCGAGGGCCATCCGGATCATCACGCGCGCTTCCTCCGCCGCCCGCGCGCGCCGCAGCAGCCAGGCGGCGACGCCCATCACGACGAAGGCGGTGGTGATGTAGAAAGCGGTGACGTTGTGCAGCAAGCGGTAGGGGAACGACGGATTGAAAACGATGGCGATCCAGTCGACCGGCAGGAACCGCCCGTCGACGAATTTGTAACCCTGCGGCGTCTGCATCCATGAGTTCGTCGACAGGATCCAGAACGAGGAGAACAGCGTGCCGGCGGCGACCATGACGGCGGCAAAGAAATGCGCCCACGTCGGTACCAGCCGCCGCCCGAACAGAAGCACCCCAAGGAAAGAAGCCTCCAGGAAAAAGGCCAGCAACCCCTCGTAGGCCAGTAGCGGCGAAAGCACGTCGGCGGTCGCGTCGGTGAAGCGGCTCCAGTTGGTGCCGAACTGAAACGGCATGATGACGCCGGAGACGACGCCCATTCCGAAGGAGACCGCAAAAATCCGCGTCCAGAAGCCGGAGATGCGGAACCAGATCTCGCGGCCGCTGAAGAAATAGAGCCCTTCCAGCACGGCGATGTAGGACGCGAGCCCGACCGTGAACGCCGGCAGCAAGATGTGCCACGCGATCACCCAAGCCCATTGCAGCCGCGAGAGGAGAACGGGATCGAGCGTCATGCGCATTCCCACCGACGGCGCGAACGCGGCGGGACTACTTCCCGCAGCCAACGGCATGTCCACCCTAACACGGTTGCGGCGGCGCTGTCGCAGGCGGCCAGACCCCGCTTTTCCCTCGCCCTGATCCGGGCCGCCGGCCTCCGCACGAAATCGTGACTCGAATTCGGACATCTCTTTTTGAATACAAATGTTATACTTTGCAGTTTCGCCAGGAGATGGCGAAAGCGGGCTATTTGAAAAGTTCTGGCAGTATTTTGCACCTTGCCGCTGCCTGCCAACCGCAGCGGCGAGCGCTTTACTACAGGTTAAATGGGCGCGGCCGGGCCTCGGAACAAAAAAGTATGAAGTTCCAAAGGTATCATAGCACTTTCTCAAAAGTATCGAGCCCAAGGGCAAGACCGGCCATTGTAAACAACAATGAAAATACGATGGCGCGACGCGCAATCGAGGCAACGGCAGATTGATGACCACGAGCAATATCAAATATTCGCCGGCGTTTGCTCGCAAGCGAGCGAGCGCCCGGAACAATGAGATAACAAGGCTGGAAACAATGTGACAACAATACGGAACAAGGGGGCATGGAACCGGGCCGAACATGACAGGCGCACCCGGCTCATTATTACGGATCGTTGCTTGCAGATCGTTGCTGATTCCAGGGAATGAACACGCAGAGCGAAAAAGCCGAGCCTTGGACCACGCCGCCGCAGGCGGGCGAATGGGCCCCCTGGATCCAGCCGCTGCGCACACGCGGGACATCCATGTCGTGCCGCGCGATGAGATCGAACACGGCGTCGGCGGCGCGGCCGGCGAAGTCGACGAGGCGCGGGCCGCGCTCGGGACCGAACATGGTCTCGATCTCGTCGGGATCATACTTAAGCCCGGGAATGACTTGCCCGCCGTTGCGGCCGGAGCCGCCCCAGCCGGGCTCGCTCGCCTCTAGCACGATTGTTTGAATGCCGCGTTCGGCAAGCGCGAGCGCGGTCGCGAGCCCCGCGTACCCGGCGCCGATCACGGATACGTCGGCGCGGGCGGAGGTTTCGAGCGGCGGGGTTGCCGGCGCCGGCGGCGCGGTCGCGGCCCACAGCGCGGGAGCGAGCGGGAATGGTTCAGCCATTTATTTCCTCCCGAAACCTACTCGTTCGGCACGCGCGCCAGACCGTTGCTGCCAAGGGGAACAGGGTGTGTCGCGCGACGGCCCGCCATTGAACTTGCGCCCCTGCTTGGCTATACGGGCGCGGCTGCGTCAACCGACCCGGGCCACCATGTCCGGGCGGCCGGAAGCATCAAGGGTTGCCGATGTCCTCGACCTTCGACACCGTCGCCAACATCATCACCGAGACTTGCGACGATGTCCCGCGCGACAACATCAAGCCGGAGAGTCATGCCATCAACGACCTCGGCATCGACAGCCTGGACTTCCTCGACATCGCCTTCGCCATCGACAAGGCGTTCGGCATCAAGCTGCCGATCGAGCGCTGGACCCAGGAGGTCAACGACGGCGAGGCGACCACCGAGCAGTATTTCGTGCTCAAGAATTTATGCGCCCGCATCGACGACATGGTCGCCGCCCGAAGCGCGTGACCGGCTAAAGTTGGATGACATTTCTTTCGAACCGTCATCCCACTTTAGCCCATTCTTGGAGCATGATCTTTTCCGAAAACCGGTTCCCACTTTTCGGGATCATGCTCTGATGCGCCTCGAATATTTTCAGCTGATCGACCGCATCCTCGCGGTTTCCCTTGAGGACCGCACGATCCGCACCGAGGCCACGGTCCCGACCGCGAGCACCATCTTTCAGGGCCATTTCCCCGGCATGCCGCTGATGCCGGGCGTGTTGCTGCTTGAATCCATGGCGCAGACCGCCGGCTGGCTGATCATCGCGCTCACCAAATTCGAGCGCATGCCGTTTTTCGTCGGCGCCAACGGGCTCAAGCTGCGCCGCTTCGTAAACCCCGGCGAGCGGCTCAACGGCGAGGCCAGTCTCGTGCACGACGGCTCCGGCTTCGCGGTGACGAAGGCGCGGCTCACCGGCGACGGCAAGCCGGTGTGCGAAGCCGAGATCAGGTTCCGCACCGTGCCGTTTGAAAACGAAGAACTTCGCGCGCACGTTCATTCCTGGGCGCAGCAGCTCGCGTTCCCGCTCGCGGTGCCGAGCCATGGCTGACGCGCGCCAGGCCGTCATCACCGGCGTCGGCGTTCTCTCCTGCCTGGGCGAAGGCTCCGACGCCCATTGGCAGCACCTCATCGAGGGAAAGCCGGCCGACGGCACGAAGACGATCGGCCCCTATGTGGTGCATCCAATCGGCGCGGTCGATTTCGACAAACAAATTCCCAAGCGCGGCGACCAGCGGCAGATGGAACCGTGGCAGCGCATCGGCACCTACGCGGCCGGCCTCGCACTCGAGAGCGGCGGCATCAAGGGCAAGCCCGAGCTGCTCGCACAGACCGACATGATCGTGGCGGCCGGCAGCGGCGAGCGCGACCTCGCGGTCGACGCTGCGATCATCGAGGGGCTGCCCAAGGCGCACAACCCCGTCGCCTATCTCAACGAACGGCTGATGAACGATCTGCGGCCGACGCTGTTCCTGGCACAACTGTCGAATCTGCTCGCCGGAAATATCTCGATCGTTCACGGCGTCACCGGCTCCTCGCGCACCTTCATGGGCGAAGAGGCGGCCGGGGTCGATGCGGTGCGCATCGCGCTCGCGCGCCTTCTTGCCGGCCAGAGCGAGCTTGCGCTCGTCGGCGGTTCCCACAACGGCGAACGCAAGGATTTGCTGGCGCAATACGACTTCGGCGGATATTTGCTCAAAGGCGCGTATCGCCCGGTCTGGGAACGCGCGCCCGAGGGCGGCTTCGCCTCCGCTTCGCTCGGCGCTTTCCTGATCATCGAGGAGCGCGCGCACGCCGAGAAACGCGGCGCGAAGGCGCTCGCGCAATTGACTGCGGTTTTCTCGGACCGATACGAGCGCAAGGCCGGCGGCGTGCGGGAATCGCTGGAACGAATGTGGGAGAAGATCGCACCGTTGCTTGACGCCGGTCATTACGCGGTGTTCTCGGGCGCGAGCGGCGCCGAGCCCGCGACCGGCGAAGAACGCGCGTTCCTGGCCGAGCTCGGGGTTGCGGTGCGCGCGCCTGGCAGTTATGTCGGCCACGGACCCGAACCACAATTCGCGATGAATGCAGCGCTCGCCACGCTCGCGCTTTCGCACGGCCAGCTCTATCCGCCGTGCGACCGAACCGGCGTGGAAAAGGATATGATGGAAAAACTGACCCAGGTGGTCGTCACGGGGGTCGGCCATTGGCGCGGCGAAGGCATCGCGCTGATCGAGGCGGTGCAAGGCTGAAGGAGATGATCTGATGACGGGAGCGGCAGATAAGTCCCGACGCCCGATCGCGGTGGTCACCGGCATGGGCGTCGTCACCGCGCTCGGCTCCGGCGTAGAAGACAATTGGCGCAAGCTCACCGCGGGCGAATCCGGCATTCGTCCGATCAGCCGCTTCGATACCGAAGGCCTCAAGACCCGCATCGCCGGCATCGTCGATTTCGTGCCGGTCGAGCCGTTCTGCGGCCCCGCACTGTGCGAACGGATTGGAGAAATGGCGGCGGCAGAAGCGGTGAGCCAGTCCGGCATCGGCAGCCGCGGCCGCTTCCCCGGACCGCTGTTCATCGCCGTGCCGCCGAACGAGGTCGAATGGCCGCAGCGCCAGGAGATAGGTGCGCTTGCCCGCGGCAACGATGCCTTCGATTACGACAACGTGCTGCGCGCCGCGAGCACCGGAGCGTTCAAAAAATACGGCTCGCGGTTTTTATTTGCTTCCATCGCCAACCGCATCGCCGACACGTTCGGCACCCAGGGCTCGCCGATATCGGTTACCACCGCCTGCGCGTCCGGCGCGAGCGCGATCCAGCTCGGCGTCGAAGCGATCCGCCGCGGCGAGACCGAGGCGGCGCTGTGCGTCGGCACCGACGGAGAGGTGAGCCCGGAAACCTTGATTCGGTTTTCGCTACTGTCGGCGCTGTCGACCCAGAACGATCCGGCGCAGGCGGCGGCGAAGCCGTTCTCGAAAAACCGCGACGGCTTCGTGATGGCGGAGGGCGCGGCGGCGCTGGTGCTGGAAAGTCTCGCGGCCGCTAAGGCGCGCGGCGCGCAGATTCTCGGCGTGATCGCCGGCTGCGGCGAGGCCGCGGATTCATTCCACCGCACCCGCTCGAGCCCGGACGGCAAGCCGATCATCGCGAGCGTGCGTAACGCGATCGCCGACGCAGGCCTCACGCCCGAGGACATCGGCTACATCAACGCGCACGGCACCGGCACGCCGGAGAACGACAAGATGGAGTACCTCGGCGTCGCGAGCGTGCTGGGCGAGCGCACCAAGGACGTGCCGGTCTCGTCCAACAAATCGATGATCGGGCATACGCTCTCGGCCGCCGGCACGGTCGAGGCGGTGTTCACGCTGCTCACATTGGCGCGTCAGCGCATCCCACCGACCATCAATTATCACGTGCCGGATCCGGTGATCCCGCTCGACGTGGTGCCGAACCAGGCGCGCGACGCCAAGATCGCCCATGCGCTCTCGAACTCGTTCGGCTTCGGCGGCCAGAACGTCTCGCTGGTGATGAGCCGCGAGGCCGCGTAGCGGCCGCGCGCGGTCGCAAATATTTCAACATGCGCGCGCTCACGCTCATCGCCGACCGCAAGCTTGAACTCGCTGAGCTGCCGGCGCCTTCGCCGCCCGCGGCCGGCGAGGTTCAGATTCGCGTGCGCGCGGTTGCGCTCAATCACATCGACGTATGGGGCTGGCGCGGGATGGCCTTTGCCAAGCGCAAGCTGCCGCTGGTGGCGGGCGCGGAGGCCGCGGGCGAGATCGCCGCGGTCGGACCTGACGTTGATCACTTCAAAGCGGGCGACCGCGTCGTCATGTACGGCGCGCTTACATGCGGCGCCTGCCGCGCCTGCCGCGAGGGACGTGACAATCTGTGCGAGGACGTGAAAGGCCTCATGGGGTTTCACGTCGACGGCTTCGCGCGCGAGTTCGTAAACCTGCCGGCGCGGCTTGTGATCCCGGTTCCTGCCGGGGTCGATTTCCCCGATGCCGCCTGCGCGCCGATCGCGTTTTCCACCGTCGAGCACATGCTGTTCGACAATGCCAAGCTCGAGCCGGGCGAGACCATCCTGGTGCACGCAGGCGGCTCCGGCATCGGAACCGTCGCGATCCAGATGGCGAAGGCGGTCGATTGCACGGTCATCACGACGGTGGGCGACGAAGGCAAGGCTGAGAAGGCGCGCACGCTCGGCGCCGATCACGTGATCAACTATCGCACTGATCGCTTCGAACACGCCGTGCGCAAGCTGACCGCCAAGGGAGGCGTCGACGTGGTGTTCGAGCACGTGGGCGCCGACACATTTTCCGGCTCGCTCCTTTCGCTCAAACGCGGGGGGCGGCTCGTGACTTGCGGCGCAACCTCCGGGCCAACCGTCACGCTCAATTTGATGCAGCTGTTCCAGCAGCAATACCGCATCTTCGGCTCGTTTGGCGCCTCGATGCGCAACGTACGCAACGGCCTCGCCAAGATGGCGGCAGGGATGAAGCCCGTCATCGACACCGAAGTTGAGCTGGCCGATTTCCAGCGCGGGCTCGAGCGCCTGGAAAGCCGGCAGGTGTTCGGCAAGATCATCGTGCGCTTCTAACGAACATGACGAGCGGCGCCCGTTTCGCTCGGCAATCGGCCGTCCGCCTCAAGCGCGCTGGCTACGCGGCGATCGCCCGTGTTGTCGTGTGGCTGCTCAAGGCGTTGCGGCTTGTCGACCCCGGTCTTCTCGCGCGATTTTTTGCTCGCCTTCTGCGCACTATCGGCCCCTGGCTGCCGGAGCATCGGCTCGGCCGCGCACAACTCGCGGCCGCCTTTCCGGAAAAATCCGCGTCCGAGATCGAGCAAATTCTTTCAGGCGTATGGGACAACCTCGGCCGGGTCGCCGGCGAGTTCGCCCGCCTCGATCAGCTGTGGGACTACGACCGCCGGCGGCCGGATGCGGGGCGCATCCTCTCCTCCCCGGAGGGCGACGCGCGCATCGACCGCATGCGCGAGGACGGGAAGCCCGCGCTGGTATTCGCCGCGCACCTTGCCAATTGGGAACTGCCGGCGCTCGCCGCGCGCGGCCACGGGCTCGACTCGGCGGTGCTCTTCCGGCCGCCCAACCTGCGGGCAGTCGCGGACGCGGTGGTCGAATTGCGCGCCGGCAGCATGGGCGTGTTGATCGCGAGCGGACCGGAAGCCCCGTTCCGGCTGATCGATGCGCTCAACGCCGGTCTGCACGTCGCGATGCTGGTCGATCAGCATTACGGCAACGGGCCCGAGGTGACCTTCTTCGGCCGCCCCTGCCGAGTGAACCCGATGCTGGCACGGCTCGCGCGGCACGTCGACTGCCCGATCTACGGAACCCGCGCGGTGCGCCTACCCGACGGCCGCATGCGGGTCGACCTCGTCGGGCCGGTCGAGGTGCCGCGCGATCCCGACGGCCGGGTCAACGTGCAAAGCACGATGCAGACGATCACGTCGATCGTGGAAACCTGGGTGCGCGAGCACCCGGAGCAGTGGCTGTGGCTGCACCGCAGGTGGCGTTAAATTCGAGCATGATCTTTTCCGAAAACCGGCACCTACTTTTCGGGATCATGCTCTGAACCTCACATCCCGGTCTTCACGCGCGTCCACAGGCGGTTCATCACGCGCTGCGTTTTCTGGTCGTGCGCCGAGATCGTGTAAAGGCGCGCCATCATCTCGGCGTCGGGATAGATGCTGCGGTCGTTGAGGATCGCGGGATCGATCAACGCGCGGCTCGCCGCATTGCCGTTGGCATACGCGATGAAGTTGCTGTTCTTCGCTGCGACCTCGGGCTTGAGCAGATAATTGATCAGCGCGTGCGCCTCGTCCGGATGGTCGGCATCCTTCGGGATGGCGAGATTATCGAACCACAGCTGCGCACCGCCGTGGGGGACGGCGTAACCGATCTCGACGCCGTTCTTCGCCTCGGCGGCGCGTTTCTGCGCCTGCTTCACGTCGCCGGAAAAGCCGAGCACGAGGCAGATATCGCCGGTCGCGAGCGCGTTGAGATATTCGGACGAGTGGAATTTTCGCACATAGGGTCGCACCTTGGCGACGAGATCGGCGGCTTTCTCCAGATTGGCCTGACTGGTGCTCTTGGGATCAAGGTGGAGATAATGCAGCGCGGCCGGCAGCACGTCATCCGAGGAATCGAGCATGTAAACGCCGCAACCCTTGAACTTGGCGATCAGCTCCGGCTTGAACAGTACGTCCCAGCTGTCGATCGGCGCTCCGTCGAGGGCCGCTTTCGCCTTGGCGACGTTGTAGCCGATGCCCACCGTCCCCCACATGTA
>Ga0306923_10003940_pt1 | contig 14102 bp, 12 predicted proteins | sample sta12Can44000108_FD_203841 | JGI IMG/M metagenome (GOLD analysis project Ga0306923, IMG submission 203841) | Lab enrichment of tropical soil microbial communities from Luquillo Experimental Forest, Puerto Rico - statanox.12C.anox.44.000.108 (v2)... | ecosystem: Environmental > Terrestrial >... | reverse complement strand
CCGACATTCCCCGGATTCCGGGCTGTTGTGGGCCAGGATCGCCCGTTCGAACGTCTTGGGCAACAGTAGATCGCGCCTCGCATGCGCAGCAAGCGGGCGAACCAGCTAGTTGACTGCACCGAGGCACTGAAACGCGCTGCTTTGCCCGCACGAGGACGCACCTCTGCCGTCGTCGCTGGCGCATCATCTGACCCAGCGCTGCTCATGCTGGCGCGGGCGGCGCTCGTCGCTGGGCGATCAGCGACAGGATTTCCGCGAACATTTGCCGCGACACCGCGACCTCTGCCAACTGGAACGTCACGTAGCGGCCGTGGCTGACGACCTTGGCCCCGATCTTGATCAGCTTCTCACGTAGGCTGGTCAGCGACCACGGCTCCGCCGCCTTGGGCATCGCCAGTGTCCGCATGAAATTGCCGAGGTTGTAGGCGAGGGCATGGAGCTGGAGGCGGACGGTATTGGCGGCGAAGGTTCGGCAGGACAGCCGCGTCCATTTAATCGCGCCCTTGCCTTCCTTGATCCATTGTTCCGCCGTGCCGCGCTGGTTGTAGAAGGCGACGACGCGCTCCGCCGGCCGCGCCAGGTTGGTCACGATGAAGCCGACGCGCGGATAAAGTTCGCTGGGGTGCCACTCGACCTTGGCTACCACCCGGCGGCTTTTGTTCCAGCTCTGTGCCTGATAGCTGAAGCTGGCGTAGTAGCGGCGCACCTCGTGCGACGGTCGCCCGACCGGGCGCTTGAGCAAATATCCGATCTTGTCCTGCAAGACCCGGTTGGCCGGCCGCCGGATCGCATAGCCCATCCGCTCGCCTTCGAGGAACTCGTATATCTCAGGGTTGGCGAAGGCAGCGTCGCCCCGAAAATAGAGACGCTTCACCGTGTCTCGGTAGCGGGCGACCACCGGCTCCAGCACCGCGCGCCAACCGTCGGCGCTGTGGACGTTGCCTGAACGCAGCGCGCACCGTTCCACATCGCCGAGCTGGTTGAACACGAACAGCGGGTGATAGCACGTGCAGCCGAAATGCCCGTTGTAGGCGCTGCCTTCCTGCTCGCCGTAGGTCGGGCTCTCGCTCGAATCCATGTCGAGCACGATGGTCCTCGGCGGTCGCTGCGCGTGCACCTTATCGATCCACCGGCCAGGAAGATCGGCGAGAGCGGCGAGATTCTCGGACCGGGTCAGCCACTCCGTCTCGAAGCGGCCCATCTGGCTGGCCGAGGCGGCCGTCCCGTCGATCGCCCGGTCGCCGACCACCCAGCGCATCCCCACGGAACAAGCCCGTGGGCTGAAGGCCCACGGGTCGCGGCATAGCCGGTCGGCGTCGTTCACGTCCTCGTAGCCGGCCAGCCGTCCGAATACCGACTGGCGCAGCAAGCCGACCAGCTGGTGCCGGCCATTCTTGCCGGTGCGCGCCTCGGCGAGCACCTCACCACCCGTGTCGCTCAGGCCCATCGCGTCATCCAGTTCGCGATAGGGCAGCAACCCGGCATCGGAGGTGATCGCGGAGCCGCAAAATTGGAGCATCAGCCGGCGGTCAAAATCGAGCCTCAGCGCGCCCCTATCCGGTTCACCCGCCGGGTCCGCCATCGCTGCCTCGTTCGATCCCCCACAAGATGCTGAATTTTAACCCAGAATTACCGCAAGGCCGCTTAAAAACGCCACCTCATCCGGGGAATGCGGGTTTATATGACGAGCTTACCAACCAGCCCACCGATCCGAAATTCGCGCCCAAAGCAGGTGATACCAAGGGTGCCGACCAAAGCGTCGGTTTTCAGTATGATATCAATAGCTTGAGTGAGGCTAAGATAAACTCGCTGAGCCTCGGAAACACGAATACTTGGGTCGGGCACGACATGAACACCTGGGTCGGGCACGACGTTCACAACCACGTCTCTCACGTGCAGACCGATTTCTATCCGACGCATAATGAGTTCACGCCTCTTATACATGCGGAAGAGACCAACGTTCATCAAGAAGTCACGACCATCCATACTGAAGAAACCCTTTTGCACGCCGAGATCAAAGGGGCTCACTTTGAATTTCATGATGGTCTCCACTTTGAACAAGAAGCAGGATTTCACTTTCATTGCGGTGATGTAACCGAGTTACATACTAACGCACAAACTATAAAAATCAATCAAGACAAGATCGACGCGACAAATCTTGAAATAAAACAGGCCAACGAGCGACTGGCAGTCATCAAGAACGCGCTTGAAAATTACGTCACCTAAAGTGAGTTCGCTGGGAAATCAGATTTTATCGCAGAAGAAATAAATCATATTACTTCTGCCATACACAATATGGAATCGCAAATTATTTCATTGCAGGCGACTTCTTTACGCCTCATAGCTAATGTTATCGAGCTGTCGGGTGCAGCGATACTTCTCAACTGATCTCGCTGATGCCATGCGCCTTGTCAATGTCCAGCGGACGCATACGACGGCCTTCTGGGTCATGAGCCGGCAGCGCCGAGGCGACTGGCGCGCGACGGTGGTGCTCAAGGCCGCCTACCGGCTGGTTGCCGACGGCATCGCCGTGCCCGACGAGGAGAAGCCGCCGGTCGCCGGCGACGACGACCCGGCCGAACCGGGAACCGCGCCACGCTATGCGTCCGATTTCGTGCCCTACAAGCCGCGTGCCGATTTTCTCGTCGTCGGCGACGCACATGTGCCGGGCGGCAAGCCGATCGGCGCCTGCCGCGTCTCGATCGCAATCGGCGAGCATAGAAAGTCGCTCGCCGTATTCGGTGACCGACAATGGAGGCTAGGGCCGGCCGGCGCCCGGCCGGGCGAGCCGCAGCCGTTTACCACCATGCCGCTTGGCTATGAGCGCGCCTACGGCGGGTCGAGCGATCGGCGCAATCCGGTCGGTTGCGGCGCTGATGTGCGTCCCGGCCAACCGCTGCCCAATATCGAGCAGCTCGACGATTTGATCGCACAGTCGCTCGACCGGCCTGAGCCGGCCGGCTTCGGTCCACTCGGCATGATGTGGCAGCCGCGCATTGGCACGGCCGGCACCTACAATACCGCCTGGAAGGAGCAGCGCTGGCCGTGGTTTCCGGTCGATTTCGACTGGGCGTTCTTCAACGCCGCGCCGGCCGACCAGCGGTTTCCGTTTTTCCGCGGCGACGAGGCGCTGGCCTTCGAGAATTTACATCCCGAGCATGCGCTGTATCGCAGCCGGCTGCCGGGGGTCGTCGCGCGAATGTTCGTCGCGCGGGCGGCGCAGGACGAACAAGAAAGCTTTGAGGAGGTTCGGTCCCGGCTCGACACCGTGTGGGTCGATCTCGCGGCAGAGCGGCTCGTGCTGCTCTGGCGCGGTGTCATCCGCGTTCGCTCGCCGCGGATGCGCGAGATCGCGGCGATCTGCACGGCGCTCGAACCACTTGAGGCTCGCGCCGAGATTGACACCCATCGCGCCCAGCTTATGGCGGTGCGCGGTGCGGAGGCGAGCACGCGCGATCCGGAGATGGCGGCCCAGCGCGCCCGGATTGATCAGTCCCGCCAGACCGCCGACGCGCGCATCGCCGAGGCGCGAGCGCTGGTCGCCTCGCTGCGCCAGACGGCTGACGGCATGCTGAGAGCTACGGGCGTGGATCTCGCGGCCCGCCGTGCCCGCCTTGCTCAGCAGGATCCGATGGCAGCACTGGAGCAAGGGATAGCCGCATTGAAGGAGCGGGATCCGGCCAGGGGGGCGCAGCTGCAGCAACGCCTCGAAGAGGCCGACCGGCGGCTCGGCGAATTGATGGGCAAGGCCGGCGAGGTCTTGGGCAGGGCGATCGGCCAGCCGGCTTGGACGCCCGAGCGCGTCGCAGTGGCGCTCGGCAGCGGTGAGAGCCTCGCCAAGGCCAGTCTCGGCGGCCTCGATTTGGCCGAGATCGATTTCTCCGGCGCCGATTTGCACGATGCGACCCTGACCGGTGCGGTTCTGCGCAAGGCGCGCTTCGTAGGCGCCAACCTCGCCGGCGCCGATCTGCGCAAATGCGACCTGACCGAGGCCGATTTCACGGGCGCCGATCTGAGCCGCACCAATCTCGGCGAAGCGACGGTCCGCAGCGCGCGTTTTGCCGGCGCGCGCCTCGAGGGCGCGGCCTTTGCCAAACTCGATCTGACCGGCGCCGATTTCACCAATGCCGCTGGAACTGCGGTCGATTTCACCGAGGCAGTGCTCGACAATGCCCGGTTTGCCAATGCCTCGCTGCCGCGCGGCCGGTTCTCGCAGGCGCGCGCGGCGGGTGTGGATTTCACCGAGGCGATCCTGGCGGCAGCGGATTTCGCCGGCGTGAAGGCCGCCGGCATCGTCATGGAGGGCGCCGATCTGACCAATCTGCGCGCTCTCCGCGGCGCCGACTTTACCGAGGGCCGTTTTGCCTATGCGCATGCGCCGCGCTCGAACTGGCAGCAGGCGGTTCTCGATCGCGCCGACTTCAGCCGCGCCGTGCTGACCCAGGCGCAATTTCCGGAAACGGCACTCGCCGGCGGTGGATTCGACCGCGCCCATCTGCAACGGGTGAATTTCGAGGACGCAACGCTCACTGGCGCGCAGCTGACCAACGCCAATCTGCTGCGCGCGTCGTTCGAGCGCGCCGACATGACCAATGCTTGTGTTGATGGTTCCAACCTCTATGGCACCGGATTGTTGGACGCGATACTGGACCAGGCGACATTTCGCGGAAGCTTTGTCGCCCAGACTCTGTTGGCGGAATGATGCCGGACGAACCGCCGCTGCAGCTCACCATCGAGGAGGTTCGTGCCCGGCTCCGGCGTGGTGCATCACTGGCCGGTAGCATTCTGGTCGGCCTCGATCTGCGTGGCATTTCGCTGTGCGAGGTCTCGTTGTCCGGCAGTCGAATAACGCGATGCGACTTCAGCGAGGTCGATCTCGAGGATGCTGATTGTGCTGGAGCGCGTTTTGCCGCGACCAAGCTCGTCGGCGCCAAAGCACGCAACGTGTCGCTTGCAGAGGCGCGGTTGATTGATTGTCAGGCCAACGGCATCGATCTGAGCGAGGCCCGGCTCGGCCGTGCCGCCGTTCTGCGCTGCAAGCTCGGCGGCGCCCGCCTGAGCGGGGTCGCTGCCGCGGGCGCGCAGTTTGTCGAGAGCGATTTAACCGAGGCGCACTTCGATCGCGGGGAATTCTCCAACGCCCGGTTTGTCCGCACGACCTTGCGCCAGACACGCTGCGCCGAGGCCGTCCTCAAGCGCGCCGTCTTCGCCGAATGCGACCTGTCCGGCGCCGATTTCGCGAGCGCGTCGCTGGTAAAGGCGGTCGTGATCGCTTGCGCGTTTGCCGGCGCGGCGCTAGACGGCGCGACCCTGGCCGAGGCGCGGTTCGACAGGAGCGATTGGCAGGGCATCACCAGCCTGCCGCAAAAATGCGACGGCATCAGCTTGCGCGAGGTGCAGCTTGCTGACCTCGACCTTTCGGGCAAGAGCTTTGCCCGCGCCGACCTCAGCAAAGCCGACCTGTCAGGCTGCCGGCTCGCCGGCACGTCGTTTGCCCGCGCGCTGCTGTTCGACGCGGTGCTCGCTTCGGCCGGTGCGCAAGGCGCCGACTTCTCAGGCGCGTTTCTGACCCGCGCCCGCGCACGGGGGACAAATTTCACACAGGCGAAGCTGAACGGCGCGCGGCTCGACGGCGCCGATCTCACTGGTGCCGTATGGCAGGATGCCGAGTTGTCCGGCGCGGATTTTCACGGCGCCACGATAGATGGCGCCGCGATCCCCGTGGCCGGCGTGACCGGAGCCGCGTTCGGCAAAGCGGATTTCTCCGGCACCAACCTCTCCGGCCGCGACCTGACGGGCGCCACTTTCGATCAATGCCGCTTCATCGGCGCCGATCTGAGCGGCGCCGAACTGGCGAGGGCGACCTTTCGCCAATGCGATCTCGGCGAGGCAAAGCTGGCCGGTGCGCATCTCGACCGGACCTCTTTTGAGGCCTCACGACTGGTGGCCGCTGACCTGTCTGGCGCGACACTGATCTATGTTCAATTCACCGAATGTGAACTCGACAGCGTCAATTTTGCCCAGGCCCGATCGATGCGCACCAACTTCAGGCCTGCAGCCGATTTGCGCACCGCCAATCTCAACGGGGCGGTATTCGAGCGCTGCAATCTCGCAGGCGCGAACCTGGCCGGCAAGGAAGTCAGCGAAGCCGATCTGGTCGATAGTCACCTTGTCGGCGCGGATCTGCAAGGCGCGGTCATCAGCGACACCCGCCTCGACGGCGTCAATTTGAGCGGCGGCAAGCTTGCCGGTGCGAGACTGGCCGCACTCTCGGCCCGTAATCTCGTGCTGGCCGGCGCCGACCTCGCCGGCATCACACTCGAAGGCGTCGAGGCGCCGGGTTGCAACCTCCAGGCCGCCGCTCTTGCCGGCGCGCAATTTCGCCGCTGCACACTCGCTGCCTCGGTCTGGGTCGGCGCGCGCCGGAGGCTCGCATCACCGGCTGCGATCTCAGCTATGCCGATCTGTCCTATGCGCAGTTGGCCGGCGCGGCGCTCGCCGACTGCGATTTGACCGACGCCAATCTGCACGGCGTCGATACCGGGCAGGTCTCGCTTGCCGGCTGCACCACGCGTCGGACGCGCATGACCGACCGCGACCGGCTTTACGGAGAAACCTGGAAACCACCGGACTGAGGAGGAGGAGATGACCGTCATTGCATTGCGCAAACAACCTGCGGCACCGCCGGCGGCGGCCGAACCGCGTCTCGAATATTTCGGCCCCGCGTTGGTCACCGCCGTCCTCGATCGCGAGGTCGAACTCGAGATCTTGGCCGGTGCGACAGAGGAGCGACGCTGGGCACGTCTGGCGATCGCGGTCGCCTATCGGCCGCAGATCGGCGATGTGGTGCTGGCAATCGCTGCCGCCGGCGACTGCTATGTAATCGGGGTCATCGAGGGGCACGGACCAACCGTGTTGAATGCGCCTGGCGATCTCGAATTGCGCGCCGATAGCGGCGAGGTTCGGATCGCTGCCGCGCAGGGTTGCATCGTCGCGGCGCCGGCGGTGCGCGTAGAGGCCGCATCGCTCGACCTGATCGGCGACACGCTGCGCGAGGAATTCGCGACCGTGCGGCACCGCATCGGGGAATTGCTGGAGGTGCGAGCCAAGGCGATCTGTACCACGGTCGCTGACACTTATCGGCTGACCGCGCGGCGGATCTTCGGCCGCGGCGAGGACACCGTTTCCATCGACGCTCCGTCGATCAATCTGGGGTGAGGCCATGCCTCTCGCATCGACGATGGGGACCGGGATGTGCATGGCATTCCCCGATGTCTGCAAGACGCCGACCCCTGCGGGTCCGGTCCCGATCCCCTATCCCAATATCGCTCAGCTGGCGATGGCCAATCCCGCAACCTGCGCGACCAATGTGCTGATCTTCAACAAGCCGGCAGCGACGACGATGACGATCATCATGCTGTCGTCGGGCGATGAGGCGGGCTGCGCCGGCGGTGTCGTCTCGCAGCTCTTTATCGGGCCGGCGCAGTTCAAGCTGGGCAGCATGGTTGTGTCGATCCAGGGCGCGCCCGCCGCCTATCAGGGCAGCCTCGTCGGTCAGAACGGCGTAGGCAATGCGAACATGCCCGCCGGCGTGCAGACCGTTCCGAGCCAAGCGATTGTCATGGTCGCGCCCTGACGACGAGCGTGTTGTCCTCGCTCATCCGACTTTCACGGGCCGCGGCGACGACTTCGTTTCGAACTCTTTCAACAGATCGGCCAGAAACTTGGTAGGGGAGAAACCGGCGACCGCCGGTTGGTCGAGCAGCTGAACCATGACCGTCTCACGCCTGGTGGTCTTTTGGCACCGTCCGTTGCCGACCTCGAGCACCTGCTCGACGAATCTCCGCACCAGAAGGGGCGGCGCACTTTTTGTGCTTTTCGCCGACCGCCCGCTCGGGTTGCCGGATTGGCCCTTTTTGAAGGGCCGGCCCACCGGCGGCTTGCCGTAGCCAATCTCGTAATCACGTTTCGTCTCGATCATCGGTCCCGCCATTTTTCAGGTTGCGCACGGCCCGGCCCACGCCTCTCGCGCCGTGTTGCCAAAGCGAATCTCGGCGCCATATAGCAGGGCTCCTCCGGAGTGTCAATTAGTCAATTGCTAATATGTATATCAGGTGTTCGCGAGCGTCCACGAGGCGTCAAGCGTTTCCCTGCCGAGGCGTCAAAGAGCTGTCCTAAGTGATACCTAACAAACTGATGTATTTAGTGATGTTCGCACAGCGAGGCGATTCTTTCCCTGAGTTTCCCGTACGGCAGGGAAAATTTGATGCTGCCCTGCTCTATCCATTCTCGCCGGGTTGCGTCTCGCGGCAGGAAGCTGTTCCGTGCGGTGAGGTTCAGCTTCCCGGGGGGAAATTATGCGGGCGCTCGTCGCACTCTATCTGGTTATCGGGGTCGTGCTGCTGGCGATCGGTTTCGTGCTGCCGGGCCCATGCCCGAACCGCAACACCGATGTCGTCAGCAATATCGTCTTTGTGTTGACCTGGCCCGTCGGGTTGTATGCGGAGGTGTACCAAGGCCAATTGTCGGCCGAGCAATGGCTGCACCGGCAGGCCTGCGAAGGGGGCGGCAGGTTGGGGGAGAAAAAAGCGGCGCCGATCTAATCGAACCCGAACCCGGAGCCGGCGCGGCGGCGCAGCTCGCCACCGAGTTCCGTTCCGAGGAGTTCGGCATCGCCGATGCCGCCGGCGCGCCGCGCGCAAATCTCGGCGCTGCCGTCCGGCTTCAGCAGCGCCCCTTCGAGCACCAGCCGGGCGCCGTCGAGTTCGGCCAGCCCGGCGATCGGCGTGCGGCACGAGCCGTCGAGGGCGGCGAGCATGGCGCGCTCGGCTTTGACGCAGGCGGCACTTTCCGGATCGTGGAGCGGCTCCAGCAGCCGCCGCAAGCCGTCGTCCGCGGCGCGACACTCGACCGCAAGCGCGCCTTGGCCGACCGCGGGCAGCATGACCTCGCGGGGTAGGATCTCGGTCGCCAGCTCGGCCCTTTCGAGCCGCTCGAGCCCGCACAATGCCAGCACCAGCGCATCGATCTCTCCGGCAGCGAGCTTGCGTAGCCGCGTGTCCACATTTCCGCGGATCGGCACAACCGTCAGATCGGGACGCCGGCGTAATAATTGCGCCTGCCGGCGCAACGACGCCGTACCGATGCTGGCACCCTGTGGCAAAGCCGCGAGGCTCGGCGCCCGCATCGACAGAAACGCGTCGCGCGGATCGTCGCGGGCCAGCACACAGGCGATCTCGAGCCCGTCGGGTAGCCAGGTCTCGACGTCCTTCAGCGAATGCACGGCAAGGTCGATGGACCCGGCGAACAGCGCCTCTTCGATCTCCTTGGTAAACAGGCCCTTGCCGCCGATTTCGGCCAACCGGCGGTCCTGCACCCGGTCGCCTGTCGTGCGGATGGTGACGATTTCGACGCCGCCGGCTGCGGCGAGGTCGGGATGGGCCCGGAGCAGCCGGTCTTGTACGAGCCCCGTCTGGCGCAGCGCCATCGCGCTGCCCCGGGTGCCGATGCGAAGCGGTCGGGACGACATGCCGGCGGTTCTAACCCGCTTAGCGCCGGCGTTCCAACATTCGCATCTATCCCTGCGGCAACAGCGGCAGGGTTCGCGTCAGCGCCAGCCAAAACACGGCAAATCCGAGCGACAGGATCGCAATCGGGACGCCGGCGCGGGCATATTCGACGAAGGTGAGCCCGGCCCCCATCCGCTCGGCCCGCTCGGCGATCAACACGTTCGTCAGGCTGCCGGTGAGCAGCAAATTGGCGGCGAGGCTCGACAGCAGGGCGAGCGCGTAGAGCACACCCGGCGGCGGGGTCTGCCACAGCTGCAGAAGCAGCATCGCCGTCGGAACGCCGCCGATCGCGTTGCTCATCACGACGCTGAACGGGGTCAGCGATGTGAGGCTCTCCGGCAACAGCCCGTGATCGGTCAGGAATTCGAGCAACGGGCCGGCAATGCCGGCGTGGTTGAGCGTACCGGTGATCGCGAACAAGCAGGAGACCAGCAGCAGCAATGGCCAATCGACCGCGGCGATCATCGTCCGGCTGGTGATCTTGCGGTTGGCCAGCAATAACGCGGCGATGATCAGCGCGCCGGTTTCGCGCGGTAGCGGCGTCGCAAACAGAACAAGCAGCGCCAGCAAGGCGACCGCCCCCTTGATGGTCTGGTTGCGGTCGAGCGGGTGAAACGTCACCTGCGGCGGATCGAGGGTCGCCGCAAGCATCGTCCGGGTGATGCGCGCATGCCACTGGAGCCACACGACAGCAAAGATCACCACCAGGCTGAACAGGGCGGGCACGGCGCAGATCGCCAGGAAAACCCAAAAGTCGAGCCGCCCGAGTGACCCGATCAGGATGTTCTGCGGGTTGCCGATCAAGGTCGCGGCCGAGCCCGCATTGGTCGCCGCAGCCAGGGCGATCACGAACGGTCGCGGATCAAAGCCCCGGCCCTGGGCTCCGGCGATCAGCAACGGGGTGATCGTGACGATTAGAATGTCAGTCGCGAGCACTGCCGAAAGGCCGCCGCCGATCGCGACGGTTAGCGCCAGCAAGGCTGCGGTCCCGCGCCGGCTGTCGGTAATCGTCCGGGCGCAGAGGTCGATGAACCCCGATTCGGCGAACTGCGCCGAGATGATCATCATCGCAAACAGAAACGCGATGGTCGGCAGGTCGACAGCGCTGCCGAAATCGTCCAACGTCATCTCGCCGCTCGCCAAGAGCGCGATGACCGCGAGCAGCGCGATCCCGGTGCGGTCGACCCGCAGCCAGGCGATCCGCCCGGCGGCCATGCCGATATAGGTCAGGATCAGGACGAGAAGGACGATGGCTGTGTGCATCGGGTGAAGGGGGCGAAAAGTACGGCATCATAGGGGCCTGCACCCTCGCGGCCGTATTGCTATATCATCGCCGGTATGCCCGATCCCGCCGTTCTCGTGAGGCCGTCCGCGCCGCAAGCCCCGTATCTCAACGATCTAAACGACGCCCAGCGCTGCGCCGTCGAGGCGGTCGACGGTCCGGTGCTGGTGCTCGCCGGTGCGGGCACCGGCAAGACCCGAGTGCTGACGACGCGGCTCGCCTACATCCTCGGCACCGGCCGCGCGTTTCCGGCCGAGCTTCTCGCTGTCACCTTTACCAACAAGGCGGCGCGCGAGATGCGCGAACGGCTCGAGGCGATGATCGGCCGGGCCGCCGATGGCGTGTGGCTCGGCACGTTTCACGCCATCGCTTCGCGCATCTTGCGCCGCCACGCCGAGCTGGTCGGCCTGAAGTCGAGCTTTACGATTCTCGACACCGACGACCAGCTGCGACTGTTGAAGCAAATCCTCGCGGCCGAGAACATCGACGAGCGGCGCTGGCCTGTGCGTCTGCTGCTGGCGATGATCCAACGCTGGAAGGACCGTGGGCTCGGTCCGGAAAAGGTCCCACGCGCCGATGGCGGCGACTTTGCCCGCGGCCGCGCTGTCGACCTCTATCGGCAATACCAGGATCGGCTGATGACGGTGAATGCCGTCGATTTCGGCGACCTGCTGCTCCACAATTTGACGCTGTTGACCGGCAATCCCGACGTCCTCGGCGACTACCAGCGACGTTTTCGCTACCTGCTCGTCGACGAGTACCAAGACACCAACGTCGCCCAATATCTATGGCTGCGGCTGTTGGCTCAGCAGCGCCGCAATTTGTGCTGCGTCGGCGACGACGACCAGTCGATCTACAGCTGGCGCGGTGCGGAGATCGGCAACATTCTGCGTTTCGAGACCGATTTTCCCGGCGCCACGATCACCCGGCTCGAGCAGAACTACCGCTCGACCTCGCACATCCTCGGTGCCGCCGCCGGAATGATCGCGCAGAACCGCGGACGGCTCGGCAAGACATTGTGGACCCATGCGGATGAGGGGGAAAAAGTCGTCGTGCGGGCGGTGTGGGACGCCGAGGACGAAGCCCGTTGGGTCGGCGATGAGGTCGAGGCCTTGCAGCGCAAAGGCCACGCGCTGAGCGAAATCGCGATACTGGTGCGTGCCGGCTTTCAGACCCGCGAGTTCGAAGAGCGGTTTATCTCCTTGGCTGTGCCCTACCGCGTAATCGGCGGGCCGCGCTTCTACGAGCGCCAGGAGATCCGCGACGCGCTCGCTTATCTGCGGCTCATCAACCAGCCCGCGGATGACCTCGCCTTCGAGCGCATCTTGAACACGCCCCGCCGGGGCATCGGCAGCGCCACTGTGCAGCAGCTGCATGCGTTGGCGCGTGCCGAGGGCCTCCCGCTCGTCGAAGCGGCGCGGGTGCTGACCGCCGGCGACCGGCTCCGGCCCGCCGCACGCAACGCGCTCGCGGGCTTTGTCGCCGCGCTCGACCGCTGGCGGAGGCAAGCCGAAGGCCTCGAGCATACCGACCTGGTGCAAATCGTCCTCGACGAATCGGGCTATACCGCGATGTGGCAGGCAGACCGATCGCCCGATGCCGCCGGACGGCTCGAAAACCTCAAGGAGCTCGTCGTCGCGATGGCCGAGTTCGAGAATCTGGGCGGGTTTCTCGAGCATGTCAGCCTGGTCATGGACAATGCCGCCGAGGCCGGCGGCGACATGGTCAATCTGATGACCTTGCACAGTGCCAAGGGGCTCGAATTCGACACGGTGTTCCTGCCCGGCTTCGAGGAGGGGCTGTTTCCCAATCAGCGCGCCCTCGAAGAGAACGGCGCTACTGCGCTCGAGGAGGAGCGCCGCCTCGCCTATGTCGGACTGACCCGCGCCCGGCACCGCGCCCATATCTCTTTTGCGGCCAATCGCCGGATCCACGGCCAATGGGTTGATACGATCCGCTCGCGGTTTGTCGACGAGCTGCCGACCGAGCATACCGAAGTCGTCGCCGAACTCGGCCTCCAGCCGAGCACTGCTTGGGGTTCAGATTGGGCAGCCCCTGGCCATATGCCGCCGTCGGCACGGTTCCACCCGCCGGCGGCCGGGCTGCGCCGACCGCTGCTGCTCGAGAACGGCACGGTGCCGCGGCGCGGCGAGGAGATCCGCAGGGTCGGCGGGTTTGCCGTGGGCGGGCGGGTGTTCCACCAGAAATTCGGCTACGGCACGGTGGTCGGGGTCGAAGATAACAAGCTCGCCATTCATTTCGACGTCGCGGGCGACAAGAAGGTGATGGACGCCTACGTCGAGCACGCCTGACCCCGGATGACGGTGTGGCGCGTCCTCGCAAGGGTCCGGGGGGCGGATGCGGCAGGCGCAGTGCTGGCGCTGCTCGACGAGCTGGCGGCTGCCGTATCGGCCTTCGAGACCCCAGCTGAGGAATGGCACGTCGAGGCTTATCCGGCGTCACCTCTGCGGACCCCGGCTCTCGCGGCGCAGCTCGCTCTCGCCGCCGCGGCTGCAGGAGGCGGACTTGTCGAGATCGACGAGGAGAAACTGCCCGAACGTGATTGGCTGGCGGAGAACGAGCTTACTTTCCCGCCTTTACGGATCGGCCGGTTCTTTATTCACGGCTCGCACCATCGCGGTCGTGTCCCGTCGGGTGCGATCGGGATCCTGGTCGATGCGGCAACCGCTTTTGGCACCGGCGAGCATCCGTCGACTCGCGGGTGCCTGATGGCGCTCGACCATCTCTCCCGGCGCCGCCGCTTCCGCTACCCGCTCGACATCGGCACGGGGACCGGGATTCTCTCAATCGCCGCAGCGAAGTTGTTGCATCGCCGGGTATTGGCGAGCGACATCGATCGCGATGCAGTACGCGTCGCCCGACATAATCTCGCGAGCAATGGTGTGGCGCAGCTGGTGCGCGTTCGCCGGGCGGCGGGATACCGGGACCGGGCGATCCGCAAATCGCGTTACGACTTGGTTGTGTCGAACATTCTGGCCCGACCGCTGGCGCTGATGGCCCGCGACCTCACCCTGGCGTTGGTGCCGGGCGGACGAGCTGTGCTCTCGGGATTGCTGCGCCGGCAGGAGCCGATCGTGCTCGCCCCGCACCGCGGCTGCGGCATCGTGCTCGAGCGCCGGTTGGTCATCGACGGATGGTCGACCCTCGTTCTGCGGGCACAACCCAGATTAAAGTGACCGGTGGAGAACCCCCCTTTACGGCTTGGCCGAGGGGAAAATCAGACGAGCTCC
>Ga0306923_10003936_pt1 | contig 14105 bp, 17 predicted proteins | sample sta12Can44000108_FD_203841 | JGI IMG/M metagenome (GOLD analysis project Ga0306923, IMG submission 203841) | Lab enrichment of tropical soil microbial communities from Luquillo Experimental Forest, Puerto Rico - statanox.12C.anox.44.000.108 (v2)... | ecosystem: Environmental > Terrestrial >... | reverse complement strand
CACCCCTTGTGCACCTGAGAGGGTAAACTGAAAATGGCTAAGACTTTTTTTTCCAAGAGATTAGATGGAGCCGAGGGCGGGACTTGAACCCGCGACCTGCCGTTAGTCCGCAGAAAACTCGAAACGCTTAACTATCTTTAGTTCCATGCGGTTTCCCGGTTTCGAGTTAGGCAGTTTTAGGCAACATTCGGCGCAGTTGTTGCCTAGCTTGTTGCACGATTAGCATGGCAGGGTTATGGCACAAAGTACGTCACCAAATTTGCGGCGATGTGGCGCACGCCGCTTCGGCAGCGAGTGTGCAACTGGGTGTGAACCGCGTCAGGGACAGATTGGCAGCCCGGCGGTTAGAGCGGCGGACTCATAATGCGCCAGTCACAACCCGCCTCGTTGGGAATCAATAGGTTAGGCCGGGGTAAATAGGCGAAATAGGGGTAAATGGGTCAAAAAGCTGTGGTTTTGGATACAACCGGATACAGCTTGGGTACAGTCCGTGGCCCGGCCACAAACCATCATTCGTCGGTTCGAATCCGACTCGCGCCTCCATCCTCTGCATCTGACTTCGTATGGATACAGACAATTTGCAGGGTTGCGGTATTGAAGCTCAGGATGTCCTGGTTCAGCGTGATAATGGCGAAGGGGCGTTCTCCGCTAGTGTAGAAGTTCCGCTCTTCTGGCGGGGATTTTCAAGGTATAGGGGGTCTATCGTCCGATACCGATTCTCAGTTCGACTCAGTTCCAGTGGTTCAGCCCACCCGGCATTGGCCTGGGGACGTTGTGGCCGGTCAGTTGTTGGTGCTCAACCAATCTGCGCTGGAGCGTTGACAGAGCAACGCGTACGCGCGTCTTGTAATCCTGGTCCTGGTCTCGTTCGTCAAACCAGGCGGCGAGCTGTTGAGGAGTGGCATCTTCTGGGCCTGGTTTTGTTTGCCGTGAGATTTCCACAAGTTCCAGCATTTCCTGATAGATCGCCCTACATTCTTCACAGGAAGGCATGCTCACGGCCAGAGTTTATCACACCCTCAAATCCAGCATGTTGGCTGTGTAATGCTTGCATTCTTTCCTCATACGTTCGCTCCGCTATCTTAGCGGAAGAACGCTCTCTCCATTTCCAACTGAGGCAGGACAAGGAGACTTACGGCTACGTCGAGGAGCTTAAAAAGTGGGAAAGACAGGAAGTCCCCGCTCGTTGCGGTGGAACAGAACTTTAGTTGCATTTGGCTACGATTGGCGTTTTTGCGTGGATTGTGCGACAAGCTTAGGTTGGCGTGGTAGTGATCGCGTTGGGACTTTGCCCTGACGCGGATACAGGTGCAAGGCAGAGCAAGAACAGACGTCGTTGGCGGCCAGCGTCTGCATCAGGACGTTTTCTCCTCGACGAATCGAATCGTGTTGTCAATATCTTGCTGCACACGAGAGTCAAGGATACCCCGGCGCACGTATTTGAGGAGAAACATCGTCACCTTGGGCTGTTTATCTATCTCCACTTCTATAAATTGAGGTTGCGAGAAAGATTGCTGAATTATCGGCAGATATTCTTCCACCTTATTAGGATCGAGCAATTCGGATTCGCTCAGATCCTTTAGCAAGGCGATCGAGACCTTGTCTCCCATTCGAGCCAGATGTGTTTGCACTTTGGCGATGAAGAGTCCTTCGGAGCTAGTTTTCATCGCCACCTGCAGAAGATGAACCGAATACGGGTCGGATTCTTCTGTCTGACTAGGAGACAGGGAAGAAGAAAAAGAAGAACAGGCCATCACCAAAAGAATCAACGTGTGCCGCCACATCAGAACCTCCTTTGCGCGCCAGGACTTGCGGAGTCTGTCAACGGTAGAATGAGACGTCCAGGTTATTCGTAACGTTGAGTGTACCTTCATGCGCCGATATAGCATGCGGCAAAGAAAAAGCGAATCTTGTGGTATACTACTCCTTCGCCCCAAGCCGCACCGGGGCGAACGGTATGGTCCATAAGAGGGGCCGTGAGGACTCGCGGCCAGACACCCCGCGTCGCTCTTGCAACAGCAAGGAGCGAAGTTCGGACCTGATTGTGCCACGGACAACTAAGCTCCCATCCTATTCCTCGCCTTCTTTGTGAAGTTCGCATCTCTCATTTTCTTGGGGAACTGTACCAAGGTTCAGTTGCGTCTTCGCGGTCAACTCCTGGTTGGCCGGAGAAGACCCACAGCGGCTAGAAGCAGCCGCACGGTATTTGCGCCAACACGCAAGCGAGAATAACTCGCTCCCCGCGCCTGGGTGTAAAATGTCCGATGGTAGGTAAGTATATGAAACGCTTTTTGGCCGCGTTCATCCTTCCGCTGCTTGCGCCACTCACTGTCGCTGCCCCGCAAACGGTTCACTCGATGCAAGCGGCCTCCGCGCCGACGTCTCAACGCCTAAAGTGGACTGAAGCCGATAAGAATGCCCTTTTGACGAAAGCCCAACGTGGGGACGTTGGGGCGCAGTCCTGGCTCGGCGCTGCATACGAGCAAGGCTGGTTTGGAAAAGCCGACTTTCATGAGGCGCTGAAATGGTTGCGCAGGGCAGCGAAGCACGGCAACGCTGACGCTCAAAATGAACTGGGCCAAATGTATCAGGATGGCGAAGGTGTCCCACAAAACTACGTCCAAGCGGCTAAGTGGTATCGAATGGCAGCAGAACACGTCCCAGACTTCGGCGGAGCGGGTCAAGGAAGGAACAATTTAGGGCTACTCTATCTAGACGGACTCGGCGTTCCTAAGGACTACGTCCAGGCTTACATGTGGTTCCGACTCACTAATTCTGAAACGAATCTCTCTTATGCCAAAGCGCGTATGACTCCTGCGGAAATCCTCGGAGCTGAGCGAATGGCCGCAGAATGGAAAGCGTCTCACCCTGAGCGGTAAGTCCAGGCGCACCCAAGGCCGCAACCAATCCGAATCTGCGAAGTACCCGATGCCCATCAAAGCGAAGGTGCAGGTAGGGATTTTGATGGACGTGAAGGGATTCGGACGCCCGCCCCCTGCTTGCAAAGCAGGTTGGGAAAAACACTAAATGCTTTTGCTGGTGCACTTACACGGAAAACTGGCGGCATCGTAAACACTCAATACCGCCCTCCTACGCCTTACGGACATGGGTCCTGTTTGCACACTCAACACGGAAATTTGATTCCATAGTACGGAATTGAGGCCACCGTACTATTGGGGTTTCGTGCGGCTCGGGGCTATTTTTGAGTTAACCATCATGGAGGTGAGCTTATGGAGTTCGACTGGACAGCGTACTGGGCAGCAATCCCAGTAACAGCCGATGAACTCGACTCGACAAACGAGAATGAGGACTTCGCTGGAGGGTATGAGGCAGAAGACTATGCTTCTGCCCCGTCAGGGTCCGCATCTTCGCGGAAGTGAAGGTTGAGGAAGTTCAGTCTTAGCGAGTCCCGCCACCTCCGGCTTTCCGCGTCAACAATTCGTGCCTTCCCTCCGCCTGCGAATACGTTCTGTTCTTGATCTTCAACCAATCGGGACGGTCTTCCCGGTACATCCCCATCTTTCGTTTCGCCACGATTCCTTCCAGATCGCAGCGGCAGATTTCGTTGAAGAACTCTTTTCCCCCACCCTCGACGTGCTGCGCGTACAGCAGCCGTGGACAGCGGCTCCGTAAGCGTCAGCCCGAGGCCATGTTGGCAAAGCAGTATTGGTTCGGCAGTGGACGCGGGTTTGGGCGGCGATGTAGAGTAAACAGACCCAATTGCCTGGTAGAAACTTTGGGTTACACGATGAAGCCGAACGAAAGGCAACCGCGACTTGGCCGGGGAACGGCACTGACTAAATGGATATGCGTCGAGACGTTGGTCGCAATCCTCTTTGTCGCAATTTTGGTTGCCGCTTCTCTGGGAGGGGCTTCTACTCCAAAATTCAAGCTTGAAGTTCAATTCCCAAATGGCAGCACAGAAATGCATCTATTGGGCATCGGCCAGCCAGACACGTCGGGCCAGCCCGAAGTTCGAGCTGGGACGGGGCCTCAGGGGCCGTGGTCGGAAGTGCATTATGTTGTGACGGAGTTTGAGGTACTGAGCATCCGCCAGCACTCGGTCGGCCTTCGGTTCAGATTGAAACGCTTCGATCGACTGCTTACTGCGGACCAAGCAATGCACATCCTGGAGACGGATAAGGTGTCTTGGCATACGATCAACTATGTTCCGGGTGAGAGAGTCAGCATTCCGATGGAGAATGGTCAGCCTGTGCTGCTGAGTGGCTCAGTCGTTGATTGAATAGCGCCGAAAGCTCTGATTCTAGAGACGCCAACTCAGCCCGCCTTATTAGACCAAGACCGATAGAGAAGAAAAGGGTTTCACGAAACAAATTTCGCACGATTCTCAGTGCCCGATAAGTCAAAAATTTCCGGCCAAACGGGTACGGCGGTTAAGTGTAATTGAATCAAAGACGCTCTTGCTCATGAGTTCACAGAGCCATGCCTTGCGCTCAACGAGCGGCTTGCGTCTTAGGTCCAGGTCGTTAATCCAATGCAAATCGCGTACAAGATAGCTTGATTAGCCCGTCGTCCGCTCAACAGCCGTTGAACTGGCTGACGCCTTTCCCATCGAGGCAAACGATTTCGCCGTCGATGATCGCGTTCTTCACGGCCAGTTTGCCGAGAGCCGTCCGTAAAGACTCGAACCGCAGGCTCTTGAGATTGCGTGACACCAGGCGGCACTCTCCGGCGTCGATATAGGCCAAAGCCCGAAAGCCGTCATGCTTCAATTCGAAAATGTAATCGGGATTGTCGAAAGGCTCTATAACGAGCCGTAAGCGCATTGGGCGGATTCGCGGAAGATTCACTCACCACTGTACCACTCTCGGTTTAGCGAGTTCGAGTCCCGCCGCCGATTCGGGCGTTACTCCGACGCTGTCGGCCAATGGCACTGTGTGGAGTAGACTAAACTCATGCACGATTTCCTGCCCCTTCTGCTAATTCCTTGATTGTTTTCTCGACGGCATATTCATTTCCGTTGACCCATGCCTTTGCGCCCAACTTCATCTCGGCTACCAATGCCGCCCCAATCGCCCTGTCTTCGTGCTCAGGCAGAGCACACATGGCGCAGTATTCAAAGGTAATAGGATTCGGCAGTTGGTCATGAGGCCGCACGGCACCCCGCACAGTCTGGTCGAACCGGAAACAACGCACGTCTGGTGTGTCGCAGCGGACTTCGGCCCCCGGATAAGAGGTACTCCAATGCTTGAGTACGCCGGACGGAAGGCGTATTTCAAGTTCGTACTTCTCAATTGGGTAATTGGTCTCGTTGACCAGATTTATCTCCAACCTTCGTATCATATGCCTGTCCTCTTGGTGCCCCACGATTCTGGAAGCGAGTCGCAACTCGATACCTGATGGTTTTAAAGATTTCCACTGTTCAAGACGCTTTGGTAGTTCCGCGAGCACTTCCTTCTCATCTGTAAATTCGATGGGATTCAGATGGAGCAAGTCTCTGATGCCCTCGCGCCCAACGGATTTGTGCTTGAATGCAATAATCGGCAGTTGGCGGTTCTCGACGCGCTGTATGTAGGTTGCGATGGCGATTTCCTGCTCAATCCAAACAGAGCCACGAACCAGAGTAGAGCCGCCTGGACGCTTAATTTCGCCTCTGGGATGCAGGACGGTGATAAACGCAACGCAATTTCGTAAAGCGCTAAGAATGTTCGCATCAAGACCATTTAAGTCTTGAACCTCTTCTGCAAAGAACGGTTCCAAGTCTGTCAGCTTCCTGACCATTTCGGAAATCTCTCTGCCTAAACGCCTTTCGGCGTCCGTATATTGGCCGCAGGATATGAAGATGGTTTTGCGAATCATAGTTCAGTATCCGTCTTCACTCCTTGCCCATTGCTTCTCGAAGTTGCCGAACTACTTTTTCAAGACCGTCTTTAGACTGCGCAGCCAAACGCCCGGCCAGAGTTGGCGACCGTTCGGCAACCTCCCCTCGGGTGATGTTGTGCCAGATGGGAAGGATGACCTTGACCCCGCTGATTTCCATGCTTGTGAGACCTTCCAGTTCTTCTTTCGGCCAAGGCTTTGCGAAAAAATGCTTACTGAGAACAACGATGCCAAATCGAGATTTCGATAGACCGTTGTCGATTGCTGCTCGAAGTCCGTCGCCGACCTTCAACGTAGTCTCATCGAACCAAACTTCGAGGCCCGACTGTTCAAGGGCCTTTGCTAAAGGTCTGACGAATTCGTCCTTGTCTTCGCTCGCATGCGAAATGAAAACATCCCATCGTTTGCCGGTTGCGGCTCCGTACGCTCTTTTCTGACTTGCCTCAGCCAACGCATATTTGTCGCGCCTAAGGTCTATTTCGAGGCCCAAGTCAGCCATAATAGAATCCACGCCCTGAACGATTTGTCGTGTTACAGATTCAGCAATCGGCGCGGTGAGTCGCCCATGAGCCGCTGGCGACATTTTGCCTATTGAACCGATGGTGTTGTGCTGTTGTGAATGGCAGAATGCCATCACCTCGGACCTAATCTGTACCAATGCACTTTCATCGAGAGGAATTCCAGCGTCCCTGTAGGCTGTCAATAGACTCTCCATTCTGGCTGTGCCGAGTTGCCGTATTCGGTCAATCATGGCTTCGATGAAACGTGGGTCTGTGTCGTCGGGCCCAAAATCTGGCAGTCTTCCGTCCTTGACTTGTTCCTTTTTCTTTTCGAAACTGGCATCAATCTGCTTGCGGCTTCTTGCCAGAAGTCTGTCAGCATACTCTTTGGCGCGTTCGTCGAGGGGCATAGCGAAATTCACCAAAAGAAGGAACGGAAGATCAAACGAGCATATCACTTTGGCCGACGGTTACGCTTCGCTGTGCTAGACTCTCGCGAGACTCTCGCCAATGAATTCGCGTAAGAGATGGGAGCCGAAAAACGTGACTGGCAAGACGGGAGATGGGCGCGATGCAGATTTGTTCCCTATGATGCCGGAAGCCTCCACGTTCTACATCAACCGTACAATCAGAGGCGTCCCGTACTGTAAGCAGAAATCCCGTGGGAATCAGGAAGGCCCCGAGAAATGGTCTTCGGAAGTTGTCCGTCAGACAAGCGACCTGCCGAGAATTAAGGACGCATGCTTTATGAAAGTGACGTTCCTTCTTCCCCCGGACAAGTATCCACGAGACATGCCGTATGGGCCTGACCTTGATAACCTTTTGAAACGCCTGCTGGATGATCTAAAGCGCACCATCCTTTCCGAAGCCAGAGGCGGGGACTCCTGCATAGTCTCCCTCACGGTGATGAAAACCAAAGTCCGGTCGTATGAGGAATCCGGTGCTCATATCGAAGTTATGCCAGTCAAGGTTTAGCCGAGATTAGCGGTTGGAATGCAAGGACCGGGCCAATTGGGGACTGATGAGCCGTGCTAAAATGGGTCAACTAGCTTGTGAAAAAGAAAAAACGCTCAGAAGTTCCAGACGAAGTTGCCGCAGAAGTTCTTTTCGCATCGGATTTCACGTGTTGCGTTTGCCGCGAGAAGGGAAAAGCAGTCCAGCTGCACCATGTAGATGAGGACCCAAGCAACGGAGCCCCCGAGAACCTTGCTGTCCTCTGCCTTGAATGCCACAACAAGACGCAGGTTAAGGGCGGATTCAGCAAAAACCTCGGTCACGAAGAAGTCACCAAATACCGAAAAGACTGGATAATCCGTGTGCAGACCCGGCGAGACAAAGCTGATGAGCTAGCGGCGCAGGCAATGGCAGGTTTGGGAAAGGTCTCGTCGCATTTGACTCAGAGCAGACCGCTATTCGTGTTTCTCAATTCACTGCCTGATGCTAAAGCCGAGGCAATTCGACGGTCACGACCCGGTTGGGACAGCGGCGTTAATTCCGAAATGATGACAGCTAATTATATGTATGTAGATTTTTTGCGAGGCTTGCTGGTTGCGCTGGCATCGTTTTATCAGAGTAAGCCGTTCGATTCGCCAGACCCCCGTCACTATTTTTCATCCTTAATCGCGTCTCTGTATCATTGGCATCGTGCTGTGCATGAACCAGGGGGCCCCGGTGCGGGGGGCACGACTGTCGGCGTTCTGACGGGTGGTGCGGTTGCTTCGGAGGTGGAAAGAATGGTCTCGGACATGGTCACAGCACTATCAGAACACCTTGTTGGGGAAGACTCTGCGAACTTCAATCTCGAGCGATGGCGGGCTTTGTGGGAATCGGTGCGTTAAATCCCTCTTTTCCGACGAGAGGCAGCAATGGTTACTGGAGCTTATGCCTCGTGCTAATCGCCTAACTTCCAAAACGAAAAGCCAACTTCATTGAACCGATGGATTGTGCCCCGGTCACAGAGCTGGCGGACGGGCCGGAATGGGTCCACGAAATCAAGCTCGATGGCTATCGCGCTATCGCTGTAAAAAGTTGATGGCGGCGTGAATCTGTTCTCGCTGCGGCGTAAATCTTTCAACCATCAGTATCCACACATCATCAAGGCCCTCGCCGAACTCCCCGAAGGCACGGTCGTTGATGGTGAGATCGTCGCCCTCGTTGACTCAGGCCGTTCGCGTAACTACTGCTTCTCGTAAACGATCAGGTTCTTGACGGAACCTTTTCCAGGGGGGCTGGTTTGAGTAATAGTCGTGACCTTGCCGTCCGCGGATATTTCCACTCGTGAAATGAACACTGGCTCGCCGCCTTTTTTAAAAGTGGCTTCGTAGGAACGCGAACTGAGTTTTTTGCTAGAGATTGAGTCTGCGCCGCCGGGTGCCGACCCGTTTATCACGGTTATCGGATAGTCTTTGCCGTCAAATGCTACGGTGAGGGTGTACGAGACGGCGCTTCCGTCGGACGCGACGCCCTCAAAAGTGTATTTGACATTGTCGCCTTGCGCCTCCACAGTTCGCGTCATGCTCTGCGGAGCTGGACCCGGATTGTATTTCGACTTGGCGACATTCAGCTTCCATGTACCGACGGCCTGATTTTGCGCGAGCAGATGCCCTGCAAGCGCAAACAACAGGATTGCGAAAAGAGCGGCTGCAACGCTGCGCTGCATGAGTTCTCTCCTTGTAAGGTGAATCGCTCGATGAAATGGTTGGCGAGCACCGTAGCTCGCTCTTGCGCCAATGTCAAACAAATTCTCGCAGGCATCGCAGACAGCCACGCAGCAGGCCGCACCTTTGACTTAATCCACCGTTCAATTTCTCGATCAGCACCGTGCGCGTTGTTGGCTCTTCGTAAACCCCCGACCGTGATTGACATCCGGTCCCACACGTCTTCCTCCGTCCAAAAACTTGAATCCAAACGCTGCAGACCACGGATCGCAGCTTCGAACAAGGATTCCGTTTCGACCTTCGCGGCATGCTCGATCCCAAAGCCATCCACATACTTCACGACACACTTCCGCTTGAACATGGAAAACGTCCCGAGAAAACGGGTTGGGTAGAGGAAGGGACTGCTAGGTTAGCTCTCGGCCCTTGCTTTTTCCAAGCACACCGGATTCGTGCACAAGGTCTTGGTTTCATCCGCCCATGTGCACGTCATCACAGGTTGGCTGCCGAGCGGGATACCAGGGCGTGGCAGATATCGGCACGGCTTGTATTCTGTGCAGCCGCAAATGCGGCACGCTCCCGGCTGGCTCGCTTTCATCTGAGGGCGGGACTTGGGGTTTTTCTTCACAGGGATTAGTATAGGCTTCCCAAAGAAATCTCGGTTGGGAGTGCCCGAAAGCGTTAAACTGTTGTCCCCGTCTCCCCCCAAGGAAGCCCGCCATGTCCATAGGATTTTCCGGCGACGAAAATATTGACCTCGAATCCCTCCGGGCGCGTTTGCGAAAAATGTCGGACTCGGAACTGGTGCGCTTCGGACGAGCCTCAAGGTCTATGTGCGACCCAAAAACCAACCTGGGGCAACCGCCTCGGCACGTGTTCGTGATTCAACTGAATGAGGCGCGGGCAGAGTGGAAGCGGCGCTCGCAGAAATAGGGTTCGCACTGTTCGCCATCCCGACCGCGCCTACTGAGTTTCGTCCCACGGTGGGATGAAACCTTGCACGCCTCCAGGCGCTGGCCGCAAATGTTTGCGGGAAGATTTGGTAGCGCCGCTGCTGTGCGGCACGTTCAATCCTTCAACAGCTCATCGCAACCCAAAGGGTTGACAAGACCGTCCGCGCCCTGACACGATTTTTCTGCCGCACGTCGTTCTCAATGGAGAGGAGCGTGCGATGTTCGATACAGATTTCATCGTAGGTAAGGACAGGTTCGAGGATATAAAGGTCAGCGCAACGCCGCAGAGCAATTTCTATTGGTTCTACAATACAACCTCTCAGAAACTAATCAAACAATTCGTCCTGCAAGAGCGGGAACAGGTGGACTATCTGTGCCAAGTCACGCTCATCAAGAAGGGCGACAGGTTCTCCCCTCGTCTTCGCTTCTTTGTTCGCCACCGCCACAAGCCCGGAGCAAGCGTAGTAGTGAACGTCGCGGCAACAGAAAACACCGTGAGGCTGAAAGCTGCTGTAAACCTGAAGGGCTGCCACGAGAATTTTTGGGCGCTAATTTCCTACCTAAAACACATGCAAGAACTGGATGTCCCGGACGAGAGTTTTTCTTTAATTAAGAAAACTGAGCACGAGCTAGTGGAAGCGTTCAGCAAAGTGGGAGTGGAGCGACGAAAAACCATAATCAAATTGGCTTCGCAGGGCGTCGAGTTCACAGAGCAAGATATCAATGAAATGCTTCAGCGGAGGAAGCGACTGCGAGAGTTTGAGGACGCACTTGCTGCTCAAGGAAGGGACGAGCACTGGTGGCAAAGGTTTTTCGAGGCCAATAAGTGGATTTTCGGGTATGGACTCAATTATGTCATTCTTCGATTGGAGCAGCCTCAAGCACGGGTGGGCGGTGGATCGATTGTTGGTACGGGAGAGAGAATACCCGACGCCTTAGCGAGCACACGCGGGCTGGTAAGTTTTACCGTTCTCGTTGAGATTAAAACACCGCAGGCAGTGCTCGTGTCCGGTTCGAGGCCAATCAGGAGCGGCGCATGGAGATTGGGTAATGACCTGACCGACGCTCTTTCTCAAATTCACGCGAGCATAGAGGAGTGGACTCTCCGTGGTTCTTCACATCCGGCGAATGTAGAAAAGCTCAAGGGAATCTATACAGTGAAGCCAAAGGGCATCATTGTGGTTGGGTCACTCGATCAAGTCAGAGATGACCGCACAAAACGTGAGACGTTCGAACTCTTCCGTAAGTCTGTTCACGGCGTCGATATCATAACGTTCGATGAACTCCTTGAACGTGCGCGGTTCATAGTGGACCGCCAAACGTGACGCCCGCGATGCTGTAGCCGTCCTCGGAACGATTGCGCGTCCTCGCTGCAAAGCTAGTCTTCGCCGCCGCCGCGTTCTACGGGTGCGGCCTCCCAAAAACCCCTGGCCGAAAGAACAGGTAACTAAAGGGATGCCGCAGAGCAAAGAGCAAAAGCTTGTGGGATAACCCCGGTAAATAATTGAAGAAAAGGGCTTCCGTCCAGGTAGAGCTTGCTATTCGAACCCTCGTTGTGAACCCACGACGGGCATGCCCAAGAGAAAGGACACGATGAAAAAAGCAATCCAGTTGAGTTTGTGTGTTTGCTTGTTTGCTCTCCCGGCATTGGGTCAAAACTCCGCTACACCGAGCACTACAATCCAGTGCCGCGCACTTGATGGGTCAAGTACGCCCGTCCAGTCGGACGAGAAGGTGATCGGCGACCAGATTTGCAAAGCCGTTCCAGTCGCGCAGAATTCAGCAGTTACCGTCCAGTTGGCTGCAAAGAAACAGGACTCTGTTGTGGCTCCTTCTGCTCCGACATCGGCCACTCCGACATCGGCTGAGGTTATGCCTAACTCCGTATATATTTCCCCGATGAACGGCTTTGAAAGCTACCTTGCAGCAGCGTTTGAGAAGAAGAAAGTTCCCCTGACCATCGTGGCGGACCAAGCGCGAGCAGCCTACGTCATTACCGGAACGTCAGAGGAGAAAAAGGCGGGCGCGGCAAAAATGATCGTCTTCGGTCAGATTCATGCAGACAATGCGGCCAGTGTTCAGATGGTTGACCAAAAGACAGGCGCCGTCATCTTTGCTTACGCAGTGAACAAGAAGAACACGCTACATGGCCAGCAGACTACAGCCGAGGCGTGTGCCAAGCATCTGAAGGAACAGTTGGAGAAGAAGTAGGCTCGATTCGGTAGAAATAGGTACGCGGCGCGGTTCTCTTCCGAGAGTTCGCGCCGCTCTCATTTTTCGGGCGCTGTGTCTGCCACACGATGCCCTTTACTGGACGGTGAAGGTAACCGTCGCTGATGCATATCGGCACGGCTTATACTCCGTGCGGCCGCAAATGCGACAGACTCCCTGTTGGTACACTCTCTCTTTCACGTTCGCTTGACGGCGGGGCATGTTGCGCCGGTCCCATCGCTTGGGGATTGTGGGCTGATAGCTTCTAGCTCATGTTTCCGGAGTCGGATGGGCGGCGTCCGCGGGCTGTCGTAAGTGCTGGCGCTCCTAGCCAGGTATTTGGATCATGGGTGACGCGGCTGAACTCGGCATATTGGCTCGACGTGATTCGCCCAGCACCAAGGAGCGTCGGCGACAGTTGTGCGCCCAAGAGATCCCAAGGCGGGAACCCGTTCGCCACATTCCCTTGCCTCCGCGGGCGGATGGTGATGGCTTCAACTGCCTCGAATCTTGCATCGGAGAGCAGCGCGGGCAACCGAAGGCCCAACCGCTGATCAAAACCGCGGCGGGCCAATTCGTCAAGCAACGTTATGGCGACCGCCGAAAAATCTGCAGAAGGAGGAACCGACTCGTCACAGCCCGCGCAATCTACGTCCTCCACAACGATCCAGCCACCGCCTTTTAATAGGCTTCGCCATGTCATGAGTAACGGCATCGGATTGCCGAGATGCCCGAGTAGGAGCCGGGCGTGGACAAGATCGAAAGGCCCTGCGGGCAGCGCGTCGTGCAGCACGTCCACTTCTCTCACTTCGACGCGGTCAGCGATGTCTCTGAGGAACCTTGTGTCACGGTCGACGGCGACGACACGGCCACTAGGCCCAACTCGACCCACCATTGCTTCTGCAATGCTGCCGCCGCCGGCTCCAAGTTCCAGCACGACCGCGCCACACTGTAGCCCGGACCGTTCGCACCACTCTAGCGTGGTCGCATCGTATAGGGCGGACAGGGATCGGAGCCGATCCCGTTCCCCGTACCAGCTCTGATCCAACCCATACTCTATGGACATCCGTGCCGCTCCTGAACGCTGGAGAGTAATGCGCGAAAGCATATAGCACCGTTTGCGGGACTTACAAGACGTGGTCTTAACGAACGCAAGGAATCCGAGTCGGAGAGACTTTCGCCTCTCTGACTCGGCTAGGTGGATGGCGGCAGCCAGTCATTTGGCAGCTTCGGGCGGCGTGCGCTTTCCAATAGACGCCCGCGGGTAAGCAAACCTGCCTGCGGCAGGCAGGCAAAACTGCCTCCTGCGTGCATATTCGGTGATTCACAACGCCGAAACGGAGAAATATCAGTGGGGAGAGATTCTGGAAATCCTGCCGCCGGACCCCAGGACCAGCGAGGAGTCGATTCGCCGGAATATCAGGCTTCATTACGAAATTTACCAAAAGAAGTCCGACTGGCGACCCGGCTAGGCCGAGAAACTGTGGTTGCAACCCTCAGCCTGCCAGCCGTGAACATCAGCATAGATTTGAACGCATTCCTGCTGTCGCCTACGGTTTTCCTTTGTAGGCCGTCAACTGTCCCTTTGCCGCCATGAAAGCCAGTTGGTCGCAACGCACATTATCTTCGTGTCCGGCATGCCCCTTCACCCATTGCCATTTTATTTCGTGTCGGGCAATCGCATCTTCAAGGTCTTGCCAAAGGTCCCGATTCAGAACCTCTTGTGTCCCTGAGGTTCCTTTTTGCTTTTTGCGCCATCCGTGCGCCTTCCATTCCCGTATCCACTGTGTGATTCCGTTTCTTACGTACTGAGAATCTGTAAGAACGGTGACTTGGCAGGGTTCACGAAGTGCTCGCAATCCCTCAATCACGGCACGCAGTTCCATTCGATTGTTCGTTGTGTGTCTTTCCGAACCGAACAACTCCTTGCAGTGAGTGCGAAAGCG